>Ga0335070_10001262_pt1 | contig 29139 bp, 23 predicted proteins | sample Lox_Sample_13_FD_206722 | JGI IMG/M metagenome (GOLD analysis project Ga0335070, IMG submission 206722) | Soil microbial communities from Loxahatchee National Wildlife Refuge, Florida, United States - Lox_Sample_1.3 | ecosystem: Environmental > Terrestrial > Soil > Wetlands | place: USA...
CGGTGTGATCCTTGCCTTGATTCAAGCCCGCATGGGCTCCACGCGATTTCCCGGTAAGACGCTGGCTGAGCTTTCGGGACATCCCATGTTGTGGCATGTCGTTCATCGCGCCCGCCAAGCGAAACGCGTCGACAAAGTGGTCGTGGCCACGACCGATCACCCTTCCGACGATCCCATTGCCGCGTTCTGTCAGTCGGAACAAATCGACTGCTTCCGCGGCAGTGAGCAGGACGTTCTCGATCGTTTCTATCAAGCCGCAAAACTCTACGGAGCCGACACCGTGGTGCGCATCACTGCCGACTGTCCCTTGATCGACGCTTCGGTAATCGATAAGGTGATCGCTCGTTTCCAGCAGGGCGACTGCGATTACGCCTGCAACATCCTTCGTTACACTTACCCGGACGGCCTGGACGTGGAAGTCTTTAGCTTTGACGCGCTCGAACTTTCATGGAAAGAATCCACGAATCCCGCCGACCGTGAGCACGTAACGTTGTATCTGCTCAACCGCAAATTTCGTGCGGCCAATGTCGAAAGCGACTTTCCTGTTTCGCCCGGCGAGTTCCGTTGGACGGTGGACTATCCCTCCGACCTGGAATTTGTCAGTAAAATCTATTCCGAACTCTCTTCAAAAGGAGAGTTCGATTTTCGCGTCGTTCTGCATTTATTGAAAGAGAGGCCTGATTTGGCAGCTACTCAAACGAACGTCATCAGCAACGAAGGTTATTATCTGAGCTTGTATGAGCAGGCCAAAGCTGGTCCTGCTCCACGCCGCCCGATCTCACAGTCGCAGGCGTGGTTTGCCCGCTCCCGGAATTCGATTCCTGGCTCTTCGCAGACCTTCAGCAAAGGTCCCACTCAGTTCGTTCAGGGAGTCGCGCCCATATTTTTACAGCGTGGCAAAGGCTCGCGCGCGTGGGATGTCGACGGCAACGAGTACATCGACTACATTCAGGGACTTCTCCCCAACATCCTCGGCTACGCTCACGACGAAGTGAACCAGGCCGCGATGGCGCAAATCGCCGAAGGCCACAGCTTTTCGCTTCCTCATCCGCTTGAAGTGCAGCTCGCCGAACGATTGAAGCAATTGATTCCGTGCGCCGAGATGGTTCGCTTCGGCAAGAATGGATCGGACGTCACCGCCGGTGCCATTCGTGCTGCCCGTGCTTTTACCGGACGCGAACGCGTTGCCTGCTGCGGTTATCACGGCTGGCAGGACTGGTATATCGGCAGCACCACCCGCAACGCCGGCGTCCCGGCTGCCGTTTGTGCTCTCACGCAGTCCTTCCGTTACAACGACCTCTCCAGCCTGGAGCAACTGTTGTCCAGCCATCCCGGTGAATTCGCTGCCGTTATCATGGAGCCAACCAATTTCGAAAAGCCGGCTCCCGGTTTTCTCGAAGGCGTTAAAGAATTGGCCCACAAGCACGGCGCGCTCTTGATCTTCGACGAGATTTGCACCGGCTTCCGCTTCGGCTTGGGCGGCGCGCAAAAGTTGTTCGGCGTAACGCCCGATCTTGCGGCCTTCGGAAAAGCAATGGGCAACGGATTTCCCATCTCCTGCGTTCTTGGTCGCGCCGACGTCATGGCGATCTTCACCGAGATTTTCTACAGCTTTACCTTCGCCGGGGAAGTGGCTTCCATGGCCGCGGCGTTGAAAGTACTCGACATCCTCGAGCACACCGATACGCTCGCCCGCATCGAGGCCAACGGCATTACGTTGCAGGACGCGGTCAACGTAATGTCTGCCGAAGCCGGACTCAAGGATCGCGTGAGTTGCATCGGATGGCCCGCCTGGACCCTGATTCAATTCACCAAGCCCGACGGCAGCGATGACAGCGTTTTAAAGGATTTATTCCAGCAGGAAGCCATCAAGCGTGGCATCTTGATCCACACCACACATAACCTCAGCGGTGCGCACGATAACGCGGATATTCAGCAAACGCTGGAATCCTATGCGGAGATCTTCAAGACACTCGGCAACTGGATCTCAGAGCCGAATCTCTCTCGCTTTTTGGAGGGAGAACCGACCCGCCCCGTTTTCAAAGTTCGCTGAACGAGACATTACCGTTGCCTAGGCTGGTTCGGCCTTACATTTGAGCGCCGGGCGGCGTAGGCAGGAATTTAGAATCGGCTTGCGGTCGGGCGAGGAGCACTCCCGAGGCGCGACGCGATGCCAGTCGCGGAATGCCAACCAGAGCGGTTCTCGCCGTTTGTTCGGCCCAAACCGGAGGTCATCGGGGTGATTTTCGCCGTCCCTTTCCATTGCACCCGGGCCTGCAATGCAAGTTTGTCTGGTCGCAGCAATGCCTATTCTCAAAATTCACGACTCCGTGGCTTTTTATCGCCACTTGGCGACTTCGTCCGCGATCTGCGCTCTCTCGGGTAGAGGCGGAGATGTAGCAGCGACCGAATTCGCGAATCGTCGCATCTTGCAATCCTTGGATCTCGTTCCGGACGACTTCCTCCTCGATATTGGATGTGGCGATGGCTGCCTTTTGCGCATGGCCGAAGGTCTGGTGTGTGACCGGGTCGGCATTGTGCCGACGGACGAGGAACTCCAACAAGTGCAAGCGGCGGTTCCCGGCGTGACCTTGCTGACCGGAGTGGTGCAGCATCTTCCTCTCCCATCTGATTCCTTCTCAAAGATCGTGTGCAACAGCGTTCTATTGCTGCTGGAATCTGAGAGTGTCGTGCAAGATGCTCTGCAGGAGATTGCCCGAGTTGCTCGGAAAGATGCCCTTATTTTCCTGGGAGAGATCCCATATGCCGAAGAGCCCGCCAGCTTGGGCAGGTACCACGGAAACTCGCTCTCCCGTTTTCTCTGGCATCAGTTCAAGAGAAGGGGAACTGGAGACCTCTTACGCTCGATCCGAAGCACGGCTTCCGCCATCGCCGGCCGCCAAACGCTGATCCTCAGCTCCGCTGGCAGTTTCTATTCTCCCCCGCATCATTTCATCGCAATGGCTCAGCAGTGCGGCTTGCGCCCCGTGACTCATTTCAAGTATCAACGTCTGGACTCGTCAGGAATCGTCATCGAGTCGCCTTTCCGTTACAACTACATTTTCCTGAAGTAGACTCATAGTTGCGCTTGCAGAAATCCACGCCACACCTTTTCGTTCGCGCCGACGCCAGTTCCGCCATCGGCAGCGGTCATGTCATGCGCTGTCTCGCTCTCTCCAAGGCATGGCAACAAAGCGGCGGGGACATCTCTTGGCTGCTCGCCGAGAGCATTCCCGCCGTCGAAGACCGCCTGCGCCGCGAAGGCTTCACGTTAAACACAACGCGCGCAACTCCTGGCTCCGACGAGGATGTGGAACAAACCGCGGCGCAGGCTTGCGCCGCCCATGCCGATTGGGTCGTGGTCGACGGCTACCGTTTTTCGCCGGATTACCTCGGTCGTCTGAAGAGCAGCGGAACCCGCGTCCTGTTCCTCGATGACGACGGACGCTTCGATTTCTATCCTTCCGACGTCGTCCTCAACCAGAACATCAGCGCCAACGCCGCGATGTATGCGCAACGTGCACCCGAAACGCACTTATTGCTCGGTTCCGAATACGTTCTTTTACGCCCCGAGTTTCTGGTGGACCATGCCGTGCCCGAGCATCCCAAGATCGCTCGTAAGATTCTTGTGACGATGGGTGGCAGTGATCCCGGCAATACCACGCATCAAGTGCTGTTGGCATTCGCTGCGCTCAACCGCGACTTTCAGGCGAAAGTCGTGGTTGGTGGCGGCAATTCTCGTTTCAGCGAACTGCTTTCGTTAAGCCACCAACTTGGCCCTCACGTCGAATTGCTCCCCAGTCAAGACAACATGGCTCCTCTCATGCGCTGGGCGGACGTGGCGATCTCGGGAGCAGGTGGCACCTGTTGGGAACTGGCCTTCACCGGGCTTCCCGCAATCGTAATCGCTTTGTCCAACGATCAGCGGGGAATCGCCCAAGGCCTTGCCGACCGCGGCATTGCGATCAGTCTGGGATGGCATGCTACTCTTTCCAAAGATCAGATTAGTGGTGCGCTGGATCGCTTGCTCGACGATCACAGTCAACGCGTCTCCATGAGCGAGCGAGGCCAGCGCTTGATCGACGGCCGCGGTGCGTCGCGAGTCGTCCAGTATCTGCAGAATCTCCTATGACAGTCGTTCGAATCGGGACCAGACTGGTGGGCGACGATCAGCCATGCTTCATGGCCGCCGAGGTCGGTATCAACCACAATGGCGACATGAGTCTTGCTCACCGTTCCATCGATGCCGCCGCTGATTCTGGTGCCGACGCGGTCAAGTTTCAAAATTACCGCACCGAAGATTTTCTTTCTGATCGCGCCCTGACCCACGAATACATTTCCCAGGGCAAGACGGTCGTCGAATCCCAGTTCGATATGTTCAAGCGCTGCGAACTGGCTCCGTCGCAATTGCGCGAATTGCGCGAGCATTGTGATCGCCGCGACGTCATTTTCTTCAGCACTCCTACATCGGAGATCGGCATTCAGGATCTCGTCAATGTCGGCGCGCCCTTGCTGAAAAATGGATCAGACTTCCTGGTGCATCTCCCCATGATTCGCGCCATGGCCCAGACTGGTCTGCCCACGGTCATCTCCACCGGCATGGCCGATGCATCCGACGTGCAGGATGCAGTCGATGCCTTCCGCAGCGCCGGCGGAAAGGATCTGATCCTGTTGCACTGCACCTCGTCGTATCCCACGCCGCCCGCCGATGTGCATCTGCGCAAGATATTGACCCTTGCCCAGCGTTTTGATTGCCCGGTTGGGCTGAGCGACCACACCGACGGAACAGTCGCTGCCATTGGCGCAGTTGCGCTCGGCGCTTGCATGATCGAGAAACATTTCACGATCGATCGCAATTTGCCCGGCCCTGACCACCGCTTCTCCTCCGATCCCGCCGAATTTCGCTCGCTCGTCGATGCCATCCGCACCATGGAGAAGAGTCTCGGCAGTTCCGAGTTGCAGCCGGCCGCTTCGGAGTCTCTCGGTCGTCGCGATTACCGACTCTCCTGCGTCTCGGTGCGGAGTCTTTCGGCGGGTTCGCGTCTCTCCGCCGCCGATGTTGCCTTTCGCCGCCCGGGCTCTGGGTTTCCGCCTAGGGACCTTAATCGTCTGATCTCCCGCGTACTCGCCAAAGACGTTCCGCTGGGCCATGTTTTTGCCCCCGAGGATTTTGCCGAATGAAGGTGGTCTTTCTAGGGAACCATACCGTCGGCGTTCGTGTGCTCCAGGCGATGAAGGATCTCGCCGACATTATTGGCGTCGTCACTCACCCGCCAGACCCAGAGGACGGAGTACGATACGAATCCGTTTTCGAGTTTGCGCGCCAGCATCAGTGGAAAACGATCCGTGGCAGGGGAAGAGATCCCGAGACACTGCAATTCATTGCTTCCCTGAAACCCGATTTGCTCTGGATAACCGATTATCGCTACTTGATCCCGCGCGAACTGTTGACGCTGTCGCCTCTCGGCACGGTAAACCTTCACCCGAGCCTGCTCCCGGCTTATCGGGGACGGGCCTCCATCAACTGGGCGATCTTAAAAGGCGAGACTCAGTTGGGGCTCACTGGACATTTCGTCGATGAGGGCATGGACACCGGCGACATCATCGAGCAAATGTCCTACAACATTACCGAGGATCAAGACGTCGGCGATTGCCTCAACATCCTCTATCCGATGTATGCCACGATCACGCAGAGGATCCTGTCGTACTTCCGTCGTGGCACGGTCCCGATCACTCCCCAAGATGAATCCCGCGCGACGGCATTTCCGGGGCGTAAGCCGGAAGACGGAAGAATCGATTGGAGTCAACCAGCGCGCCAGGTTTTGAATCTCGTTCGCGCCGTGGCATCGCCTTATCCTGGCGCATTTACTACATTGCAGGGGCAGAAGCTGACGCTGTGGAGGGCGCGTGTAATATCGGAAACAATGGCAGGTTCGCCCGGAAGTGTCTTCGACTGCCGCCGCGGAGAAATCTTTATTCAGTGCGGAATGGGCGCCTTGTCCGTTGCTAAGTTTGATTGGCAGGGTCCCACGAATTTGCTGCAAATCGGAGCCTGCCTCGGAACGTAAGCAGAGAACGAGTGTGCCGAAAATAATTCCTCACAACCGCCTCACCTTCGGCGACGCCGAATGCGAATCGATCGTGCGCGCCGTCCGCAGCGGACAGTGGGCCCAAGGTCCCCGCGTTGCGGAACTCGAAGCCAAACTCGCCGAAATAAGCGGAGTTCAGCATGCCGTATGCGTCGGCTCGGGACTGGCCGCATTGCGTTTGGCTCTAGGCTCTTTGGGAGTGGGAGCAGGCGATCGCGTGTTCGTGCCCGCGTATTCTTGCGTTGCCCTCGCAAACGCCGCTCTCTCTTGGAACGCGACGCCGGTCCCGATCGATATCTGCGACACAAACTGGAACATCGATCCGACCGCCTGCGAGCGGCAACCGATCGCGGCAGCTCCGCGCGCCATCATTGCGGTCAACACCTTCGGTGCCCCAGCTCAGATCGAACGAATCGCACGGATCGGCGCGCCCGTAATTGAAGATTGCGCTCACGCATTCGCAATGAGTGTCGGGTCAAAGCCTCTCGGCTCCCGGGCGCAAATCGGCGTTCTCTCTTTTTATGCGACCAAACTCATCGCTGGTGGGGAAGGTGGAGCGATTCTCACCGGCTCCGCCGATATCGCAGACTATGTCCGTTCCGCCCGCGACTACGGTGACCAGCCCGCTGATCCTCATCGCCTCAACGATAAGATGACCGATCTCGAAGCCGCTCTCATACTGGCTCAATTGCAGCGTCTGCCCGAGATGATCCAGTCGCGTCGAGCCATAGCAGCGCGCTATCTCGATCTCCTCAGTCGGCAGCAGGCCAACACATTCCGTCTACCGGCCAACGATCCCGGCCGCATCTGGTATCGTTTTGCCATAGAGATGCTTCGAGTCCCCGCAGAAAAAACAGTCAGCGATTTGCTTCGCTTCGGAATCCACGCCGCCGTCCCGGTCACGGACTGGCGCGGAGCAGACGCTCCTCCGGCACCCGTTTCCGACAGGGCTTATCGCAGTTCGGTGTCACTCCCGATCTATCCCACCCTGACTGAAGACGAGCAGAATACCGTCGTAGAATCAGTCCTGCGGCTATGCGAGGAATACGCCCGTGCCTGAGCAGATGACCGATCCATTCTCGCGGATCTCTGGATACTACGAAGATCTGATCCACAAGTACGGGCACGATCCGCGCGCCTGCGACTACGGCCGCGTCGAATCGCAGCAGATCAAATTCCGCGTCTTGAGCGAAGTTCTGCCGCTCGCCAATCTCAACTTGCTCGACGTGGGCTGCGGTTTCGCCGACTTCGCCACGTTCCTCCACCAGCGATTCGAAAGCTTGCAATATTCCGGAGTCGATCTGTGTTCTTCCATGATCGACGAAGCAAAACGAGCCCATCCTTCTCTCGATCTGCGCGTAGCCAACATTGCCGAAGCATCGTTCGATCGTTCCTTCGACGTCGTCACTGCCAATGGAATTTTCTATCTCATTGGCGGTCATGCCTGGCCCATGATGCAACAGATGATCCAGCGCATGTTTGCGCTAGCCACTAAGGCAGTCGCCTTCAACTCACTCAGCACGTGGGCTCCCGACCAGGAGCAAGGCGAGTTTTACGCCGACCCTCTGCAGACGATTGACTTCTGCCGCCAGCTAACTCCTTGGGTGGTTCTGCGGCACGACTATCATCCCCGCGACTTCACCATCTATCTCTATAAAACGCCCCGGACATGATCGTCTCCATCAATCAGCCCGCCTACCTGCCGTGGCTCGGATATTTCCATCGCATCGCGATTTCCGATGCGCACATCGTGCTCGATCATGTTCAGTTCGAGAAGAACAGCTTCACCAACCGCAACAAGATCAGAACTCCAGAGGGCTGGACTTGGCTGACGGTCCCGGTAAAGACCGCCGGAAAATTCGGTCAGCTTCCCATCAACGAACTCGAAATTGTGAATGAAAAGAATTGGGCGGCGAAACATTGGAGCAGCCTCCGCCTCAACTACGCGAAAGCGCCATACTTCGAGCCACACGCAAAAGTTTTTGAAGGCATCTACACCCGCCCTTGGCTCAAACTGCAAGACCTGATGCACGAGACCACAATGTACCTGCTCGATGCCTTCGCCATTTCAACCCCGCTGCATTTCAGTTCTCAAATGAGCGTGGAAGGGAAGAAGAGCGATCTCGTTCTCAATCTCTGCCAGTCGCTGAAGGCGACCACCTATCTGTCCGGTCCGCAAGGCAGGGATTACCTCCGCGAAGAGGACTTCCGCGCCCGCGGCATTGCCGTCCAGTATGATGACTATCATCATCCGGTGTACCCACAACTGCATCCCGGATTCGAGCCGTACATGAGCGCTCTCGATCTCTTGTTCAATGTTGGACCAGCGAGCCGAAAAATCATAATGAATGCTCAGGAGCAAGTCAGGCCATGAACGCATTGGTAATTGCTGCCCATCCCGACGACGAACTGCTCGGTTGTGGCGGAACGGCGGCACGCTTGGCCCAGGAAGGGCACGACGTCTACATGTCGATTCTCGGCGAAGGCATTACCTCGCGCAGCACCAAGCGCGAAGATGCCGACTCGTCCGCCCTGAAGGACTTGAAAGGCTGCAGTCAGCGCGTCGCGGACTTACTCGGAGTCAAAGAATTATCCATGCATGGTCTGCCCGACAATCGCTTCGATACGCTCCCGCTCCTCGACGTCGTCAAAATCGTCGAAGGCTTGATTGATCGTTGGCGCCCCACAGCGATCTATACCCATCACGCAGGGGATCTCAATATCGATCATCACGTCGTCAGCCGCGCCGTGTTGACCGCAACTCGCCCCATGTCGGGCCATCCGGTTCGAGAGTTATACACCTTCGAAATCGCATCCTCGACCGAATGGGCATTCCAACAGTTTGCGCCCACATTCAAGCCGAACGTCTTCGTTGACATCGCCGGCACGCTCTCTCTGAAGCTCGAAGGAATGAGGCTTTACGAAAGCGAGGCCCGCGCCTTCCCGCATCCTCGTTCGGACGAAGCCCTCAAGGCGATTGCTCAACGTTGGGGCAGCGTTGTAGGATGCCAGGCCGCCGAAGCCTTTGAAGCCGTGCGCTTGATCCGATAGTTGCTGACCAAAGGCGCAATCCATGCGCATCCTACTTCTCCATCCCGAAGACACTCCGTGGCGCGGCGAGTGGTCCCGCCACCCATGGGATGTCATCGTCGATCTCTCCTTCGCCGGTCCGTCCACCTACGACGATTGGAGTCGCCGCACCGGCGCCCGCATCTTCAGCATGTATCGACGCGCCGGTGAAACCGAGAGTTATCGCTGGGTCAACCAGGTTTTCGAATTAGGCCGCGGCCGCCTCCTTGACCGCATGGGGCTTGACTGGTGGGAGATCCTCTCCATGGAAAGCTACCAGTCTATGCAACTCATCTACTTGCTGGAGCAACTGCGCTCGGAGCTCTCTGTGCCGGACGCCGAACTCTTTGCGACTCGTCCCCACCTCTTTACCCGGCTCGCGCAGCAATTGCTCGGGCGTTCCATCCCCACGTTCGAAACCGGACGCATCGGCCCCGCCCAGCGCGCGGCGCGCACCCTTCGCTCCGTAAAGAATCTTCGCCCGGCGCAGATCGCCGAGATCTCCCTCGACAAATGGGACCTCACTTACCGCATTCGTAGGCACACCATGCACGGCAAACTCGCCCACCTGCAGAAGCCCGCGCTCTTGTTGCCCTCTGCCTATTCCAACGTGACACGTTCCGTTCTGGCCTATGCCAAACAACTGCCGCACCGGCAATTTCTTCTGGCCACGACCCGCCGCAGCGCGATCGCGCAGCATCGCCCAGAAAATGTTTCCTCGGCTCCGCTCGCACCCTACGCCCAATCTGCCGTCACCATCGCCGCCGAATCGCGCGACCTGCAACGCTCGTGGAAGGCTTTCCTCTCCACGATGATCTCCAACAACGAGGTTTTCCGCACGGCCGCCGCTGCCGGCCTCTGGGATTATTTTCCCTCCCACCTTCACAAGGGGCTGCTCCTCCGCGAGGCTTGGAAAAATCTGATCACCGCAGAGCCCATCACCGGGGTTCTCTGCGGTGACGACCTCAATCACAACACACGCTTGCCGCTGCTTCTCGCGGCCCGGTCCGGTCTGCGCGCCATCTATTGCAGCCATGGCGCGCTGGATGGCGGCTTCCTTTTCAAGAAGCCCGTTGCCGATACATACCTTGTCAAAGGAGAGATGGAGAGCGACTACTTGCAGCGCGTGTCGGCGATTCGTTCCGAGAAAATTGTGGTTGCTGCGCCTGCTGCGAGCAACGCCGTCTCCAGCAGCGATCCGAGTCGAGATGCGTTGGTGTTTTTCTCCCAGCCGTATGAGGTCGCCGGTGTTCGTTCCGACTGCATCTATCGTGAACTCCTACCCGGCCTGTGTTCCGTTGCAAGCAGCAATGGGCGAAAGGTTGTAGTGAAGTTGCATCCCTTCGAAAGCAGGCGTGCTCGTCAGGCACTGGTGAACTCGATTCTGCCTCGAGACGTTCAGGGAATGGTAGAGATCGTCGATGGCCGTCCCCCGGAGGAGGTCATGGCTCGCGCCTGGTGCGGAATAACCGTGGATTCCAGCGTTGCCGTGGAGTGCGCTCTCCGGAAAATCCCGTTCTTCCTCTGCGGTTGGCTCGACTTTACTGGGATGGGATATCTGCAACAATTTGCCCGGTTTGAAGTCGCCTGCGTGCTCAAGCAGCCACAAGACATCCTCTCTATCCCGCAGAAGCTTCTCGAATTCGAGCCCGATCCGGCGAAGCTTCGGAAACTCTGGCACGCAGCCGACCCTGCATCTCTCGATCAAATTTTGTTTGGCGCCAGTGTTGTGAATTCACCCGAACATGTGCGTCCGCTGCTGCGATAGCCCTCGCGCCAACGCTGCCGACGTGATTTTCACTCTCTCGCAAGCTCCCTTCAAGGCTTCTCGCCAACTGCTCCCTGCCGTCGGCACCACCCTTGTCACTGTTTTGGAGCGTCTCAAACCGCTTAAATAATGGAATGTGGTTGAGTCCGGTTATTCATCGCATGGTCTACCCGACACTCGGAAGCGTCGGATACTTTCATCTTCACTCTACCTCTGCCGTTAGCGTGATCACGTATCACGGAGTCCTTCCCGCTGGCTACAAGAGCAACGACGCGTTTCTCGACAACACGCTGATCAGTGTTGAGACGTTTCGGCAGCAATTAAGATTGCTGAAGGAGTACTACAACGTCATCTCCCCAGACCAGTTTCAGGAGTGGCTGCGCGGCCAGGGTAATCTCCCGGAACGTTCCGTTGTACTTACGTGCGATGACGGACTGGTGAATCATGCGACAACCATGCTTCCAGTTCTTCTGGAAGAAGGATTGAAGTGCATTTTCTTTGTGACCGGGGAATCGTTGGGCGAGACTCCCGCCATGCTTTGGTACACCGAACTCTATTTGATGTTGATGGCGACTGGCGAACAAGCGGGTCCAATTACGCTGCGGGAGGTCGTCATCCCCAGGCTCCCAGCCGACAAGGCCCAGAGGCGATCCGCATGGGCGCAGCTATTGAAGCCGCTCTCACGAATGGATATTGAAGACCGGCGCCGATTCCTGGATGAAGCCTCCACCAGCCTGGGCCTGCCCCTGAATTGGAAGGCGCGATATTTTGACGATCCGGCCCTGCGCGGTCGTTTTCAGTTACTGCGAGTGCCCGAATTAAAACAACTGGTAAGTGCCGGAATGACCGTAGGCGCGCACACGATGAGTCATCCTGCTCTGGTAGAGCAGTCGATGGACTTGGCTCGCACCGAAATTGCAAATTGCCGTCTAGGAATCGAGAGTGCTCTGGGGTGTCCCGTGTGGGCGTTGGCATATCCCTTCGGCGACCCTGCCTCCGTGAGCGAGCGCGAGTACCAACTGGCCGAAGAAGCCGGCTACGAATGCGCTTTTGTGAATGTGGGAGGGACCCTCAAGTCACGCACATCCCCATTTGAGTTTTCCCGCGTTCACGTTACCGCGGAGATGTCGCTGGATGTGTACGAAGCCTACATCTCCGGTTTCCACGAAGATCTAAAGAACCGGTTGAGGCCCGGTGGGAGACGGATTACCAGTCCCCAGCCGGACAGAAAACCTTACGCCCCGCCCGTGTCTGAACTACCTCATTCCGTCTGAGGGATTGCGGACGACCCAACCCGTCTGATCCCTGGAAAGCCCATCTCCTATTTTTGGATCGGACGCGTACCCACGTCGGCAAATGCGCGCCTTGCCGATGGGTATTACCATGTATGAATCCAGATCAAGTTCTGCGGAGACGGTGACATTTGCGAATTGTGGTTCGAGAGGAGATTTCCGAGGATTCCGAACTGCGCCGTTCATGGAATGGACTGGTGCTGCGCCTGCAACGCCCCGAGGTCTTCTACACGTACGAGTGGGCGATTGCCGTGCAGCGTGCCTACGGCTCTTCTCGGTCCCCGCTGATTCTTCTTGCCTATGATGACGACTCCCTGGTGGGGCTGGCGGCGCTTGCCCGGAGAACGAAGGGGGAAGTCGTTTTTCTTACCGCCGACACCGCCGACTACTGCGATTTTCTGAGTGGCGAAGACATCCGTGATGAATTCATCGCAGTTGTATTCGCCGAATTAAGAAAGATGGATGTCTCAAAAGTTATTCTTACCAACCTTCCGGCGGATTCCCCCTCTCGGCAGGCAATCTCCCGGGCCGCTGCTCAGTTCCACTATCGCATCCACCAGCGCTTGGCGTATCAGTGTGCTCGCGTTGTTTTCCCGTCGTCCGAGGCGCGCGCCGAAGTGAAGAAAAACCTTCTGGCCAAAAAACGCCTGCGCCGCAACATGCGCGAGATGCAGAAGATCGCCCCCGTCTGCATCCAGCACGACACCACCTGGCCGGAGATCGAGCTCTCTCTCCAACCCTTCATGCGCACCCATGTCGTGCGCTTCCTCGAGATGGGCAAAACCAGCAGCATCGTTCATGAAGAGCGCCGCATCTTCCTTCGCGAGCTCGCGCAGGAACTGTCCCGCTCCGGCTGGGTCGCCCTGAGCCGCTTCCTCGTCGGCGACGATACCGCTGCCTGGCACTTCGGATTCCGCTTCGCCGGAAGTTGGTTCTGGTATCAGCCAACGCTGAACCGCGCCTTTGGAGACTTCTCGCCCGGCTACTGCCTGCTCGCAAAAATTATTGAGCAGGCCTGCGATTCGCCCGACCTCGAGCTGGTTGACCTCGGCCTCGGGGCCGAAGGCTACAAAGAACGCTTTACCACCGGCTCGCGCGAAACGCTCTACTGCGAGTTGAATCGGTCTCTCCCCGCGCATATGCGAACCGTGGTTCGCCATCGCGTCGCCCAAGCGCTCACCGCTTCTCCCACCGTCGAAAATTGGATTCGCGGCCTGATGGCCCATCTCGCGAGTTTTAAAGTGCGTCTGCGAGCCTCGGGTCTGAGAAATTCTCTTAGCTGGACCGCGCGTCGCTTAGCCCATGCCGTTGCCGCATCCGAAGATGTTCTGTTCTTTCAGTGGCCCGCTGACGCCCGGGTGCCTCTCGCACACGGTCTTCGCCTCGTTCCCCTCGACTCCGATCTTATTGGCGCCGCCGCAATCTACTATGGTGAGGATCCTGCCGCCTTGCGCTACCTGACGCGATGCGCTCAACGGCTGGAGTCAGAAAATACGCAGGGATTCGCCCTGCTCACCGCCAACGACACTCCCGTTCATTTCTGCTGGGTTCGCGATTTCGAAGGCTTCGACATGGCGGAACTCGACCGGCGTCTACAGGCCCCTTGTCCAGACGCGGTGATGCTATTCGACTGTTACACGCCGGTCTCCACACGTGGTCATGGCTATTTTTCCGAAGCGATCGCTCTGGCAGCAGTTGCACTCCGAGCGGCAGGGAAGTCCCCTTGGATTTTCGGTGCGGCCGCCAATCATTCGTCTGTTCGGGGAATTCAAAAGTCAGCTTTCGAATATAGATTCACTCTGGGTCGCCGGAGAATTGCATTCTTCAGCCAGAGAAAAGATTCCATTCCCGAGCCTCAGCCTGCGAAGAGGGCTACTTCCGTTACCGCCGCCTAGAGAAAACATTGGCAGAGAATTCTCCCCAATCCGTGAACGCGCTCTCGCCTGACGCGCCTCCTTCCGCCACGCCCGCGTCTCCCGACGATGTCTTCCGTCTGGAATTCCGTCGCAACATGGGGCAGATCTCCCGGCAGTCCCTCACTTTTTTTGCCGGAACCATCTTCACTATGCTCGTAGGGTATGTCGTCAAGGTCTACGTCGCTCGTGTTCTCGGCGCCGCAAACCTCGGCATCTATGCGCTCGGCATGACCCTCGTTAGCCTCACGCAACTTGTGGGATGTCTCGGTCTTCAAGGCGCCGCCCCACGCTACATCGCCATCTACAACGCCACCGGAAGATTCGACGAACTGCGCGGGTTCCTCACAAAGAGCATTGCCGTCGTCCTCGGACTCAATCTTGTCTTCTCCATCGTTCTTTATCGTGCCGGCGGATGGTTTGCGCGCACGGTCTATCACGCTCCCGATCTCAGCCGCTACATTCCCGTTTTCGCCGTACTCACCGTGTTAGGAGCGCTCCAGGTCTTTTACTCCCAGGTCCTCGCGGGGTTCAAAGATGTGGCCAAGCGCACCGTCATCACCAACTTCATCGGCAGCCCTCTGGTTAGCATCCTCACTGTCATCCTGCTGGCCTTGGGCACAGGCATGTGGGGATATCTCTCCGCCCAAATCGTCAACTCGGTGGTAGTTCTCGCCCTGTTGGTGCTGGTCGCCTGGAAACTTACGCCACCGGCCGCGCGCTTTTCCGCAGCGCCTCTTCCGCGCTTCGATCCCGAGATCAAGAATTTCGCCGCCGCTGCCCTCGGCATGGGAGCCCTCGATTTCCTCGTCTCGCAAGCCGACAAAATCCTGCTGGGCTTTTACTTGAATCCCACTCTCGTGGGTATCTATGTCATCGCCTCGACCCTCTCAGCGTTCATCCCACTCATTCTGCAGTCGGTGAATCAGATCTTCACTCCGGTGATCGCCGATCTCCACGTGCAAGGCCGCATCCAGGTCCTCGGACGCCTCTTCCAAACCCTCACCAAATGGGTTGTGGGTCTCACTCTTCCACTCGCCATCGTGATTATCGTTTTTGCCGTCCCTCTTCTTCGTATATTCGGCCCAGCTTTCGAAGCCGGCTGGCCCGTCCTCATCATTGGCGCCGTCGGGCAATTGGTTAACTGCGGCGTCGGTTCCGTTGGCTATCTTCTATTAATGTCGGGAAATCAAAGGCGTCTGATTCGCGTTCAATTCGTTATGGCCATCGTCTCAGTCATCGTTAACATCACGCTGATTCCACTTCTTGGAATTGTCGGTGCGGCCATTGCCGCTGCCGGCGTGAATGTCGGCGGCAATCTGTGGAATCTCTCCGAAGTCCACAAGGCACTGCGCATTTGGCCCTATAATCGAAGCTATTACGCGCTGCTCATCCCAGGTTTCTCCGTCGTCGTCGCGGTCGCGCTGTTACGCCGCTGGACGGCGCTGATGGCGCATCCCTGGATCGCCGTGCTGGTGGCGTTAGCGGTTTCCTATTTGGTGTTCATCGCGTTGTCACTGAAATATGCTCTCGATCAGGACGATCGCATGATTGCCGTCGCCGCCTGGACGCAACTCCGCGGCGCATTCCAGATGAAGCCTGCAGCACAAACAGGAGTGAAAGCTTGATGGCCCAGTCCCGCTCGGTTCAATTGCCCGAAGATCTCTGCCTCGCCGCCGAAACCTGGCTCCGCGGACGATTCCCCAATCTCGAATCGCTCCTCACTTCGTTCCTGGAGGAAATCACCCAGCACGACGGCGCCAAGTTCGATGAGTCGGAAGAGCAAATGATTGAGCAGCGCCTCAAGGATCTCGGGTACATGTAAGTTTCAACTACCGTTGATCCTCATGCATTCGAACTCTTAATGCGCTTGCCTGCACCAATGAAAAAACGCTCTCTCATCCTGGTTACGGTTGATTGTCTCCGCGCCGACCACGTCGGCTTCCTCGGCTATTCCCGCCCGGTCACACCATTTCTGGATTCGCTCGCCCCGCAGAGCACCATCTTCTCCGATGCCATCGTTGCCGGCGCTCCCACCTACTTCTCGTTTCCCGGCATCATGGCCTCGCGTCACGCGCTCGCGCTCGGCCGCGACATTCTCGGCATTGCGCCCGGAGAAGCGACCATCGCCACCGAGCTGCACAAAGCCGGATATAAAACTGCCGCTTTCGTTGCCGGCAATCCGTACCTCAGCGCACGCTTCGGATATGACCAGGGCTTTGACAATTTTCAGGACTACCTCGGAGCGAGTCTCGACACGGTATTCACCCCCGACCATCCATCCGGATCCAAGCTGAACCGGATGTTGCACAGTGTCTCGCGCAAAACGCGCTTCACCGCTGCTGCTTACGACAAGCTCTATTTTCACTACGGCCTGTGGCGTTCCACGCGACAGAATCTCTCCCTCGATCAACTTCGCCGTTATCCCGCCGCCGACGTTATCGTCGATCACGCCTCAACCTGGCTCAATTCCGTTGGCACTGACAGCTTTTTTCTCTGGATCCATCTCATGGATCCGCACCATCCCTACTACCCGCCGCAGGAAGCCATCTCTGCCCTCGGCGCAACCGATATCGACGCGCAACGGGCCCGCCAGTTGAACGCAAACTGGAATCGTGGTGACGTCGGCCCGGCGAGCCTCGAACGCCACCGCTCGCAGATTCTTACCCTTTACGACGCCGGAATCTATTGGGCCGACAAGCAGATCGCCCGTCTCGCCGAAACTCTCAAGGGCTTCCAACTCTGGGACGACACCGTTTTCGTTGTCACCGCCGATCACGGTGAAGAATTTCTCGAACATGGCGCTCGCTATCACTCACCTGAGAACCTTCCCGAGCAGTTGATCCATGTGCCGCTCCTCATACACTCTCGGGGTGAACAGCCACGAACCATCGCGAGTACATTCAGCCAAATCCACCTCGCTCCCACTCTGCTCCAATCGTTGCAAGTGCCCGTGCCTGAAACCTTCCAGGGCCAATCTCACTGGACTGCAATCGCCTCCGGTGCACCCATCAACGATGTCTCGGTCGTTGAGTGCCTCGATGCCTGCAACAATCCGTTCCATATCGAAGACCGCATGCGCTCTCGCCTGCTGGCGGTACGTGACAGCGAGTACAAATTAGTCATTCATTTCGGAGAGAAGAGAGAAGAACTCTACGATCTCAAACACGATCCCCAGGAACTGTCGCCGCTCCGCGCAGACGCAATGAAAGACGTACGCCATCGTCTTTGGCAGGTCGCCCGCATCCACTTGCAACAATCCAGACAGGGCAGGGAGTCACTCATCGCCTTCGGCGCCCGCATCCGCCAATTCCAGCAATCCGTTCAACCCAGCCATCCTAGTTCGCCGGAATCAGCACCGTGACGGACGCGACGCATCGCCACATGTGATTCAGGTTCACCCACGTATCGAGAAAACGCTCACGCCGCACGACAGTCTTGCCCTTGTGCGTACTCTGGGTGCGGAAGACTCCAACCACCACCGCCGAGTTACCGTAGACGTCCACCTTGCTTTGCTCAGTGACCGCTTGCGCGGGAGGTTGGTAGCCGGGTTCTTTCAGGCCTGCCAGAAATTCGCTCTTCGTCTGGATACTCCCATCGACGTCGATCGAAACGAAGTTGTCCGCCAGAAGTAAATCAAGAGCCTTCGTGTCATTGGTCTCCAGGGCGCGATTCCAGGAATTGTCCAGGGCAAGAATGTGGGGGCCTTCGTCCGGCTGGGAAGGATTCTGCGCCGCTGCCAAACCCACAATCAACCAGACCGCTACAAAGAACACGAGGATCAGTTTCACGACCAGGGCCTCCGGGAACACTGCTTGTTGTGTGACCGAAACTAGCGCGATTGTATCCGGAAAGCTCTCCGTCATATAACGGCAACTCTTTCCTCCAGAATCGCAACTTAACCGCAGCAACAATCTGTCTTACTGCCCCTCACACATGAGGGACGCTGCAAAGGAGCAAATACCATGACAAACAAGTGGAGTCGATTGCTGTTGTGTGTAGTTTTCGCGGGTCTGACCACGGCGTGGGCAATGGCGCAAGATTCCGACACGACCGCCAAGTCGAAGGATACAGTCCGCACCGTCACCGGCTGCCTCACCAAGAGCGGCGGGGGCGACGAATATCTGCTGACCGCCAATGACGGCAGTACCTGGGAAGTGCACAACAATAACAGCTCGGTCGATCTCGCGGGCAACGTCAATCATACCGTCGAAGCCAAAGGCGCTGTGAAGAACAGCAAAATGCACAACATGAAGGAAGACAGTAAGGACATGGCCGCCGACACCGGCATGAAGAAAACCAACACCGAGCACGGTCACCTCATCATCACCGACCTGCGCTCGGTCTCTGACACCTGCCAGAAGTAAGCCACAAAGAACGACCGCCAGAAAGTGGGAAGCCCCATGTCTCGCCGTTTTTGCGAGACATGGGAACCCACAATAGCTCGGAAATTCGACAGGCAAGACTCTGAAGTCGGTTATCGTACCCGTGCCGAATTTCTAAATTAGGGGTCCAGATCGGGGCACACCTTCAGCCGCGACGCACGCCCGTTCCAATTTCCCTTCGAGCAGACCCTCCGTGAGTGGGATCGCCTCAAAAAAGTGTGATCTCGCTCCTAGACAATCCCGAGCCTGTGGTCTATGAGGATGACCGTGCGAGGTCCGTTCGAAGTCGGGCCCCTTAACACCATCGCGGGCCTCGACAGGAGGTCGTAATGACCACAGGCATTCGACGTTCGCATAGTTTCTTTGCGGCGTTCCTGGCCGTTGCAGGAATGCTCTGGTTGCTTCCTGCGGGATTAAGCGGACAAGCCTCGTCGATTCACCTCTCGCCACTCATGAATCGCCCGGCAAGTGTTCCGGCAGATTACACAATCACACCCTTCGGATACTTCCACCCCTCCTGTGTCCAGATGGTGGCGGAAGGGCATACGCTGTTGGCCGATGGACGGGTTGTGCATCCGGACGGCGCCATCGACGCCGCCCCATTTTGTTTCTATCCGCACTATACCTCGACGGGACTCATGCTGCCCGTCGACAGCAAGGGTGTACACGCACCCACGATCAGCGGCTGGCTGGAATCCGTTTCGGCAACCACCACCAGCTCATACGCGAAGATTTTCGCCACATGGAAAGTGCCTCCGGCGCCAACCACCAACGACGGTCAGCTTCTCTATTTCTTCCCAGGATTTGAAGACATCAACAACGTCATCAGCATTGTCCAGCCGGTCATGCAGTGGGGAGTCGGCTATGCCGGTGGTGGTGCTTACTGGCTGGTCGCCAGTTGGAATTGCTGCATCAATGGCATGACGTGGTACAGCCCGCTGCTCAATGTCAACACGGGAGATACCATCCGAGGTTCGATCGTCCCCACCTGCAAGCCGGGGACGATCAACTGCCAAACTTGGAACGTCGTCAGTGCAGATGTAACCACGGGAACCAAGACGACGCTGTCCAAAACCTCAGCCGACGGACAAATCTGGAATTGGGCCTTTGGCGCGGTCAGCGAAGACTATGGCCTGACGAAGTGTACCGACTTCCCAGCCAACTATGGCCTCACGTTCACCGTGCAGCTATACGATCAGAACGGAACGCTAATCGCGACTCCGGGCTGGCAAGGCACGCAGTGGATCACCAATCCCATTCCAAAGTGTAGATACGGAACCAAGATTTCCGGCAACAGAGAAACTGTGAATTACTAACTCAGTCGAGTTGCCCCTCGATAACAGCGAAGTTTCTGTCAAGGCGTAATCGACCTGGGCGGTGCGTAAGCACCGCCTGGTTCGCCAGTGAGGTTGAGGACCAAGCCTGGCGCGATGGCTTATGCAAGCCGCATTGCATGAGTGCAGGGCCTACAAGATCGATTCCGCCATCCTGCACGCGAGCCCCGAAGGCCGCCCGCTCTACGAGTCGCTAGGCTTTCAGGCAGGCAACGAGATGCGCATCAAACTGTGACGTCGATCCCGCACTTCACTTCTTCGGAAAATTCGGATCATTCTTGATTTCGCGAATTTGCTGGATGTGCCTCTCTGCGTGCGTGGAAATTTCCAGCATCCACTGCCAGCAATCGATGACCTCGCCATAATCTCCAAAGCTGTGGGCGCGCATGTCGTCGTTGGTGGTCTTGATGTAGTCGATCATGGTGGCGCGCAGCGCCTGAAATTTCCCCAGCGCTGCACCCATGTCCTTGTACGTATCGACTTTCTCGTGCCCGCCGCCGGTCTTGGTATGCACCACGCGGTCGATGCCGTACCACATAATGTCCGCGTCAGTCGCCGAAGATTTCTTATCTTTCATATCCGGCGCAGCCTTGAGGGCCTTCTGGATCTCGCGCCAATAATCGGGTTCTGCCACGGCCAAGTGGGAAACCACTTCCCGGATGCTCCATCGGTCCGGCGACGCTTTGTACTCGAGCTGCGCCGGCGACAAGCCGCGCACCTGCTCGGCCACCATTTGCGTAGTCATCTCGAAATGCACGAGCAAGTGCTCGCGGTCCGTGTCGGACATGGGAGCCGCAAAGACGCGAAGGGTCATCGTCAACACAAGCAACGGCAGTATGCGAATGGTTTTCATCAAGAGCATCCCCTGAACTGCCGGGTTAGACGGATGCACGCAGCGAAAGGTGAGCAGTGGTCGTCTGCGAAGGTGAGTAGGGGAGCGACTTCCAGCGACCGCTGGAAATAATTTAGGCAGCCGCCCGCGGAGGGGGGATCGTTTGTATGTACAAAATTGTATTCGAGCTGAGGGTTGGGAAAGGCTGGGTGCGGCGCCGGGAAGGCCTTCGAGTTTTTTTGATATCAAAACGCGCAAAATCTAGATTCGATTGCACTTAGGCCGCGTCGAGGTGTCCGGAGGCGCGCAAAATATTGAAAACACAGATTTTACACGCAAAATATTCCAATGAAAGGACTTAGCCGTGCACGCTGCGAATATTCATTTTCTGTCGTTCCGCGTAAAATATTGAATACAGGCAGGTTATCGGATTCCTGATATCGCGACGACCCGCAAAATATTGTAAAAGAAGGACTTACACGCAAAATATTCCGAAATAAGGACTTAGCGGATCGCGTGGTCGAATAAGCCATCACGTCGGCAGCCCTGGCTGATCCCGGAATACTTTGTGGTGCAATTGCGCACGATGCCATTATGCGCTGGCTAAATCCAGGGTCAAGGTTATGCGTCACATGGATGAGGTATTTTTCTGTGGAAAACGTTTGGACGGATTGAGGCGGGGCAAGCGAGCGGGAGGCGAGGAACGTCCCGTCTGTTGCCGTATTATCCAGCCCTTCAGAAGTACTTGGGGCGATTTGGTATTCAGATGGCTTGCAGTTACCACGATTGAACCCACTTAGCCAGCGGTGTATATTTAGCGCCGTCCCAGATCGGAGCTTATGACAGAGCAAGATTGGGAGCTTCTTCTCGGGAGAATTAAGGATGGCAAGTGCACGCCATTTCTGGGCGCGGGAGTGGACTACGGAATCTTCCCGTTGGGGGGACAGATCGCGCGCGAATGGGCGAACGAAAAAGGCTTTCCTCTGCGATCTTCCGACGATCTGGCCAGTGTCGCCCAGTTTCTTGCCATTAAATACAAAGACGCTTTGTATCCGAAAGATAAGATTATCGAGCGTCTCAGCCGCGAACGGCAACCTGACTTCTCACAACCAGATCCAGCTCTGGACTGTATCAAAGCGCTCGCCGAGCTACCCATTCCTGTCTATTTGACGACCAACTACGACGATTTCATGGTTAGGGCGCTTAAGCATGCGGGCAAAGAACCGCAGGCGGAAATCTGTCGGTGGCACAGCGGACTCAAGCAAAAGCAGATCCCCACCGTCTTCAACGGCGGCTATCTTCCGAATGCTGCAAATCCTGTCGTCTTCTATTTGCATGGTTCGGCAAAGTACAACAACTCTCTGGTCCTCACCGAAGACGACTATCTTGATTTTCTCGTAAACGTCTCGCGGAACCAGAAGATTCTGCCTCCGCGCATACAGGAGGCTCTGACGACGACTTCGCTGCTGTTCATTGGATATCGCCTGAAGGACATCGATTTTCGCGTCCTCTATCGGGGCCTCGTGCAATCCATGGACGGCAGCCAGCGGCGCTTGAGTATCACAGTGCAAGTGAGGCCACCGGATGATTACATCGGAGATCCCCAAAACGCGGAAACCTTCATGAATGATTACTTTGGCGAAATGAGGGTGTCTGTCTACTGGGGCACGGCCGGTCAGTTCGCCCAGGAACTTCGCGACCGGTGGAAAGCGATGCCTTAATGGCAACGGCGGCGATAAATCATGCGGTGAAGGCGCCCAATCCCTATGTTGGTCCGCCACCTTTTCGCCGCGAAGACCGCGAGCGTTTCTTCGGCCGGGACCGCGAAAAATCTGAACTGTATTCGTTGGTTGCCGCTCACCGGACAGTCTTGCTTTATGCACAGTCTGGTGCGGGAAAAACTTCCCTGCTCAATGCGAAGCTGATTCCGGAGCTTGAGGAAGGCGGTTTCGACGTTCTCATCAGCACGCGTTTTTCCCAACTTAGTGCAGACCTTGCCCTCGAAAATGAGTTCCGCGCGGCTTCGGTACCGACAGAGGAAGGAACTTACAAGAAGAATCCCCTCGCATGCTTTTTTCAACACGCCCTTGCGGATCATCCTGGCAAGATAGGGTCCAATCGCCAGCCACTTTCACGCGTCCTCATCTTCGATCAGTTCGAGGAATTCTTTACTTCTTATCCTGAACTATGGGGGCTGCGGCAAGGCTTTTTCGAAGATCTGAACCGGGCCATGGAGGCCGAACCCTCCCTGCGCGCGCTCTTCGCCATGCGCGAGGACTTCGTCGCGAACATCGACCCCTACTCAGATTTAGTGCCAGAGGAGTTTCGTACTCGTTACCGTCTTGAACGACTGCGGCCAGGCGCCGCTTTGGAAGCCATCGAGAAGCCACTAGAGAAGACTGGGATTTGTTTTGCCCCCAAAGTCGCACAGAATTTAGTCAACAACCTGCTAAAGACTCCCACAGATTCGCAGAGCGGCAAAACGCCGTCGAAGGACGTGCCGGAAGTTGCTATCTCAGCCCAGCGCAAATATTTGATCGAGGAGTACGTGGAACCAGTACAGCTCCAGGTGGTCTGCTTCAGTCTTTACCGCAAACTGGCGGAGGAAACTGTGGTGATCACCGATACCGATCTGGCTACTTTCGGGGACGTTGAGGAAGCGCTACGTGAGTTCTACAACAGCTCGTTGATCGAGACGGTCTCGAAGACCAACGTGGCCGAAGACACTTTGCGCCAGTGGTTTGAGCAGAAACTAATCACGGAAGCGGGAACCCGCGGACTGGTGTTTCGCGGTGAAACTCAAACCGAAGGCCTGCCCAATCCGGCGGTAGATGCTCTCGATAAAACCCACATTATCCGCGAGGAAGTGCGTGGTCAATCGCTCTGGTACGAATTGAGCCATGACCGTTTCATCCGTCCCGTTCTGCGCGCCAACGATGCCTGGCGCGCCAGAGTACACGCTGCAGAACGCGAGAAACGTGAGTTAGAGAGGGAGCGTCTCGAGAAGGACGCCAAGCGTTTTCAGAGACTCGCCCGCGCCCTCGGATTTTCTTTGGCCATCGCCATATTGGCCGTACTCTTTGCCGGACATGAATGGAGTAAATCTCACAAGGAATTCGTTGCGAAAGAGCAGGCTGAGAAGAACGCAGAACAGGCCAAGGCCGCGGCTGAGGTCAGCCAAAAAAGAGCCGAAGATAGTGAAGCGATTGCCCAGCGCAACTTGGCTCTGGCAATAGAGAACAAGACTCAGGCTGACAAAAGTGCGCGCGGAGCCCAGGAAGCATTGCGGCGGGAGAAGATCGCGCGAGCCCTTGCGGCTGACAACGAAAAGAAGGCAAACGAGAGTGCTATTCGTGCCGATGCCAACGCAGCTGAAAGCAAGAAGAATGCCGAGGATGCACATACAGCCGAACAGGAAAGCAACCGGTTAAAGGTCGCGGCCGAGCAGCAATCCCGAATCTCCACTTCGCGAGCGCTGGCCGCCACTTCGCTGAATCGGCGTTCGACCGATCCGCAAGTCGCACTCTGGCTGGCCCTCCATTCGGTTTCGGCAACAACCAAGGATTCCAAAGATGGCAACGCCCTCGTCACAAAGCAGTCTCTCGACGCATTGCTCGGCGCCATGCCAAGTTCTATGCTGGGTTGGCGCAACCAGGCACATTGCGAGACTCCCCTGCCAAGCCACGCTGACGTGGTTGCGATTGCCGGGAAGATTGCGTCCCTCAGTTCGCTGGCGTTAGCGGGCACGTCGACTCCCTCCAGCCTATCTGCCGTGGCATTCACATCGGATGACAAAAGTGTCGTCGCCATCGATCGTGAGGGAGTTGCCCATACTTGGAATGTCGGCAACGGCACTGCTGCGATCGTCGGATCATGCGGCAACCTTCACCCCGTCGCAGCGGCCCTTAGTCCGCAGGGTTCTCTCTTGGCCGTGACCCAGCTCCAAGGCCAGACCGAAAGCGACGCTCCTACCGGAAGTCTGGGCACACGCAGCGAAGTCAGGGTGGCTTCCGTTCCGCCCGCCGCTGCGGCCCCAATCATTTTGCCGACGCACTGGTATCAACCCGAAGCGCTCGCGTTCAACGAGGATGGAACTCTATTGGCGATCGGTGCGGGCATGTCGAGACGTAGCGTCTACGAGATTTCGGCACAACGGGAATTGTGGAACGGACTCACGCAGCGGTTGAGCCGTCTCTGGTCGCGCCTTGTCGCCGATACGGTGGGCCGGGCGCCGCGGGTAGTCAGTGCTCTTGCCTTTAGCCACGACAGCAAACTCATCGCGTTCGCAACCGCCGACGGCACGCTGGAGCTATGGGATGTCCACGACGGACACATGACTCGGTCGCCGCTCCACGCACACAGAGAGGCCATTTTGGCCCTCGCCTTCTCGCCCAAGGATCATTTACTGGCATCCGCCAGCCGAGACCGGACGGCCCTGATCTGGGACCTGACGTCACCAAAGGATGCAATTGTGAAAGCCTCCCTCATCGGTCACAGAGATGCCGTCATCAGCATCGCCTTCGATCCGAGCGGAAAGCTGGTCGCCACTGGCAGTCAGGACCAAACCATCAGTCTCTGGAGTTCAGAATCGGGTCAACAATTGATTTCTTTGTCCGCTGAAGGAGGATACGCAACCTGTGTCGCCTTCAGTGCCGATGGCAAGATGCTCGCTGCCGTCAGCAGCGACGGTAGCGTGCGCGTATGGAATGTCTCGAACCTGGATCAAGTTAAGCAGTTGGAAACCGCGATTCAAGCGCTCGACGACGAGAAAGAATTCCATGATGACCTCAGATCGGTTCCTTCTCGTGAGCTGAAAGAACTGCTGAAGCTGGGAGAGGCCCGCACTACGCGCAAGCTCAGGCCTGACGAGTGCAAAACATATTTAGGGGCATCCCGTTGCCCGGCCAGCCCGAGCACAAATTACTAGCTTAGGGCAGCAGGTCGTTGTGCCTGAGGGAATACGAAAAACCTCGCCCGTGATCGAACATTGCGACGCATCGAGGTTGAGCGATGACCCGCTACGTCATGTCATTCGAAGAAGCATGCAGGGCCGGAAAGAGTCGCGGACAGGGATGACGTTCTCGCATCTTTATGGACATGCGTCGCCAAGAGAACGGGCGAACGTCTCGTCAGTCGCAAATTTTCCGCCCGAGTCTACTCTCCTCAGTCCGCCCAGGCGAGATAGCCGGGAACTACTAGATTGGCGATGGGGACGATGGCCAGGATGCCCCACCAATTGGGCTTCTGGCGCGCCTCGGCGATGGCCATCCACACCAGCACTGCCATGACGATGTTCAGTACCGGAACCAGAAACAGGATGAACCACCACATCGGCTTCTTGGCGATGGCTAACATGAGGAACGCGTTGGCGATTGGAATCCACGCGAGCCACGCGTTCGGCGTGGCCGTTTTGTTGGCGATGGTCTGGATCGCCAGGGCGAAATACACATACATCGCCGCAGCGAACACCAGGAGTACGACGATCATGGTGCCGGCGAGCGCCGCACCGAGAGCGTTATTGGAGCCCCGCTGCGCCATTGCCGTGCCGGACAACATCAACATGGTGAAGACTCCTGCAAGACCCAACACTGAGAACCGACCGAAGTGTGCCCCCATTCGAATGTCCTCCTTGGGAAAAGTATCGTAACTTCCCGCAGGCGTAACATTGCCCGGGTTGCGCGCAAGTATAGGCCTGATTCGACATCCAAACTAGTTCAATCTGGATTCCCTTTGTGCTTTCCCAGAGTGTAGCGAAACAAAAAGCCCCGCTCTTCCCGAGCGGGGCTTCGTCGGACAGGAGTGTCCGACCCACATTGTTCCAGCTAGAAGCTAAGAGCTAGTAGCTAGAAGCTGTCTTTAGTACATGTCGCCCATGCCGCCGCCGTGTCCGCCGGGGGCCGGAGCTTCCTTCTTTTCCGGGATCTCGGCGATCAGGGCTTCGGTGGTCAGCATCAGGCTGGCGATGGAGCCGGCATTCTGCAGGGCGGTGCGCACGACCTTTGTGGGATCGAGCACGCCAGCCTTGACCAGATCCTCGTACTCATTGGAGAAGGCGTTGAAGCCGTAGTTATTCTCCTTCGAATCGAGCACCTTGCCGAGGATCACTGCGCCTTCTTCGCCGGCGTTCTCGGCGATCATGCGCAGCGGTTCGGTGATGGCGCGCTTCACGATGTTGATGCCAATCTGCTCGTCGCCTTCCGCCTTGAGTTTGTCGAGGCTGGCAGCGCAACGGGCCAGAGCCACTCCGCCGCCGGGGACAATGCCTTCTTCCACGGCTGCGCGGGTAGCATGCATCGCATCTTCCACGCGGGCTTTCTTTTCCTTCATTTCGGTTTCGGTCGCCGCGCCAACTTTGATCACGGCTACGCCACCGACCAGCTTCGCCAACCGCTCCTGCAGCTTCTCGCGGTCGTAGTCGCTGGTGGTCTTGTCGATCTGGCTGCGAATCTCTTTCACGCGGCCTTCGATCTCGCTGTGCTTGCCCTTGCCTTCGACCACCGTGGTGTTGTCCTTGTCGATGGTGATCTTCTTGGCCTGGCCGAGGTCGGAGATCTGCACGTTCTCGAGCTTAATGCCGAGATCTTCAGTGATGGCCTTGCCGCCGGTCAGGATAGCGATATCCTGCAGCATTGCTTTGCGGCGATCGCCGAAGCCGGGAGCCTTAACGGCCGCGACTTGCAACGTGCCACGCAGCTTGTTGACGACGAGGGTGGCGAGCGCTTCGCCTTCCACGTCTTCCGCAATGATCAGGAGGGGCTTGCCGGACTTCGCAATCTGCTCGAGCAACGGGAGCAGGTCCTTCATCGAGCTGATCTTCTTTTCGTTGATCAGGATGTAGGCGTTGTCGATGGCAACTTCCATCCGCTCGGGATCGGTCACGAAGTAGGGCGAGAGGTATCCGCGATCGAACTGCATGCCCTCGACGACTTCCAGCTGGGTCTCAAGAGTCTTCGACTCTTCGACGGTGATGACGCCGTCCTTGCCAACCTTCTTCATCGCCTCGGCAATGATCTTGCCGATGGTCTCGTCGTTGTTGGCGGAGATGGTGCCCACCTGCGCGATCATGCCGTCGTTGTTGACGGGCTTCGACAGTTTGTCGAGCTCGCCGTTCACGCGATTGCCTTCTTTGTCGACCTTGCCGCAAATGGTGGTGACGGCCTTCTCGATGCCGCGCTTCAGGGCCATGGGATTGGCGCCGGCTGCGACAGTCTTAACGCCTTCGCGGAAAATGGCCTGGGCGAGAACGGTGGCGGTGGTGGTGCCGTCGCCAGCGACGTCGGAGGTCTTGGATGCGACTTCGCGAACCATCTGGGCGCCCATGTTCTCGAGGCCGTCCTTCAGTTCGATTTCTTTCGCAACGGTGACGCCGTCTTTGGTGATGGTCGGCGAACCGAATTTCTTTTCGATAACTACGTTGCGGCCCTTGGGGCCGAGTGTGACTTTCACGGCGTCGGCCAACAGGTTGACGCCGCGGAGAATCGCCTGCCGGGATTCTTCTCCGTGAACGATGTGCTTTGCCATTGCTAGTATCTCCTTATGAGCTTTGTGCTATGAGCGGCGAGCTATGAGTCGTACCGACTCGCTGCCTCGAATCTTTTTCTGGTCTTAGGTCTTCGGCGTTGGAATGTCCTTTTGCCAAACACCTACGACCTAACACCGCAGTTATTTCTTGCTGCCGGCGAGTTCTTTCTTGGCCGGAGTAGCGGCGCCAGTGAGGATGCCGAGAACTTCATCTTCTTTCATGATGATGAACTCTTCGCCATCGATCTTGATCTCGGTGCCGGAGTACTTGCCGAACAGGATGCGGTCGCCTTCTTTGACAGCCAGAGGGAAGGTCTTGCCCTCGTCGTTGGTGCGGCCCTTGCCGGTAGAGATGACTTCGCCCTCCTGGGGCTTGTCCTTGGCCGAGTCAGGGATGATGATGCCGCCACGAGTGGTGGCAGCTTCTTCAACGCGACGGACCAGAATACGGTCGTGAAGCGGTGCAAATTTCGCCATGGTTAGAACTCCTTTCGAGTAGGTAGAAATTGACGTGCTGCGATGTTTTGGTCTGTAACCCTATGATTGGATGGGGTCAGGCGGGGCTGTTAGCACTTCCGCCCATCGAGTGCTAATTATAGAGAGATGAGCGGGGGTTGTCAACCGGGCGGGTAGTGGGCGCCGGGCGCACGGAACTGACGGTGGAAAAAATCTAGGCATCGGCCAGCAGGCCTTCGAAATCGCTGGGGGAGCCAGTCTTGCGGCTGCACAGGCAAGGTGTGACGCTCGGTCCGATCGCCCCTACTTATGCAGGTTCTGGAGGTGTTGCTGGGCGAGTGAATAGGTGCTTCCCGGAATTTCTATTTTTGGTTTTTCGACGCGCTGGAACATTTGTCGGGCGGCGTCGGGGACGCCGTATTGTTCGGCGATGAGGCCAAAGCCGAACCAGAGTTCCGAATTCGGTTGTTCGACGTGCAG
>Ga0335070_10001264_pt1 | contig 29125 bp, 26 predicted proteins | sample Lox_Sample_13_FD_206722 | JGI IMG/M metagenome (GOLD analysis project Ga0335070, IMG submission 206722) | Soil microbial communities from Loxahatchee National Wildlife Refuge, Florida, United States - Lox_Sample_1.3 | ecosystem: Environmental > Terrestrial > Soil > Wetlands | place: USA...
CGCACGTGATCGAAGGACAGGACGGCGCGGCCCACCGAGTGCGAGCCCATGTCGCGCAGCGGGCTCCGCGACACGCCGGGCAGGTGCAGGGGGACGAGGAATGCCGTGATGCCGCGGGCGCCTCCGCCCGTCCCGGTGCGGGCGAAGAGGACGGCCGACTGCGCGGCCATGGCCAGGCTGATACCCGACTTCTCGCCCGTGATCACGTAGCCGTCGCCGTCCTGCTCGGCGCGGCAGGCCAGGTGCGCCGCGTCCGAGCCCGCGCCTGGCTCGGTCAGCGCCAGCGCGATGAGCTCGTCGCCGCGGGCGGTGGGCGGCAGCCAGCGCGACTTGACCTCCTCGGTGCCGTTGGCGCCCACGATCTCCCCGGCCAGCCCCGCGAGCTGGATGCCGTACGTGCACCCGAAGTCGCCGCGCGCGATCTCCTCCATGGCGAGCCCGAAGGTCATGTAGTCGGACTCCTGGCCTCCATAGGCCGCCGGTATGCGGAGCCCGAGCAGGCCCAGCTCGCCCATCTGCCGCCAGGCCGACCATGGGAAGTCTCCCGTCCGGTCCCACTCGCGCGAGCGCGGCGCGAGCTCCTTCCTGGCAAAGGCCCGCAGCGTGCGGACCAGCTCTTCCTGCTCGGCGGTGAGGGCGAAGTCCATGGAGTCCTCGCGTTCAGGAGGCGTGGAAGGCGGGCTTGCGCTTCTCGGCGAACGCGGCAAGGCCTTCCGCCGCCTCGGCCGTGCGCATGTGCGCCGCCACGAGCGACAGCTCGAGCTCGAGCCCGGTCGGGAGATCCGCGTCGAAAGCCCGGTTCACCAGCGCCTTCACGGTACGGGCCGCCGAGGTGCTGCCGCTGGCGATCAGGCCGGCCATCTCCTCCACCACGGCGCCCAGCGTGCCGGCAGGCGCCACGCGGTTGATCAGGCCCCACTCGAGCGCCTGCGCCGCGCTGAGCCAGCCGCCCAGCAGCATCAGCTCCTTGGCGCGGCGCGCGCCGATGACGCGCGGAAGCCGCTGGCTGCCGCCGCCGCCCGCGACCAGGCCGAAGTTCGCGTGCTGATCGCCGAGCCGCGCCGCCTCGTCGGCCACCACGAGGTCGGCGACCAGCACGAGCTCGAGGCCGCCCGCCAGCGCCAGCCCCTGCACGCCCGCCACCACCGGCACGGGCAGCGCCTCGATGCGATTGAACACGCGGTGCCAGAGCCGCATGAAGCGCGACCATTTCTCCGCGTCGGGCGAGAGCTCGCGCACGGCCTTCAGATCCGCGCCGGCGCAGAACGCGCGGCCGGCCGCCGTGAGCGTCACCGCCCGCACGCCGGGATCGCCTTCCACCGTGGCGCACACCCGATCGAGGTCTTCGAGCAGGCCCGGGCTGATGGCATTGAGCTGATTCGGCCGGTTGAGCGTGACGCGCGCGATGCCCTTCTGGGCGGCATAGGTGACGGTGTCGAGCTTCATGGGATCTCCTCTGGTCCGGGTGGCCCCGGAGTCACATCATGGTATACCCGCCGCTCACGGACAGCGTCTGCCCCGTGATGAACCCCGCGGCATCCGAGGCGAGGAACAGGACGGCGCCGGTGACGTCCTCCGGCTTCCCGATGCGGCGGAGCGGATAGGCCTTGGCGATGCGCGCCTGCATGTCGGGCGTGCCCCAGGCGCGGTTCACGTCCGCGGCCCACATCGAGAGCTCGCCGAAGTCCTCCTCGGAGGCGGGCATGGTCATGCCCGGGCAGACCACGTTGAGGCGAATGCCGTGGCGGCCCACCTCGCGCGCGATCGATTTGGTCAGCGCGATCACGCCGGCCTTGCACGCGCCGTACACGCCCTCGCGGAACTCTCCCATGCGCCCGGCGTCCGAGCCCATGCTCACGATCGCGCCGGCCTTGCGCGCGATCATGCCGTCCAGCACGGCGCGCGTGCAGTTGATCATGCCCCACAGGTTGAGCTGGATCTCCTTCTCCCACTCCGCCCGCTCCTTCTCGACGAAGAGACGGTCCAGCGTCCAGCCCACGTTGTTGACGAGCACGTCCACCTGTCCCCGGCGGCCCTCGACCTCGCGAACCATGGCGAGGACCGAGTCCCACTTGGTCACGTCGGTGGGAACGACCACGGCCGAGCCCGCGCCGGCCTTGCGCGCTTCCGCCGCGGTCTTCTCGCCCTGCCCCGTGTCGATCTCGGCGATGGTCACGTGCGCGCCCTCGCGCGCGAAGGCCAGGGCGATCGCCCGCCCGATGTTCGATCCGGCTCCCGTCACGATGACGCTCTTGCCCTTGAGGTTCAGGTCCATACGCTCGCTCCTCGCTGTCGTGAGTACGCCTTGCTCACCACGCAATCGTCTGCCCCCCGTCGAGATACACGGTCTGCCCGGTCATGAAATCGGAGGCGGCCGAGGCCAGATAGACGGCCAGGGTGGCGATTTCCTCCGGCTCGCCGATGCGCCGCACGGGAATCTTCGAGAGGAACCGCTCGCGGGTCCTGGGGTCGGCCAGGGCCGCCCGCGGGATGTCCGTGTTGACGTAGCCGGGCGCCAGGCAATTGACCTGGATGCCGTGGCGCGCCCACTCGGCGGCCAGGCTTCGCGTGAGCCCGCCCACCGCCGCCTTGCTCGCGCAGTAGGCCGCGTAGCGCGGCACGCCCAGCACGCCGTACATGGAGCCCAGGTTGATGATCTTGCCCCGGCCGCGCGCGATCATGCCGGGCGCCACGGCCCGCGCGCACCGGAACATCGACGTGAGGTTCGCCGCCAGCACGTGGTCCCACTCGTCGTCGCTGACCTCGAGCGTGGGCTTGTCGAGCGTGACGCCGGCGTTGTTGATCAGGATGTCGATGGAGCCGAGCGCGGACTCCGCCTCCCTCACGGAGGCCCGGATCTGCTCGCCGCTCGTCACGTCCAGCGGGATCGCCCGCGCCCGGCCGCCCGCCGCCTCGATCGCCGCCGCGGTCGACTCGATCTGGTCCCGGGCGCGCGCCGCGCAGGCCACGCCCGCGCCGGCAGAGGCCAGCGCCAGCGCGATGGCGCGGCCAATCCCGCGGCTGGCGCCGGTGACGAGCGCGGTGCGCCCGGCGAGCGAGAGGAGCGGCTCCATGGTCCGCCCCCTCACCCTGCCCTCTCCCCCGATGGGGGAGAGGGAGGAGAGGCGGCGATGCGCTCCGCCACCAGCTGGCGCAGGCGATACTTCTGGATCTTGCCGCTCGGGGTCATGGGGAACTCGGAGACGATCTCGAGGCGCTCGGGAAACTTGTGGCGCGCGAGCTGCTGGCTCTCCAGGTACGCGACGATCTCGGGCAGCGTGATGGACTGGCCGTCGCGCGGAATGACCACGGCGCAGCAGCGCTCGACCAGGCGCGGATCGGCCATGGCCACGATGGCGACGCCCGCGACCTTGGGATGCGCGTAGAGCAGGTTCTCGACCTCGACGACCGGGATGTTCTCGCCGCCCCGGATGATGATGTCCTTCGAGCGCCCGGTGATCGATACGTAGCCGCCGGCGTCGAGGGAGGCGCGATCGCCCGTCTTGAACCAGCCGTCCTCCGTGTGGCCCTCGGCGGTGAACTGGGGGCGCTTGTAGTAGCCCACGAACTGGAAGGGGCCGCGCACGAGCAGGTCGCCCTCCTGGCCCGGGGCGAGCGCGCGGCCCTCATCGTCCACGATGCGCAGCTCCATGCCTGGGAGGGGCTTGCCGTCGGTCGTGATGATCTTCTCCTCGGGATCGTCGAGCCCGTTGCAGGTCACGAGGCCGTTCTCCGTCATGCCCCACCCCGCGGAGATGACGCAGCGAAGCCGCTCACGCGCGTCTTTCACGAGCTGACGTGGAATCGGCGCGCCCGCCGAGATGAAGACACGCAGCGACCGGAGGTCGTGCGGCGTGTCCACGTAGGTGAGATCGCGCAGGAAGGGCGTGGCCCCCATGGTGAAGGTGACGCGCTCGGCCTCGACGATCCGCGCGGCCTCGGCAGCGTTCCACGTGTCCATCCACACCGCGGTGGCGCCCAGCAGCACGTTGAGGCAGTAGCCGTAGAGATACCCCGTCTGATGCCCCAGGGTGGAGGCCATGAGGAGCACGTCGCGATCGGTGAAGGCGAGCCGATCGATCAGGGGGTAGAGCGTAGCCAGCGTGGTATTCGGCGTGTGCATCACGCCCTTGGGCTCGCCCGTGGTGCCGGAGGTGAAGATGACCTCGTGCACGGTATTGGGGGCGCCGCCCGGCAGCGGCGGGCGGCCGGCTTTCACCTCCCACGGGACATCGGTGAGCGTGGCGAACGGCTCGAGGCCGGACGGCGCCGGCCCGCGGGCCACGAACACGTGCCGGAGCTTTGGCAGATCGCCGCGGATCTGCACCGCCATCTCGCAGTAGTCGAAATTGCGGAAGGTCGCGGGAATCACCAGGACCTGTGATTCGAGGAGCCCCAGCATGAAGCGGAGCTCGCTCGCGCGATAGGTGGGCGGGATGGGATGGACCACGGCGCCCAGGCGCGTGGCCGCCAGGAGGAGAAGCCCGAGCTCACTCCAGTTGGGGAGGTGGCACGAGATGACCCCGCCCGGCTCGACCCCGTGGGCACGGAGGCCGTGGGCGACGCGCTCGACCGCGCAGGCCAGCCCCGACCACGAGTAGCGCCCCTGGCCGTCGACGACGGCGGTCTTGTGCGGCCGCTCCGTGGCCCAGCGGTCGAGGTACGCGTCGAGGCTTTCGTTGCGCCAGAGGCCGGCAGCCGTGCACTCGCGGATGCGTAGGTCGGTGAGGCGGGCGTCCATGCCGGATCACGTCTCCAGTGATTCCGAGGTCGAGGCGGCTGCGCGGCCGAAGCTTACCACGACCGCGAGCTGCCCATGGGCCCCCCACTTCCCCGCTCGGGCGCTCCTGCCTCCGCCGCCGACGCGGCGAGCCTATGTGAGCCGGTTCCGGTTCGCCCAGGCCACCGCTTCGAGGCGGCTGTGCAGGCTCAGCTTGGAGAAGATGTTCTGCGCGTGATTGCGGATCGTGGCCGGGCTCAGGTGGAGCCGCTCGGCCATCCCTTTCGTGTTGGCGCCGGCGGCCATGAGCCGGAGGATCTCGACCTCGCGCCGGGTGAGGAGCGACGTCTCGTTGGCCTCCGGGGAGACGGGCGCCGAGGCCACGCGCTCGCGAACCAGCCGCAGGAGATTCCGCGCAGCCGTGACGTCCCGGAACAGGTGGACGGTCATCGCACGGCTGCCGTCGGCCCTGCCAACATCCAGGATGCTGACGTCGAGCCACACGGCCTTGCCGGCCTTGGTGCGCGTCTCCATCTCGAAGTGCTGGACGGGCTCGCCCCGGCGCACGAGGCTCAGCACGTGGCACCCCTGGTAGCAGAGGCGGTTGCCGTCCCCATCCACGCCCTTGAGGACGTCGCAGCACGACTTCGCCAGCACCTCGCGCGCCGCCCATCCGAGGATGCGTTCCGCCGCTCCGTTCCAGAGAAGGATTCGCCCATCCGAAACCACGAACACGCCGTCGCCCGCCCGGGACAGCGCCTGTTCCAGGGGCTGATCCCCCAGCCGGAGCTGTTCCCGCCCGGGCTCCTCGCCCGTGATCCTCGAGCGGCGTCCGTTCGTCGCGGCTCCTGCCCTGAATACTTCCATGCTCACCACTCTGGCAAGCGGCGTGCCTCGGCCCACGGACCTCAGGCAGAACGTGTTTTCAATGGGTTACAGCGTGGAGAAGGCACAACGGGAGCCGGACGGCCGTGGCGAGGGCGCCCCAGTGGGGCGCTGATCACTCGGCCGAGCGCTACTCGAACTTGTACTTGAGCGTGACGCCGACGATCTGTGCCACGTAATCCTGCCAGTGCTGGCCCAGGAAGACGGACCCGGTGGTGTTCGGCTGCACGGGCACGAGGGGCCCAGTCTGCCAGTTGGCATTGGCGAAACTCTCGTAGGCGTAGAAGAGCTTGGCCGTCCAGGCCTTGGCGAACTGGTAGTCGAACGACGCGTCGAGGCGCGCGAACTGATCGTAGAAGGCCGGCCAGCGCCACGTGACGTCGTTCGGCTGGTTGGCGCTGTAGACGGCGCTGCCCGTGGCATTGGGGCTGTACTGCTGCACGCGGCCCAGCGACTGCGAGTAGACGGCGCCGGTGTTGAAGGTGAGCTTGTTGGGGATGATCGTGGCCTTCATCGACGCCGTGTAGGTGTTGAACTGGTCGGTGCTGTCGGAGACCCAGTCCATGCTCGGGTCGTTGGGGGCGTTGTTCCGATTGCGCTGCTTCTGGAAGATCGATTCGAACACGTAGCCCGCCGAGAGATTGAGCCGATCCGTCGGGGTCCAGCTGACGTCCATCCCTGCCGTCCACGAGATCACGGTCTGCAGACCGAGCTGCGCCGTGTTGTACCAGGTCCCGTTCTGGGTCAGCCCGGAGGCGATGTACTGGGTGTTCTTGTAGCTTGCCGACGGGGTGATCGCGACCGAGTCGATGGGCGTGATCTGGAACAGCTGCGAGAGGATGTACTGGTTCCGATCGGCCAGGTTGAACTTGCGCATCTCCGCCAGCTGGCTGCCGCTGCCGACGAAGTCCGACGGCTGATTCTGGTTGGCCTCCCAGTACGCGTTGCGGTTGTAGCCGTCCATCCGGCGATAGCCGGCCGAGAAGGAGCTGCGCGACATCAGCCAGTCGGTCGGTGTGTAGTCGAAGGACGACTTGGCCAGCAGCTCGTCGGTGTGCCCCACCTCCCACTGCTCGTTGCGGTTCCAACCCTCATAGCCGACGCCCACGGTCCAGGCTGCAGGTTGCGCGATTTGATAGCGGGCACTCAGATCCGCATTCTGGCGGAGGAAGCTGGCGCGCCCCGCCGTGAGCGGGTTGTTCGTGATGGTGTTCTGATCGTTGACGATGAAAGCCTGGAAGCGGATCGTGTCGCTGAAGTCCATGTAGTCGTACAGCCGGTACTTCAGCGCGAACGTGACAGGCGCGGCGATCGGCCGGCTGGTGGCATCCAGGTTGAAGAGGAGCGTCTGGACGTTGCCCTGCAGGCTGTTCTGGGGATTCTGGAGGCTCAAGTTGTTCCCGACCAGCCCGTTCGAGTACGTCTGCCGCAGGAAGTCCTGGTTCTGGAGGCGCCACTGATAGGTGAAGCTCGAATTGATGCGCGTCTGCATGGGCAGGTTGACGCCGCCGGCGAGGTTCACGGTGTGGGCCTGGTTGTTGGGCGGCAGGGAGGTCGTGCCGAACTGACCCGTCGCACCGACCGCCGGGCAACCGGTCGTGCCCGCCGCAGGGGGAACGGGGGGAGAGACGCCGTTGCCGTTACAAGGGTTGTCCGCCCGCACCCATGGAAAGTCGTTCACGAACACGGACAGCGTATAGCTCCCTTGAAGCTGGAACTTTTCCTGCGCCCACGTAACGAGGCTCTTCCAGTTGTAGATGGTCTGGCTGATGGGCTGAACGAGCTCGAGGAAGTTGCCGCCCGGGCTACTGAACGCCATGCCGAAGGGTCGCTGGCCGTCCTTGAAGATGCGCGTGACCTCGCTCGTGATGTCGAGATTGGGCGAGGGCGAGACCTTGAAGTAGAGGCGACCCGTGTACCACTGCTGGCTGATCTGCCCGTCACAGTCGCTGCTGCCGAAAGGGATCGAGGCCTGGCTGCAGCTCCAGCCGGGCGCGGAGTTCCAGTTGAAGATGGGCGGACGCCCGTTCGAGTTGCCTCGCACGATGAAGACGTTGTCCCCGAAGGCCTTGAGCAGCGTCTGCGAGTCCGACGAGTAGATGTGGCGCATCTGGTCCCAGTCGAAGCCGACCTGCCACTGGCCCAGCCGCTCGCCCAGGAGGTGGAACTCCTGGGTAGCGAACCCCCAGTTCTTGCCGCTCAGCTCGATCGAATAGGCCTCATCGGGCCGGAAAAGCCGGAGCTGGAGATTCTGGAGGAAGAGCCCCGAGTTGGCGTCGTTGCCCAGGCCCCGGAAGTCCCGGTACTCCTCGAACTTGCCGTCAGCACCCCCGGGGACGTTGGGATTCTGGGGCAAACCCTGGAGGCCGGCCTCGACATCGCCCCGGAGATTCCAGCCGAAGAGCTGGGTTTGCGTCTGGGTCTGGGCGGCCGTCTTTTCCGCCATCGCCACCACGAACAGCGCGGCGAGGAGAACTGCTGCCATTCTCCCTGAGCGCATGGGCTACCCCCTAGCGTGTCAGCCTGAAGCCCGCAGGATCGTTTGTGCCATGGACGGCCACGTGGCAGTCGTTGCAGGAGCGTCCCATGACGAACTTCTGCTGCGTCGAGAGCCTGCCGTACGGCCTCGTTACGTGCCCGGATTCCGAGTGGCACTGCTGGCAGAGCCGCGGCTTGGCCAGCTTCAGCATGGCATCGTGATTCGTCCCATGCGGATCGTGACAGTTCGCGCAGCTCTCCAGGACCGGCTGGTGGTTCCAGAGGAACGGACCGCGCTTCTCCGCATGGCAGGTGAAGCAGGTGTCGTTCAGCGAGTTCTCCTTGAGGAGCGCAGGCGTGACCGATCCGTGCGGGTTGTGGCACGAGGTGCACGTCATCTTGCCCTCGCGCAGCGGCATGTGGGAGCTGCGCATGGTCTGGGCGCGCTTCTGGAGGTGACAGGTGCCGCAGGTCTCGATCTCGTTCGACCTGGCCAGCTGGTGCTTCTGGGAGACGTTATCCATCAGGGTGTGGCAGTTGGTGCAGGCGACATTCCGCGCCTCGTGGGAGCTCCCCTGCCAGAAGAGCCGGGCCCCCTTGGTGTGGCAGTCGAGGCAGATCGCATTGCGCTTGGCGATCGGGGTGGGATCATTCTTGGCGAAGGTGATCAGGCCGCCCTTGCCCTTGCCTCCGCCCGCGTCCACGTGTGCCTTGCCGGGACCGTGGCAGGTCTCGCACGAATTCTTCTCTCCCGTGTCGCGGGCCTGGAAGAGAAAGAGGCGTCCCATGCGGGTCTTCGCGAACTTGTCGTAGGCCTCCTCGTGGCAGCCCTTGCATGTCTCGGCGCCGACGTAGTTGCTGTCAGATGGGGCAGCGGGGGCAGTCGGGCTGGCCGCCGCCTGAGGCTGGGCAGGCTGCTGGGCGGGGGAGGAGAGGGGCAAACCCAGGAGAAGACCTGCTGAGAACACAGCCAACGCGGCAGGCAGCACCAGCAACCACCGAGGGACCGACCGCCAGCCTCCTGCACTCATGGCATGGCCTCACTGCCCTCCGAGGACATCGAGTTAATTACTGGCAGCCGCACACCCTCGCGAGTCGCCCGCAACTATGAAGGGACAGGCCCGCGGACACCAATAGTTCGTTTGCATCATTTTTGTCAAGCGTTCTTCTGCGAGTCGGCGCCGGACAGCCGGCGGCTAGGGCCGGTTCAGGCTGGCAACGGCCTCTTCGGCCTTCTGGCGGCTCACCTTCAGCAGGTCCTCGGCCGCGGACGGGTTGTGGACACCCCGCCCCTTCCGCACGAGCTCCAGGGCCTCGCGGGCCTGGCGCGCGAGGGCTTCGGCCTCGGGCGCCTTGCGCCCGGCCCGGCGCTCGCGCGCGAGGGCCGACTCGGCCTGCTTGAGGGCGGCCAGGACGGCCGCCGACTCCTTGTCGAATCCGGCGGTCCACTCGGAGAAGAAGCCCGAATAGGACGCATCGTGGCAGCTGACGCACTTCTCCCCTACCGCCTGCCGCGAATGCTTGCGCGACCAGTCATGACAGCCTGTGCAGCCAACGGTGGCCGCCATGGCGTTGGGCTCGACCTTGACGAGATCCGTCTTGGTCTCACCCCGGAAGAAAGCGTTCTGGACGCGGTGGCAGGACTCGCAGCGCTCGTTCTGGGCGCTGTGATGGCACGAGGCGCAGGTCGCAGGGGTGGCGGTCACCGCCTTGTGCACCTCGGCAGAGTGGCAGGCCGTGCAGGTCGCACCGAACTCCGTCACGTGCCGGACGTGGGGAAGCTTCTGCCTCCCGAACGTCACGGTCTCGAGCTGCTTCACCTTGGCGGTCTCGTGACAGAGAACCGCGCAGTACCCGCCGCGCACGAGGACGTCGTCACCCTTGACGGGCGGCTTGCCGAGGAGGGTCAGGGCCTCGTCGGCCCAGCCATTGGAGGTCTTCAGCAGGTCGGCGGCATAGAAGACGTTATGGATCCCCTTGCCCAGGGCGACGAACTGGACGTTGAACGTGGCGTCGTCCGTCAGCTTCCGGGCCCTCGCCGCCTTTGCAGTCTGCTCGCTGCCAAGGGCCGAGCGCGCCGCGGCCAGCTTCGGCTCCACCATCGCGCGCATCTTGCCGAGCACCTCTGTCCACCTCTGGAGCATGCCGCGGTACTTCTCTCCGTGACACCCCACGCAGGCCTGCTCGCTCGGCCGAAAGGTCTGGCCCACCAGGGCGGCCGCACCCCCCTCCGTCTTGGGCACGGTGTGGCAGGCGACGCATTGCACGCGTACCTGGACCATGTGGCTGGGGATCATGGGCGTTCCCCGCCCACCGAGGCCCAGGTACATCCGGACCACCCCCTGATGCATCGACTCGTGGCAGTTCCGGCATTCCAGCTCGTTGGGATGGGGCGCCGGCGGTGCTCCCGCCGGAGCCGGCGGCGCCTTGGCCGGCTGCGCGAAGATGGGCGCGGATCCGATACAGAGGATCGCGACCGCCAGCAGCAGCGCAATGCGTCTCATCGATCGCGCTGCATGGCCAGCGGCACGCTCCCCGGCGACTCGGCGGTCGTTCCCACCCCGATCGGGGGCGGCAGCTTGTGCTTGATCTCCGTATGGCACCGCGTGCAGTCGATGGTGCGATCGCTCACGTGCACCGTGTGCAGGAGCTTGGTGTCTCCGTACCGCTGCAGCTTCTCCGGCTGATTGTGGCAGCTGAAGCAGCGATCGCGGGGGGCCGCCCCATCGCCCTCGACCACGTTCAGGTGGCACTTCTGGCAGGCGACGCCCCGCTGCACCACGTCGGCGTGGTTGAACTTCACGGAGCCCATCGCGATCTCGCCCCGGGGCGGCTCATGGCAGCCGGTGCAGCCGGCCACGGGGTTGAGCTCCCGGCCGTTCTTCGCTGCCTTGAAGTGGCAGGTGAAGCATGTAGTGGTCGCGACCTCGAAATGCTTGTTCACCACGATCTGCGAGTGACAGCTCGTGCATCGCAGATGGACCCCCGTCCGGGTCGGGTTCAGATGCGGCCGGTGATCGAACTTGACCCCGCGGCCGAAGGCGATCACTCCCCGGCCATCCAGCTGGCTCGTGGAGTGACAGCCCGACCGGAAGCAGCTGGCGTCCTCGACCACGGCGAACGGTTTGGAGTTGTAGGTCTGGGTCGCCCACTTGGCGACCTGGCTGATCGCCTGGAACTTGACCCAGAGCGTGTCACGAAGGCCAGGCGGGTAGTGGCACTGCACGCAGGCTACCGTGTTGTGCTTGGACGCGTGCCAGGCCTCCACGTAGGGCCGCATGATGTGGCAGGAGTTGCAGAACTGGGGACTGGCACTCACGTGCCAGAGGCCGGCGCCGGCGGCGACACCCACCACCAGGACGACGGCGGCCACGACGAGGACAACGGCCAGGCGGCTACGGCGCCGCCTGGCCGGCTGTTCCGTCCCGGGCTCGCTCCCGCTCACTTCTTATGACACTTCTCGCAGTTGCCCTGATCGGTGGCCAGGAACACCGGCTTGCCGCCCACCTCGGTCTTGCCGTTGTGGCAGGCACCACACTGCTCGCCGGCCTTGATCTTCTCCATGGTGATGGGGCCGCTCGTGCCCTTCTTCATCTTGAAGATCTTCGTGTGACAGGACGTGCACTTGTTGCCGGCGGCAATGTGCTTCTCGTGACTGAAGGTCACGGCTCCCGGGCTGTCCTTGGTCTTCTCGAAGGTCATGTCGGCGGGTGTCTTCACCTGTGCCGAAGCCGGCATCGCCGTCATGAGGCCCAGGGCAAGGACGATGGTGAGCGCAAACGTTCCCAGGCGAGTGCAACGCATTGTGTGTTCCTCCATGATGACGTCCGTCACGGCGACTTGGCGCTGCTCCGCAGAAAGCCGACCAGGTTTCCCATCTCGTCACCAGAAAAACGCGGGTAGAGCACGCCCATCTGCTGGGCCTCCACGGCCATGCGCGGCGCATGACTCCAGACGCTGGCGGCCCACTTGACCGGAGAGTCGTATCCCGGCCGAGGCTGTGTCAAGTCGATCCCGACAGACCTCCCCTCGCCGCGGAAGCGATGGCACTTGAGACACTCCTTTCGCACCAGGAGCGTCTCGCCCCGGTACAGATCCAGCGGGGCATCCCGGGCGGGATCCGCCTGGAGGTACGCCATGAGGTCGGCCATCTCCTCTGCCGTGATCTCGGGCCAGGCCACACCTTCCTGCCTCAGTGTGACGAACATGGCGGGGGCGTGATTCCAGAAGCGGCCAGCCAGCTCGTACCCTCCCTGCGGCCGTCGGAGCTCCTCCACTGCCGGACCCCGCCCCGTCTGACCGCGGGGCAGATGGCAGTGCCCGCACTGCTTGCTCGAGAAGAGGGCGCGGCCCCGCTCGGCGTTCCCTTGGCTCTGGGCAGCGGCGTGCGGCGTAGCGGCGAGCAAGGACCCGGCGAGCCCCACGACGACCACGAGCCAGCCTCCTGACGGCCGGAGCATCACTTCGTGGCACTGGCCGTGTAGCCCAGAAAGGTGAAGAGCAGCATGTAGACGATGATGCCGATGCCGATCCAGGTAAACAGACGGCTCGGCTCGCCGCGCGCCGTGCGCCGGTCGAGGACGGGGATCAGCAAGAGAAAGAGCCCGCCCAGGCCGAACGCCACGATCCCGAAGACCTCGCCCTCGATGCCCAGGATGTGAGCCGGCAGGTACTTGAGCGTCTGGAACATGAACATGAAGTACCACTCGGGCCTGATGCCGGCAGGGGCAGGCAAGAAGGGATCCGCCTTCTTGCCGAGCTCGGCCGGGAAAAAAGCCGCCAGGGCCGCGAGGACCGCCAGGGCCGAGAGCCAGCCCACGAGATCGCGGAGCAGGAAGTTCGGCATGAAGGGCATGCGCCGCCCGGCCCCGCCGGCCTGCTCGACGGCGGGCGGCACGCTCATCCCGTGTCGCTGCACGAGGTAGAGGTGCAGGCCGAGAAGGGCCGTTGCCGTCGCCGGCAGGATGGCCACGTGGATCCCGTAGAAGCGCGTGAGGGTGGCACCGGTCACGTCGTTGCCACCGCGAAGCAGGCGGCCGAGGAACGACCCGATCACTGGCACCGAGCCCGTGATCTCCGTGCCGACCTTGGTGGCGAAGTATGCGAGCTCGTTCCACGGCAGGAGATATCCGGTGAAGCCGAACCCCATGGCGAGCCCCATCAGAGCCATGCCAGAAAACCAGGTGACCTCCCGGGGAGGGCGATAGGCCTTGAGCAGCAGCACGCTGAAGAGGTGCACGAAGAGCGTGAAGATCATCAGGTTGGCCGCCCAGGCGTGGATGGACCGGATCAGCCACCCGAACTGCACCTCGCCCATGAGGAACTGCACCGACTCGAAGGCCTCCTCAGCGCTGGGACGGTAGTAGAGGAGGAGCAGGATCCCCGTGGACACCTGGACCATGAAGAGGAAGAGCGTCATGCCGCCCAGGTAGTACCAGACCGTGTGTCGGTGCACGGGGATCTGCTTCTTGGCCGCGATCTTCTCGAGATCCGTGAGCCCGACCCGACCGTCGAGCCACTCCCGGACCTTGCCCCCGCGCGCCGCGTCGCTCTCCATGTCAGGCGCTCTTGCTGACCACGATCTGGTTGCCGCGCACGTTGACGACGAAGCTGTCGAGGGGGCGGGGCGGCGGGCCCTCGACGTTCTTGCCATTGAGATCGTAGTGACCGTTGTGGCAGGCGCACCAGATCTGGGTGAGATCGGTGCGGTACTGCACCGTGCAGTTGAGATGGGTGCAGATGGCGGAGAATGCCCGGAGATCGCCGGCCGGGGTGCGGACGAGGATGGCGGGGCGGCTGCCGAACTTGAAGATCTGCCCGGAATTGGGCTTCACGTCGTCCGGCTTGATGGGAAGCGTCACCGTGCCCGCCGTGGACTCGGCCACCTGCGGAGGAACGAGATACCGCGTCAGCGGGTAGAGAGCCGAGACAAGGAAGGCCACTCCGCTCAAGCCGAGGAACCAGTTGACGAATCCCCGTCGCGATGCATCCGGCCCCATCGCGTGCTCGGCCATCGAATGTCTCCTCAGTGCGTGGGTGGAGATCCAGTGACGGGCCGGCGATCCACCTGGCGTATCTTCATGATCAGGGCCGCCGCCAGCGCCACGACCACCACCAGGAAGACGGCGAGCCAGATCCGTCGGTAGCGTAGCTCCTGCATCGCCCGCACGCCGCGCGCATAGGCTTTGCCGGCGATGGCGATCCCGGCCTCCACCTCTTGATTCACCGGCCCCACCATGTAGCTGTGAACGGCCGTGCGCGCCTTCACGAGCGCGTCCTTCGCGCCGTTGAGATCGAACTGTGCCTGGCTCACCTCCACGCCGGCACGATCGGCCCGGAGCAGGATGGCGCTGGCCTTCTGCGTCTCGTCGCTGAGCGAGTCGATGAGCCGGCGCATCTCGACCGCTGCCTTGCCGCCCTTGTCATCGGCGGCATGGCAGGTCGAGCACACGGCCTTGTCGCCCAGGCCGAGCATGAAGTCTCCGGGCGCCTGAATCGCGTGATTCTCGTGGCACGTTGCGCAACCCGGGTTGCCCATCTCCGCGAAAGCCTTGGCGTGGACGCTCTTCTTGAACAGCTCGGCCGTCAACGAGTGACATTGCCCGCAGACGTTGCCGACCCAGTTGACGCCGGGCGGAGCCGCGCCGTGATTGCCGTGGCAGTCGTTGCACGTGGGAGCGGAGAGATCGCCCTTCTCCGTCATGGCCTTCCAGTGGACCGAGGTCTTGTACTTGGCGACCTGGTCGGTGGGGATCTTGTAGCTGGCCATGTACTTGGCGTCGCTGTGACACCGGCCGCAGGTGTCGGCCACATGGAGCGGATACACGCTCGACTTGGGATCCGACGGCGGCCGAATGCTGTGCGCGGGGTGACAGCTCGCGCACGTCGCGACGTTCTGATCTCCCAGCTCACGCAGCCGCCGGCCGTGGACCGAGGTCTCGTACTCGGCGACCTGGTCGACACGCAGCGAGGGATTGTACCGCTTCATGAAGGTCGCGTTGGCATGGCAGCGGCCGCACACCTGCGGGACCTGCTGGCGCTTGGGGACGCCGATGAACCCCTTGGCGCGATCCATGGCTTCCATGCCGGCGGCCTGCGGGTCACCCCCGTGGCAGGCCACGCACCCGAAACCCTTTGCCTTGTGAATATCGCCGTCGAATGCCTTGGCCGGAGCCATCAGGCGCTCGTCACCCGTCTCCAGGTGGCAGGCAACGCACCCGTCCTTTGGAGCTTCGGCTGGAGCTTGGGCCGCGGCGACCTCGGGCCACGTCAGGAGGGCGAGCACAATGATACCTACCAGGCCGCCTGCAGTCACCCCAAGGCTAGGGTGCCTTCGTCGATTGGCTCAACGACTCGAGGAGGGTGACGAGATCGGCCATCTCCTGGGAGTTGAGCACGGGCCAGTCAAGCTTCTTGCCCGCGACGGTGGGCGTCACCACGGTGTGGTTCCACAGGGCCGCCAGGACAGCAGCCGAGGAGTCGAGGCCCTTCGCCTTCGTCAGGTCGCTCGCGGGCTTCTCGCGCTCCCCGGACACGCCGTGACAGTGGAGACAGCCCTTGTTCGTCGCCACCACCCAGCCTTTGGGCACGCTGCCGCCCGAGGCAAAGTAGCGGACGGAATAGAGATAGGCGACCAGGTCGGCCATCTCTTCCGGCTGAAGCTGGGGAACGCTGATCCCGCGGGAAGCCATTTCCTTCATCATGGCCGGCGCCTTGTTCCAGATCGCCGCGGCGAACTCGATGGGGCTTCGCCGGACGCTGAGCGCGACGAGGTCCGGACCGACCTTGCCGCCGACACCGCCGACGCTGTGGCACTGGACACATTTCTTCTCCACGAAGAGGTCCCGTCCCAGCTCGGGCCGGCCCGGCAGCACGTACAGCGGACCCTCGGGCGATCCCGCCGTGGCCGGTGCGAGGTAGGCGATGAGATTGCGGAGCTCGGTGGCTGTGAAGGTGGGCCGCTCTACCCCCTTGGCCTTCATGGCCTCCGCCATCGCGGGGCCGTGATTCCACATGGCCGAGGCGACGAAGATCGGCGACGCGAACTGCTTGAGCGAGTCGAGGTTCGGCCCCACCACGCCGCCCGAGCCCGCGACCTGGTGGCAGACGATGCACTTCTTCTCCGAGAAGAGCTTGCGGCCCTCCGCCGCATTGCCCGGCGGATCGAAGTAGTTGAGGGTGTAGAGGAAGCCGACGAGATCTCCTGCCTCGCGCGGCGTCAGCTCGGGCCGCGTGATCCCGAGCTGCTTCATGCGCGCCGACATCCGCGGCAGATGGTTCCACATCGCAGTGGCGACATCGTAGAAGGAGTGCGGCTTGATGCTCCGGGCGAGATCGGGTCCGACCTTGCCGCCCACGCCGTTGATCGAGTGGCACTTGGAGCAGCCCTTGGCGCCGAAGACGCGCGCGCCCGCCAGCGGATCCTGGCTCGGGCTGAAAGCCGGCTGGGCCGACGCTGCGTGGAAGGCAACCAATGAAAGTGCAACGACCACGGCCAGCCCCACCGCTCGGATCATGGACGACCCTTTCTGTCGGAGCAAAGCTCCCGAGATCGTCGGGAGAACATGCTCCCAACAGTCGCCGATGCTACTCGAATCGCCGCGCAATCACAATAGAACTTCGGCTTCACCAGCGCGTGCGCGTGCGAACCCGGGCCGATCCTGGCCTCGTTGACAATGTCAGACAAGGGATTGATACCCCGGCTTCCACTGCGCCTCCGCGACGGTCCGCGCAATGGCCTCGTCGTCCAGCGCCCGGCCCACGCCAGACTCCCGCGCCTCTCGAGCCACCGCCACCGCGATGCGCGCGGACACGCGCCTCAGATCGCGAATGCGCGGATACAGGGCGTCGGCCACCAAATCCGTGTCCGACAGCTGTCCGGCCAGGCACTCCGCGGCGCAGCGGAACATGCGCTCGGTCACCTCGCGTGCCTCCGCGACGAGGGCGCCCAGCCCCATGCCGGGAAAGATGAACGCGTTGTTGCACTGGCCGACGCGGATCTCACGGCCTCCATGGGTCACCGGCTCGAAAGGGCTGCCCGCCGCCACCAGCGCGCGGCCGCCGGTCCACGCAATCACCTCGGCCGGCACCGCCTCGCTCTGGCTTGTCGGGTTCGAGAGCGGGAGGATGAGCGGCCGATCCACACGCTCGATCATGGCCTCCACCACATCCTTGCCGAAGACGCCCCCCTGCCCGCAGGCCCCGATCAGGACCGTCGGCTTCACCGCACGCACCACGGCGAGCAGGCCGTGAGGCGCGCCCAAGCCGGAGGCTCGCGCCAACTCCGCGGGCCAGGCGAACGGCCGCTGGAACTCGTCGAGAGGCTGCCCATCCAGGGCGAGGAGACCTGCGACGTCCACGAGGGCGACGGCGCGTGTGAGATCGGGGCCCGCCAGCCCGGCTCCTTCGAGCGCGTCCCGGATCTGGCGCGCGATACCGATGCCGGCCGCACCCGCGCCCAGGATGACCACACGCTGGCCGGCCAAAGGGATACCCGTCACCCGCGAGGCCGCCATGATGCCCGCGAGCACGACGGCCCCGGTGCCCTGGATGTCATCGTTGAAGGAGGGCAGGGTCCGGCGATGGCGGTCGAGCAGGTTGAAGGCATTCTGCTTCTTGAAGTCCTCCCACTGCAGGAGCGCGCGGGGGAAGCGGCGGCGCACCGCGACGACGAACTCGTCCACGAGGCGGTCATAGGCGGAGCCGCGGAGCCGCCGGTGCGGCCAGCCCAGGTAGAGATCGTCGTCGAGCAGCCGCTGGTTGTCGGTGCCCACGTCGAGGCTGATGGGTAGCGTATGGCGCGGGTGGATGCCGGCCGCGGCCGTGTAGACGGCCACCTTGCCGATGGGAATGCCCATGCCGCCCGCGCCCTGGTCGCCCAGCCCGAGGATGCGCTCGTTGTCGGTGACGACGATGAGGCGCACGTCGTGCTCGGGCCAGTTGCCCAGGACCTCGCCGATGTGGCCCCGATGCTCCGGGGTGATCCAGAGGCCGCGCGCCCGGCGGAAGATGTGGCTGAACTGCTGGCAGGCCCGGCCCACCGTCGGCGTGTAGACGATGGGCAGGAACTCTTCCAGGTGCTCTTCCAGCACGTAGTGGAAGAGATGCTCATTGCGGTCCTCCAGCGAGGCCAGCCCGATGTACCGCTCGAGGGGATCCGTCTTGCGCGCGAGGTTCTCGTACACGCGCCGCGCCTGTTGCTCGAGGGTGTTCACGGCGTAGGGCAGGAGGCCCTCCAGGCCGAAGGCCTCGCGCTCCGCTCGCGTGAAGGCCGAGCCCTTGTTGTGCAAGGGATGGCTGAGGAGCTGCGGACCGCGGACGAGGGGCTGTGGCTCGCTTGGACTCATGTCGGGGATCCAGACGGGCCTTCCTCCGTCCCGGCGAGCCCTCGGGGCGCCAAGGCGTAGGAGCTGAGGACCTTCATGTAGTTGGCGCGCTCGAACGCCGCGGGCTCCCGCACGGAGCGGTAGCTCATGCTGCCCTGCATCTCCTGGATGGACGTGTACTCGTGGGCTTCCATCCACCCGATGATCTGGCTCCGGACCGTGCGCAGGTGCTCGATGCCGTGCTTCAGCAGGGCCGATGTCATCATGGCGACGCGGGCGCCGGCCATCATGGCCTTGAGGGCATCCTCGCCCGTGTGCACACCTCCCGTCACCGCGAGATCGGCACCGACATGACCATAGAGAATGGCGAGCCAGTGCAGCCGCACCAGAAGCTCGTGCGAGTTCGACAGCGTGAGCCGGGGCACGACTTCCAGTCCCTCGAGATCGAAATCCGGCAGGTAGAAGCGGTTGAACAGCACGAGGGCCCCGGCCCCGGCCGCGTCCAGGCGACGGGCGAGATTGGCCAGCGCGCTGAAGGCATGGCCAAGCTTGACCGCAACAGGGATGCGCACGCTCGCCTTCACGTCTCGAACAAGTTGCACGTACATGTTCTCGACATCGGCCGCGGACATGTCGGGATCGGTCGGCACGTAGTAGATGTTGAGCTCGAGCGCGTCGGCGCCCGCCTCCTCGATCCTCCGGGCGTACTCGATCCAGCCCCCGGTCGACACGCCGTTGAGGCTGCCGATCACCGGAATGGCCACCGCCGCCTTGGCGCGCTGCAGGTGCTGGAGGTAGGCCTCCGGACCGAGGTTGTAGCCGGCCATGTCAGGGAAGTAGGTCAGCGACTCCGCATAGCTCTCCGTGCCGTGGGAGAGATGGTGGTCGAGATGGTTGCTCTCGAGCGTGATCTGCTCTTCGAAGAGCGAGGGCAGGACCACGGCGGCCGCCCCCGCGTCCTCCATGCGGCGGATGTTCCCGATCTCCTCGCAGAGCGGGCTCGCGGAGGCGACGAGCGGGCCCGAGAGGGTCAGGCCCAGGTACCGGGTCGTGAGGTCGATCATGACGTGCGCCCCTCGTCGACCGGGCGCAGGGCGGCCCAGTGCTCCAAGAGCCGCCAGCGCTCGGCCACATCGAGCTGCGCCAGCTCGAGCAGACGCCGCGCCGCGGCGGGGTCGCTGTGGGCGAGCATGGTGTAGCGCGTCTCGTTGTAGGCGTACTGTCGGAACGGCAGGCTCGGCGGCTTCGAGTCGAGGACGAGCGGTGGGCGGCCCTCGCGGGCCAGCGACGGATTGAAGCGGAAGAGCGGCCAGTGGCCCGCCTGCACGGCGGCCTTCTGCTGGTCCATCCCGTGGCGGAGATCGTAGCCGTGGGCGATGCAGTGGCTGTAGGCGATGATGAGGGACGGGCCCTCGTAGCTCTCCGCTTCCTGGAACACGCGCAGCGTGTGGGCATCGTTCGCCCCCATGGCCACCCGCGCCACGTAGACATGGCCGTACGTCATGGCCATGAGGGCCAGGTCCTTCTTGGCCTGCTGCTTGCCGCCGGAAGCGAACTTGGCCACGGCGCCGCGAGGGGTGGCCTTGGACATCTGTCCGCCCGTGTTCGAGTAGACCTCCGTGTCGAGCACGAGCACGTTGACGTTGCCGCCCGAGGCCAGCACGTGGTCCAGTCCGCCCGCGCCGATGTCATAGGCCCAGCCGTCGCCGCCGACGATCCACACGCTCCGCGCGACGAGCGCGTCGGCCACGCTCAGGAGCTCACGCGTCTCGATGCGGTCGAGGTGCGCCAGCGTCGGCTTGAGCCGGGCCACGCGCTCCCGCTGCGCGTCGATCTCCGCCTCAGTGGACTGGTCGGCCTCGAGGATGGCGCGGGCGAGCTCGCCCAGCTCCGGCACGAGCGCGCCCAGAAGCTCGCGCGCATACGCGGCCTGCCGGTCGAGAGCCACGCGCATGCCGAGCCCGAACTCGGCATTGTCCTCGAACAGCGAGTTGGCCCAGGCGGGGCCGCGGCCGGCGGCATTGACCGTCCAGGGCGTGGTGGGCTGGCTGCCCCCGTAGATCGACGAGCAGCCCGTGGCATTGGCGATGACGGCGCGGTCGCCGAAGAGCTGGCTCAGGAGCTTGAGGTATGGTGTCTCACCGCAGCCCGCGCACGCGCCGGAGAACTCGAAGAGCGGCTCCAGGAGCTGCACGTCCTTGACCAGACCGGCGTTGAACGCCTGGCGGGACGGCGTGGGGAGCGCGAGGAAGAAATCCCACTCCGCGGCTTCGGCATCGTGGGTGCCGGCCCGTGGCTTCATGTTGATGGCCTTGTGGCGCACCTCGCTCTTGCTCTTGGCCGGGCACACCTCCACGCAGAGCGCGCATCCCGTGCAGTCCTCCGGCGAAACCTGGAGCGTGTAGCGCGCCTCCCCGAGCTCGCGCCAGCGCGCCGGCGCCGACTTGAAGCCGGCCGGCGCAGCGGTCAGCGCCCCCGGCTCGGCGATCTTGGCCCGGATGACGGCGTGCGGGCAGACCAGGACGCACTTGCCGCACTGGATGCAGAGCGCCTCGTCCCAGACGGGAATCTCGCGGGCGATGCCGCGCTTCTCCCACCGCGTCGTCCCCGTCGGATACGTCCCGTCCGCGGGCACCGCGCTGACGGGCAGCGCATCCCCGCGACCCGCCAGGACCGGGCCGGTCACGCGCCGGACGAACTCCGGCGCGGCCGCCGGGACGGGCGGCCGCATCTCGAGGCGACCGCGGGACTCGGCGGGGACGGGCACCTCGTGAAGCTCTGACAGGGCGCGGTCCACGGCCTCACAGTTCTTGCGCACCACCGCGGCTCCGCGCTTGCCGTAGCTGTGCTCGATGGCCTCCTTGATTGCGGCCACGGCGTCCTCACGGGGGAGCACGCCGCTCAGCGCGAAGAAGCACGTCTGCATGACCGTGTTGACCCGTCCTCCAGTCCCCGCGTCCCTGGCCACGCGGTAGCCGTCGATCACGAAGAAGCGCAGGCGCTTCCCGATGATCCCTTCCTGCACGCGGCGCGGCAGACGGTCCCAGACCTCCGCGGGCCCGTGGGGGCTGTTGAGAAGGAACGTGGCGCCTGGCTCGGCCGTCTCCAGCACGTCGATGCGCTCGAGGAACGAGAACTGGTGACAGGCGAGGAAGGTCGCCCGGTCGACCAGATAGGTAGAGCGGATGGGGCGCGGCCCGAACCGAAGGTGCGAGATGGTCATCGAGCCCGACTTCTTCGAGTCGTAGACGAAGTAGCCCTGGGCCCAGTTCTCCGTCTCCTCGCCGATGATCTTGATGGAGTTCTTGTTGGCCCCCACGGTGCCGTCGGCGCCGAGGCCATAGAACACGGCGCGCACCGTGTCGGGATGCTCGGTGTGGAAGGCGGGGTCCCAGGGCAGGCTCAGGTGCGTGACGTCGTCGTGAATGCCGACCGTGAAGCGGGACCGGGGATGGGGGCGGGCCAGCTCGTCGAACACGGCCTTGACCATGGCCGGCGTGAACTCCTTCGAGGCCAGGCCGTAGCGCCCACCGATCAGGCGCGGCATCGCCGGAAACGGCGCCCGCCCCGCCGCCACCGCCTCGAGCACCGCCGCCGCCACGTCGAGATAGAGCGGCTCGCCCATGCTGCCCGGCTCCTTCGTTCGGTCGAGCACGGCGATGGCCTTCACGGTATCGGGCAAGGCGGCAAGCAGGTGCTCCGCGGAGAACGGCCGGAAGAGCCGTACCTTCACGAGGCCCACGCGCTCGCCGCGCGCGAGGAGCGCCTGTACCGTCTCCTCGACGGCGCCCGCTCCCGAGCCCATGAGCACGATCACCCGCTCGGCATCGGGAGCACCCGCATAGTCGAAGAGCCGATACTGCCGGCCCGTCTCCCGCGCGAGATGGTCCATGGCGCCCTGCACGATGGCAGGACACGCGAGGTAGTAGGGATTGGCCGCCTCCCGCGCCTGGAAGTACATGTCCGGGTTCTGCGCGGTGCCGCGAATGCTCGGCCGATCGGGCGTGAGCCCCCGGCCGCGGTGCGCGCGCACGAGGTCGTCGTCGATCATGGCCCGCACGACCCCGGGCGGCAGCGACTCCACCTTGGCCACCTCGTGCGAGGTCCGGAAGCCGTCGAAGAAGTGCAGGAACGGCACGCGCGACTCCAGGGTGGCGGCGTGAGCCACGAGCGCCAGATCCATCGCCTCCTGCACCGAGCTTGAGGCGAGCATGGCGAAGCCCGTGGCGCGCGCCGCCATCACATCGCTGTGGTCGCCGAAGATGGACAGGGCCTGCGTGGCCAGCGCGCGCGCGGCCACGTGGAAGACGGCCGGGGTGAGCTCGCCGGCGATCTTGTACATGTTGGGGATCATCAGGAGCAGGCCCTGGGACGCGGTGAACGTCGTGGCCAGCGCGCCCGTCTGGAGGGCGCCGTGGAGCGCCCCGGCCGCGCCGCCCTCGCTCTGCATCTCGAGGACGGTCGGCACCGCGCCCCAGAGATTCGGGCGGCCCTCGGCCGACCACTGATCCGCCCACTCGCCCATGGCGGAGGATGGCGTGATCGGATAGATGGCGATCACGTCCGAGAGCTGATAGGCGATCTGGGCGGCGGCCTCGTTGCCGTCGAGCGTGACGTACTTCCGCCGCGCCGGCGCCCGCTCTCTCACGGCCGTGGCGACCGCCATTCGATTCCCCTACCAGGCCGCCGCGCCGGCGGGCTCATGGCGGCACAGCGGATCCTCACCGAGCGGGTCGCCGGTGGCGGCGAAGGCCCGGGCGCGCGAGCCGCCGCAGCTGTCTCCGTATTCGCAGCGCCCACAGCGGCCGTGGAAGATCTCGACGCTCCGGAGGGAGCGGAAGAGGCGCGAGTGCCGGTAGAGCACGACCGGGTCGGTCTCCCTGACGCTGCCGGCGGACATCGGGAGGAAGCCCGACGGCCATACCTCCCCCGTGTGGGAGATGAACATGATGCCGTTGCCGTCCCGTATGCCGGCGCCATGACCCAGGGAGCCCCGCGGCAGCGTCGCCATCCCGCGCGCGGCCAGGCGGGCGCGCTCGACCACCACGCGCCGGAAATGCGGCGCCTCGGTTGTCGTGACGATCGGCCCCTCCCCTTCCCCCAGATCGAGCAGCCGCTCGAAGAGCTGCTCGCACTGCTCCGGCGTGATGGGCTCGAGCACCGTGCCCCGCCCCACGGACACGAGAAAGAAGAGGCTCCAGCGCGCGGCGCCGAGCTCGCTGGCCTGCCGGTAGATCGCGGGCAGGTCGTCGAGGGTCTCGGCGCTCACGAGCGTGTTGACCTGGAACGGGAGACGGGCCGCGACGCAGGCGCGCGCAGCCTCCAGCGTGCGCTGGTAGCAGCCCGGAACGCCTCGGAGCGCGTCGTGGCGATCGGCATCGGAGCCGTCGAGGCTCAGGGAAACCGCCGACACGCCGGCCCGGCTCAGGGCCTCGACCGCATCAGCGGTGAGGCGTGGTGTGCCGCTGGGGGCCACCGACACCTCGAGCCCGAGCCAGCGTGCAGCCGCAATGAGATCGAAGAGATCCGCGCGCTTCAGCGGGTCGCCGCCCGTGAGGATCAGGTGAGGCAACGGCTCGCCGAAGCGTGTGAGCGCGCGGAGGAGCGCGAACCCCTCGACGGCGTCGAGCTCGGATGGATCGGGCGCGGGCGCGGCCTCGGCGCGGCAGTGGCGGCACGCGAGATCGCAGGCCCGCGTGACCTCCCAGTACACGCGCCGGGGCGCGCGGTCGAAGCGGGGGCTGGGACTCGTCACGGACGTCCTGCCCCGTCCTCACGCTTGCCCATCTCGACGTACGGGCGCTTGCCCGGCCCCAGATAGAGCTGGCGGGGCCGGGCGATCTTCTGCTCGGGGTCGTCCCGCATCTCCTGCCACTGCGCCAGCCACCCGCTCGTGCGCGCGATGGCGAAGAGCACGGGGAACATCTCCACGGGGAACCCCATGGCCTGGTAGATCAAACCCGAGTAGAAGTCCACGTTGGGGTAGAGCTTGCGCGAGACGAAGTAGTCGTCCTGCAGCGCGATGCGCTCGAGCTCGAGGGCGACGGGCAGGAGCGCGCTCGGCCGCGTCACCTCGAAGACCTCGTCGGCCATCCGCTTGATGATCTTGGCCCGCGGGTCGTAGTTCTTGTACACGCGGTGCCCGAAGCCCATGAGCTTGGCCTTGCCTTCCTTGACGCCCTTGATGAAGGCGGGGATGTGCTCCGTGGACCCGATCTCCTGCAGCATGCGCAGCACCTCCTCGTTGGCCCCGCCGTGGAGCGGGCCATAGAGGGCGGCCACGCCGGCCGCGATCGCGCAGTAGGGGTCGACCTGGGAGGAGCCGACGGCGCGGACGGCGTTGGTCGAGCAGTTCTGCTCGTGATCCGCGTGCAGGATGAAGAGCACGTCGAGCGCGCGCTCGAGCGTGGCGTTGGGGTGATACTTCGCCTCGGTAGCCTTGAACAGCATGTTGAGGAGGTTGCCGGGATAGGACAGCTCGTTGTCCGGATAGTTGTAGGGCAGCCCCAGGCTGTGGCGGTAGGCGAAGGCCGCCAGGGTCGGCATCTTCGCGATGAGCCGGATCACCTGCAGGCGCCGCGTCTCCGGGTGCTTGCCGTCCTTGGCCTCCGGGTAGAACGTCGAGAGCGCGGCCACCCCGGCGATGAGCATGCCCATCGCGTGCGCGTCGTAGTGGAAGCCCTCCATGAGCTTCTTCAGGTTCTCGTGCACCCACGTGTGGTGCGTGATGTCGTAGACCCAGCGGTCCATCTCGGTGAGCGTGGGCAGCTTGCCGTGCAGGAGCAGGTACGCGACCTCGAGGTAGTTGGACCGCTCCGCCAGCTCCTCGATGGGATACCCGCGGTAGCGGAGGATGCCGCGGTCTCCGTCGATCTCGGTGATGCGGCTGATCGTCGAGGCGGTGTTGGTGAAGGCCGGGTCGTACGAGAGCAGTCCGAAGTCCTCCGCTCCGGTGCGGATCTGACGGAGATCCATGGCCCGGATGGCGCCGTCCACGATGGGGAGCTGGTACGTCTTGCCCGTGCGGTTGTCCGTGGCGGTCAGGGAGTTGGCTGACATGGCTCTGCCTCCTCTGGGGCTCTGGGGGTCATCGCGGCGGGCGCGAGAGCTCCGCGTGGACGAGCCGCAGGAGCTCGGAGGCCGCGAAAGGCTTGACGAGAATGGTCGATGCGCCGGAGGCGAGGGCCGCGTCCCGGCTCGCCGCCGAGGCGAAGGCCGTGACCACGATGACGGGCACGGGCGGAGCAAGCGCGCGCGCCGCGCGGACGATCTCGAGGCCGTCGCCGTCGGGCAGCTTGAGGTCGGAGATGACGAGCCTCGGCCGATCCGCCACCACGAGGCGCAGGCCCTCGCCGCGCGACCCCGCGGTCACGACCCGATAGCCCTCGCGCCGCAGCAGCCGCTCGTAGCTGATGCGGAGATCGGGTTCGTCGTCGACGACGAGGACGCGATTCATCGCGCGCCGGTTCTCTAGGGGTGGTAGGTCCGCGCGAAGGCGCGCAGGACGTCGGTTTCCGTCAGGATCCCCACCAGGTGCTCGCCGTCCAGCACCGGGAGCGCTCCGATCTTGTGCTCGAGCAGGAGGCGCGCGGCATCGGCCGCCTCCTGGTCCGGCCCGATGATGATCACGCTCTTCGTCATCACCTTGCCCACGGTCAGCCGCGCCAGGAGATAGTTGACTTCCCACATGGACAGGCTGGTGGCCTGCGAGGGCAGGTTGAGGCGGATGTCGCGGTCCGTGACGATGCCGACGAGCCGGCCGGCGTCGGTCACCAGCAGGTGGCGGATGCGCTCCTTGAGCATCGTCTGCCGAGCGTCGAACACCGGCGTGTCGACGCCCACGGTGATGGGAGCGCCCGACATCAGCTCGCGCACTTTCATGATCTGTCCCTCCCGGTCTCGATGGGGGATGCGGCCGCCGCGCGGTGGAGCCGGCGGGCCAGGAGCACGACCTCTTCCACACGCGTCATGAGCTCGGGGCCGTGCGTGTGGAGCCTGAGCTCGGGGCGCAGCGCTTCCTCGTAGTCGACGGCCACCTCGGGCGCCGCCGGCGCCGCGGCGCGCGCGCCGGACAGTCCCCAGCGGGCCGCCTGCTCGCGCACGGCGCACAGATCGGGCGGGCAGACGAGCTGCACCTCGGCGAAGTGCGTGATCCACCGCCGCGCCGTGTCGCGCCAGGCTCGCCGGGGCGCCGTCGCGTCGACCACGACCACCACGCCCGCTTCCGTCAGGAGCTTGGCGGTGTACGCAAGCGCCCGATGCACGATCTCCTCCTCGGCCTCCGTCGCCCACGGCTTGCCGACGATGGCCTGCCGGGCCGCCGCCAGATCGAGCACCCTGAAGGCGATGGGCCATCGCGCGAGCGCCTCGACGACGTGCGCGGCGAGCGTGCTCTTCCCGCTCCCGGGCCGCCCCGTGATCCAGATGGCCCAGCTCACGATGCCCTCACGCGATCGGAGACGGAGCCGGCGAGCCGCTCCGCCAGCGCCGCCACCTTGGCCGCAGCCGACGGCACGTCGTCCACTGTCGTGTCGATCACGAGCTCCGGAGACAGCGCACGCTCGTAGGGCACATCCACGCCCGGCACGGTCGCTCCGGGCCGGCCCGCCCGTTCATAGATCCCCTGCGGGGCATGGCCTCTCGCACGGGTCCGCTCCCGCTCCCGGCACACCTCGAGCGGGCAGAGGAGCTGGACCTCGGCGAAGCGGGCAATGGCGGCGCGGGCCGCGTCGCGCCAGGCGCGCCGGTGCGCCGTGGCGTCCACGATCACCGGCACTCCCGCCTCCACGAGCTGCGCGGCGATGTAGCCGAGGGCGCGGTAGACGAGCTCGCGCTCGGCATCCGTGTACTGCGGCTCGGGCGTCAGGCTTTCCCGTACCGCATCGAGCTCGAGCACGGTCACGGTCTCCCCTCGCTCGCGGAGCAGCGCGGCCGCCGCGCGGGCGATGACGGTCTTGCCGCTTCCCGGCGGCCCCGTGATCCAGAGGGCCCAGCTCATGCCGCGTCACCCAGATACGCCGGGAGACGGTCGGCGTCGAACGTGTCGGCCCGGGCCATGGCCCGCGCAAAGGCCAGCAGTGCGCGGCGCGTGTCGTCGGTCAGCGTGGGATACCAGCGCGGGTGCGCGATCACCAGGGCGCGGAACATGAAGAAGGGGGGAAGGACCTCGAGGAGCTCCCGGTCGCCGCTCTCGTCCAGATAGCTCGAGAGGAAGGTGTCGAAGAGCCACCGGAACGGATCGGCCACCACGCGGCCGCCGCCCTTCCTGAGCCCGAAGAAGAGATAGTTGATGCCGAGCGCGGCCACGTCGTCCGCGGGCTCGCCCCACTCGCCGCGGCTCCGATCCAGCACCGCCAGCTCCGTGCCTTCCTGGAAGAGGAGGTTCCACGGATGGAAATCGCCGTGGACCCGGGAGAGGCGATGGGTCCGGTCGCGGAGCTTCCAGCGCCACGCCACGGCCTGGCGCTCGAGGGCCTCGCAGTCGGCGGCGGGCAGGAGATCGTACGGGTGCGGATAGCTGTCGAGGATGCCCATCAGGCACTCGCCGTGCCCGACCAGCTCGCGGATGCGGCGATGGTACAGGGTGGGCTCGTCGCGTTTCTCGGCATGGGCGCGGCCGAGGAAGCGCCCGAGCGAGAGCGCGCGCTCCGTGTCGAGGGGCATCGCAGTTCCCGCGAGGAGACGGTCGAGATCGAGCCAGTAGAGATCGCCCGGCGCCTTCTCGACGAGCTGGAAATACTCGACGGCGTCCCCAGCCGAGACCAGATCGCCGTCGGGGCGCACGAAGCCCACGTCGAGGCTCTTCACGTGGCAGGGGAAGGTGTTGTACGCGGCGTGCGCGTAGATAGCCTGCCAGGCGCGATCGGCCGGGTAGTCGTGGCCGAACCCCTGCACCGGCCGCGTCCTCGAGACGACGAACGAGCGCGGCCGGCCTCCGACGAGACACTCGACCTCGAAGGGGACGCCGTAACCCAGGCCCTTCGGATCCTCCGCGTCGCCCCCGCCGAGCGAGCGGAGCGCCCACACCTCCACCGGGCGGCCGGAGACCCGCGAGAGATACGCGGCGAGCGCCTCCTTCGTGATGAGCCCGGTGGAGGCCTTGGCGTTCATCGCACGCTTCCTCTCCTGGGCGCCGCCCCGGTGGGGGGCGGATCGCCCTACTTGCCGCGCACGGTCAGCACAGGGCAGCGCGCGGCGGTCACCACGCGCGAGGCCACGCTGCCGAGAAAGAGCTTCGCCAGCCCGGTGCGTCCATGGGTGCCGATGACGATGATGTCGGCCTTCTTCGACTTGGCGGCGCGCACGATCTGCTCGTGGGCCACGCCTTCCAGCAGGAGCGTGACGGCCTTGACGCCGGCCGCGCGGGCCCGGGCCTGGAGCTGCGCCAGGCGCTTCTGCCCGTAGGCGCGCGCCGAGGCCTCCAGATCGTCGTAGACCTTCGGCGGAATGTAGCCTTCGCCCGCGATCGGCGCGGGCGGCGCCAGCACGTGCACGAGGAGGAGCTGCGCGCGCTCGGCCTTGGCCATGGCCGTCGCTCGCGCGAACGCGGCGCCGGAGGCGCGGGAGAAATCGCTCGGGTGCAGGATGCGACGGAGTCGGCTCATGATCGGTCTCCTCTGGACGTCGGGGAATCAGTCACAGGGCCGGATCTCCTCGACGGTCACCGGGCGACGATCGCCGACGGCGTCCTGCACGATGAGCCGGCCGTGGGGGTCCA
>Ga0335070_10001267_pt1 | contig 29110 bp, 26 predicted proteins | sample Lox_Sample_13_FD_206722 | JGI IMG/M metagenome (GOLD analysis project Ga0335070, IMG submission 206722) | Soil microbial communities from Loxahatchee National Wildlife Refuge, Florida, United States - Lox_Sample_1.3 | ecosystem: Environmental > Terrestrial > Soil > Wetlands | place: USA...
TGCCCTTTGAGCAGTTTCGAGCCGCCTTCGATCATGCAACCCACTGCGGCTACGCCGACGTGCGTGTGGCAACGATGGACCTTGGGGCATTGGTCGAGTTTCACGTTGCGCGGCAACTGGAGCACCTCGATGTCCGGGACGCCGCGTTGGCGGCGCGGGTCGTGGACGCGTTCGTCGGCGGCTCACGCGCGGCGCTGGCGGACAGCCGCGCGGTGCTCGGACGCTTGCGGCGCCGGGTCGCCCTCGGCGTGATTTCCAACTTCTACGGCAACCTCGAACGCATCCTTGACGAGGCCGGCATTGGGCCGTGGCTGACCGTGGCGATCGATTCGAACCGCGTTGGCGTGCGCAAGCCGGATCCAGCCATCTTCGCGTTGGCCGTCCGTGGCCTCGGCTGCGCGCCGGACGAAACGCTGTATGTGGGCGACTCCTTCGAGAAGGACGTGGTTGCAGCGCGTGCCGCCGGGTTGCGCAGCGCCTGGCTGGTTGGCGCGGTGGAGCAGCCCTGCCGCGCACCGGAACTGGTCGATGTCCGCTTGCGTGATCTCGCCGACCTCGAAGCGGTCATCGAATGAAGGCAGCGATCATCGCGGCGGGGCTGGGTGAGCGCTTGCGCGCTGCCGGCATCACGCAACCGAAGCCGCTGGTGCCCGTCGCTGGCCGGCCGCTGATTGACCACGTGCTGGCCGCAATCGTGGCGGCGGACCTGAGCGAGGTCGCGTGCATCGTGAACGAGGAGTCATGCGGCATCGAGGAACACTGCCGGCGCAGTTGGCCCGGGCTGCGCTTTGAGTTTGTCCGGCGCACCACGCCCAGTTCGATGGAGAGCCTGTTTGCGCTCAGTGGCTTGCTCGGCCAGGGACGATTTGTCTTGCTGACGGTTGATTCCGTCTTTGCGCCGCCCGCCCTGCGCGCGCTTTTGGGTGCCGCTGCGGCGCGGCACGATGCGCAGGCTGTGCTTGCCGTGAACAGCTTCGTCGACGACGAGAAGCCGCTGTGGGTGGCTCTCGGCAGCAGCGGCGAGATCCGGATGATCGGTCCGCAAGCGCGTCAGAGCGGTCTGGTGACCGCCGGATTCTATGTGTTCGATGCGCTCATCTTTCGTGAGATTCCCGCCGCCCGCGCTCAGCACTTCGCAGCGTTGCGCGAGTTTCTCGGCCATCTCCGCACCAGTGGGTATCGGTTGTACGGCCACATCGTGCCGAAGACAGTCGACGTAGATCGGCCCGAAGACATCGCGGTGGCGGAGGCATTCATCCGCAGCGGCTTCACCGCATGAGCACGTTTCTCGGCATCACGCGCGAGCCGGTATTTTCGCCCGGCCGGGTCACCGATGACAGCGCCATCCTGCAGCGGGTGGCGGACGAGTTGCGCCAGGGCAGCCACACGGTCACGGTCATTGCGGGTGACGACGCGTGCTGGCCGGAGCCGACACCGGACACGACCGTCTTCGCCATGTGTCAGGGGCCGCAGGCGTTGCAGCGCCTGCAGCGCTGGGCGGCGCGCGGCGTGCGCATCATCAACCGCCCCGAGGGCATCCTCAACTGTCAGCGGCACCGCACCGTGCCGGCGCTGCTGCAAGCGCGCACACCGTTTGCGGAGAGCCTGTTGGTCGATACCGCGGCTGAGCCACGCTTCCCACCATGGCTCGGTGATGGCGGAGCGTGGGTGAAGCGTGGTGATGTGCATGCAACGGAGCCCGACGACGTCGTTTTCGTCGACAGCGCCGCAGCGGCGCGTACCGCCTTGCGCCGCTTCAGCGGGCGCGGCGTCGCGCGCGCCGTGCTGCAGCGCCATGTCGCGGGAGCCGTGCTGAAGTTCTATGCGGTGTACGATTGTTTCTTTTCCTGCGGACGGCCGCCGGAAGGCGCCGCACTGACAGCCGACGTGCTGCGCCGCATCGATGTGCTCGGTCGGGAGGCGGCGCGGGCGCTGAACGTCGAAGTGTACGGCGGCGATTGCGTCTTGGGGCTTGACGGGGCCCTGACCCTAATTGACTTGAATGACTGGCCCAGCTACGCTCCGTGCCGGTCTGAGGCCGGCAGGGCAATTGCGGCCTATTTGCTGGCGCACCAAACTGCGAGCGACACGTGAAAGCTGCGTCCAAGAAAGCGCCGGCCGGCGCTCCTATACCTGGGCCGAAATCACAGGCACTCTTCGAAGCGGAAAAGGCGTTCATCGCGCCCGGACTGCAACGCATCGCGCAGCTGTCACAGCTGACGATGGTCGAGGGTCGGGGCTGTACGCTGATCGACGCCGACGGCAACGAGTACCTCGACTTCTTTGCGGGGGTCGCCGTTGCCAGCCTCGGCCACTCGCATCCCCGTTTCGTTGCTGGCCTCGTCAATCAGATCCAGCGCCTCGCCGTCGGCAGCTTTACGAACGAGCCACGGCTGGCGCTGCTGAAGCTGCTGGCCGAGCTGGCCCCTGGTGCGCTCAAGCGCACGCAGCTCTACAGCGGCGGCGCCGAAGCGGTGGAAGCGGCCATCCGCCTCGCCAAGTCATACACCAAGAAACACGAGGTCGTCGGCTTCTGGGGCGGCTTTCATGGGAAGACGGGCGGTGTGATGGGCCTGATCGGCGACGAGTGGAAGCAGAAATGGGGGCCACTGGCGCCCGGCACGCACCTGGTGCCCTACGCCGACTGCTATCGCTGCCCGTTCAAGCTGCAGTATCCCGAGTGCGGCATGTTCTGCCTCGACTTCATCCGGCAGTCGCTGAAGACCACCACGGCGGGCCTGATTGCCGCCATCATCGTCGAGCCGATGCAAGGGACGGCGGGGAATGTGATTCCACCAGCCGAGTTCTTGCCGGGGCTTGCCGAGATCGCGCGGGAGAACAACGCGCTGCTCATCGCCGACGAAATGATCACCGGCTTTGGGCGCACCGGCGCCATGTTCGGTTGCGAACACACCGCCACCCAGCCCGACGTGATGACCATCGGCAAGGGACTCGGCAGCGGCTTTCCCGTGACGGGGCTGATCTCCACCGATGAGATCACCGCGTCGCTTCCCTTCGCCAAGCCCAGCTCGTCGTCATCGAGCTACGGCGGCAACCCGCTGGCGGCCACCGCCGCGCTCACCACGATCGAGACCATCATCGATGAGCGCCTGGTCGACAACGCCGAGCGTGTCGGTGCCGTGCTCCTGGATGAACTGCGGCGCCTGCAGGAGAAGTACGAGTTCATCGGCGACGTCCGCGGCTCTGGACTGTTGATCGGGATGGACCTGGTGAAGGACCGGTCGACCAAGGAGCCGCTCTCATCCGCCGTGAGCGAGCAGATTTTTCTCGGCGCCTTGCGGCGCGGGTTGCTGCTGATGGGCTACTTCCCGCGCGTGCGCATCAACCCGCCGCTGATCTTGACGGAGAGCGAAGCGCGTGACGGCGTGGCGATCCTCGATGAAGTGTTCGCCGAGGTGGCACGCGCAGGCAGCTATCGGCAATGACCGCGGCGGCGCTGCGCAACGGCGCCGCGCGCCGAGGCGCCATTATCGGCTTCGGCAACGTCGCGGCCAACGGCCACGTGCCGGGGTGGCGCGCGCGTTCCGATTTCCACATCGTCGCCGTGGCCGACCCGGACCCGGAGCGCCGGGCGCTGGCGCTGACCCTGCTTCCCGGGGTGCGGACCTACGACGATGCCGAGGCGCTCCTCCGCGATGAGCAACTCGACTTCGTTGACATCGCCGCACCGCCGCTCCTGCACGCGCCGCTGATGATCGCCGCGGCGCACGCGGGTGTGCACGTGCTCTGCGAAAAGCCGCTGACGGTGTGGATGCCGGACTACGGCCGCGTGCAGGCGGCGGTGCGGCGCGCCGGCATCGTGCTCCATACCGTGCACAACTGGAAGTACGCGGACGCCTTTCGCGCGGTCCAGCGGATCATTGCCGGCGGCGCGCTCGGACCGCTCATGGCAATCACCTTCGACACCGCCCGCAACGGCTGCGCGGCCGCCAGCGGCGACAACTGGCGCATGCGTGCGGCGGTCGCCGGTGGGGGCATCCTCGTCGATCATGGGTGGCACGCTTTCTACCTCATGCTGGCAATGGCCAACGAGGTGCCGCAGCGGATACGTGCCGTGCTCGAGCGCCGGCGTTACATCGACGCCGAGGTCGAGGACACCGCGCTGTGCACGGTGGACTTCCCGTCACTGACGGGTGAGATCCGCCTGACCTGGGCTGCTGCCGAGCGGCGGACGTGCTGGCGAGTGGTGGGGAAGAGGGGAGAAGTACTAGTGGACGAGGATCGGCTCGTCGTGCGTGCTCAGGGCGTCGAGGAGGTGCAGCAGTTGCCGACGGCGTTGTCGATGGGCTCGCACCATCCCGACTGGTTTGGCGGTGTGCTCGACTCGTTCCGCGCCGAACTGGATGACCCGGCGGCGCGGGGCGCGAATCAGACCGAGGCGGAGTGGTGCCTACGGCTGCTCACCCTGGCGTATGCGTCGGGCGCGCAGGGCGGGCGTACCCTCGACGTCCCAGCGGCGCCCGACTGGCTGGCGGAAGCGGGAACAAGCGCATGAAGACGGCGGTGATCCTGCCACCCACGCCGTCGAGCTTTCGGAAGGTGGCGGGTGTGCCGCTCATCAAACGGACAGCGTTGTCGGCGCTGCGCTCCGGCTTCCACGTCGTCGTGTTGGGACACGGCTGCGTTGGGCAACTGCGTGCACTCTTCGATGCCGATGTGCGCACGCGCGCCGTCGAGGTCGTCAGTGAAGCCGGCGCGTTGGGCACGGAGGTCACGGTCGTGCCGAGCGATTGCTTGCTGACGGCGGCGACGCTGCAGCGCGTCGGCACGGGGACGCTCGATGGCCGGCCGCTGTTGTTCGCGGCTGCGGACGACACACAGATCGCGTTTTGTCGTGCGGCGATGCTCAACGGTCTCGATCTCGACAGCCTGACCGCGGGTGGAGCGGAGAGGCTGTGGGCGGCGCTGGGTGCGCGCGGTGCGGTGCGGATCGCGCTCGACGGTGAGGTGTGCACGCGCATCACCGACGAGGGCTCGATTGCGCGGGCGGAGGCGCTGCTGTGCGAGCAACTGCGGACCGACAGCGCCGCCAGCGACGGACCGCTGGCGCATTACGTCGACCGGCGCCTCTCGTTGCGCATCAGCCGCTGGCTGGTGCGCCATACGTCGCTGCGTCCGAACCACATCACCGTCATCGGCACCTGCGTGGGGTTGCTCGCCGCGACGCTGTTCGGTGTCGGGATGTACTGGAGCGGGGTGGCGGGGGGACTGTTGTTCCTGTGCACGACCATCATCGACGGTTGTGATGGAGAAGTGGCGCGGCTCACGTTCCAGGAATCTCCCTTCGGACAAAAGTTCGATGTGATCACCGACAACGTCGTGCACGTGGCGATCTTCATCGGACTGGGGATCGGGCTCTACCGTCAAAGCCCCCAGGGGCACTATCTATTGTTGATCGGCATCTTGCTCGGCGGCTTCGCGTGTACGTCGGTGGTCACGTATTTCTTCCTGGTCCGGCGGCCTGGATTCGCGCGCAGCGGCGGAACGCCGGTGTCGTGGCGCGGCAAGGTGCGGCAGCGGCTGCTGCGTGGCTTCGAAGCGTTGATGAATCGCGACTTCGCGTACCTGTTGCTCGTGCTGGCGGTGGTGGATCGCCTGTACTGGTTCATGTGGTGTGCGGCATTCGGAACCTACGTGTTTGCGATCCTGCTGATATGGATCTATCGCTGGCGTGAAGCGGCATGAGCGCCGCATCCCCCTCTCCCGTGGGGCTGACTCGCATCGGAGTCGAGGAGGGTGTCTGGTGACGGGTTTACGACGCGACTGGGAACGCCGATGAGAACGGCGCGTGCGCTGCGCGTCGCTGAATGGGCCTTCCTGTGCGGCGGCCTCGTCCTGCTGGCGTTTCTGATCCGCGAGTTGGGTGCGGCCACGGTGGCTGCGAACTTGCAGTTGGTCGGCTGGGGCATCGTGCCGATCATTCTGCAGGAGGTGGTGTCGTACGTGGCGAACACGCTCGGCTGGCTGGCGGCGTTTCCCGAGCCGCGGCCGGCCATCTCGCTGCTGACGTTGACGCAGGCGCGTATCGCCGGCGATGCGGTGAATTACGTCACGCCCACTGCAACCCTCGGTGGCGAGTTCGTGCGCACGCGACTGCTGCGTGGGCGTGCCGCCGGCACGCTGATCGTCGCCTCGGTCGCGGTCGCGAAGCTGGCGCAGACGGTCGGGCAGATTGCCTTCGTGATCATTGGCTTGGGCATCGTCCTCGACGACACGCCCTTACCCGCGGCGACACGCCACGGTCTGCTCGCCGGCTTGGCGACGTTCTCAGCTCTGGTGGTAGGGCTGATCGCGGCGCAGCGACGTGGGATGTTCGCGCCGTTGGTGCGTCTGTGCGAGCGACTGGGGCTCCCGGCGCGGGCGCCGGAGGTGACACGTCGCCTGCAGCGACTCGACGAGGAAATCGCCCGCATCCACGCCAACGCCAATGGCGCGTTCGCCCTGTCTTCCCTGAGCTTCTTTGTCGGTTGGTGTATGGGGATCGTCGAAATCTATCTCATTCTGTGGTTCCTCGGCGTACCGGTCACTGTGCATCGCGCCCTGACCATTGAGGTGTTGTCAGTCGCCATCGACGGCATGCTGTTCTTCGTTCCGGCCAAGGCGGGTACGCAAGAGGGTGGCAAGGTGCTCATCTTTACGATCCTTGGATTGGATCCGGCGAAGGGCTTGGCGCTGGGCATCGTGCGCCGTATTCGCGAGTTGACGTGGGCAGCGATCGGGTTGCTCATCTTGTCACGTCATCAACTGAGCACTCGCCCGGCGCTGGAAACCGTGGCGCGCTGAGCACGTGTCGAATTGCGTGTAGCGTTCGTACCATGGAGGCCACGCGCACGAGCGCCCGGCGGCTGATCGTCTCCGCCGACGACTTCGGCCTGTCTCCTGGGGTCAACGCCGGCATCCTCGAGGCGCATCGCGACGGGATCCTCACCGACGCCAGCTTGATGGTCACCGGTACGGCGTGCGCCGAGGCCGTGGAACTGGCGCGGGCCACGCCGACGTTGGCTGTCGGCCTGCACCTGGTGCTCGTGCAGGGACGAGCGGCCGCACCGGCGGACACGGTGCCGACACTGGTGGATGGTAACGGCATGTTTCGCAATCAACCCGTGCTCAACGGTTTCCGCTATTTCTTCACCCCCGGCATACGCACGCAACTCGAGCGCGAGATTCGCGCGCAGCTCGACACCTACGCCGGCACCGGCCTGCCGCTGTCGCATGTCGACGGGCACCTCACCATCCACATGCATCCGACGGTGCTGTCCATTCTCCTGAGGCTGGCGCCGCAGTACGGCATCCGCGCACTGCGCCTGCCGCGCGAGCCGCTGCGCATCTCGTTGCGTCTCGATGGGCGGGCGCGCGTGCGCAAGGTCCTGGAGTCCGTGACGTTCCGCGGGCTCGTCCGCTGGGCGTTGCCCCGCCTGCGAGCGCACGGCATGCGCTACCCCGACCAGATGTTCGGGCTGCATCAGAGTGGGCACATGACGGAACCCTACATCCTGGGCGTTATCGCGGCGCTGCCACCTGGTATCACGGAGATCTACTGTCACGCCTCGCAGGTCGACACCGAGGCGCGCCGTTGGCGCCCGCAGGACTACGAATGTGAAGCGGAGCTCAGTGCACTCACCAGTGGGCGCGTCCGCGCCACACTAGATGCCCAGGGAGTGACGCGGATGAGCTACCGCGACCTCGCCGGCTCGGCCTGATGCGGTGGTCGTGCACCGACCCCGGCGAGCAACGCCGCACCGCCGATTGCCAGCAGAAACGCCAGCAAGCGGAGCATCCCGGACACTCCGGTGTGCGGCCGCCATTCCCCGTAGAGAAGGATCCCCCCCGCGATCGGCACCACATTGGACAGGGTCGAGAAAATCGGCATCACGACCACGCCGCGACCCACTTGAAACGCCGCTTGCATGAAGGCAAAGCCCGCGAGATTCGCGGCGAGCGTGAGCAGCAGGTCAGGGCTGTAAACGGCTGCAGCCAGCGATGCAGCGCCAGCGAGCGCTTTTGCAAACACCGATGCCAATCCAAGTGTCAGGCCGCACGCAATGCTCAACCCGATGGCGCGTCCGGGTGCCGAATCCGCCACGAGTGCCAGAACCGAGAGGGCAATGAGCGCCAACGAAAACGGCAGCGTACCGCGTGCGGTCGCGGTGGGCGCGCCGCCGTCGGCAAACGAAAGGCCCAGTGCGATCAACCCAGCAGTGATGCAGGCGACGCCCAGCCATTCGGACGCCCGCAACCGTTCACCCAACCCCACCACCGCCAGCAGCACGAAGAGCACAATGCCGCCGTTCAATGCCGTGTGCACCACCGACAGCGGCGCCGCGCGCAGCGCTGCCAGATAGAGCCCGTAGCCACCCGTCTGCAGCGCAACGCCGAGCAGCCACAGCGGGTTGCGAACAAAGGCAGCCCACGCCGACAATCGCCAGCCACCGTCAAGTGACGGCAGACGCTCGGCCTGGCGCTTCATGACGTACAGGCCAACCGTCATCGCCACGCTCGACACAACGGCGAGCAATGACGCGCAGTACATAGGCGTGAGAGACCACCGGAAGCGGCGAGCGGCTAGCGTGGAAGCGCGCGCCGGCGGCCCTGGGCGGCACGCCGCGCGCCCACAGCGCTTACGCCGGGCGTGCCGACGGTGCGGACCCGGTCGTTGCGCCGTTGCCGGCGGCGCGCCGCTTGCGCATCGTGGAGAAGAACTCGCCGGCTTCGCGCAACATGCGCTTCCGCTCGTCGCTGCTCTTCGCCATCTTCTTCACCGCCTTGAGGAAGTACTTCGGCCGGAAGTAGTACTTGCGGTAGAAGCGCTCGACGGAGTCGAAGATCTCCTCGGCCGAGAGACCGGGGTAGCTCACCGTGCACTTCTGATATCCCGATGCGTCGTTGTAGACATCCTGCACCAGGAAGTTGTGCTCCTTGACGTACTCGAAGAAGTGCGTCCCCGGGTACGGCGAGGCCAACGACACCTGCAGGGTTTCCGGATTCATCTCGCGTGCGAAGCGGATCGACTCCTCGATGGTTTCGCGGGTCTCACCCGGTAAGCCGACGATGAAGGTGCCGTGGATCAAGATGCCGAGATCGTGGCAGTCCTTGGTGAAGCGCCGTGCGCGCTCCGTGCTCACGCCCTTGCGGATGTTCTTCAGGATCTGATCGTTGCCCGACTCGTAGCCGACGACGAACAGCCGCAGGCCGCCCTCCTTCATGACGCGCAGCGTCTCGCGGTCGACGTTGGCGCGCGAGTTCGTCGACCAGCAGATGCCCAGCGGCTTGAACAGCTCGGCGAGACGGCGCGCCCGCGGCGGGTCGGCGGTGAAGGTGTCATCATCGAAGAAGACCTCCTTCATCTGCGGGAACAGCCGCGGCATCTCTTTGACTTCGGCGCAGGTGTTCTCGGGGCTGCGCGTCCGATACGAGTGCCCCGTCGTGACTTGCGGCCACAGGCAGAAGGTGCACCGCGCCGGACAGCCGCGGCCCGTATAGAGCGACACGTAGGGATACTGGCAGTACGGGCTGTTGTACTTCAGGTAGTCAAGGTCGCGGTGGTAGATCTGGGTGACGAACGGCAAGGCGTCGAGCTGCTCGCTCGTGAGCGGTGGTGGCTCGGGGTTGTGCACGATGCTGCCGTTGCGCCGGTAGCTGATGCCGGGGATGTGCGACCAGTCGCGGCCCGCCGCCACGTCCCTGACCGCATAGTCGAACTCTTTGCGCGCCACCAGGTCGATCGCCGTCGATGCTTTCAACGACTGATCAGGCTCCGCGGTCACGTGACCGCCGACGAAGGCGATCGTGCAGCGCGGGTTGACATCCTTGATCATCTCCGCGGTGCGCGCGTCGAGGTGAAAGGACGGCGTGCTTGTGTGCAGCACCACGAAATCGTAGTCCTTGGCGATGGCGACCGTCTGCTGCTGGCCGAGGTGCTCAGGGGGCGCATCGAGCACGCGGCTCTCCGGGATCATCCCGGCCGGGTAGCACAGCCACGTGGGATACCAGAATGACCACACCTCGCGCGTCGCTTGATAGCGCGATCCCGCCCCACCATCGAAGTCATCGTACGAAGGTGGGTTGAGCAAAAGCGTCTTCATTGCACGTCCTCCCTCCCCCGGTCCAGATCGGGACACTAACCGACCGCTCTAACGCATTCAAGACTCAATCAGTCCAGAATAAGCCAACCGGCCGCGTTCAATAGCAAAATTGTGACGCGGCGTGGGGTGTGGGCAGGCTGCCGACGCCGCCGAGGAACGCCGCCACCTCAGACGCCACCCGCTCCTTATCGATGTCGATGCTGATCACGTGAAAGCTGTCCTCCAACAACACAGAGCGTATTGGTCCTCGCAGGTGACGTTCCAGGAGCGCCACATTGCTCGGCGGGCAGGTGTGATCCTGACGCGAGTGAATGATCAGCGCAGGCTGGTGGACCTGAGATAGAATACCCTGCACGTGCTTCTGCAACACGAGCAATTGATGGAGTGCCGGCAACGGCACGTGCCGGTAGCTGGGACTCTCGCTGCGCGCTTGCAGATCGGCGACATCGCGCTCTCCGCGCCGTAGATGGCGGCGGCGCTGTTTCACCAGTGGGAGCAGCAGCCGCAGAGCTGGTCCAATGCGGCGCAGCCATGGGTTCGACAGCTCCAGCGCCGGGGCCAGCAGCACGAGACCAGCGATCGCTTGCGGATACTCGACGGCCAGCTTCAGCGCGAGCAAGGCACCCATCGATTGGCCAACCGCCACGACTTGCGGAGTCTCGCGCCGCAATTGCTCGATGCCTGACTGGGCCGAGCCATACCAGTCTTGCCATGTGGCGCGCGCCAGATCGTCGACCGACGTGGCGTGACCGGCCAGCCGCACGCCGCTCACGGTGTAACCGTGGCGATGCAGGCGGTCGCCGAGGAAGCGCATCTCCTGCGGCGTTCCGGTGAAACCGTGGACCAGCAGGCAACCGAGGCTCGCGCGGGTGGGGATGGTCCCGCGGGCGTCCGCGCGATCAGGGCTCGCCCCTCTCAGCAAAAACGGGAGAGTGTCGGGATTGAACAAACCCTCTGCGTCAGCCGTCTGCCCGCCGCTCTTGTTGTGCACCGCGCACGCCAAAAGTCGCCGCTGTCAGCGGCGCCGCCGGGGGCCACCATCGAGCGGTCCGCCGGTGTTGGGAATGCTGGCGAGAAAATCTTGGCTGATCTCGACGGTGGCGTGCGCCTTGAGGTAGTTCAAGAACTCCTCCAGCACTTGCTGCCGACGCCGCTCCTCGAGTTGCTTGGTCAGTTGTGCCTTCTGCGCCCCGAAGTCCGCGTCACCCGCAGGCAAACGCTCCTTGAGCGCGGCGAGTACGCTGCTGCCAGTGACGCTGTAGACAGCGGGGGCGACCGGCTTCTCGGAGGTCAGCAGAAAGGCTTGCTTCTTCAGGTCGGGCGCATTGCCGATGCTTGGGATGTACGTGCCGGCACGAGTAAACGGCCCAGTCTCCTCCACTTTCAGCTTCTCCGCCTTGGCGACTGCATCGAGACCGGACTTCTGTGCCTCCGGAAGCAGCGCTTCCGCCTTGGCCTTCGCCAGTCCCTCGGCACGCTCCGTACGGGCGGCTGTCTCGACGCGCTCCCGAATCTCGGCGAGCGGCGGCACGTGTGTGGGGATTTTCTCGGCAACCCGGAAGACGAAGAAACCCTGGGGCGTATCGACGACGGATCCCAGAGAACCAGCCTCCACCACAAACGCGGCGCTCACCAGCGGCCGGCCACCGGCGGGAACCGTCTCGGTCTCCGCGAACGGCGGCGGAGTGGTGACGCTCAGACCATCCCCCTGCGCAACATCGGTGAGTGTGGCACCGCCCGCGGCCTTCGTGTGCGCATCATCCGCGCGGGCGCGCGCCATGTCGCGTGCCTTCTCCCGCTTTACGGCCTCGACGACCTGGGGGCGCACCTCCTCCAGCGGCTGCGTGCGAGCTTCCTCCTTGGCCTCGACCTTGATGATGTGGAACCCGAACGGCGACCTGACGATCTCGCTGGTGGCCCCGGGGGCCAGGGCGAACGCGGCCTTCTCAAACTGCGGGACCATCTTGCCACGCGGGAACGTCCCGAGGTCGCCTCCCTGTGCGGCGCTGGAGTCCTCCGAGTACTGCTGCGCCAGGGTGGCGAAGTCTTCACCGGCCTTGACCTTTTTCAGCACCTCTTCAGCCTTCTTGCGCGCCTCTTCCTTTTGCTGCGGCGGGGCGTCCGGCGCGACCTTGAACAGGATGTGCCGCGCATGCACCTGCTCCGGCTGCATGTACGCCGTCTTGTGGTCGTCGTAATACTGCTGCACCAACTCGTCGGTGATCTCGACCTTATCGAGGTACTGTTCGGGGTCGTACTGCAGGTACTCGATGCGTACGCGCTCCGGCTCGCGGAACTTGTCCTGGTGCGCGTCGTAGTACGTCTGCACCTCTGCGTCCGTGAGCTGCACTTCCGGGATGAAATTGGCGGCTTCGAGCTTGATGAAACTCAGGTTGACCTTCTCGTTGTCAAAGCGGTAGCGATCCTTCACCTCGGCTTCGCTGACGTGCACTCCCGACGCCACGAGATCCTGCAGCTTGCGGGCGAGCAACTCGTCCCGTTGCGCGTCTTCAAAATCCGCAGGTGTAAAGTTGTAGGCGCGCAGGGTGCGCAAATACAGTTCCTTGTTGAATTGCCCGTTGTCTTGGAAGGCCTGAACGCCGCGGATGGACTGCTGCAGTTCGGCGTCACTGACTTGCAAGCCCAAGCGCTGCGCCTCTTGCCGCAGCAACTCGCCATGGATGAGCTGATCCATCGCCTGGCCCTTGAGGTTGAGCATCTTGAGCAAGTCCGTACTGGCCTTGTCCTTGTACAAGTCCTGGTACATGCGCGCGAGGTTGTTGTAGGTGCGATAGAAGTCGGCTGGATCGACAGCGTGGTCGTTGACGCGGGCAACGACTTGGGCTTTCTGGCCACCGACGACGCTGCCGATGCCCCAGAAGATGAACACCACGACGATTGCCACGAACATGATCTTGACCCACGCCGCAGAGGCGTTTCGGCGAATAACCTTGAGCACAGGGGATTGTCCTTTCGGCGGACGATAGACAACCACCCCCGGAAAATCAATTCGGCGTCTGGCTGAGCGCATATGGCGCACCCCTGCGAGAGGCGATATGCGACAGGCGATTCCACATCGTTTGGAGGAAGCCTATGAGGCATCGCCGTTTGGGCCGCACCGGCCTGGTTGTTTCGGAAATCTGTTTGGGCACCATGACCTTCGGCAATCAGGCGGACGAAGGCAGCAGCTTCGCGATCCTGGACCGTGCGTACGATGCCGGCGTCGACCTCTTCGACATCGCCGAGGTCTATCCGGTGCCACCGGAGCGCAAATACGCCGGGCGCAGCGAGGAGATCGTCGGCAAATGGATGGCCGGCAAGCCGCGTGACGGCGTGTTCATCGCCACCAAAGTTGCCGGTCCGGGTGGCGGTTGGTACTTGTCACCGGTACGCGAGAACAAGGGATCGCTCGACCGCCATCACATCATGCGCGCCGTCGAAGGCAGCCTGCGCCGGCTCGGCACCGACTACATCGATCTCTACCAGACGCATTGGCCCGACCGCGGTGTCCCCATCGAGGAAACCCTCGAAGCGCTGACGCGGCTCATTGAGGATGGCAAGATCCGCTACGCCGGCTGCAGCAACGAAACGGCCTACGGATTGACCAAGAGCCTGTGGATGAGCGAGACCCGCGGGCTGGCGCGCTACGAAACCATTCAGAACAACTTCAGCCTGCTCAACCGCCGCTTCGAGGACGAACTCGCCGAGGTGTGCCGTCGCGAGCAGGTCAGCCTGCTGCCCTACAGCCCCATCGCCGGCGGCGTGCTGAGCGGCAAGTATCAAGAGGGTGCACGCCCTGGCGGCGCCCGCTTCACGCTCTACGCCGACTACAGTCCACGGTCGCAGGCGATGTTCCGCCGCTTCGTCAACCAGAAGACGCTCGACTCCACCGCACGGTTCATGGGCCTCGCACAGGAGGCCGGCATGCACGTGGCGACCCTGGCGACGGCGTGGACGCTGACGCACGATTTCGTCGGTTCGACGATCATCGGCGCCACGCGCGCGGAGCAGCTCACCGACACGCTGGCGGCCGCGGACGTGACGCTCTCGGCCGACCTGGTCAAGGCATGCCATCAGGTGACGAAGGACATGCTCTACCCGCTGGGGTGAAATCGGCGGCGCAGGCTGGGCCTTCTTCTCACACGTCTGCAGCGTACGGCGGCGCCGGGTCATACTCGATCTGCCGCTGCACCGCGCGGGCGCACTCGACGCCGTGCAGCTGCCCCACCAGCCACAACGCCATGTCGATCCCGGCTGAGACCCCGGCGGCGGTGACCACGTTGCCGTCGCGCACGTAGCGTGTCCGTTCGAGCACGGTGATGTCGCCGCGCTGGCGCAGCGACTCGATGAACGACCAGTGCGTGGTGACGCGCTTGCCTTTCGCGAACCCCGCGCCGTGCAGGAGCAGGGCGCCGGTGCACACGCTGGTCACCCAGGTGCAGCGCTGGCCTGCGGCGCGCAACCAGTCCATCAACGCCGGGTTCGCTACTGCGCGCCGCGTGCCCATGCCGCCTGGGACGAGCACAATGTCGAGCGCTGGTACGTCGGCGAACGTGTGGTCCGGAAGGACGCGCAACCCCTTGGCACACCTGACCGGACGCGGCTCCTGAGCGATGGTCACCACGCGATCGCCCGCGTTGAGCGCTGCGGCGGCGGTGAACACTTCCCACGGGCCCACGAAGTCCAGCTCCTCGGCGTCATCGAAGATCAGTATTCCCGTCGTGATGGCCATCGGCGGCTTCCTTTCGTCGTCACTCAATGGATGGCTGTACTGGTGAAGCGGTGCCGATAGGCGCTCGGCGGCACCCGCAAGTGCCGCACGAAGGCGCGGCGCATCGACTCGGCCGTGCCGAAGCCGCACTGCGCGGCGATGGCGTCGACACCGTGCGCCGATTCTTCCAAGCGGCGCCGCACGGCTTCGATGCGCGCCATTTCGACGAACCGTGCCGGGGTGACGCCCACCTCGCGCGTGAACACGCGCGCGAAGTTGCGCGGGCTCATGGCGACACGCCCCGCCAATGCCGGCACCGACAGGTCCATGTCGAGATGGTCGGCGATCCACGCCTGCAGCTCGCGCAAGGGCTCGCGGTCGGCGGCTTGCACCGCCAACTGCGTGCTGAACTGCGACTGGCCGCCCGGCCGGCGCAGGAAGAGCACCAGCTCGCGCGCGACCTGCAGCGCCACCTCGCGGCCGTGGTCCTCCTCCACCAGGGCGAGCGCCAGATCCATGCCGGCCGTGACACCCGCCGAGGTGTACAGGTTGCCGTCGCGCACGAAGATCGGGTCGGGATCGACGCTGATCTGCGGATACCCGCGTGCCAGAGCAGCACAGGCCCGCCAGTGCGTCGTCGCCCGGCGGCCGTCGAGCAGGCCGGCTTCGGCGAGCACGAAGGCTCCTGTACACACCGAGCCGAGACGGCGCACGCGTGGCGCCATGGACCGCAGCCACCGCAGCAGCAGCGGATCCTGCATGGCGGCACGCGCGCCGCTGCCGCCCGCCACCAACAGCGTGTCGATGCGCCCGCGCACCTCGCGCAACCTGCGGTCGACACCGAGCCGCAGCCCTGACGACGCCGTGATCGTTCCCGACGTCGTGGCCAGCAACTCGGTGGTGTACGCGGGTGTGGCGCGGCGGCCATGCTCGCACAGCCAGCGCGCGGTGCGCGCGAACACCTCGAGCGGCCCGGTGACGTCGAGCACCTGAATGTCTGGGTACGCCACAAGCGCGACGCGACGCGGGTCAGCGGCCTTGAGCGGTGCGGTGCGGCGACTCGACATGCAGCGAGTATGGCGCCGCCCTCACTTGGCTGCAATGACAACGAACCAACATATTCTGCCACGGACGACACCGGACCGGTCCCGTGCCCGCGTGGCGGCATCTCGACAAGGCGAGGGCCGTCGACTAAGTGAGGCGCTGCGTTTGCCATCGGAGGATCGGATGAGGCTTGCCTATAGTGCCGAGCATGAGGCGCTCCGCCAGGAGCTGCGTGCGTACTACGAGAAGCTGCTGACGCCGGAGCTGCGCGAGGAGATCGGGCGCAGCGAGGGTGTTGGACCGATCGTCCGCAAGGTCGTGCGTCAGATGGGCGCCGACGGCTGGCTCGGCATCGGCTGGCCGAAGGAGTACGGCGGCCGCGGCATGACGCCGATCGAGCAGTTCATCTTCTTCGACGAGTCGATGCGCGCCGGCGCCCCGGTGCCGATGCTGACGGTGAACTCTGTGGCCCCGACGATCATGCAGTTCGGCAGCGATGAGCAGAGGAAGTTCTACCTCCCCAAGATTCTCAAGGGCGAGATCCACTTCGCCATCGGCTACACCGAGCCGAACGCCGGCACCGATCTGGCCTCGCTGCAGTGCAAGGCGGTGCGTGACGGCGACTTCTTCGTGATCAACGGCCAGAAAATCTTCACCAGCCTGGCCACCGATGCCGACTATATCTGGCTCGCGGTGCGCACCGACCCCGAGGCGCCCAAGCACAAGGGCATCTCGATGCTCATCGTGCCGCGCGAGACGCCCGGCGTGCGCGTCGTGCCGATCAAAAACATGGGGGAGCTGAACACCAACCAGACATTCTACGACGATGTTCGGGTCCCCGTCGGCAATCTTGTCGGCAAGCTCAACGGCGGCTGGAAGCTGATCACCAACCAGCTCAACCACGAGCGCGTCACGCTGTGCAGCTCGGGGATGATCGAAGGACACTTCGAGGAGGTGGTGCGCTGGGCGAAAGAGACCACGCTCGCCGACGGCCGCCGCGTGATCGATCAAGCGTGGGTACAGCTCAACCTGGCACGCATCTACGCCCGCATCGATTTTCTCCGCTTGATGAACTTCAAGGTCGCGTGGGGCGCCGAGCAGAACCAGCCGCTCAACCCGGCGCACGCCTCGACTATCAAGGTCTTCGGCACGGAGTTCTACCTGGAAGCGATTCGCTTGATGCTCGAGATCCTCGGGCCTGCCGGTACGTTTCGCCCCGGCTCACCCGACGTCGCCATCCGTGGCCGCATCGGCTTCATGCTGCGCTCGATCCACATCCTCACCTTCGGCGGCGGCACGAATGAGATGCAACGCGATCTCATCTGTCTGTTTGGGTTGAGCATGCCGGTGATGCCGAGATTCTAGGTTACAGCTGAAAGTCGAGAGAGGAACGCGCAGATGGATTTTTCACTCACGGACGAGCAACGCGCCCTGGCTGATCTGGCGGGGCAGATTCTTGGCGACAAGTGCACGCTCGAACGGCTCAAGGCGGTGGAGCACAGCGACAGCCGCTACGACACCGACGTGTGGGCGGAGTTTGCGAAGGCCGGGCTGCTCGGAGCGGCGCTGCCGGAGAGTGCGGATGGCAGCGGCGGTGGATTCGTCGAAGCGTGTTTGCTCCTCGAACAGCAGGGCAAGCGTGCTGCGATGCTCCCGTTGCTGTCGACGATCGTGTCGGTGGCGATGCCGTTGGCGCGCTTCGGTTCGACCGAGCAGCAGCGGCGCTACCTGCCGGGGGTGGTGAGCGGGCAGACGCTGCTGAGCGCGGCGCTAACCGAGCACGGCACCGACAGCCGGGCGCCGATGACCACAGCGACACCCGACGGCAAAGGCTGGCGGCTCAGCGGCGTCAAGACCGCTGTGCCGATGGCACACGTTGCGGCCGCGGTGCTGGTGCCGGCACGCACGGCCGAGGGTACGTGCGGCGTGTTCCTCGTTGACCCGCAGGCGGCGGGCGTCACGCTGGCGCGACAAGACACGACGAACTGGGAAGCACACTTCCGGATGGAGCTCAGCGAGGTGAAGGTCGGTGCCGAGGCGTGCCTCGGGTCTGTGACCGGCGCCGCCGAGGTCCTCAATTGGATCGTCGATCGCACCACCGTCGGGTCGTGCGCCATCGCCTCCGGGGCCTGTCAGGAAGCGCTGCGCATCACCGCGGAGTACGCCTCGAACCGCAAGCAGTTCGACAAGCCGATCGCCATGTTCCAGGCCGTCGGCCAGCGGATGGCCGACTCGTACATCGACAACGAAGCCGTCAGCCTCACCATGTGGCAGGCGGCCTCGCGCCTGCACGACGAGATGCCGTCACCGAAGGAGGTCGCCACGGCGAAGTACTGGGCGTCGGAAGGCGGCAGCCGCATCGGCCACGCGGCGCTGCACATCCACGGCGGCATCAGCATCGACGTCGACTATCCGATCCACCGCTACTTCCTGTGGTTGAAACAGATCGAGTTCACGCTTGGTCCCGCGACACCGCACCTCGTGCGATTGGGTGAACTGCTCGCCGCGGAACCGGTGTAGAGCGGGAGGGCCGCACGGCCGTCCGCCCGCTGCCGGCTGCCTCGGCTCAGTCGTTGCTGTAGTGCAGCGCCAACCAAACACTCTTCTCTTCCGTCCACTCGACGCGATGCCGGCGGTGCGCCGCGATGTGGACGTAATCACCCGGGCTCAGCACCAGCGGTTCGCTCTCGCCCTCGAACAGCAGGGCGGCGCTGCCACTGAGCAAGATGACCCATTCGTCACGCTGCTGATCATACCACTCGTCACGCGGCGTGGTCCGCTCAGCCGAGACAATGCGTTCGAGTTTCAAGGACGAGGTCTGGAGAAGCGGCTCGAAAATCTCATCAGCAATAGCCGCGGGAATGTCGGAGAAGAGGTTGGCAGCTTTCATTGGCCTCCGTTCCTTTTCAGCGGCACGGAGAGTATCACGTTGTCCGAAAGGACGAGATGGGTGTCCCATGAAATTTGGACTCTTCGGGATCAACGTTGGGCCGTGTACTGACGCGGCGGTGGCGGTGCGGGTCGCGCAAGCCGCCGAGCAGCGCGGCTTGGAATCGGTGTGGACAGGCGAGCACGTCGTCTTGCCCGACCCGCAGGTGCCGCCGTCACCGGTGCCGCCGGAGACGCCCTTCCTCGATCCCGCGGTTGCGCTGGCCTACATCGCTGCGGGAACGTCGACGATTCGCCTCGGCACGGGCATCATCATTCTTCCGCAACGCAACCCGCTCGTGCTGGCGAAGGAACTCGCCAGCGTCGATGTGGTGTCCCGCGGCCGACTGATCTTCGGAGTGGGCATCGGCTATCTCAAACCGGAGTTCGACGCGCTCGGCATCCCGTTTACTCACAAGGGCGTACGCAGCGTCGAGTACCTCGAAGCGATCCGGGTGATGTGGACAGAGCCGCAGCCGCGCTACCGGGGCCGCTTCGTCAGCTTCGACGCCATCAACGCGTTCCCGCGACCGCTGCAGCAGCCGCACCCGCCCATCGTCATCGGCGGCGCCTCGCCCGAGGCCTTCCAGCGTGCCGTGCAGCATGGCAACGGCTGGTACGGTTTCGCGCTCGACGTCGACGCGGCAGCGCGCTGCATCGAAGGGCTGCAGGCGGCGCAGCGCGAGCACGTCCGGCCTACGACACTGGGCGAACTGGAGATCAGCATCACGCCCGCTGGAAAGCTCGACGCCGATACGGTCAAGCGGTTCGCCGACCTCGGTGTGCATCGGCTCATCATTTCGCGGCGCGCGGCGACTGAAGACGACGTGATCGCTGCGGTCGACCGGATCGCCGAGCTGCAATCCGGCGCCCAACAAAAGTAGGACAGGTCGCCGCGGTCCCCGCTGGTCGCTTAGCGGCGCAGGGTCAGCCGCACAGGGAGGTGCTTGATACCGCTGATGAAGCTCGATTGCAGACGCTCGACCGGGCCGGCGAGATCGAAGCGCTCGACGCGCTCGACGAGTTTGCGAAACAGCACTTGCAACTCCAACCGCGCCAGGTGAGCGCCCAGGCAGACGTGCTCGCCGATGCCGAAGCCAATGTGCAAGTTGGGCTCGCGGTCGACGCGAAAGGCGAACGGTGCGTCGAAGACCGCCTCGTCGCGATTGGCAGAGCCGTAGAACAGGCAGAGGTGCTCTCCGGCCCGGATGCGTTGGCCGTGCACCGCCACGTCCGCCACCGGCGTCCGGCAAAACTGGTTGACGGGGGTCACCCAGCGCACGACTTCCTCGGTGGCCGAGCACGCCAAATCCGGATTGCGTTGTAGCTTGGCATATTCAGCGGGGTTCTGGATCAGTGCGAGCAGCCCGCCGCTGGCGGCGTTACGCGTGGTTTCGTTGCCGGCGACGATCAGGAGAATGAGATACGAGAGCAACTCGAAGTCGGGAATCCACGCACCGTTGAGCTTCGCATTCGCCAGAATGCCCATGAAGTCATCGGTCGGTTTCCGACGTCGCAGGTCGATCATGCGCGCGAAGTAGTCCTTTTGCGCTTGCACGGCGCGCGCGGTGGTCTCCCTCACCGTCGCTCCCTCCTGATACTCGGGGTCCGTGGCCCCGAGGGTCTCGTTGGTCCAGCGGAAGAAGAGCGGGCGATCCTCCGCCGGCAGCCCGAGCATTTCCGCGATGACGGCGATCGGCATCACCGCCGCGATGTCGGTGACGAAGTCGATCTCCGTCCGCCCGGCGATGCCGTCGAGAATTTCGTCCACGAGACGCTCGACCGCGGCGCGCTTGGCTTCTACTGCACGTGGGGTGAAGTGCCCGGAAAGCAGGTGGCGATAGTGGCGGTGCTCGGGCGGGTCCATGTTGAGCAGGTGGCGCACGGGAAAGTTGTCGGTGGCGAACTGCTCCTCGGGAAAGACGGCAAGCCGCGGCGCGTTTTGAAAATGCTCCGGATCGCGCGAGATCCGCACAATGTCGTCGTGCCGCACAATCGCCCAGAACGGCAGCATGCCCGGCGGCTCGCAGTACGCGACGGGCGCCTCGCGCCGCAACCCGGCCCACGCCTCGTGCGGCGGGCCGTGCTTGCCGTACCAGTCCGGGTCGATGATCTCTAACGGAGCGCGGGGCACACGTGCATCGGCCATGGCAGCAACCTCGGGTGAAGTGGCCAGTACGCTACGACATCCCAGGGAGCTGGGCAACTTGGCGACTTGGCTCGACTAGCGCGTCAGCAGCAAGCACCCAGCAACCGGCCCGCCTCCGACACCGACGGCCGCGACTTCGCAGTTGGGCACCTGGCGCTCGCCGCACGCGCCCCGAAGCTGACGCACCGCTTCCGCCACGAAGCCGAAGCCGTGCAGGCGTCCGCCCGAGAGCTGCCCGCCCCACGTGTTCAACGGCAGCTCGCCGCCGAGCTGGATGCGCGTGCCGCCTTCGACGAACGGGCCGCTTTCGCCGCGCTTGCAGAAGCCGAGCGCTTCGAGCCACGCCAGGGTCAGGAACGAGAAGCCGTCGTAGAGCTGCACGGTGTCGACGTCCGCCGACTTGAGGTCGGTGCGCGACCACATGTGCGCCGCGGCGTCGCGCGCGGCCATCGTAGTTATGTCTTCCCACTGATCCCACAGCGGCCGCTTGCGCATGGCCGTGCCGACGGCATTGAAGCGCACGGCGGGGTGCGGCAGGTCGCGCGCCACGTCGGCGCTCGACACCACCACCGCGGTTGAGCCATCGACGGGCGCGTCGCAGTCGTACAGGCCGAAGGGCTCGGTGACCATGCGGACGTTGAGGTAGTCCTCCATCGTCATCGGTTCGCGGTAGACCGCCTTCGGGTTGAGCGCTGCGTGCTTGCGCCCGGTGAGCGCGATTGCCCCGAGGTGCTCCTTCTTGGTGCCGAACTCGTGCATGTGACGGCGCGCGTACAGCGCCAGCCAGTTGGCCGCAGACATGGCGCCGAACGGAATGAAGAAAGCGCCGAAACCGGGGATCTCCAGCGACCCAGCTCCGATGCCGCGCCGGCCGGTGTCGGCGGCCGCCGTGGCTTCGGTGACGGTGCGATAGACGAGCGCGTGCCGACAGAGGCCGGCGGCCACCGCCAGCGTGGCGTGGATGATCGGCGAGATCTGCGCCGGACCCTCGAGGCCCGACACGTGCCAGCGCACATCGATGCCCAGCGCATCCTGCACCTCGTAGATGCCCGGGCCGGCAAAGCCCGGACCGCCGTGAACTGGTCCTGGGTACGCGGCGATGCCATCGACGTCGTCCGGTTTCAGGCCAGCATCGGCAATGGCTTCGAGCGCCGCTTCGCACGTGAGATCGAGGTCGTCGCGGAAGAGCCGCCGCCCGATGGCTGATTGGCCGACCCCCGAGACGATGGCGCGGCGCTCCAGTGGCTCAGCCATCGGCTCCGCTCCGCTGAAGGTGCAGTCCCCCTGCGTTCCAAGAAACTCTCGATTTTCTCCGGATGCGTGTTGCTGCGGGCGTGCAGCGCCGTCGCCGGGGAATGAATTCCCCGGCTGAGTCCCTGAAAAGTTTCCTGAAGGGGACTCCAACCACTGCGTTCGCAGTCGGCTTCAGCCGACTTGGGTCGACTGAGCCGGGGAATTCATTCCCCGGTGACTCTGGTGGCACGCCTGCCGCGAGATCACCTTCTCTCATGCTTGGCCCTCCGGTTCGAACAGCGGCAGCGCCACCTCGTCACTGACGTTTTCAAAAACGACGCGCAGCGGCATGCCGATCTGCACGTTGTCGAGCGGGCAGTTGATGATGTTCGTCATCAGCCGCAGGTTCGGTTGTTCGACCAGCTCGACGAGGCCGATTACGTACGGCACCTCCTGTCCCGGGTACCACCGCTGATGGTTGACGGTGTAGCTGTGCAGCCGCGCGCGCCCGCTGACTTGCTTCACGTCGAGGATGCGTCCGCGGCACTTGGGACAGATCGGACGCGACGGATGGATGAGGTGATCGCACGGAATGCAATGGGTGAACTCGAGTCGCCCCGCGCGGCAGGCGCGCCAGTACGCCTCGGTGCGCGGTTCGAGCGCCGGCAGGGGACGGATGAACGTGGCCATGGGGTCGGACTGTATACCGGAATGACGTAGAACGTAAAACGTGAAGCGTAAGGCCGAGCGGAATGGTAGGTGGCGGTTTCCTTCCGAGTTCGGTCCGATTACGTTTTACGTTCCACGGTTTCTCCACTAGAGTTCGGTGCATGCCCCCACCGCTCGCGCACCTCCGCGTCATCGACCTCACCGACCTGCGCGGTGCCCTCGCCGGCAGATTGCTCGCCGACCTCGGCGCAGAAGTCATCAAGGTCGAGCCGCCGGGCGGTGATCCGGGGCGATGGCAGCCCCCATTCGCTGGGAACGTGCGAGCATACGACCGCTCGCTCCCGTTCCTGTATCGGAACGCGAACAAACGCGGCGCGGTCATCGACCTGCACGCTGCGGGCGGCCGGGAGCGCTGCGGCGACCTCTGCGAGCAGGCGGACATTCTGCTCGAAAATTTCGGACCGCAGGAGCGCCGTGATCTCGGCTTTGACCCGGCAGAGGTCCGCCGCCGCCATCCGCGTCTGGTGCATGTCGCCATCGCCGACTTCGGGCTCTCCGGTCCGCGCGCCGGATGGCGAGCCGAGCCGCTGGTTGCCTTCGCAGCGTCGGGTGCGCTGCACGCCTCGGGGTTTCCCGATCGGCCGCCGTGCTGGCTGCCCGGTTTCCTGGCGCACGACTGCGCTTCGGTGTTCGCGGTCATCGGCGCGCTCACCGCCGTGCTGGAAGGCGAACGTTTCGCTGGCGGGCAGAGCATCGAGGTGTCGGTGCAAGAGGCGGCGCTGCACGGCCTCAACCCGTGGTCGATCCCACTCGCGGATTACACGCGGATGTACCCCTTGGTTCCAGCATCGCCGCCACGCAACGCGGACGGCACGTACCTGGTCCTACCCGTCGCAGACGGCCACGTGCGTGTGTTGCCCGGTACCGTGCGTCATTGGCGCGCGTTTGTGCAGCTGCTCGGCAATCCTGAAGCGCTCGCAGGCGAGGAATGGGAGAACCCCATCTTTCGTCTTCTCAACGCCGACGCGATCCGCCTGCTTGCCGCCGATGGATTGCGCGAGCGCCGGCGCGCCGAGGTCTTTGCCGAAGCGCGTCGCCTCGGTCTGCCCATGGCGCCGGTGAACACACCCGACGAGTTCGTCGCCGAGGAGCAGACGCGGGTGCGCGGCTACTTCCGACGGACCGGCTTCCCGCATCTCGGCGATGCGCCGTTCGCGCCGGCGCCAGTCAACCTGTCGGGAACCCCCGCTGTGCTGGAGCGGCCGGCGCCACTGCTCGACGAGCACGAGGAGGTCAACGCACGTGCCGAGGCAGGTGTGCAAGCAGGTTTGAACCGTGCTGCGACGACGAGTGCGGCGGCAGCGCTCGCGGGCACACGGGTGATCGACCTGGGTGTCGGCGCGGTGGGCCCCGAAGTGTGCTGGGTACTCGCCGAGCTGGGAGCCGAGGTCATCAAGATCGAATCGCGGGCGAACCTCGATTTCTTGCGCGCGGTCACCGTCGAGCCGGACATGCCGAACCGCGCCTGGACCTTTAACGATGAGTGTCGCGGCCAGAAGAGTGTGTGCCTCGATCTGCGGACGGCGCGCGGCCGCGAACTGGCGTTGCAGTTGTGCGCCACCGCCGACGTGGTCGTCGAAAACAACCGTGGTGGCGTCGTTGGCAAGTGGGGACTGGATTACGAGGACGTGCGGCGGCTGCGGCCGGATGTCATCTACGTCGCATCGCAGGGGTTTGGGCGCGGCGGGCCGCTCGGTGAAGCGCAGGCGTTCGGTCCGCTCAACTCGTCCTTCGCTGGTGCCAACTGGCTGTGGAATCATCCCGAGGCACCGTATCCCGCCGGCGTCTCGCTGAATCATCCGGATCACATCGCCAGCAAGCTCGCCGCCGCCGCGGTGCTCGCCGCCATCGCGCACCGCGGCCGCACCGGTGAAGGACAGCTCATTGAGATGGCGCAGACGGAAGCCGCGGCGTATCTGCTCGGCGAGTTCTACCTCGAGCGTTCGTGCACGGGCCGCGCCCCCGTGCAGCGCGGTAACGCGGCTGAGCACGCGGTGCCGCATGGCGTCTATCCTTGCGCTGGCGATGACCGCTGGTGCGCCATCGCCGTCATGAGCGACGCGTGCTGGGAACGCTTCGTCGGCTGCGTTGGCTGGGCGCCGAATCCCGGTTGGGCAAGCGTGGAGGGGCGACTGGCGGCGCGCGCGGAGATCGATGCACGGGTCGCCGAATGGACACGGACGCGCGCGCCCGAAGATGCCGCGGCAACGCTGCAGGCCGCCGGCGTGTCGGCGATGGCGGTGCTGAGCCCAGACGACAGCCGCGCCGACGCGCACCTCGCCGCGCGGGGCGCCATCGTCACCGTGCAGCATCCCGAGATCGGGCTGGAACGTCACATCGGCAATCCCATGAGAATGAGTCGAACGCGTTTGGTGACGGCGGGCGCCGCGCCGTTACTGGGTGCCGACACGGAAGACGTGTTGACCCGCGTGTGTGGTCTGACGCCGCAGGAGGTCGCGCAGCTCGTCACAGACGGTGTCTGCCGCTAGAGCGCCTGCGGCCAGCGTCAGAGCACGCCATCGGCGCGCAGCCGAGCGATTTCCGCGTCCGCGACGCCGCACTCGCGTAGCACCTCGTCAGTGTGCTCACCGAGCAACGGTGGGCGGCGCTCGATGCGCCCCGGTGTGCGCAAGAGCTTGACCGGCAGGCCGGTGGTCCTGAACATGCCGATCTCCGGGTGCGGCAGCTCGACGAGCATCTGGCGAGCCAACACTTGCGGGTCGGAAAACACCTGGGCAACGTCGAGGACCGGGCCGCATGGTACGCCGGCCGCATTGATGCACTCAACCCAGTGCGCCACATCGTCGCTGCCGAGCGCCGCTTCGATGAGGGCGGTGAGGGCGTCGCGGTTGTGCAGGCGCACCATCGGGTCGGCAAAGCGCGCATCGGTGATCCACTCCGGATGGCCCAGCACAGTGGCGAGCTGGCGCCACATGGCATCGTTGCCGGCTGCGATGTTGAGATAGCCGTCGCGGGCACGAAAACGGCCGTAGGGTGAGGAGAGCGGATGGTGTTGACCAGCCGGGCCCGGGGCGCTCCCCCACTCGAAGAACATCCCCGCGCCCCACGACAGCACGCCGACCATGGCCTCGAGCAGCGAGGTGTTGACGATCTGCCCGCGGCCGCTGCGCAGGCGCGCCAGCAGCGCCAACTGGATGCCGTGTGCCGCGAAGATCCCGGCCAGCAAATCGGCAATGGCGATGCCCGCCCTGGTCGGGCCGCTGTCGGCGGTGCCGGTGAGACTCATGAACCCGCTCATGCCCTGCGCGATCTGGTCGAAGCCGGGCCGGTCGCGATAGGGGCCGTCGGCGCCGAAACCGGATACCCCACAATAGATGAGCTGTGGGAAACGCGCGGTGAGCATCTCCGCGCCGAGGTCGAGCTGCTCCATGACGCCGGGCCGAAAGTTCTCGATCAGGACGTCGAAGTGCGGCAGGAGGCGGAGCAGCAGCTCGCGTCCCTGCGGCGATTTGAAGTCGAGAGTCAGCGACCGCTTGCCGCGGTTGCTGGAGAGAAAGAAATAGCTGTCCTGGCGGCTCCCGGGGATCTGGAACTCGCGGCCTTTCCGGGATTCGACTTTGACGACGTCGGCACCGTAGTCGGCGAGCAGCATCGACGCGAACGGGCCGGCGAGATAACGTGTCAGGTCAAGAACCCGGACGCCACGCAGCGGAGGCGCCGCGTCGGCGTTCGCCTCGGGGGCCACGGGTCAACGCCCTTTGAAGTCCGGGCGGCGTTTTTCCAGGAATGCCCGCACCCCCTCCGCGTAGTCGCTGCTGGCGTAGCAGGCGCGGATCGAGGCAGCGATCGCCGCGTCATCGCGGTGAGCGGGGTCCTTCGTCAGTTCGCCGAAGATGAGCTTGGCGCTGCGGACCGTGAGCGGGGCATTGGCCGCAATTTCTTCGGCGGTTCGCTGCACCATCGCATCCAACTCGGCTTTCGGCACAACCTGGTTGACCAAACCCATGTGTAGCGCCTCCGCGGCGGTGAAACGGCGCGCGGTGAAGAAGATTTCCTTCGCGGCGGCGTAGCCAACGCTGTTGACCAGCATTTCAAGTCCGGCGGCGTTGTACCCGAGCCCCAGACGTGCCGCCGGAATGGCAAACACCGCGTCGTCCGCGGCGTAGCGCAGGTCTGCAGTGAGCGACAGGGCGCAGCCGCCACCGACGCAGAAACCATGGATCAGCGCGATGAGCGGCTTGTGCAATGTCGCCAGCGCAAAGAAGGCGCGCGCGTTCTGCTGGTCGTACTCCTCCGCGGCGGTACCGCTGCGGCTGTGCTCGAACTCGGAAATGTCCGCCCCAGAGACGAAGGCGACATCGCCAGCACCGCGCATGATGACCACGCGAACGTCCGGGTTCGCATCGAGCGTCTGCGCGGCCGAGGGGATGGCCTGCCACATCCCGGCGGAGATCGCATTGCGCCGCTGTGGATGGTCGAAGATGATCCAGCCGAGGAAACCGCGGCGCTCGATGCGTACCTCTCCACCCATATCGGCGCGCTCAGCTGCTCTTCAGTGCCTCGGCCAGGAAGTCGAGCCGGTCGTTGCCCCAGAAGCGCGTGCCGTCGACGACGAAGATGGGCACGCCGAAGATGCGATCCTGCATGCACAGCATCAGTGCCTTGGGCACTTCGTCGTGGTAGCGCCTGCTGCTGAGTGCCTCCAGGAACTCGGCTCGCGCCAGCCCGGCCGTGGCGGCGCAGTCGGCGAGCACGTTGCGGTCACCGATGTCGCGTCCCTCGCCCCAGCGGGCGCGGAAGACGGCGTTGCGGTAGCCGCGCTCCTTGCCCTTGTCGCGTGCGAAATAGTGCCCGGCCGACGCGTCGGTGGCGTCGATGGCGCGCTGCGCCGGCGGCTGCCAGGCAAGGCCGAGCTTGCGCGCCCAGCGGTCGGCATCCTCGAGCATGTAGCTCAGTTTGAACTCGGCAATCTGCGCCGCGATGCCGGTCGGCGGGGTGGTCGGTGGTGGGACGATGGGAATGGGCACCAGCTCGGCGCCCGCCTGCGCAACCAGGGCGTCGATGCGCGCGTCGGCGAGCGCGGCGAACGGCGATTGAAAGGCGAAGTAGTATTTCACCTGCTTGTGGGCCATCGGGCTTCCCTCCGTTTGAGACTGGGCGCATTCTGCACGGGCGCCATGGGATCAGCAACCGGGGCTGGCCCGTCTCGATCGGGTCCCGGCGACAAAGAGGAGCTGGCAGACTCACTTTGAGCACCCGCGCCCCACTCTGATGCGAATAGACTCAAACGTCGCCGCAATGCCGACCGGCGCGGCCGAGCGGGCACGACCCCTGCTTCTCGACGTCCCCGAAAGCAGGAAGGGGAGTCGATGGATGACGACAAGATCAAGCTCGGGGTGTTGTGGAAGCATGTCAGTCGGAACGGGAAGAAACCCTACCTGTCCGGTCGCGTTCAACAGGACAGTCTCGATGCAGCCGTCGAGTTGATGCGGCAGGGTGGCCGCCTCTTGGTCCTGAGCAACACCAAGCGCCCCGACAAGCAGGACCCCGACTGCGTACTCTTCGTCGTGCCCGAGCCCGAACGGCGCGACGTTCGCGGCAGTGGTCATCCAGAAGGCGAGAGCCGTGTGTCGCCCGGGGCGGAGCGCGGCAATACGCGGACAGGCCCGGAACCGCGGCGGTCGCGCTGACGCAGGCCCGCGGTGGCAGCTCAGCTTCAGGCCGACGCCGCCGATCCGCCTCTTGCATCTTGGCACACCCATGTCATCTTACCGACATGCCTAGAGGCCCGCGAGACGAGCGCAGACGAACCAATGTGATCGGGAACGCCGGGCACGTCATGCGGATCGCAAAGAAGAGCTACGCAATGCCGCTAGAAACTGCATGCACCACGGTGGACTGAAGGGCGCCAGAGCGGGGTGGGGCGGGACGTGAGCAGGTCGGTAGCTTCACAACCGGAGTTGGTGCCGTTGCTGCGGCGCGACGGCAAGGCACGACCGATCTTCACCACGAAGCATGGCGCGCTATTCGAGGGCGACTGTTTGAGCGTGCTTCCCGACTTCGCCGGTGCGTGCGCGGATACAGTCTTTGCTGATCCCCCATTCAACCTCGGAAAGGAGTACGGCGACGGCGTGAATGATCGCCGCGCTGATCAAGAATACCTCGATTGGTGCCATCGCTGGATTGACGAATGCGTGCGAATCTTGAAGCCAGGCGGCGCCTTCTTCCTCTACAACCTGCCGAAGTGGAACG
>Ga0335070_10001268_pt1 | contig 29104 bp, 25 predicted proteins | sample Lox_Sample_13_FD_206722 | JGI IMG/M metagenome (GOLD analysis project Ga0335070, IMG submission 206722) | Soil microbial communities from Loxahatchee National Wildlife Refuge, Florida, United States - Lox_Sample_1.3 | ecosystem: Environmental > Terrestrial > Soil > Wetlands | place: USA...
CCGGGCACCGATCCCGCGCAGCATGCGGTGACGCTCTCCTACCTCCACCACCGCCATCTGGCGCCGCCGGAGTTCCGGCCCCGCGCCGTGCCCGCGCGTTACGTCTCGATGGACATGAAGCCGATCGCCGAGATCGACGAGCGGCGCGCGCTCGCCGCCCTGCCGCCGCTGGTCAAGGGCTACCTCCGGCTCGGCGGCTTCGTCGGCGACGGCGCGGTGATCGACCACCAGTTCGGCACCGTCGATGTCTCGGTCGTGGTGGTGACCGAGCTCGTCTCGGACAAGTACTACAAGCACTACGCCCGGGGAGAGAGTGACACAGGCGGTTCCTGACGAGGGCCTGGGCGTGGCCCCGGTTCCCGCCGTCCGGAAGGTCGTCCGGCGCGACCCGTCCGAGATCGAGGATGAGATCGGCGGCGGCATCGCTCCTTTCGGCTCCGACCTCCTTGGCGCGCGGCGCCTCATCGCCTATCTCTGCCTCACCCTGCCCCTGATGCCGGTCCAGGCGCTGTTCGTCGCGCTCGGCAGCCGCCTCGCGGAAAGCTTCCCGGTCCTCTATCATCGGATCTGCTGCCGCCTGATGGGGATCGACATCGTCACCGTCGGCACCATGTCGCGACATCGACCGACCCTGTTCGTCAGCAACCACAGCTCCTACATCGACATCACCGCCCTCGGCAGCGTCATCCCCGGCAGCTTCGTCGCAAAGACCGAGGTCGCGAACTGGCCGCTCTACGGCTGGCTGGCGAAGCTGCAGCGCACCGTCTTCGTCGATCGCAAGCGCCATACCTCCCATGTGCAGCGGGATCAGCTGCAGGAGCGCCTCAAGATCGGCGGCAACCTGATCCTCTTTCCCGAAGGCACCTCCAACGACGGCAACCGCGTGCTGCCGTTCCGCAGCGCGCTCTTGTCGGTGGCGGAGAGCGCCGGCGCCGACAGCGATCTTGTGATCCAGCCGGTCTCGATCGCCTACGTGGGCTTGAACGGCATCCCGATGGGCCACGGCCTCCGTCCGCTGGTCGCCTGGTACGGCGACATGACCTTGGGGCCGCATCTCTGGCAGTTCAGCAGGCTCGGCAAGATCACCGTGGTGGTCGAGTTCCACCGACCGGTGGACCTGAAGGACGCGGGCTCGCGCAAGGAACTGACGCGATACTGTCTCGATGCCGTCGCCGCCGGGGTCGAGAAAGCCATCACCGGCCGGGCGATCGCCACGGCGCCCGACGCCGAGCGCCATTGAACCTCCCAGGGGGTACACCTGGAACGCCCGGCATGCTAGGTTCGACACCATGCAGATCGGGATCTCACGCGACCGCCATGGCCCTTCCGTCCGCACGCCGGCCCGCACGCCGGAGTGAGCGTTAAGTCATTGGCGAAAAAGCTTTTCATAAAGACCTACGGCTGCCAGATGAACGTCTATGACTCCGCCCGGATGGCGGAGCTGCTGGCGCCGCTCGGCTATGCCCCGACCGAGGAGTCGGGCGAGGCCGACATGGTCATCCTCAACACCTGCCATATCCGCGAGAAGGCCTCCGAAAAGGTGTTCTCCGAGCTCGGCCGGCTGCGCGCCGACCGCCGCGACCGCGGGGCGACCGATGTCATCGTCGCGGTCGCCGGCTGCGTCGCCCAGGCGGAAGGCGCGGAGATCATCCGCCGCGCGCCGGACGTCGATATCGTGCTCGGGCCCCAGACCTATCACCGCCTGCCGGAGATGGTGGCGCGGGTGACCCGCGCCCGGGCGGAGAAGACCGGGCAGGGCACGCGTCAACGCGGCGCCGGCCTGCTCGACACCGACTTCCCGGCGGAATCGAAGTTCGACTTCCTGCCGACCGGCGGCGAATCGCCGGTCAGCGCCTTCCTGGCGATCCAGGAAGGCTGCGACAAGTTCTGCACCTTCTGCGTGGTGCCCTATACCCGCGGTGCCGAGTTCTCGCGACCGGTTGCGGACATCGTCGCCGAAGCCCGCGCGCTCGTCGCCGGCGGCGCCCGCGAGATCACGCTGCTCGGGCAGAACGTCAATGCCTATCACGGCGAAGCTGCGGACGGTTCGACCTGGAATCTCGCGCGGCTCATCCGCGCGCTTGCCGATCGGGTGCCGGAGCTGTTGCGCATCCGCTATACGACGTCGCATCCCCGCGACATGGACGACGACTTGATCGCCGCCCATGGCGAGGTGCCGCAGCTGATGCCGTTCCTGCATCTGCCGGTGCAGTCCGGCTCGGACCGGATCCTCGAGGCGATGAACCGGCAGCACGGCATCGATCGCTACCGCCGCGTGATCGAACGCCTGCGCGAAGCGCGCAGCGATATCGCGCTCTCCTCGGATTTCATCGTCGGCTTCCCCGGCGAGACGGCGCGGGACTTTGCCGCGACCCTGGATCTCGTCCGCGAGACCGGCTTCGCCATGGCCTATTCCTTCAAGTACAGCGTCCGCCCCGGCACGCCCGCCGCCTCCATGGAGCTGCAGGTTCCGGAGGCGGAGAAGGATGCGCGCCTCGCCGAATTGCAGGACCTGTTGAACCAACAGCAGCGCGACTTCAACCGCGCCAGTCTCGGCCGCGTGGTGCCGGTGCTCCTGGAAAAGCCGGGCCGCCGCGAGGGCCAGCTGGTCGGCAAGACGCCGCATGCCCAGGCCGTGCATATTGATGGCGAGCACCGCATAGGCGATGTCGTCGATGTGCGGATCGTCGATCTCGGCCGCTTCAGCCTGAAGGGCCAAATCGCAACTATCCAGGACACGGAGCATTTGATGGAGGCGCGCGCTTGAGCTTCGAATCGACCACCAGTTCGAGCGCCTCGCATATGCAATTCGACGACAACCGCCTGCTGCCGCTGCTGTTCGGCGAGCACGACCAGAACCTGGCGCGGATCGAGAAGGAGCTCGGCGTCTCGCTGGTCTCCCGCGGCAACCAGTTGGCGATCTCCGGCGCGCCCAGCGCGGTTGCGACCGCGCGCCTGGTTCTGACCGGGCTCTATCAGCGGCTGAAGCGCGGCCTCGACGTCGATCGCGGCGAGGTCGATGCGGCGATGCGGCTCGCGCGCCAGGATGACGGGCTCGAGCCGAATCTCTTCGGCGCCGACGCCAAGGACGGCACCGCCATCCGCACCCAGCGTCGCCACATCACGCCGCGTTCGGCGATGCAGGCGCGCTACATGCGCATGCTGCACGAGAGGGAGCTGGTGTTCGGCCTCGGGCCGGCCGGCACCGGCAAGACCTATCTCGCCGTCGCCGTCGCCGTCGCCATGCTGACCCGCGGCGCCGTCGATCGCATCGTGCTCTCGCGTCCCGCCGTCGAAGCCGGTGAGCGCCTCGGCTTCCTGCCCGGCGATCTTCGCGAGAAGGTCGATCCCTATCTGCGCCCGCTCTACGACGCGCTCTACGACATGCTGCCGGCCGAGCAGGTGGTGAAGCGCATGTCCTCGGGCGACATCGAGATCGCGCCCCTGGCCTTCATGCGCGGCCGCACGCTGGCGCATTCCTTCGTCATCCTGGACGAGGCGCAGAACACCACGCCCATGCAGATGAAGATGTTCCTGACCCGATTGGGCGAGAGCTCGCGCATGGTGGTGACCGGCGACCTGACGCAGATCGATCTCCCGACCGGCACCAAGTCGGGCCTCAAGGACGCGCTGGAGGCGATCTCCCAGGTGCCGGAGATCGGCATCACGCGCTTCACCGAGGTCGATGTCGTGCGCCATCACCTGGTGGCGAAGATCGTCAGCGCCTACGACCAGCGCGATCGCAAGGGCAAGAAGGCGGCATCCGAACCGCCGGCCGGCACGCGCGATCCCTCGGCCTGAATTCCGCTGTCATGCCGCGCGCTGCAACACGTGCCGCTCCCCAGCCGCGCACCTCGCTCGACGTGATCGTCGAGCATGCGGGCTGGGAGAAGGCGATCGCCGAACCGGTGCCGCTGCTGCGCCGCGCCGCGAAGGCTGCGCTCGCCGTCGCGCGCCGGGATCGCCGCGGGCCGAAGGCGCGGTCGGTCGGGATCGCCGTCGCCCTCATCGACGACCGCGCCATGCGCAAGCTCAACCGGGTCTATCGCGGCAAGGACAAGTCGACCAACGTCCTCTCCTTCCCGGCCCCGGAAGCGCAGGCGCGCGGGCCGTCGGCCGGGCGCCAGGCGCTGGGCGACGTCGCGATCGCCCTGGGCACCCTTGAGCGCGAGGCCAAGAGCCAGGGCAAGGCCCTGGCCGACCATCTGGCGCATCTGATGGTGCATGCCGTGCTGCACCTGCTAGGATACGACCATGAATCCGAAGCCGAAGCCGAGCACATGGAATCCCTGGAGCGCCGCGCCCTCGCGGGGCTCGGCATCGCCGATCCCTATCGGCGCTGACGCACGATGACCGACCTTCCCGCCACCCGCGGCGGTCGCGGCGAGACCGTCGACGAGCCGAAAGCCCGGCGCTCGCTCCGGGGCCTGTTCAGGCTCTGGCGTCGCCGCGGCGGCGAGACCGACCTCCGCGATGCGATCGAGGAGCTGATCGAGGAGCAGGAGGACGCCGACACCGGCGATGCGTTCGACACCAGCGAATCCGACCTGCTGCTGAACGTCCTCAAGTTCGGCGAGATGACCGCCTATGACGTCATGGTGCCGCGCGCCGACATCAAGGCGGTGGGCGACGACATCGACCTCCGCGGCCTCATCCAGACGGTGCGCGAGTTCGGCCATTCCCGCCTGCCGGTCTATGGCGAGAATCTCGACGACATCATCGGGGTCGTGCACATCAAGGACGTGCTGCCGTCGATCTTCGAGCCGGAGAAGTTCCAGCTGAAGCGCATCCTGCGCGAGCCGGTCTTCGTCGCGCCCTCGGTGCGGCTCCTCGACCTGCTGCTGCAGATGCGGCTCGCCCGAGCGCACATGGTGCTGGTGGTGGACGAGTTCGGCGGCACCGACGGGCTCGTCACCATCGAGGATCTGGTGGAGCAGATCATCGGCGAGATCGAGGACGAGCACGACGTGGTGCGCGGCCCGAACCTGGTGGAGCGGCCCGACGGCACGCTGATCGCCAACGCGCGGACGCGGATCGCCGACTTCGAGGAGCGCGTCGGCCCGGTGCTGACCGCGGAGGAGCGCGCGGCCGACATCGACACCTTGGGCGGGCTCGTCATGTCGTTGACCGACCGTGTCCCGGCCCGCGGCGAGCTCGTCACCCATCCTTCCGGCATCGCCTTTGAAGTGCTGGACGCCGATCCCCGCCGCATCAAGCGCCTGCGCGTCCGCAAGGCGCCGCCGAAGGTCGATCCCGACGCGGCCGAGAAGAGTGTCGCCGCCAAGGACAAGGGGTAGCATCTTGGCGGAGCAGGAAGCGGTGGCGTCCTCATCCAGCACGCCGCGCGCGGCCCGGCGCGGCCTCGGCGCGATCTCCGGCTGGCGCGCCTACGGCCTCGCCGCTTGCCTCGGCGCCATCGCCGGCCTCGGCTTCGCGCCGCTCAACCTCGTGCCGGCCTTCGCGCTCGGCATCTCCGGCCTGGTCTGGCTCGCGGCGGAAGCGCCGGGACGGCGCAGCGCCTTCGCCGTCGGCTGGTGGTGGGGCTTCGGGCACTTTGCGGTCAACAGCTACTGGATCGCCGAATCCTTCCTGATCGACGCCGCGCGCTTCGGCTGGATGATTCCGCCGGTGCTGGGCGGGCTCGCCGCCTATCTCGCGCTCTATCCGGCCCTCGCCGCGCTCGCCTTCCGCATGCTGCCGCGTCCGTTGTCGCTTGCCGGCATCGCCGGCTTCGCCGCGGCCTGGAGCATCGCCGAATGGCTGCGCGGCCATGTGCTGACCGGCTATCCCTGGGACCTCGCCGCCTATATCTGGAGCGACAGCGACGCCATGATGCAGTCGGCGGCGCTCTGGGGCTCCTGGGGTCTCGGCCTGGTGACGGTGTTCGTGCTGGCGCTGCCGGCGCTCCTGGTGCGCTACGAGGTCCGCACGACGCGCCAGGCCGTCGCCGGCATGGCGATCATCCTCGGCGCGCTCTACGGCGGCGGTCAGTGGCGGCTCGCCGACGCCGTCCCGGATCCGAAGGTCGACGATCCGGGTGCCACCGTCGTGAGAATCATTCAGCCGAACATCGCGCAATCGCTGAAGATCTCCGCCGACGACCGGCCGCACCAGATCGACACGCTGATGCGCCTCACGCTCGAGACGCCGGGCTTCGCCAAGGCGAAGGCGGTGATCTGGCCGGAGAGCGCCGCCAATTACCTCCTGGAGCGCGAGCCCGAGCTCCGCGCCGTGCTGGCCCAGGCGGCGCCGGCGGGCGGCATGCTGATCACCGGCGCGCCCCGCGGCGAACCCGAATCCGGCAAGCTCGATCAGATCTGGAACTCGCTCGCGGCCCTCGACGATACCGGGCGAATCCTAGGAACGACCGATAAGTTCCATCTGGTGCCGCTCGGCGAATACGTTCCGCTCCGCGAGATATTCCCCTTCATCAACAAGATCACGCCGGGCGCCATGAACTTCTCCGCCGGCCCCGGTCCGCGCACGTTGCATCTGCCCGGCTTGACGTCGATCAGCCCGATCATCTGCTACGAGGCGATCTTCCCGGGCGCCGTGCTCGACCCCACGGACCGCCCCGGCGCTATCGTCAATGTGACCAATGATGGATGGTTCGGGACCAGCACCGGCCCGTTCCAGCACTTCGCCGCCGCGCGTTATCGCGCGGTAGAGGAAGGTATTCCGCTGCTGCGATCGGCCAATACCGGAATCTCTGCCGTGGTCGACGCCTATGGCCGGGTCGAGACGCGCTCCAATCTGGAGGTCGAGGCGGTGCTCGACGCTGCAGTGCCGCCGGCCCTGGCGGCCACGCCGTTCGCGCGCTTCGGCGCGCTCACGCTGCTGCCGCTCCTACTGATCGCGCTCGTTCCTATGCTGTTCGGCGCGCGCAAGCTTTCGATCTCATAGCTTGTGATAAATCTCACATCGCGCGCGAGTGCGGCTGCGCGAATCGATCATCATGGTAAATGCGCCCGTTATGTCGCGCGCGGCATTCCTCGTTGACCGCATAACGCGGTATGTCTATACAAATCGACGAATTTTGACGTGTCGGTCATTGAGGACGGGGCAGGTCGGTTCCGTTGGCGAGGCAGATGGAAAAGCGAAGGATGCCGCGAGGCCGAAAGTCCTCGGGCAGAATGGCCAGCAAGGGCTTTCCGAACCCGATCGACGTTCACGTCGGCTCGCGCATCCGCTTGCGCCGCACCTTGCTCGGGCTCAGCCAGGAGAAGCTCGGCGAGGCCATCGGCCTCACCTTCCAGCAGGTACAGAAGTACGAGCGCGGCGCCAATCGCGTCGGCTCCAGCCGGTTGTACGATCTCTCGCGGGTGCTCGACGTCTCGATCGCCTACTTCTTCGACGAGATGCCGAACACGGTCCAGGACAAGAGCCCCAGCCGCCTCATGGGGCTCGCCCATCCGCCGACGGTGGAGTACGAGCCCGATCCGATGGCCAAGCGCGAGACCCTCGAGCTGGTGCGCGCCTACTACAAGATCACCGAGCCGTCGGTCCGCAAGAAGGTGTTCGATCTCATCAAGTCGATCGCCCGCGGCCTCAAGGACGACGATTAGTCGCGGGGACCGCCCGCGGCGCCGGTCCGGCACCTGAGCCGCTCCTGACAGCAGGCGCCGCGGATTCCACTGGTTTTATCGCGGGTTGCCGCCGATTCGGGCAGGCCGGGCGCAGAGAAACGCGCTTGACCCCAACCCCTGGCTCCACCATCATCCGCCCCGCTCCGATGCCGGGTGCAGCCTGATTCCATGCGCCGGGCGAGCCAATTTGGCCGGGGCTATCCGACAATCTCCCTATCCTATCCTTGAGCGGGGTACCGGCGTGACCAGATCCAGCTACTTGTTCACCAGCGAAAGCGTTTCCGAGGGCCACCCCGACAAGGTCTGTGACCGAATCTCCGACACCATCGTCGATCTCTATCTCGGCGCCGACCCCATGGCCCGGGTGGCGGTGGAGACGCTCTGCACCACCAACAAGGTGGTCCTGGCGGGCGAGGTGCGCGGCCCGTCCTCCATCACCCATGACAAGCTGAAGGACGCCGCCCGCGCCGCGATCAAGGATATCGGCTACGAGCAGGAAGGCTTCCACTGGAAGACCGCCGATATCGAGTGCTACGTGCACTCGCAGTCGGCGGACATCGCCGTCGGCGTCGATGCCGCCGGCAACAAGGACGAGGGCGCCGGCGACCAGGGCATCATGTTCGGCTATGCCTGCCGCGAGACCGAGCATTTGATGCCGGCGCCGATCTACTACGCCCACCGCATCCTGAAGCTGCTCTCGGAGGCGCGCCGCTCCGGCAAGGAGAAGGGCCTCGGCCCCGATGCCAAGAGCCAGGTGACGCTGCTCTACGAGAAGGGCAAGCCGGTGAAGGCCACCTCGATCGTGGTCTCGACCCAGCACGCGGCTGATCTCGATCAAGCCGAGGTCCGCGAGATCGTCCGCCCCTATGTGAAGCAGGTCCTTCCCAACGGCTGGATGTGCGCGGAAGAGGAATTCTACGTGAACCCGACCGGCCGCTTCGTCGTCGGCGGCCCGGACGGCGATGCCGGTTTGACCGGCCGCAAGATCATCGTCGACACTTACGGCGGCGCTGCACCGCACGGCGGCGGTGCGTTCTCCGGCAAGGACCCGACCAAGGTCGACCGCTCGGCCGCCTATGCCGCCCGCTACCTCGCGAAGAACGTGGTCGCGGCCGGTCTCTCCGACCGCTGCACCATCCAGCTCGCTTACGCGATCGGCGTCTCGAAGCCGCTCTCGGTCTATGTCGACACCCACGACACCGGCGACATCGACGAGGCGAAGCTGGTGAAGACCCTGGGCGAGCTCATGGACCTCTCGCCGCGCGGCATCCGCGAGCATCTCGGCCTCAACCGCCCGATCTATGCCCGCACTGCCGCCTACGGCCATTTCGGCCGGGCGCCGGAAAAGGACGGCGGCTTCTCCTGGGAGAGGACCGATCTGGTGGACAGCCTGAAGTCGGCCTTCAACTAAGGATCCGATGGTTCCGTCTCCGGACGATTCGTCCTCGGGCGAGAAGTCGAGGCGGCAGGCCTTTCAGTTCTACGGACGACGCAAGGGCCGGCCCCTCCGCAGGGGCCGGCTCGCGCTTTTCGAGGACCTGCTGCCGCGTCTCCGCGTGCCGCTCGAAGCCGGCGCCGCGCTCGACCCGGCGGCGCTGTTTGCGCCGCCGCCCCGCGCCGTATGGCTGGAGATCGGCTTCGGCGGCGGCGAGCATCTCGCGCATCAGGCCGCGGCCAATCCCGATGTCGGGTTCATCGGCTGCGAGGTCTTCGAGAGCGGCATCGCCTCGGCGCTGGCGCATATCGAAACCGCCAAGCTCGGCAACGTGCGCATCCATCCCGAGGATGCGCGCCAGCTGCTCGCGGTCCTGAAGCCCGGCGCGCTCGAGCGTGTGTTCCTGCTCTTTCCCGATCCCTGGCCGAAGCGCCGGCATGCGCAGCGCCGCTTCGTCAACCGCGGCAATCTCGACCGTCTCGCCGAACTGATCGCGCCGGGCGGCGAGCTTCGCATCGCCAGCGACGACCCCACCTACATCGAATGGACCCTGCGCCACGTGCCGGTCCATCCCGCTTTCCGCTGGACCGCGCTCTCGCAGCAGGATTGGCTGCAACGTCCAGCCGATGCGATCGAGACCCGCTACGAGAAGAAGGCGCGGGAAGAGGGACGCACGCCGATGTTCTTCCGGTTCAAGCGCGTCTGACGCCCCGCCGTTCGCTGGCGAATTCTCGCGCAACGGTTGTTGCGAAAGCCGAGATGCGCTATAATCTCGCTCGCCCTTTTCCGACCAACCTTGACCGGACCTTTACGAATCGCAGAATCGGGTTGACCCTTGCCGGAGACACTTCGGTCTTCATTTTCAGAAGCTTGATGCAGTTTGACGGACCCCTGAATCGGCTGCGGCCGTATAAGTGATCGGCTGCGGCCGTATAAGTGACTGTCGCGCTCTGATGCATCCGACCGGAGTGATCGAGAAGAAATGGACAGCGACATCATTATTCGTGAATCGGCGGTGGCGGACGATGCGACGGTGGGCGAATTGCTGGTGCGCGCCTATACCGAGCAATACGCCCGGAAGCTTCCCGAGGCGAAGCCTTCGGCGGCCCGCAATGAAGATCTCCGCAACCAGGCGGAAAAGCGCGCGACCGGCGCGGTCCTGGTGGCCGAGCATGAGCGCCGGATCGTCGGAACCGTGGCGCTGTTCCCTTGGAGCGGGCCGCGTAGCGAGTCCTGGATTCCAGGCGCCGCGAATCTGCGCTACTTCGCGGTCGATGCTGCCTTCCGGGGTCGCGGACTTTCCGGCCGGCTGCTCGACGCGGCGGAAGAGCGCGCCCGTGCTTCCGGAGCGACGGCGATCTGCCTTCACGTCAGGCAAGGCGCTGAGGGTGTCGCGCGCCTCTATCTCGCGCGCGGTTATCGGCGCGATGCTGCCGAAGATCTGGATCACCGACCCGAAGTCTTCCTCGAAGCCTATGCCCTGACGCTTTGAAGCCTTGGGCCCTGAGGCCTGCAGCCCTGAGTCTTTGGGTTCTCAGTCTCGGGTTGTCGCTACAGCCGTAACGCATCTGCCACGCCCTGAAACCATCCACTCATCGGCGGCACCTAAATCACAGTCTCGCGCGGACCTGAGTGCTTCGCAAACCAGCGAGGCGAGCCGGTCGCGATCGGCGACGGTGTGATCGCGGTCATATCCTTGCCGGCGTCTTGGAGTGTCACTTGTTCGGGCCGGCGTGTCTCGACTGGAAGCGTTCGCTTTCGCATGGCTGCGGATGGCCCGATTCACAACAACGGGAGAATGCAAGTGTGTGGCATCGTAGCGCTCTACGCGCCTCGCGGAGAGGTCGATCCCGCCAATGTCCGCGGCGCGGTGGCGAGCCTGGAGCATCGCGGTCCCGATGGGCAGCGTGACTGGCTGAGCCCGGACCGCAAGGTGGGGCTCGGCCATGCGCGCCTCAGCATCATCGACCTGGCGACCGGCGATCAGCCCATCGTCGGCGAAGACGGCCGCAGCGTGATCGTCTGCAACGGCGAGTTCTACGGCTACGAGGCGATCCGGCGGGAGCTCGAGCAATCGGGCCATCGCCTCCGCACCAAGTCGGACAGCGAGATCGCGCTCCATCTCTATCAGGATCTCGGGCCGCAATGCCTGCACCGCTTGCGCGGCGAGTTCGCCTTCGTGATCTGGGACGATGCCAACCGGACGCTGTTCGCCGCCCGCGACCGCTTCGGCATCAAGCCGCTGTTCTACGCCGTCCATGGCGGCACGCTCTATTTCGCCTCGGAGGTGAAGGCCCTGTTCGCCGCCGGCGTTCCGGCGCGCTGGGATTCCGAGAGCTTCTGGCAGGCCGCCGAGCAAGGCGGGCACCAGTCCCGCACCTTATACGACGGTATCCGCCTGGTGCCGCCGGGCCACTACCTGATCGCGACCGACCGGCATATCCAGGTCGTGCCGTATTGGGACTTCGATTATCCGACCGCCGGAAACGGCGCCGCGCATCGATCCGATGCCGACTACAAGGCGGAGCTGCGCGCGGCGCTCGAGGAAGCCGTGCGGATCCGTCTCCGCGCCGACGTGCCGGTCGGCTGCTACTTGAGCGGCGGGCTCGATTCCTGCTCCGTGCTCGGTCTTGCCGCCCGCCATCATCCGGACCCGATCCGCGCCTTCACCCTGACCTTCGACCGGGCGGAATACGACGAGGAGGCGCAGGCGCGCGAGATGGCGGCCTTGGCCGGCGCCGAGTTCCACCCGATCGCAGTCGGCCAGGACGATCTCGCGGATCATTTCGCCGACGCGGTCCACCAATGCGAGACGGTCTGCATCAACGCGCATGGCGTGGCGAAGTACCTGCTGAGCCGCGCGGTGCGCGATGCCGGCTACAAGGTGGTGATGACCGGCGAGGGCTCCGACGAGATCTTCGGCGGCTACGTCCACTTCCGGCGCGACATGCTGCTCCACAACCGGGCGGGACAGGATCCCGAGACGGTCCAGACGCTGCTCGAGGAGCAGGAGCGCCTCAACACGGTTTCGCGTGGTTTGCTGCTTCCGGACGGCGCCGCCGGGCCGCTCGACGACGTGAAGCGGCTGCTCGGATTCGTACCGTCATGGATGGAAGCCTTCTCGTCGCGCGCCAACAAGTTGCGGGAGGTCCTCGCCGACGACTACCTGGCTGAGATCGGCAACCGGCAGGGCTATCGCGCCCTGCTGAGCGAGCTCGACGTGCCGCGTCAGCTCGCCGGGCGAGAGCCGGTCCATCAGTCGCTCTATCTCTGGTCCAAGACCTGCCTGCCGGCCTACATCCTCACCATGCTCGGCGACCGCATGGAGATGGGCCATTCGATCGAGGGGCGCGTGCCCTTCCTCGATCATCACCTGGTGGAGGTCATCCGCTCGCAGCCGGTCAGCCAGAAGATCCGCGGCATGACCGAGAAATACGTCCTCAGGGAGTCGGTGCGGGACGTCATCACCGAAACCGTCTATCGCCGGCAGAAGCATCCCTTCCTGGCGCCGCCCGCGACCCTCAATCCGCAGGGTCGATTGAACGCCTTTGTGCAGGACACGCTGCGTGGGCCGCAGCTCGCCGCGATCCCGTTCTTCGACCAGAGGAAGATCATCGACATGCTGGATCGGATCGACGAGATGGATGACGGCGGGCGGGTCGCCAACGATGCGACCCTGATGTTTGCCACCAGCGCCTGCGTCCTCCACGAGCGCTTCCGGCTCGCCGCCTGAACCCGTCCGCTAGTTCAGCGGTGTCTCGGCCTCGGCCGAGGGGCTGAGGTCGATGATCGCCTGAAGGATCCGGAGCCAGGCTGCGCGTTCCTCCGGATCCGACAGCGCGAGCGCGCGTTCCGCCGCCCACTGCTTGGCGTCCGCAACGCCGCGCCGGTTGATCAGGAACTTTGCCGAACGCCGGATGTCGATCTCATCCATGCACCGAGGCTAGCACCTGCGGCGCGCTACTTGCCAACTTCCTTCCGATGCGCCTCGACGAAGGCGGCCATGCTGGGGAAGTGGAAGTCGGTCTTGACGCCCTCCACCGGCATGGTTGCGCCGCCGCCGCTCTTGCCCATGCGGCGGTCGATCCAGTTGGTGGCGAGGCCCATCGCTTTCGCCGGCTTGTGGTCGTGGAACAGGCTCTGCCCGGTGTGGAGCACGTCCCTCGGCGCGAAGCCGAGCTCCTTTGTCCGCTTCAGGACGTATTCGAAGTTCCGCCGGTCTGGTTTGTAGGAGCCGACGTCCTCGGCGGTGCAGATCGCATCGAAGACGACGCCGAGTTTCTTGTTGCTCTCGGCGAAGCTCGCGCGATCGACGTTGGAGAGGATGACCAGCTTGTAGTGCTGCTTCAGATAGGCGAGGGCCGCAGCCGAATCCGGGAAGGCCGGCCAGTCCGGCACGGAATCCCCGAAGCGCAAGGCAGCGGCCTCGTCCGGAGCGGCGCCCCAATCTTTCGCCAGCCGCCGATGGGCTTCGGCGAGGACCTTGCGGTAGTTGAGGCCCGGCTGCTCGGTCTGCAATGCGGATTCGTGGCGCCCGAAAGCGACCAGCGCGGATTCGTCATCGATCCTGCCGCCGAGGTGCTGCAGCAGCGGCCGCATCGCGGCGAGGAGGCCGCTCTCCCAGTCGATCAACGTGCCGTAGCAATCGAAGGTGAGGACCTTGAAATCGGTGAGGCGCATGGCGTTTCGGCTCCGGAAACGGGAAAGCCCTTGGATCGCCGAAATCGCGGCCGGCGTCTTGACCGGAACTATTGCGACGTATGCCGATTCTCCAGCGCTCGACGATAGGCGGCGGGCGAGCGGCCGAAGCGGCGGCGGAAGGCGCGGGTGAAGGCGCTCTGGTCGCCGAACCCGGCGTCGAGGGCGATCTCGGCGATCGGCTCGGCGCCGCGCGCCAGCCGATCGCGGGCATGGTCGAGGCGCAGAGCGGAGAGATAGTGCCCCGGCCCCATGCCGACCCATTGCGCGAAGAGCGCGTGCAGCCGCGCGGTGCTGAGGCCGGCGGCGCGCGCCGCGTCGGCGCAAGTGATCGGCCGGCGATAGGCGCCGCGCAGGAAGCCGATGGCGCGCAAGACCGGATCGGGCATCTCCTGCCCGGCCTGGGGCTCGGCGAGAGCGGCGGCCAGCAGCGGCGCCACGTGTTCCGCCTCGGCCGTCAGGCCGTGCCGCGATTCGACATAGTGCAGCAGGTGCTCGACCGCGCGCGGCACGGCGAAGAACGGTGAGCCGCTTGCGAGGAGGCGGCTGGGCGCCGCCCGGGAATCCGAACCGATATCGAGGGTGACAAATCGGTTGCGCCCGATTCCGGAGAATGCATGCAGGGTCCCCGCGGGCACCAGGGCGCCCCGCGCCTGATCGACGCGGCCTTCTGCGCACCGGCCGCCCGAGGTTCCGATCTCCATCTCGAGCGCGCCTTCCAGGGCGAGGATCACTTGGTGGTACGGGTGGTCGTGGGCGCTGACCTCGTCGGGATAGGAGCGGAGGTCGAGGGAAAGCGATGTCATGGCGGCACCGGTCGAATTGTCAGAATGTCGTCACCGGACCATATCGCAACGGCGTGGAAGCGCCAAACGCCGGATAGGCGGGCCTCCGCAGGGCTTGCATTTCCGCCCTTTCGCCCCGACATTGGGGGTATGAACGGGAGCGCAGCCCCGCGCGTCACCGCCGTGCTCGGGCCCACGAATACGGGCAAAACCCATCTCGCCATGGAGCGGATGCTCGGCCATGCCAGCGGCATGATCGGCTTCCCGCTGCGCCTGCTCGCCCGCGAGAACTATGAGCGCGTGGTGAAGGCGAAGGGCAGCGACGCCGCGGCGCTGGTGACCGGCGAGGAGAAGATCGTCCCGAAGTCGGCGCGCTATTTCGTGTGCACCGTCGAATCCATGCCGCTCGACCGGCCGGTCGATTTCCTGGCGGTCGATGAGATCCAGCTCGCCGCCGATCGCGAGCGCGGCCACATCTTCACCGACCGCCTGCTGAACGCCCGCGGCGCTTCCGAGACCATGTTCATGGGCGCCGAGACCGCGTCGCGTTGGATCAAGGCGCTGGTGTCGGGCGTCGAGTTCATCCAGCGCCCGCGCTTCTCCTCGCTCTCCTATGCCGGCGCGAAGAAGCTGACGCGCCTGCCGCCGCGCTCCGCCGCCGTCGCCTTCTCGGCGGCGGACGTCTATGCGCTGGCCGAGCTCATCCGCCGCCAGCGCGGCGGCGCCGCCATCGTCATGGGCGCGCTCTCGCCCCGCACCCGCAACGCCCAGGTCGAGCTCTATCAGTCGGGCGAGGTCGATTACCTGGTCGCGACCGACGCGATCGGCATGGGTCTCAACATGGATGTGCATCACGTCGCCTTCGCGTCCTTGCGGAAGTTCGACGGCATCACGCCGCGCCCGCTGACCAAGGCGGAGATCGCCCAGATCGCCGGCCGCGCCGGACGCCACATGACCGACGGCACTTTCGGCACCACGGCCGAGGCGGGGTCGATGGAGCCCGAGATCGTCGAGGCGGTGGAGAACCATCGCTTCGATCCGCTGCGGCACCTGATGTGGCGCAACGCCGAGCTCGACTTCCGCTCGATCCGCACCCTGCAGGAGAGTCTCCAGGAGCGGCCGCCGGTCGCCGGTCTGGTCCGCCAGGGCAGCGCCGAGGATCACCAGGCGCTGGAGCTGCTGGCCAAGGATCCCGAGCTCGCCGAGCTTGCCGTCGGCCGCGACCGCGTGCGCCTGCTCTGGGAGGTCTGCCAGGTCCCGGACTTCCGCAAGCTGATGGCGGACGCGCATATCCGTCTCCTGGGCCAGCTCTATCGGCACCTCACCGAAGGCGGGCGCCTGCCGGAGCAATGGGTCGCCGACCAGGTGGCGCGGCTCGACCGCGTCGATGGCGACATCGACCAGCTGACCGGCCGCATCGCCCATATCCGCACCTGGAGCTACGTCGCCCATCGCGGTGACTGGATGACCGACTCGCGGCACTGGCAGGGCGTCACCCAGGCGATCGAGGACAAGCTCTCCGAAGCCCTGCACAACGCGCTGACCCAGCGCTTCGTCGATCGCCGCCACGCGGTGCTGCAGCGACGCCTGCGCTCGGGCCATGAGATCGAAGGCGCGGTGATGGCGGACGATGCCGTGGTGGTCGAGGGCCATGCGGTCGGCCGCCTGATCGGCTTCCGCTTCCAGCGCGCCGAGGACGCGAAGCCCGACGAGGTCCGCGCGCTCCTGGCCGCCGCGCGGCGCATCCTCGACCCGGTCGTCGCCGCCCGTGTCGAGACGCTGGTCGCGGATCCAGATCAGGGTCTCTCGCTCGGCCCCAAGGGACGGGTGCTGTGGCGTGAGGCCGAGATCGCCATGCTGGTCGCCGGCGAGACGCCGTTGAAGCCCGGACTTCGCCTGCTGCACGACGACCTCCTGGAGCCGCGCCAGCGCCGCGCCATCGAGGAGCGGCTGAAGGTCTGGCTGGAGCGGATGGTGGTGCGCCGGCTGCGGCCGCTGCACCTGGCGGCGCAGGCGGACCTGCCGCCGATCCCGCGCGGCATCGTGTTCCAGCTCTTGGAGACTCTCGGCGCCCTTCCGGCCGAGCGCCTGCGCGAGCCCCTGAAGGCGCTCGGCGCGGAGGATCGCGCTGCGCTGATGAAGCTCGGCCTGCGCCTCGGTCGCGAGACCGTCTGGGTGGGTGGCATCAACGACAAGCGCCAGCGCCGGCTGCTGAAGCTGCTGCTGGCGATCCATCGCGGTACGGATGCGGAGACCGACGAGGCCGCGCTGCTCGCCTCGGGCCTGCGGCGGATCGGCGGCAAGGAGATCGAGTTCGGTGCGCTGGAACGGATCGCCGCCCAGCTCCGCCGCCGCGCCAAGGCCGGCGCCATCGCCGCCGACGCCGAGACCGCTGCCGCCTGCCGGCTCGACATCGCCGAGCTCGAGCCGGTGATGCGCGCCCTCGGCTATCACCCCCGCGGCCGCCAGCCGGCGGAGGAGGGGACGCCCCGCACCTTCGCAAAGCCGCGGCGGCGCCACCGGCCGGAGCCGCCGAAGCCGACCGCCGGCTCGCCCTTCGCGGCGCTCGCCGGGATCAAGTTCGAGCGGCGATGAGCGAGACTCTGCGGGTGGATAAGTGGCTCTGGTATGCGCGCTTCGCCCGCACGCGGTCGTCGGCGGCGAAGCTGGTGACCGAGGCCCGCTTCCGGGTCAACGGCCAGCCGACCGAGAAGGCGCATCATCCGGTCCGGGCCGGCGACGTGCTGACCTTCGCGCTGGGGCCGCATATCCGCGTCATCAAGGTCGTCGCCCTCGCCGAGCGCCGCGGCGGCGCGCCGGAGGCGCGGTTGCTTTATGAGGACCTCGAGCCGCCGCAGCCCAGGCCGTCCGGCGGCGCCACGCCGGCGGTCGCCACCCGCGAGGAGGGCGCCGGGCGGCCCACCAAGCGCGAGCGTCGCGCCATCGACCGGCTGCAAGGCGAGGAATAAGCCGGTCGCCGATTCCGTTCCCGGGGCATGTTGCACCGCAGGGACCGCTATGCTAGCTAGCCCGCCTGCCATACACGGCCCGGGTTCCACGCTTTCCCCGGGGTATTTTCGAGGTTGCCTCCAGGAGTTCCATCCATGGCTTATGTCGTCACCGAAGCCTGCATCAAGTGCAAGTACATGGACTGCGTGGAGGTCTGCCCGGTCGACTGCTTCTATGCCGGCGAGAACATGCTGGTGATCCACCCCGATGAGTGCATCGACTGCGGGGTCTGTGAGCCGGAATGCCCGGTCGACGCCATCCTGCCGGATTCAGAAAGCGGCATGGAGCGTTGGCTGGAAGTTAACCGTGAATATGCGACCAAGTGGCCCAATATCACCCGGAAGGGCGAGGCCCCGGCGGACGCGGATCAGTGGAAAGGCGTTGCGGACAAGTTCTCGAAGTTCTTCAGCGCCAATCCGGATAAGTCCTAAATTTATTAATAAGTTAACCGGTTCCGTCGCCGCCGCGGCAGGTTCCTTTTCCGAGTCAAAGCCTTGCTTCGCTGCGGGGCGCGCATAGCTGCGTTTCCTTGAATTCCGACCCCCGTTCTGATATATATCGTGCGTAGGTCGTTCGGGCGGTTTTCGGCGGAAAGATTAACGAATTCCGGGCCGTCCAAGCCTCAAATCGGGGATAACGCAGTTCGGATAGGCACTATCCGGAACGGCGTAGCTTGTGCCCCGCCACGGGTCGTCCGCGTACAGGAGTTATCCTGAGGGAAGGACCGGGTGAGGAACGATCTGGCGTCGGCTGGTGCCGGCGCTTTTTGAGCTACGGCAGCGGGCGGAAGCCCGGGCCACCTGGGAAATGACGCATCGGATTGGGAGCGAAACGTGGTCGATAAGAAGAAGACAGTGGCGAAAGCCAAGGACAAGGACAGCGGGTTCAAGAAGGGTGACTTCGTCGTCTACCCGACTCATGGCGTCGGCAAGGTGCTGGGCGTCGAGAACCAGGAAATCTCCGGTCACACGCTCCAGGTTATCATCATCAGCTTCGACAAGGACCGCATGACCCTGCGCGTCCCGGTGGCGAAGGCGCGGAACTCGGGCCTCAGGAAGCTTTCCTCCCGCAAGGTGATGGAGACCGCCCTGCAGACCCTGAAGGGCCGCTCGCGGGTGAAGCGCGCCATGTGGTCGCGCCGCGCCCAGGAATACGAGGCCAAGATCAACTCCGGCGACCCGGTGTCGATCGCGGAAGTCGTCCGCGACCTGCACCGCAATGCCGACCAGCCGGATCAGTCCTACAGCGAACGGCAGATCTATCAGGCGGCGCTCGACCGCCTGGTGCGCGAGCTGGCGGCGATCGACGGGATCGACGAGACCCAGGCGACCCAGCGCCTGCACCAGGTCTTGAAGGCGGCCTGACCGCCGCTTCTGTGGATTAGAAGCGGCGCAGTCGCGCGTCGCTTCTTGATGAATGCGGGGCCTTTGGCCCTGCAGCACGCTCTCTCCTCGGAGAGGCCCCCAGCGGTCCCAACCGCAAGCGACGGATGGCATCACCGGTTCCCCAACCGGCGTCATCCGTCGGGGGTGTCCGATTCTTCCCTCCCATACCGAATATGCTGCGCGCGGTTCAGGCCGGCGCCCGCTCCGCCTTCGCCGCGTGCACGAGCGTGTAGATCCCGCAGAGCATGATCACCGCGGCGCCGCCGATGGTGATGAGGTCCGGCAGGTCGCCGAACAGCATCAGGCCGAAGACCGTGCCCCAGATCAGCTGGGTGTACATGAAGGAAGAGACGATGCTGGCCCGGGCGTGGCGGAAGGCGGCGATCAGCACCAGGTTGCCGAAGCCGGAGCAGGCGCCGGTCAGCGCCATCAGCGCAAGGTCGGCGGGGCCCGGCGTTTGCCAGCGCGTGATGGCACCAGGCAGGCCGATCAGGAACAGCAGGACGAAATAGATGAAGAGCAGGGCGCCGCTCGATTCCGTCTTGGCGATCCGGCGCAGGATCAGCATCGAGACCGCGAACGCGGTCGCCGAGCCGATCATGTAGAGCTGGCCGATGCCGCTGAGGCCGAAGTCCGGCCGCAGGATCGCCAGCACCGCGAGGAAGCCGATCAGGACCGCGGTCCATTGCCGCCAGACGACATGCTCGCCCAGCACCGGCGCCGAGAGTGCCGTGACCGCGAGCGGGCAGAGGAAGGCCAGCGAATAGGCATCGGCGAGCGGGATCATGGCGAAGGAGAGGAAGGCCAGCATCAGGCTGCCGGCGCCGAGCGCGCAACGCACGATCACGATGCGGGGGCGCCGCGGCCGGAGGGCGGCGATGCCGTCCTGCCGGATCAGGATCGGCAGCACGACGGCCAGTGCAGCGCCCCCGTCGATCGATGCGATCTGGAACACCGAATAGCCGCGGTTCGCGAGCAGCTTGGTAAGGGCGTCCGCGCTGGACAGGATGGCGAAGGCGAGGAACGACAGGCCGATCCCGAAGACGGTCCGATCGGCGGCGGGGCGCATGATTTCGTCTCCAAAGGGCGGTCCGGGAAGGATATAGCCGAGTCGCAGCGCTTCGGTCAGTCTCGAAATCCGTCGGAAGTTGTTAGACTGGATTCGCCTCGCGATTCGCGGGAAGCGGCGGGGCGAGAGAGGAAGAGGCCATGCTGGATCCCGCACAGGAACCGGAAAAATTCGCCGTCCTGCGGCGCGCACGGCGGATCTGGGCGATCTCGCCGGTCCACGGCGACATGACGCGCCTCCGGGCGCTGCACGCCTATGTCGAACCGCAGTTCGAACCCGGCGACCGCATCGTCTATCTCGGCGGCTATCTGGGGCGGGGCCATGAGGTCGCCGGCACGATCGACGAGCTGGTCTCGTTCCGGCGCCAGATCCTCGGGCGCCGCAACATGTTCGCCTACGACATCGTCTATCTCCGCGGCCAACAGGAGGAGATGTGGTCGAAGCTGCTGCAGCTGCAGTTCGCCCCCAACCCCAAGGAAGTGCTGCCCTGGATGCTGCAGCACGGCGTCGGCGCCACCATCAGCGCCTATGGCGGCGATCCGCACCAGGGCATCATCCATTGCCGCGAGGGCGCGCTCGCCATCACGCGCTGGACCAACGGCCTCCGGGCGGCGATGCAGGCCCGGCCCGGGCATGCCGCGCTGATGAACAGCACGCGCCGCGCCGCCTATACCGACGACCAGGGCCTGTTGTTCGTCCACGCCGGGATCGATCCCGAGCGGCCGCTCTCGGCGCAGGGCGACAGCCTGTGGTGGGGCAGCCCGGGCTTTGCCACCTTGAACCACCCCTATGGCGAGTTCCTGCGGGTGGTGCGGGGCTACGACCATGCGCATCAGGGTCCGTCCGCCGGGCCGTTCACCCTCACGATCGACGGCGGCTGCGGCTATGGCGGGAAGGCGCTGGCGGCGCTGCTCGACCCGAAGGGCGAACTCCTCAACCTTGTAGAAGCTTGAGCGGATGCTCCGCCGGCACCGGCGTGAACCGGTCGAGGCGATAGAGCATCACCGGCTCGCCACGATGCATGACGGCGTGGAGGCCGAGCGGCTGGCGCGGGATCTCCACCGGCAGGCGGTCGGCGACGGCCTGGCTGATCACGATGATGACGTCGGTGCTGCCGTCGTCGATCTGCTTGCCGTACTGTTCGAGGCGCTGCGCCACGTTCACCGTGTCGCCGACCAGCGTGTAGTTGATCCGCCCTGGTGCGCCGATATTGCCGGCGAGCGCCAGGCCGCTGTGGATGCCGATCCGCACCCGGACCGGATTGAGACCCTTGCGCCGGCGCCGTGCATTGTCGGCCTTCAGCCGTTCGCCTATCGCAAGTGCCGCCCGGACCGCGCGCTCCGCGTGATCCGCCTGGGCGGAGGGCGCGCCCCAGAAGGCCATCACGGAATCGCCGATATACTTGTCGATAGTGCCGCCCTCGGCATCGATCGCGGCGCCCAGCATGCCGAAATGCCGGTTCAGGAACCGCGCCAGCGCCGGCGCACGCAAGCGCTGCGAGATCGCGGTGAAGCCGACGATGTCGGTGAACAGGACTGTCACCTCGCGCTCCTTGGAGGTGAAGGATTCGGCGCTGTCCGGCCGCATCAGCACCGGCACCAGCGACCGCGGCACATAGGTCGCGAACCAGGAGAGACCGGCGCGCATCCCGTTATAGGCCTCGGCCGCCATGTCGAACTCGCGGAGCCGGCTCCGCTCGATCGGCGGGGCGTGCTCGAAGTCGAGTGCGTTCAGGTGCCGTGCTGCGATGGCGAAGGCCTGGATCGGGCGGCTCACCTTACGGCCGACCAGAATCGCCGCCAGCACTGCGAAGACGGCGACGCCGAACGAAGACCAGGCGGCGATCGTGAGCGACGTCAGCTGTTCGCCCAGTTCATCGGCGCGCATCGTCAGCACCATGGTCCAGGGCTGGCTGCCGCTGAGGAGCACCGGCTGGAACAGATAGACCCGATCGACACCGTCGACCATCGCGCGCTGCAGCGAGAAGTCCAGGTCCGTCAGATAGCGCGGCAGCTCGGACTTCTTGCGGGGGTCGAAGGAACTGAGCACCGGATCGGCAAGGTCGGGGGGAAGGGGCAGGGGTCGCGTCGTCGAGCCGACATAACGGCCATCGTATATCGCCGGATGGACCAGCACCGAGCCGTCGTCCAGCAGCACGAAGGCCTCGCCGCGATTCATGCCGATCCGGGCGACGATCTGGCGATTGATCTCCGGCACTGAGATCAGGGTGGCGATCACTCCAACCAGCTGGCCGTTCTTGCGCAGGGGCGTCAGGCGCGTGAGGCCATTGATCTTGAGCTCGTTTGAAAAGACTGGACCGCCCCAATCCGCGGCCGGCATGGCCGAACCCTTGCGATAGGCATCAAGCAGCAGCGGGTTCTTCAGCGCACTGCCCTGATCGGTGACATAGGGCTTGCCATTAAGGCTCCGCGCCGCAGCGACGGTGCTGAGATCAGCGCGGATGAGCGCAACGCCGAAGAGCTGCCGCGAACTTGCCAGCGACCCCAAAAGCAGATCCGCGATCCGCTTGTTGTCGTTCAAGGAGACGCTGCCGCGCTCGATGTACTCGCTGAGGAAGTCGGATTGTGCCTTCGCCGGGGCCAGTTCCACCTGCAGGGATTGGCGCAGGGAATCCAGTTCCGTGCGACCGACCTCGGCCATGAGACCGATCGTGTTGCGGTGGGCGGTGGTGTAGAGCACCGTCGCGATTACGCCGCCGGTCAGGGCCGTCAGGCCGGCGAACATTAGCGCCAGGACCAGCGCGATCGGGGCGCGGATGTGTTTCATGCGGTGCGGACCATCGTGCCTATTCCGCTTCGGCCAACGCGTCGCCGATGGTCGGCGTCACCGAGACCCGCGCGTCGTCCTCCACCACCAGCTTCACCTTCTGTCCCACCGCGAGCTTGGCATTGGCGGGCAGGTGGTTCAGCACGCGGAACCAGTCGGCCTTGGCTGAGTCCGTTTGCATCCGGTTCGACAAGGAGGCCACGGTGTCGCCGGCGGCGACGGTGACGACCCGGATCCGCTTCGGCCGATAGCCGGCGGCGGCCTCTGCGGTAATCTCGCGGAAACTCTGCGCGGAAGCGAGGAAGCGCTGGTCCATGGCGGTGAAATTCTCCGGCAGGCTTACGAAGAGGAAGCGATAGACTGCCTTCGGGCTCTGGCGGATCGCCACCATGCGGATCGCGACGGGCGTGTCGTTCAGGGTGCCCTTGGCCATGCCGGTTGCTGCCTCCATGCCGTTCACTTCCAACGCTTCTACGTCGGCGATGGTGGCGCCCTTCTGCCAGCCCGATGCGACGTATTGCGTCAGGGCGCCGGTAGGCGCTGGGCTGGCAAGATCGAAGATCATCGCCGCACCGTCGCTCTTGCCCACCACCTCGCTCGGCGAATTGGCGAGCTTCATGCCTTTCGGCGCATCGAACGCGAAGCGGAGCGCGGGATGGACGAAGGTGGCACCCTTGACGACGCCCTCCCTGGGGTCGTCGCCCCAGATCATGCCATCGATCTCGCCGAGCAGTTGATCGCGATTGACCACCGGATTGGCGACCGGCTCATTCGCCTCCTGGATCGCGCGCTGCACCCGGTCCGGCGTGCGCGGATGCGACTGCTTCATGCTGTAGCTGTCGGCGGCGGCTTCGTTGCCGGCGAGCTTCGCCTCCAGATGCGTGTCGTTGTCCAGGCTGTCGAGGAAGGTCGCCATGGCCTGCGGGTCATAGCCGGAGCGGCCGAGATAGCGGACGCCGAGGGAATCCGCCTCGAACTCCTGCTGCTGCGAATAATGTCCGAGCATGTCTTCCGCGCCCTCTGTGGCGATGCCACCCAAGAGCTGCGCACCCTGATCGCCGCCCAGCACCGCGCCCAGCAAGGTCGCGCCGATGACGCCCCATTGTGCACCGGTCTGCTGGCCGGCACGTTCCGCGGTGTGCCGAGCATTGACATGGCCGATCTCGTGGCCGAGCACGCCCGCGACCTCGGCTTCGTTGTTGGCGAGGGTGAGGAGGCCGCGGGTCACATAGACATAGCCGCCGGGCAGGGCGAAGGCGTTGATCTCCTCGGTGTCGAGCACGGTGAAGGTGTATTTGACGTCCTTGCGCTCCGCATGCTGGGCGACGAACTGCCCGACCTGGTTCACGTAGGTGTTGAGCGCCGGCCTCTCCGTATAGGCGCCGCCGAACTCCTCCAGGATCTTCGGATGCTCCTCCTTGCCGAGGCTGGCTTCCTCCGAGGAGCTCATCGAAGAGAAGAATTGCCTGCCGGTCGCGGGGCTGGTCTGGCAGCCGGCGAGCACGGTGGCGGCGGCGGTGAGGGCAATGGTCGCGAGGAGCGTCGGGGTCGGCGGGATGCGTCGCGTCATCGCGGCTACTCCAGAATTTCGATCTGCTCCGGGTGGCTGATCTCGATGCTGGGTCCGTCATGGAGATCCAGCCAGCCGCGGCAGCGAATCCGCCTGCCGCCCAGACTCGGGAGATCGATCATAGTCGGGTCGGCCTCGGCCTTCATCACTTGAAGCACCGGCCTTTTCAGAACCAGCGTGAGATCCGTCCGCCGGTCGGCCCCGAAATTAATGTAACCCGAATCCTTGACCAGGGCGGCCGCGACGACCCGGCCCGCTACGATCTGGAAGCTCCCCGCGAGGCGTTTGAGGCCAGGATCGCCGGCGTCGCGCACGGCGAAGGCCCGATTGCGCCAGATCCCGAGTCCCCGGTTGCGGGCGGTCGCCTCCAGGGCGAGCAGGTCGCGGAGGCCGCAGCGGTTGGCGCCGTCGCCGTGAATCCGCACCGCTCCGCTTTCGACCTGGGCCGCCTGCAGCCAGAGTCCCGCCGCATTGAACGCCTGGGCGAGGAGGCGGCCGTAGCGGTCGCGCCGCATCCGGTCATAGCGGAGGGTGATGGTGCCCGCGCCGACCAGCTGCGCGAGGCTGTCCCGCCCTTCGGCTTCCAGCGCCGCCATGGCGGGATCGGCGGCGAGACTGCGCTTCGCCGCTTCGATGCCGGCCAGCCGCAGCACCTCCCCGCGATCGAGCCGGAGCGTGTCGCCGTCGACCACGGCCACGACCTGCCGCGCCTCCGGTTCGGACAGGTCTGCCGGCGGGAGACCGGCGGCCGGGGTATCGGCTGCGGCGGGGCGCAGCAGGGTCAATACCGGGATCGGGGCGCAGAAACCCAGACAGACAAAGCGGTTGAGCAGGGCTCGGCGGGACGTGTAAGAAGGCGCCTTCACCTCACAGCCTGGACTTCAGTCGGAAATCGCGTGATGGCGAGCAAGGACCTGTACCCCGAAATCGAGCCCTACGACACGGGCATGCTGCCCCTTCATGGGCCGTCCGGGGACGGCCTCCACCAAATGTATTACGAGCAGTCCGGCAACCCCAAGGGCGTGCCGGTCGTGTTCCTGCATGGCGGCCCGGGGGCGGGCGCCAACGCCACCCATCGCCGGTTCTTCGACCCCACCTTCTACCGCATCGTGATCTTCGACCAGCGCGGCGCGGGACGTTCCAGACCGCTGGGCGAGACCCGCGACAATACGACGCCGCTGCTGGTGGAGGACATCGAGCGGCTGCGCCGGCATCTGAAGGTCGACACTTGGTTCGTGTTCGGCGGCTCCTGGGGCTCGACCCTGGCGCTCGCCTACGCCGAGTTCCATCCGGATCGGATCCGGGGCTTGGCGCTCCGCGGCATCTTCCTCTGCCGCAAATCTGAGATCGACTGGTTCCTTTATGGCCTGAAGGAGCTGGCACCGGAGGCTTGGCGCGCCTTCTCCAGCCACATACCGGAACCAGAGCGAGGGGATCTGTTGACCGCTTACCACAAGCGCTTGATGGATCCCGATCCCGCCGTCCATATGCCGGCGGCGCGGGCCTGGAGCGTTTATGAGGGATCCTGCTCGACCCTGCTGCCCAGCCCGGAAACGGTACGGGCTTTTGCCGGCGATGTCCTGGCGCTCGGCCTCTCCCGCATGGAGGCCCACTACTTCACCAACGAGATCTTCCTGCCGGAGAACCATCTGCTCGCAAACGTCGACAGAATCAGGAAGATTCCCACTGTCATGGTGCAGGGACGCTACGACCTGGTCTGCCCGATCCGCACCGCGGACGAGTTGCATCGCGCCTGGCCGGAAGCGACCTATCAGGTCGTGCCCGACGCCGGCCATTCGGCGATGGAGCCCGGCATCCGCGCCGCCCTGGTCGGCACCATGGACGGCTTTCGCCAAAGGGCATAGTCGGGTCGAGCTGACGCCTGCATGACTGCGGCGTGATGTTCCCGCCCCAGGCATCGTCGCGGGGGAACTGCTCCCTGTTCATCGAGTTGTGATCGGAGGCGTTTAATACCGTCATCAAAGGCGTGTGTAGTCGCGCGGTTGCGACCCCGGAGACCCTTGAAAAGGGTGCGGAAAAGGTCAAAATCCGAAGCGCGACGGCAACACGCTCAACCGGCGGATAAGCCGGGGCAAATGGCGTCGGAATTACCAGGGTATCAAATGCGGTTCTCGAATTGGCTGATCGGCTTCGCCGCGGCGGCCATTTTTGCTGCGGCTTGGGTAGTCATGAACCGCCCCGTGGACGAGGAGCCTTGGCAGGGCGACCTCAACGGACTGTCCTATTCCGCCTGGCGCCAGGATCCGAACACGCTCGCGAAGCGCGCGCCGACCATCGACGAGATCAAGCAGGATCTGCAGCTGATCGCCGGCAAGGCGCGCTCGATCCGCACCTATGAGTCGACCGGCGTCAGCGCCGAGATCCCGGCGCTCGCCAGCGCCGCCGCGCTGCAGGTGACGGCCGGCGCCTGGATCGACACCGATCCGAAGCAGGACGAGCTTGAGGTTCAGAGCGTCATTCGCATTGCCAACAAGGTCTCCGGCGTCAACCGGATCATCGTCGGCAACGAAACCCAGTTGCACAACCTGGTCAGCAAGGACGACCTCATCCACTACATCCGCGAGGTGAAGGCGGGGACCGAGCTTCCGGTCTCGACCGCGGAGCCGTTCCACATCTGGCTCGACCCGAAAAACGCCGACCTCGCCAACGAGGTGGATTTCATCGCGGTCCACATTCTGCCGTTCTGGAACGGCGTCCCCGCCGACAAGGCGGTCGACCAGGTGGTCGCGATCTACAACCAGCTGCACGACCGCTTCCCGGACAAGCCCATCCTGATCGCCGAGGTCGGCTGGCCGAGCGAAGGCCTGACCCGGGTCGACAAGGCCAATGGCGGCGTCGGCGCCGTCGCCTCGCCGATCAACCAGGGCCTGTTCTTGCGCAAGTTCCTGGTCGAGGCGAAGAAGTACAACCTCGACTACAACATCATCGAAGCCTTCGACGAGCCCTGGAAGATCAACACCGAGGGCGGCGTCGGCGCCTATTGGGGCATCTGGAACGCGGACCGCAAGGCGAAGCCCGCGCTCCAGGGCATCCTGGTGAACTATGCCAACTGGAAGTGGCTGGCGCTGGCCACCATCGGGCTCGGCCTTCCCTTCGCGCTCTGGATGATGCGCGGCGAGTTCGGGCTGACCCGCGTCGGACGCTTCTTCGTGGCGCTGCTGGGCTGCGGCGGCGTCATGGTCGGCGTCTGGGTCTATGCCGATTACAGCCAGCTCTACCTCACCTGGGTCGACATCCTGGCGCTGGTGATGATCGCGCCGGCGATCCTGCTGCTGCTCGTGATCTTCCTGGTCGAGGGCCTGGAGATGGCGGTCAACCTCTGGCTCGGCCAGACGCAGCGGCGCCTCGCCCCGCCACCGGTGCCGCGGCGCTGGAAACTGCCCAAGGTGTCGGTGCACGTCCCCTGCTACAACGAGCCGCCGGAGATGATGATCGAGACCATCAAGGCGCTCGAGCGGCTGCAATACCCGGACTTCGAAGTCCTGATCATCGACAACAACACCAAGGACGATGCGGTGTGGAAGCCGGTCGAGGCCTATATCGCCTCGCTCGGGCGGCCGAACTTCCGCTTCTTCCACCTGCCGAAATGGCCCGGCTTCAAGGCCGGCGCGCTGAACTACGGCTTGACGCAGACCCATCCCGACGCCGAGGTGATCGCCACCATCGACAGCGACTACCTGGTGCGGGCGAACTGGCTCTCGGATCTCGCGCCGCATTTCGCCGATCCGACGGTGGCGCTCGTCCAGGCGCCGCAGGACTACCGCGACGGCAATGACGATCTCTTCAAGCGCATGTGCTTCTGGGAGTATGCCGGCTTTTTCTATCTCGGCATGAAGACCCGGGACGAGAAGAACGCCATCATCCAGCACGGCACCATGGCGCTCATCCGCCGCTCGGCCCTGGTCGAGGCCGGCGGCTGGGCCGAATGGTGCATCACCGAGGATGCCGAGCTCGGCTTGCGCCTGTTCGAGGCCGGGCATCGCGCGGTCTATACCGAGAAGAGCTACGGCAAGGGCCTGATGCCGGACAGCTTCGTCGCCTATCGGAAGCAGCGCTATCGCTGGGCCTATGGCGCGATGATGATCATGAAGCGCCACTGGCGCGAGCTGCTGCCGTTCGGGAAATCGAAGCTGCACCCGGCGCAGCGCTACCAGTTCCTGGCCGGCTGGCTGCCTTGGATCGCCGACGGGCTGCAGCTCTCCTTCATCCTGCTGGCGCTGGTCTGGACCGCGGGCATGATCCTCGCGCCCAACATGATGCAGCCGCCGCTGACGCTCTATCTGATCGTCACCCTCGGCATGTTCTTCTTCAAGGTCGGCAAGTCGGTCTGGCTCTACTCCCAGAAGGTGCCCTGCGGCTTCCTCGACAATGTCGGCGCCTCGCTCGCCGGCCTCGCCCTCTCCTATTCGGTCGCCAAGGCGGTCTGGCGCGGCGCCTTCACCAACAACCTGCCGTTCCACCGAACGCCGAAGATGGAGAACGCGCCCGCGCTGGTGCGGGGCTTCGTCGACGCCTGGGAAGAGACGCTGATCGCCGCCGTGCTGATCGGGAGCGGCCTCTGGGTCGCCTATACCCGCGGCGCGTTCGAGCCGGCGGCGATGCTCTGGGCGATCCTGCTCTTCGTGCAGTCGTTGCCCTTCGTCTCGGCGCTGATCATGTCGATGATCGCGGTGCTGCCGCTGGGGCGGAAGCCCGAGCAGCCGCTGCCGGGCATCGCCCTCGGCGCCACCGAGCTCGGCCGGGCGAAGTAAGCGCCTAT
>Ga0335070_10001269_pt1 | contig 29092 bp, 33 predicted proteins | sample Lox_Sample_13_FD_206722 | JGI IMG/M metagenome (GOLD analysis project Ga0335070, IMG submission 206722) | Soil microbial communities from Loxahatchee National Wildlife Refuge, Florida, United States - Lox_Sample_1.3 | ecosystem: Environmental > Terrestrial > Soil > Wetlands | place: USA...
TCAAGAGCTGCTGAACGGTTGTCTTTGTTTGGGCCTGACGATCGCATCCGTGTTCGCCGGGACGGCCAGTCGCGAGGTGCCCGTGAAAATCGTTGATAGCGAGGATCTTGACTATCACGTCCTGACGGTCAGCGGCTTGACCGCCGGCAGCGATGGGGTCCGGTGAAACATCCGCGCAGGCTTGCAATCACAAGAACAGGCATGAGGCAAGGAGGGATAATCGCGTCCTCCTGCAGGGTGCATCGCGAGGAACAGCCTTGTCAGACACCGAACACATGCGTGGACGAACCCGAGGGGACCGGCGATTGGGATTTAGGTGACGGGTTGATCTTGGGGCATCGCTCCCACCCGAACACGGGAGTCCGTGATCGGGTGGGCTTGGGGAGGACGCGGCGGCTTCGATTGCGGAGGATGACGTGATCGACCAGGTCTCCACAGCTCACGCATCGGCTGAGAACCCCGCGCATACCACCTTCACTGATGAGTTCGGGCACGATCAGGCCGGTACATCGCGTACACTGCATCGCAGGCTCCCTCCTCTCGGATAGCTGCATTCTGAAGGATGCTCTGCCCCATGGTCGCCGCCTCATGCGACCCATTCGTCAGATTCTGCTTAGTTTCTCAACGCCCCTTGCTCCATACGTGACAGGCACGAAACGCAATACAGCGTATCCGGTTGTACTTTGAGTCTGGCGTATGGGATGTCCAGACCACAGCGACGACAGATTCCGTACGAATGCTCATGCAGGGATGTGAGCGCCTGTTCAATCCGACGAAGCTTGTCAAGACTACGCATCTTCACCGACCACGCGACATCGAGCTCATGGTCTGCGGCGGCCTGATCGGTAGGGTCGGGGAACAGTTCCGGTTCTGTTGTGATCAGGTGGGAGATCATGGTTTTGTGTGTGAGGACCACTCGAAGCTTCATGAGCTTGCTCTGAAGAGCTGAGTACTTTGTAGTCCTCCGCATTCGGAGATTCAGGTTTTTCGACGAAACAATTCTTGGGGTACGATTCGATGAACTCGTTTTCGGCATGGTTGTCACCCGCTGTGACTGTATTTCTACACTGTTCAAGGAATCGAAAGATCAGGGGAGGATCAAATCTTTGTAAAGCATACCCCGCTCAGGCCAGGAGGGTGGAGGGTACCGTAATCATTGAAGTACGCGATGAGCGGGGATTTTCTTCTGCGAGGGGCGCTTTTTGACCCAATGAAATTAACGAAGCTGTAACAGACCCTTCTGCCTGGTGACCGTCCCCCCTTAAAACGGGTCCACATTATATATGTAGGGTCGGGCCGAAAGGAGGGCAGCTTGCCGCGTCTGCAGATGCCCAAGGCGTTTGGCTATCGCCCGCCTGCACCTGAGGCGATTGCGCCGCGTTGCGCCTGACTCATATTGAAGACAGTACAAGAACAGAGGACAGGTCAATAGGTGTCAAGGTGTTCAAGGGCTTTCTGTGTGGATCCCGTTCGGAGTTCTATCTAAGGAAAATGAATCCCTCGCCCAGCATCCTAGCGAGGAGCCGGCCCCGCAATCTCTTTCAGCATCCGCTCCGCTTCCGGTTTGTATGTGCGTCCCCAGGCGAAGCGATAGTGGGGGTTATCGGTGCGAATGACGGCCTCCAACTGTTGCTTGGCATCATCGATTCTGCCCTGCTTCTTGTAAAGCTTCGCAACGAGCACTCGCGCATTGGTGAAATTTCCATCGGCAGCGATCGCCCGTTCGAGATACGCCTGGGCCTTTGTTTCATCCCCGCCGAGAAACCACGGGAGTTCCATCAGCAGCCCACCCATCATTTGCAGAGCCTGCGCATGCTTGGGGTTCAATTCGATTGCGCGCATCGCACAGTGCTTGATGTCCTTAAGGACCATTGCAGCATTGGCGATGCCTCTGAGACGCTCAGCGCTCCCCAGATTCGCTGCGTGAAAAAAATGCGCGTCGGCGTTGGACTCGTCCAACTCGAACGCTTGCCTCGCCGCCTTTGCCCCAGCCTCATAGGCCGCTCGCCGTTTCGCCTCGTCTGTCAGGAGATCGTCAGCGAGATCGAAGTAGGTTGACGACACCAGGACGAGCAGGGTGGGCGAAGGACCGCTTTCATGGAGCCGCCTGAGCAGACTAGTCAAATCGTTCTCGAGCGACTGCGGATATCCAACCGGCATCATGTCGCGCTGGGCAAAGCTCTGTCCGGCTCCAAAAAGCATTCCGAGTACAAGGAAACTGACAACCCTCCAACAGGCCCCTTTCATCTATCTCCTCTCATTGATGAACTCTGTGATCACCTTAGCTGCGGCGGTCGGGTTCGTGTACATTGAGAAATGATGGCCCTCGATTATGCGCACAGAGACGGATGGCCGCAGGTGGATGATCTCCTCGACATTTCGCCTAGGAACGATCCTGTCATGGCTCCCGGCCATACAAAGCACCCGACTGGGACAGCTTCTTAAGAGCGTACTCGCGTCCATGCTGAGCAGGGCCCTAATACGCGCCGCAACCGTGCGGGCGTTCACACGCCTCCAGGTCTCTGCCTTATCGAGCCGAAGCTTATCGGTCGGACCTCTGGAAAGCCAGACAGGAAGCCGACGTCCGGCCCGGATCGTCCATATGACCGGTGCCACAGCCGCGAATCGCAGCCGCGAATAGATCGGACGCGGCGGGCGCACAAACGTCGCGGACAAGATGACCCCCCGCACCTTGGCCGGCTCCGCATTCGCAAGCATGAGTGCCAGCGGCCCGGCAAACGACCATCCCAACACATAGAAATTGGGCATCTCCGACACTGCTTCCCGCACGATCGCCAAGAGGTCGGCATACTCGTTCACTCCGACCGGCGGGAAACCGATCACATGGGGACAGACGGACTGGGGAAGCAACGCCAGTAGCGGGCGAAAAAACACATCCGTCCCATCGAGGCCAGGCAAAAGTACGAGCGTCGTTGATTTCCGTTTGTCAGTCTCATCAACCAATGAAACTCCTGTCTCACAACTGTGCGGACTTGGTCCCCAGGACGGCTCGAGAACGGAGACAGTATGCGATCCGATGGAGGTCTACTTTTGGTGCGAAAATCAGATCCGTGAGAAATAGGACGCCAATCCTGACCGCCACCCAATCCTTCGACTCTGGCCAACACTATCAAACGGCGATGCAGACCAGTCAATAGCGGAACGATTCTGTATCGCAATTTTAACCATTCAGTTCGTGACCTTTAGGAATGATCACTGGCTCGCACTGACGAACCTAGAATTGCGTGGCCGCCGACCGCACGGACATTTTTTGCCCATTCGGGCCGCTTTCGGTCCGTCATAAAGAACAGGTTACATCCGTTACACGATGCACATCTAAAGTTCACCGAAATCATGCGCAAATGTAATCGGGTAATAACGGAGCAGTTATAAGCTCACTCCATGATGTCGATTCGTGTGTCACCTTTGACTGGAGGTTAGGTGGGTGAATAAACCCATCGGGTTCCGCTCATTGTCATTCCGCACCGTCTGGATTTCGGATGTTCATTTGGGTTTTCGTGGTTGCAGCGCCGATCACCTCCTCAACTTTCTCCACTCTGTCGATTGCGAATTTCTCTACCTCGTCGGTGACATCATCGATGTCTGGGAAATGAAGAAACGGATGTTTTGGCCGCAATCGCATAACAACGTGGTGAGGACGATTCTCGGCAAGGCCAAACATGGCACCAAAGTCGTGTACGTTCCAGGGAATCACGATGAGGTGCTGCGAGCCTATCACGACATGACGTTTGGAAACGTCCACATTGTGGAAGAAGCGATCCATACGAACGCCGACGGCAGACGATTCTTGGTCACGCACGGAGACAAATTCGACAGTGTGGTGCGGTGCTCGCGGGCGATTGCGATGCTGGGAACCCGGATGTACGACTGGTTGCTCAAGGCAAATTATCTCGTCCACGGCGTGCGACGCAAATTCGACCTCCCGTACTGGTCGCTGGCGGGATTCCTGAAGCACAAGGTCAAAAATGCCGTCCAATTCATCAGCAACTTCGAACAGGCGGTGGCCTATGAGACCGCTCGTCTCGGGGTCGACGGGGTGGTCTGCGGTCATATTCATCGCCCTGAGATCATCAGGCTGAACGACGTGATCTATTGCAACTGCGGCGATTGGGTAGAGAGCTGCAGCGCACTAGTCGAACACCATGACGGCAGCCTTGAATTGATTCGGTGGGTGGACACCGTTGCCAGTCTCAAGCGCGCTCGCGTCAAGAGACACGACGGATTGACGTTGTTCCCGGATGACGACCTTGTCGTTGCGTGAGTGACGAACAGGCCGGATCACGTGAGATCCCAGGCAGCCTAGTAAGTGGAAGGAGGACGATATGTTCATCGATATCATTCGGCGATGGAGCGCATGCGCAGGACTGTATATGGCCGAAGCTTGTAGAGCCGATTGGAACGATGTCGTGGCTATTCTCGGATTTGGGCTCTTGGCCGGCATTACGATCCTGCTCATAGCCAAGTTGAGGTCCGCCATAGTGATCCTTCGAGCGAAATCATTCACGCCGGCAGTCTCACGCCTGATCTCCTCCTGGGTCAAAACGAACGACTATACCGGACGGGCATTTTTTCAAGCCGACGGGGCGGATGAGGCAACCGTCTCACTACGGCAGCAGGCGCTCGATCGCTTGGCTGCGTTCTTTCAGACCGCGCACCCGCAGTCTGTCTCCTGGGGGAACGCCATCCGAGACGGTCTCTCGGATTTGCGATTTACGGATGCTGGACGGGTCCCCTTTCCCTTTGCGCGGATCATGCGGGACAAATTCAATCTCTCCTCGGTGGTGACCGCCTCCAAAGGTCCCAAACTGCTTGATATCGACGGGCACTGGACGCTGGATGTGACCGGCTCGTACGGAGTGAACGTCGCGGGCTACGACCAGTACAAGGAATGGATGCAACGGGGATGGGAACGCGTGAAAGACCTGGGTCCCGTTTTAGGGCCCCTTCATCCGATCGTCGCTGAAAACATCACCATGCTCAAGTCGATTTCCAAGCTCGACGAGGTCTCGTTCCATATGAGTGGAACCGAAGCTGTGATGGCTGCGATTAGGCTGGCGCGATTCAACACACGTCGGAAATCGATCGTCTGCTTTGCAGGTGCCTATCATGGATGGTGGGACGGTGTACAGCCTGGGCTGGGTAGCGAGCGAGAGATCAAGGATTGCATCACGCTGAAGGACATGAACCTAGCCTCGCTCGACGCCATTCGCCGGATGAACCGGGACATCGCCGGCGTCGTCGTCAACCCGATTCAATCGTTCCACCCGAATTCACCACCGCCGAGCGACGCGATTCTCCTCACCAGCAGCGTCCGGAAAACCCAGGACGCCCAGGCCCCGTATGCCCAATGGTTGCGTCAGTTACGGGAGGTCTGCACGGAGTGCAACATTCCGTTGATCTTTGACGAAGTGTATTCAGGATTTCGTCTCGCCCCCGGCGGCGCGCAGGAATTGTTCGGTGTGCAGGCCGATCTGGTGGTGTATGGCAAGACGGTGGGCGGAGGCATGCCTGTCGGTGTGGTCTGTGGCAAGAAAGATCTCATGCGCCGCTTTGATCCGGATCACCCCATGCGGCTCGCCTACGTGATCGGGACGTTCTCGGCGCACCCTCTGGTGCTGGGCGCGATGAACGAGTTCCTGCGCTGGGTAACCAGGCCCGAGACACAGCAACTGTACGAGGACGCGAATTGGGACTGCACGAATTGGGCCAAAGAGGTCAACAAAGAGTTTGCACAACGAAGGCTGCCGCTCCGGATCGTTAATCTCGCGACGGTCTGGACCATCCTGTTCCAACAACCGGGCCGGTACAACTGGTTATTGCAATATTACATGCGGGCGGAGGGCGTGACCCTCAGTTGGGTAGGCACAGGACGGTGCCTGAGCAACATGGCCTTCACGCCGGAACATTACGCCGAATTGCAGGTCAAGCTGGTTACTGCCGCTGCGCGCATGAAGCAGGACGGGTGGTGGCTGGAAGGACTCGCAGCACCAGAAGGGAGGCAAACGATGAAATCTCGTTTGATGTGGGAAATGATTGGCAGCCTCATACAAGTTCCTAAGCCGGTGCAAACATTTTATGCCGAAGTCATGCGACGCAAACATGATGATCACCTTGCCTCGCACAGTCATCCGCTGAACCAACTGTTCCATCTCCTGAGTTCCAGTGTCTTCATCTATTGTTATGTTCTGATCTTTACCGATCTCACGACCGCCGTGTCGGTCAGCTTGGCGGCGCTCTTTGTGCGGCAGTTCGGCCATGCGCTCGTCGAACCGCCATGTCACGACAAAGAGGAACTCCTGTTGGGGTTCAATACCCCGAGTAAGACCATGATCGTGGCGGCCTATTGTCTGATTCCGATCGCCAACATGATCGCGGCGGGCAGCTGGACCATTGCGGGGTTTGTCGAACGATTTCCTGTCATCGCGCAGCAATGGGGGGGACTAACGCTGGTGGTCGTGCTGGGTCGCGTGGTCTACCTGGCCTGGCTGCACGATTTCCGGATTTCCATGATCTGGTTCGTGAAGCTAATCACCGATCCGTTCACGGACATTCTGGCGTACCTGCCGCGCAATGCGAGCGGCTGGCGCGCGTTTTTGCCGCCCTACCCACTGAGTCAGGTAACTCAGAAGCACGGATGACCGTCTGGAGTCTGCTGGTTGCGGCCGGCGCCCTGAGCCTGGAGCGCTTCTGGTATGCGTGGGTGTGGTACGATCCGGAGTCGTTCCGCCGCTTCTGCTCGAAGCCTCTCGTCGCAATGTTCGGCAAACCGATCGACATCCTGCGAAATTTCTTTGTCTGCTTCAAGACGCTTCAGCTGTCGGTTTTTCTCAGCTGGTGCTACATCCACGGGAACGGCACGATCATCCCGCCCGGAGACGATGACCTGTGCATCTGGCTGGGCAGCGTCCTCATCGCGATCGGACAGGTGCTCAACGTGGGGGTGTTCTTACAATTGGGCAAAGTCGGCGTGTTCTATGGCAACCGGCTCGGCTATCACGTTCCCCGGTGCCGGAGGTTTCCCTTCTCGCTCTTCAAACATCCCCAATACATCGGAGCGGTGCTGTCGATCTGGGGGTTTTTCATGACCACGCGATTCCCCTATGACGATTGGTTCATCCTACCTGTCGTGCAGACCGGATACTATGTTGCCGGGGCGTACCTCGAACAATAAGCATGTGGCCATTTTGTCGGGGCAACAATTTTCTCCTGCCTACCACTTGCCCCATGCATCGAACAAAGCGCGTGATAGGCTTGGTCAAGCCGCGTACCACCGGCCTTTTTCAAATGGCTCCAGGAGTGACACGAATCGTTCGGTCCAGCTCCGCCAGGAATGCTGTCGGGCGTACTCGACGCAATCGGTCGGGTCGAGTTTGAGCGCGCCCAGAACCGCCTGGCGCAGATCGGAATCCAGCACGCCGGTCTTCCCGTTCTGCACCACGTCAATCGGTCCGGTAACCGGATAGGCTGCCACCGGCACGCCACAGGCCATGGCTTCTAACAGCACGAGTCCGAAGGTGTCCGTCACACTAGGAAATACAAAGACGTCAGCCGCTGCAACATGCGCCGTCAATTCTTGTCCGAGTTTCAGCCCGACAAAATGCACCTTGGGATATCGACGCCGCAGTTGCTCAAGATCGGGACCGTCACCGACGACATATTTCGAACCGGGGATGTCGAGATTTAAGAATGCTTCGATGTTTTTCTCCACAGCGACGCGTCCCATATACATGAGAATGGGTCTGACGCCTGACAAGTAGGATTTCGGCCCCGGTTTGAAGAGGTTTGCATCGACGCCTCTCGCCCAAATCACCAGATTTCTGAATCCACGCTCTTGCAGGCGCTGCTGCATTGATCGAGTCGCGACCATGGTACGGGCGGCACGGCTGTGATATCGGCGAAGATAGACATAGGACCAGTGGATCGGAATAGGGAAGCGAGCGCGGACATATTCCGGAAACTGTGTGTGGTATGACGTGGTAAACGGCAAGGCCATACTGCAACACAACGTTCTCGCCGCGTGACCGATGGGTCCTTCGGTCGCAATATGGATGGCCTGTGGTTGAAACTGTTGAAGTTTGTGCCAGACCCCCCGTTTTGGAAAGACCGCCAGCCGGATGGACGGGTAAGTCGGGCAAGGATACGTTCGAAAGTCCTGCGGGGTGATGAATAGCACGTCATGTCCAAGATCCTTCAAATGCCCAGCGGTCTGCCCAAGCGTGCGCACGACTCCATTGATCTGAGGATGCCAGGCATCGGTTACAATCGCGATTCTCATTGGTTCGTCTGGGCTATCGGCATACGAAAAACGACCTCGTCACTCGGATCTGTTAAAACTGACTTCCGTAGACTGTCTAATTGACCTTCTCTCACCTCTATACTAGGGTCTCACCCACTAGTTACAGCCAAGTAAACTTCTCTCCCCTAAATGGTAAACATTCAACAATCAAACCCCTCGCGGAGTAATCCCCCCGCCGAGGAGACATTCCGAAAGGCGAATTTCTGGCTTCTTGACGTTAGTCCCAGAACAGTGGGAGGCAGACTGCGTCTTGTGACGATTCCACCCGTGGGATCCGTCAAGCAAGAACTCATCGATGCCGAGCAGTATGTGGCAGACTGCCTTGGGAACTAAGACAGGCTTCCCATCTGCCGCCAGGATTCTGGAGCGATTTAGCGATCTTAGGGACCAGGCCAGACGTCGCCCCCCTCGCATCGGTATCAAAAACGGGAGCGACTACTTTTGGGTGGAACTGCCCGGGTCAAGGCGCTAGACTTCGTTGTTGTCAGGCCGTCGAATCTGGATCCTCAGTTGACTTGCTGCATATCCGCGTACAAGAGGTTTTCTCCGCCTTCAACACAACTGACTGCGAAAGGGGAGACGGGATGAAGCAGAAGCTTGATCGGCTCATTAAAGCCAAGAAAAAAGCTGCATTGGTGGACGCGTGTTCCGTTTCGATCGAGCAAGCGGTCAGAGCAGTGCTCACCAGTATTGAGGGAACGGTGATTGATGCGAAGCTCAAAGTGAAGGACGAACAAGGGGTATGGAGGATTAAGCTCCTGACCGCCGGCGGACGCGTCAAGGTCTATATCGACGGGCGCTCCGGGAAGATACTGGAGGCAATTCGTGAAGAGCTGCCTACTGGAACTGACAGTCTCGCAATCCCCGCTGCAATAGTGGCGGGACAGTTGCAGAACTTCGAATCAACGTCAGTGTAGGTGTCACAACACAACCTCTACTCTAAATCAAAGAGACGGGCAATCTGAGTTGTTGGGCTCAAATTCCGCTCCGATCCACCCCATTCCTAAGTTTTTCGAACTCAGCTGAGCCAACGTCCTGGTCTCGCGCAAACCTCGGCTAGAGTCGGCCTGGGTTTGTTTGAATAGGTTCCAAGATAGTCCTGAATGCGGATTCATGACTCGCGATTCACAATTTTATTTAGCTCGATCCTGGCCCTATGGCAGAGCTCCTCGTAAGGTGGGAGCAGAAAGTAGTTGCAGATAAACGTAAAAAGGAATAGTATTCGCCCCCCTCCTAATAAGGAGCGTACAACCATAGGAGCAAATCTCTATGACCAAGTTGTACATTCTCCAAGAAATCCAACGCACCACACAGGCCAACGGCGGCACGCCACTGCGGAAACTAGAATTCGAATCGGAGACAGGCATCAAACGGTTTGACTGGTTTGGCGTGTACTGGGCGCGCTGGAGCGATGCCCTCAGGGAAGCGGGCTGTGTACCGCATCCCGTTCCAGCAGCAACCAGGCCGCAACATTCGAAACCGCTTTCCTACGACCGCTCTCGCCCCGCTCCCAGTGTTCGGCTTGTGTGAGACACCGTGGTGGAGTGCCAGCTCACAAGGGGATCACATGGACGAACCCAAAAAGCCAGAGGAGCCTACGAAGAACCCGCGAAACCGAAAAGCCCCCGTCCACGACCGAGGACCACGGCCAGACGAGAAGAACCAGACCTTTCGTGGCGGCAAGCGAGTGAGAGTCCGCGGGAGGACGAACGGCACCTCTGCGCACTAAACAGTACAGGTATCGGGGTCGATTGACCCGATGATTCCACGTGGCGACGAGGAAACACTCGCCCGGTCGTAGGGGTCGTTCAGGTGCCTGCCTGGAGCAACAGAAACTGCTCGATGGTCATTCCAATCGGCGATCTTCCTCCAAACACTGTTCCGGGTCGCCCCTTCTGAAATTGCGACAAGATCGAGGCATAGGCCTCGTCATGGAACGCAACATACCGAGCCTCCTCGACAGCCCGGGGCGCCACAGCGAGATAATACTCCACAAATCGCCTGACCCCGCTATCGACGGCAGCCCGCTGATTCACATAAATAAAGATAGGTCGCGATAGAGGCTGATACTGTCCTGAGACTACCGTTTCCCTGGTTGGGAGGACCGGCCCCTTCCCCGCGTCAATGCCCACGGCTTTCAGGCGGCGTCGATTAGGTTCAAGGTAGGCGAACGGAACGTAACCCAGAGCATGGCGACTGTCGGCAATCGCGTCGACCAAGACATTATCGTCCTCGCTGCCCGTATAGTCTGCACGACTCGCCTTCGCTTGTCCGACCACGGCTTCGGTGAAGTAGTCAAAACTGCCTGAATCGGGGCCCGCCCCGAAGAGGCGGAGTGGAAGAGCCGGCCAATCGCGTCGAATTTGGTTCCAGAGCGTGATTTTCATATGAGCGGCTGGTTCCCACATGGCTTTGAGTTCGGCAAGCGAGATGGATTCCACCCAGGCGTTGTTTGCGCTGACAACCACGGAAAGCGCATCGTACCCGATCGGCAATTCAAAAAACTGGATGCCGTTTGCCTGGCATAATTCCAATTCTGATGCGTTAATGGGACGGGAGGCATCCTGCATATCGATTTCCCCACGGCAGAACTTTTGAAATCCCCCTCCCGTGCCGGAAATGCCCACGGTCACGCGGATGGAACCGCCGGTGGCCTGTCCGTAGCGCTCGGCAACCAGCTCAGAAATGGGATAGACCGTACTCGACCCGTCGATTTTGATGAGTGGCAAATGAAGACGAGCCTGTCCCGTCCGACTCGCGGACGCGACCGGAACCGTCCCTGTCATTGGTAAGCTGTCGGTCGTGTTACTCGCCTGGCGTTTGGCATACTGGGCCGGTGTGTTCCCTCGGTCATCAACCTGATCGGTCGCGGCACCACGTTGAATCAACAACTGTGCGATGCCATCATACCCGTAAAACGAGGCGGCATGGAGCGGCGTGACCCTTTGGGCGTCGACAGCATTGACCCGGGCTCCACGATCCAAGAGCAGCTTCACAACGGAATCGCGACCGTGGAATGCGGCCAGATGCAAAGGCGTCCACTCCTTACTATCCCTGACATCGACAGCTGCGCCTCGATCGAGAAGCAGGCGGGCGATGAGCTCGTGGCCCCGTCCGGACGACACATGTAAAGGTGTGCGCCCTTCGGCGTCGACGGCGCGTACCGATGCGCCCTTACCCAGGAGGAATCGAACCATGGTTTCTTGTCCGAGCTCGGCAGCAAGGTGGAGGGGAACCTTCATCCCATTGTCGGAGAGCTCGATGTTCCCCCCTCGGTCGAGTAAGAGTCGGGCGACGCCAATTTGATTGTGGACGACGGCTTCGTGGAGCGGCGTCAGTCCTTGGCTGGTTTTCCCGTCGATGGACGCCCCCCGATCGAGGAGGAGCGCAACCAACTCGGCGTTGCCTTCCTGTGAGGCAATGTGAAGAGTGCTGACGCCGTCATGCGTGACGGCTTGAACAGGGGCACCACGGTCGAGCAGCAACCGGGCCACTCCCAAATGCTCGCTGGCAGTTTCAAAGAGTCGCCTGGACCATTTGCCGGTCAGGTGCAGCGGCGTCTGTCCCTGGTTTCCCGTGGCATCGATCCGCGCCCCTGCGTCGAGCAGGAGGGTCGCTACCGGCGCAGCACCCCAGGCGGCTGCGACATGAAGGGGGGTCAGGCCTTCCTTATCGATGGCATTGACCGCTGATCCATGGGTAATGAGGATTCGGGCGGCATTGCTGGCATTCCATTCGGCGGCAACATGGAGGGGTGTGGATCCATAGCGATCGATTGCACCGATGTGCGCTCCATGGTCGAGGAGCAACTTCGTGACTGTTTCCTGGTTTTCTTTTGCGGCAACATGCAGCGGGGTGCGTCCTTCCAGGTCGGTGGCTTCGATGGGAGCGCCCCGCTCGAGGAGCACCGTTGCTACCTCTTCCCTTCCCCACCGAGCTGCAACGTGCAAAGCAGTCCGCCCGTCCCGATCCGTGACTCCAATTGAAAGACCGCGGTCGAGTAGCCGTTGAATTTGATCGACCTCTCCTTGTCTCGCAGCCAGCAGAAACTGTTCGGTGGAGGGGCGGCAGGATACCAAGAGAAGCAGAAACAGGACGCTGAGAAGTCGCATGACCACTTCTTTTTCCTTGCCCAGAGAAACCCTGACCCTGTGTCTTCTGAACATTTTGGAGACTTCCGAATGATGCCTACTTGAATGCAGGGTCGTATCAGAGGGAGGATTACTATCTTCTTTGAGCGTAAAATGCAGATTTGAAAATATTCAAATTTCGGTTAATTCTATTCCTCCTCACATGCAAGGTGGGCTGGTCGATCCACTGGTTCGAGGCTCCAATATCAGTTTGGATAGCTTGATTTAAATCGCCCGGTAATACCGTGAGCGCATCACCCGACGAAGAATCGACTCGATTCCCTCATCCATCTCCTCGTGGGTGGGCGCGAAGTAGTCTGGAGGTGGGGGCGCACACCCATACGTGTACAACCAGACGCAGAGTTCGGCATAGGAGTGACAGAGCTTGTCAGTCGGGAGTGGATGCTCACATGTGGTGCCATCGTTCGGGCTAGCCGGTGTGTCTTCGGTCAACGTATATGTCCACCGCCTTCGTGAGTTTCGAATTCCGGCAACCGTCACCCAGACGACCGGGGAATATGGCGGGTGATCAGTCCCAGCGGTCAAGCCCTCCTGGTACATAGGTGGTTCACTCATGTGAGGGCATGCTTTGTGGCGCGGTCCTCGTGTGCCGGCAAGATCATCGTTTCTTTCAATTCTCCGCACACCACACATCGGTCTCGTTTGAGCATGGTCGCCCATTGGTGCCAGACTTGTTCAAATGTCAGTTGATCTTCGGGAGTTGAGATGGCTCCCTTTTCCATCAGGCATGCCTGGTAAAGACTTTTCCCACGATAAAGCCCGTTATCTTGCCATCGAACCTTCAATGCGAGCTGTTCGAGTTGTTTCTGATCCATCACCAGTCGGTATTCATCCACCAACGAATCTACAGCCGAATCGGTTTCTCGCTGTGTGGTTCATAAAACGGTGGGAGCGGACCCCGCCAGTGACCGTGCAGGTATGCAACTGGTGTCTCGCGGCCGAACAACCGCACGGTCGGCTCGCCGTTCTTCCGACGCACATTCACCAGAACTTTACGAAACATGGTCTCGTCCTGAAACTAATATGCCCCAGGCCGGGTAGGTGGGGCAGTGGTGGTTTGCTGATAGGAATCGGAAGGTGACAAATTCTGGTTTTGGATGATGGAACCGATCGTGAAACTTGCCACGTCTGTCAGAGATTATGATGGGATTGATCGCAATCAATCCTCACTACGTCGTTAAGTTCTGGTTAACTTCTGATCAAAATGGACTCGGCCAGCCAGACCGCTGGCAAGTAAATTACTCTTCACGGTTGTTCCATAGCGGTCGCCGTTGGTGTTGGCGAGTAGGCGGATCTGCCCCCACGCGGCAACAATCTCTGCAACAATTCCACTTGACGCTGCGCCAATGCTGCAGGTGCACGGGACTTTCAATCTCGTTCAGGCATTCACGATCCGCTGAACCGTGCAATTGCAATCTCCAGTTCCCTGGCGACCCGGCGCAAGCCGTTCCCTTTCTGCCGTAGGGCGAGCACGGTAGCCTCTACAGCCTTGCTGACCCGTGGCCGACCTACACCTTGCCTTCTGCTCTCGCTCGCTACCATCCAGCGCGGGCACGTTCGACGATCATGCTTCTCTCGAATTCAGCGAACACCCTGAGCATTCTGAGAGAGTCCCCACTCCCACAGTGGTAACGCTCGATGATTCACCTCGAACCAATCCTTCACTGTTCCCGTCACTGCAAGAGCTGAAATAACGGATTCACCAGATACGCGACCATCGCCGCGGTCGGCATGGTGAACACCCAGGCGGACACAATCTGCATGCTGACGCCCCACCGCACAGCGGAGAATCGACGGACGGAGCCCACGCCCATGATGGATGAGGCGATCGTATGCGTGGTGCTCACGGGCAATCCATAGTGCGCAGTCCCGAGCAGAATCAGGGCGGCTGAGGTCTCGGCGGCAAACCCAGAGACCGGTTCCAGTTTGGCGATCCGCATCCCTAGCGTGCGAATGATTCGCCAGCCTCCGGTCAAGGTGCCGAGTCCCATTGCGAGCGCGCAGCACGCAATGACCCAACTGGGCACTTCAACCCGATCCAACATGCCTCCGGACACCAGGGCGAGTGTAATGATCCCCATGACTTTCTGGGCATCATTCGAGCCATGACTAAACGCCATTAAGCTGGAGGACACCAACTGTAAGCGGCGAAAGGCAAGATTCGCCCGGCCTCGTTGCGCACGACGCGCGAGCCAAAAGATAAAGACCAGAAAACAATACCCCACGAGGAATCCTAGAAATGGTGACAGCAAGAGGGCTTGCAGGACGGTCAGTAATCCGGTCAATTTGATGGCGACTAACCCTCCTTGGGCGAAGGCCGCGCCAACCATCCCGCCTAACAGCGCATGGGAAGAACTCGTGGGCAATCCCCACAGTAGGGTGAGCAAATTCCAGGTCAGCGCACCGATTAAGGCGGCCCCGACGGCACTTTGATTGATCGCTACGGGGTCTACGATTTCTCCGCCCACCGTTTTGGCGACTGCGGTCGACACATAGGCTCCAGCCACATTGAGTACACCCGCGAGGAGCACCGCTCGACCGGGTGAGAGCACCTGCGTCGAGACCACCGTCGCGATCGCATTGGCGGCGTCATGCCATCCGTTTGAAAAATCGAAGAGGAGGGCGAGGGTTACCACCAGGATGAGCACCGACAGTGAATCCACCTTCTATACTCCCTATAACGGCACGGAGGGATACCCGAGATTGTGCTCTTCTGCCCTGAGCGTTGTGGTCACCTCCGCAGGGAACCACTGCCGCATCGGGTTACACACATGGCAGAAGAACACCATCAACGGCACTTCGACCAGACACGACTTATGCCCCGACGCGCAGTTTATAGCCGACCCCCCTGACCGTGATGAGATATTGGGGACGGGACGGATCTGCTTCGATTTTGATTCGGAGATTATGAATGTGGACGTCGACCACGTGCTCCTTGAGTGCCTGCCCTTGACCCCACACCCGGCTCCACAGAACCTGTCGAGAGACCACGCGGCCCGCGGCTTCGAGTAAACACCGGAGGATAAGGAATTCTTTGCGTGTTAATTCGATGGACGTGCCATTCACCCTGACGTCGTGCGTCTCGAGGTTCACGTGCAGCCCCCCGATCGTGTACTGACGGGCCACAGACTCCTGTCGGGCTGGTCTCCGAAGGATTGCACGAACCTGTGCGACTAACTGTCGATGGTGTTGGTGGGAACGTACCCCATTATCACGATGTTCATGATCGCGGATGCTGGCGTTTTCATCGTAATCGGGAACCCGCTGGTAAATCGCGATAACGGGAAGATCTCGTAGCGCGTCATGCTGAGACAGTGGGGCGGGATTTGTCGAGGGACGGTCGATCACGATCAAGGAAGGGGCACGCACCCAACTCTCCGATGGGAGCGCGGCCGCTGTTCGGGACACAATCGTCCGATAGCCGGCTCGGTCGAACAAGAGCTGGATCGCTTGCGTCACAGAGTCGTTTCCCGCTATGAGAAGAATCGACTCTTGCCCATTGACGACGTCGCCGACCATCCGAATTCCGTGGCCGCCACCCTACGTACTCACCGCAAAATTCCCATTAGGACACAATTAAATATCTGTAAACTCTCGTTCCTGAATGTGTCCTCCTTCGGAGAAGCACCACTCCCACGTTGTCAATGATTACCACGACCAGTCAGACCTCATCCATCAGCCATTGAATCGACCGAGGAGACACAGCTTTGGCAGGGGAAAATTCGTGCGCTACGAACTGAAGTTCTTGCGGGTTTTATAGACAGCCGACCTGCAATTTAGGGAACCGTTTCCACGACCCCACTCCAGCCAACGTTTCCCCGAAGCCCGAACTTTGGCTGGAAGAGGCTGGAGTGGGCGGGAGTGAAGTGGAGTGGAGCACAGAAAAACACGATTGGCTGAGGTGAACCCCTGAGTTTGAGACAGTCTGGCAGTGTGCTGTTGCCACTCTGACGTCTTCAGCCAATTTCATCTTTAGGTCTGTCTGATCCGATGTCGATAGCTATCAGATTGTTGACTGAGGTAAGAAGATGCGGCCGCTGAACCCAGACCGGATCGAGGAAGTCATACTGAATGCGTCGTGGCTCCAATGTGTTGCGACATGCGAAGCACCACCCGCTTATCGATAAGGAATGGAGGGAGACATGAAGCGCCTAGTTGCAGGCCTACTCTTTTTCATAAGTCTCATACAAGGATGTTCCACTCTATCAGAGGGGCGTGGAGTTGCTGCATCTGCCAGCACATTCTACGAACGCCGATGCGGTCCCACGCTGCCACTGGAGCCGCTTGATGACGAAGCGCAGCAGATGTCGGCCGAGCGCGTCGAAGTGTTGAAACATCAGTTTTCTACCCCGGCCTTTGAGACCGCCACCGCGCTTGACGTGCTCCCGTTTCTTGATCGCCTGTTGACGCTTGAGGACCTGGTAGGTCCACGGGGAGAAGGTCCGGCGCTGGCGTATGTGCGAGAGCGTCGGCATATCACCGACCGCATTACGTTGGGCATTCTCGATGTATCGAGCGTTGCCGTCGAGGCGGACTGCGAGCAAGGCCGTGCAGCCTTGTTGGCCGAACATTTGCAAAAGGCTCTCGATGAGCGCGAGAGGAGCTATACCGTGCTAGGCTTGCTCGGCAGCGGCGTCTTCACGATTGTGAGCGGAGGCATTGCCATCGGTGCCAACAGCATCGGGGTGATCAACACGGCGAATATCGCGACGGTCATCGGCGGAGCCAGCGAGCTCATTTTTGGATCAGCCGCGTTGATCGACACCACTGCAGAGGGGGAGCTTCATCACGAGCGCAATCTTCTCAGAGACATCTGGACTGGCGAAAATAGCACATTTGTCCCCGCCGTCTGGTCGTTTCTGAACAGGCGCCTGACGGATGAGCCGGCTCAGCGGAGCTTGCGAGAAAACCTCATCATGCGATGGCAAGAAGACGGCCGGCTTGGGCCTGCCGGATCGGAAACCGAGCGGCATCGCATCGACCTGTTTTTTGGAAAAGGAGGCCGCTACACCATCGATGAGCTCCGAGCCAGAGCCGCCATGCTCGATCTTCTAGAAACCGACATTAGCCTGATGCACCAAGGGCTGAATCGGCTGATCCGCGAACTGTTGAAACGAGACAAGGTATGATTGTCCACGGAAACGGCTGTTGGAGAATGTCCACGGCATCTGGCACTAAGCTTTTGCCGCCCGTAAGCGCCAAACCGGATCTACTATCTTGTTCCGTCCTAGTCCGATCGAGAACGATGTGGATACTGCCGTCTTCTACATGCTGCACTAAGTTATAAAATGGTTACCACGACCAGTCAGACCTCATCCATCAGCGAGTGAACGGATCGAGGAGGGACAGGGTTGCAGGAGAAAATTCGCGGGCTTACGAACTGATAAGCTTGCGAGTCTTATAGACAGCCGACCCGCGGTTTAGGAAAGCGCGAGCACGACCCTCCTCAGGCCTATTGGAACTCACTCAGGCCCACTCCAGCCAAGGTTTGCGCGAAACCCGACTTTGGCTGCAGTAGACTGGAATAGCAACTGGATGAGGTGGCGTTGAGCACAAAAAGAACACAGTTTGATTTCCGTTCGAGACGAACTTCGCAGCAGGGAGAGGCGGCCAAGATGTGAAAAACAATCCACGACAGAGCCCCCTCTGCGAGGACCCTGTCGTGGGAGAAGACTTACTTTTTCTCTACGATATCGCGCTTCATGGGACCGAGTATTCCCAATAATTCATCCTTCTCTTTCTTCCCCACCTTATGGTGATCCAACGCTGAGACGAGATCGTCCACCAACGCGCCGAACGCCGCATCCGTGACACCCATGCCGGCATGGGTGTGCTTCATAGTCCGTCCGGTGTATTTGCATGGTCCTCCGCTCGCTTCACAGATCTGATTGACGAGATGCTCCTTCAACTTCGTGAGATTCGTGCTGGCGAAGTATCCGTTGATGCGCGTGTCCACGCCGACATTGCCCACGAACGTCTCCACGACTGCCGTGATGGCGCCTTTGCCACCCAGCCTGTCATACAATGACTTTCCATCAGCCGCCTGCGCCGATCCAGCCATCAGAACCAGACTCATTGCCACCATCGTGACGACACTCTGCTGCTTCATTATTCTTCCTCCTTTGATTGATTATAAAAAGGGCGTACTGCCCCTGCTTGCCTCTCGGTGCAGTTGAACAATCTGACGACCCTAGGCGGACAACGGAACGATGAATCCTCCAGCCTGCCGAAATGCTTGCTGCTGGTATTCGTTGAACATGAGCAAGGGTTCTTGCTGGCAGAACCGACATTCCTCCAAGGCGACCGTGATCGCTCTATGGCCCAGGGTCGCCACATACTCGTTCGCCAGGTTGAGCGCCATGGAGGAGTCGCTGGTCATGACATCGAAATGCAGCCTCTTACCGGGGACCTCCACCCACGTATCGAACACCTGCACCGTATCCATCCCGGCTCCTTGGGCGAAGCGCATTCTCAATAACTTCGTTTTCCTAATAAATAACAAAGTACCCCTCACTTGTCAAATCCCCCTTTCGTGGGGATCACGCAGATAGACCGATCTGGTGTGTCGATTACGAAAGAGGACCTACCGCGTCGTAGCGGGAGAGTGGGTTCAAAATCCTTCTGAAACGATGGGCTGGAAGGAATTAATAATTAGAGGAATGATTCGGCTGGAAGATGGAGGGTCCGAAACGACTCATTTAGGACCATCCGTTGTTGGCACCCGTATAATCCATCTCAGAATTGCTGCGATGTCGGTTTGTCCAAAGTTCGGAGACGATGTTTCCAATATAACCACGCTTGCGATCACCTCATCGCCGATGGAAACCGGAGATCGCGCAATGATAGGCCCAGAATACCCACGCCGACCTTATCCTCGTCGGTCGGCGGCTTCTATCTGGCCCGTGTCATCTTCTAGCGTCAATACATAGCCATGTGCCACCTCGCCGGGTCTTGCACGAGGAAGTGAGTCATTCGCTTTCACTCGTCCTTTCAAGTTGACCATATGCAGGTGGTATGACTGCGGCGAGGCGAATATTGTGCGGATTGGGACCACGTCAATCGAGGGTAATTCAAAGGCAAACGATACGGCACCCGAACACACAGCGAGAAGGATGGGGAGGAGTTTTTTATGCAGCATCAATGGTTGATGGCTCGCCCACTTCGAGCCGTGCTGTCCAGCGCAGATGATTTGCCAATTTCTGGGCCAACGGAGTTGTCTTCTCGTGGAGTGATGGGCGGGGACGGAGTCCCAAGTCGTCCACCAGAGACAGCCCGTTGATTTAAGTCTGACTCGCCCTGTGTAATGTCTCGAGTGGGTAGCTGGCAGGACGTGCTTGCCGGGTTGCATGTACTCCGATACGTTGAGACTGTAGAATCTTCATGATTTCGATCGCCGTGGACCCTGGGGTTTAGGGCATCTTCACCGTGTGCAACAGAGAGTGCATTCGACAACAAGAGGATTCCTGCTCCTATTGCGACATGCTTCCACCCCTTTTGCATGAGTCTCTCCTCTCCCAGTGATCTTCCTCCCTGTCTTCCCCGAGGTCAAGGCATATTAACCGTGCGGCACGAGAGCTTTCTTTGATTCAGTAAGATTTGTTTTCGGAACCGGCGAAGGGATACGTCAAAGTCCTAGAAAAATCGACGTGAGGGATAGCACAGTTGGTGAGGGTTATTGGAACTACGCGAGAGCGACGGGATTGTTCCTGCGAAGTCAGTTCAGCAGCAAGCGATTGGGAGGGGTATCACATTTATCACAATTGGACGTGTTTGAAGTCAAAAACGCCTTTGAGCCCCCGATTTGGATTGATAATCGGCGGGCCTTCGCTGTGATAATTTGTGATAGAGGGGGTCAAGCACAGACTCTATCGACTCAATAAAATCTATAGAGAACTTACAAACGTCCGATTTCATGAAAGAACGGGGAAACCGGTGACCGATCAAACCCTTGTAAAAATGGCCTCGAAAGACCTCTTAATCAGCGGGCCATAGGTTCGACCGCCACAGGGTTCCCCACATGTTCCAACTCCATTCTGAAACGTCTGCCCAGTTAACTCCTGCATAGGTGTTATTCTCCGCAGGCAACGGGAAATTAAGTGCGTGGTCACCCCGTCTCCCTTCTTCGGCAACACCTTTTTTATTTTCAAAATTATTATGGGAATTGCTTGTATGCCATGCGAACCATCCTTTTGTTATCATGTCCACTGCGCGGGACCTGATCCCATTGGCCAACCGGGATTGCCCCCCCTGGCCCCTAAGGTCCTGGGTGCCTTGGGTTTGCTTCAGAGTGAAGCAAACGCCGTTCAATGCATCTGGTAGGTTCGTAAAACGGTTGGAGGTATGAGGTAGGGCGATGCGTCGGATGGAGCAAGGAAGTCGTTCCGTGCGTTCGTCCTGTTTGAATCTCGCGCATCATCGAGTCCTATGCGACAAACACGGAGAGAGCAATCGGAAAAGTTAGTCCGTGTGTTTCCTGTCTGGCGGTTCCCGTTGGGGACACCACCGTCCATACCGTTCCTTCACCCGTTGAGCCTACGCGTTCCATACTCCGTTGAGTTTGCATGGGGGTCTCGGTAGACTAGAACCATTATTTTGGCTACTACTCGTGTCGGAGAGGCATGGGACGACCAAGGAGGATGCAATGAGGGGACTATCGCTACTCATGGGGGCGGGGGTGATGTTGATCTCGGGAGTATCCGCTCTCCATGCGGCGGAGCCACGGGTCCCTCAAAATGGACAAGGTCCTGCGATGGAAACCATAAAAGGCCAGGATGGCGCACCGATGGTGCCCGTTCCCGCGGGGCCGTTTACGATGGGAAGTAACGATGGATTGCCGAATGAACGTCCGGAACACACCGTCACGCTTGATGGTTATTACATCGACCAGTATGAAGTTACGCTCGGACTCTATCGGAAATTTCTGGAGGCGACCAAGCACGAAGCTCCGCCCACATGGGATGATGAGGCAGCCACCACCGTCGGTGATCGACCGGCCATCGGGATGAAATGGGCCGATGCCTTAGCTTATTGCAAGTGGGCTGGGAAACGTCTCCCCACTGAAGCCGAATGGGAAAAAGCGGCGCGGGGAACCGATGGACGTCGGTATCCGTGGGGGCCGATGCAGCCGTTTGTGGATATCGCGAATTACAATCGAGGAGTCTGGGTGAGCGAATCGATTACGTTAATGGGCGTTACCAGCGGACTTGAGGGAATGAGCGTTCGTCACGGGCTGAAAGAAGGGGGCAAAAGCCCCTATGGTCTCACCCATATGGCGGGCAATGCAGCCGAATGGGTCGCCGACTGGTACGAACGTGACTACTACCAAAAGAGTCCGGACAAGAATCCGACAGGTCCAGCCAACGGGGACAAACATGTGTTGCGGGGCGGCTCCTGGGCCGATTTGCCGACAGCATTGCGAGTCACAGCCCGCTTTTCTGCCGAACCGGACTTCGAGGATCGAACCATCGGCTTTCGCTGTGCAATGAGTGCCACCAAGTAACGCAGAGGTCCTACCGACAAGAACACCAGTAGTGTCCGGTTGAAGGTTCCTCGCTCTCACTCGTCAGCCTTTCTCGCATGTCTGAACGGTCTGTCACCGCCTTGATTGTGAGCATAATTTTGCTGGGAGTGGTCGTTGCCCTTCTTCGATCACCGCAGCGTTTGGTCCCAACTTCTCGTTCATCGGCGATCTCGCCGGTGCCCGTCGTTGCCCCGGAAACTGTTCCGTTGGTGACTGGTGACGAACCAATTGTGTCCATTTTCATTCGGGCTGGCTGTCCCGTTTGTCATACCATTCCCGGAATTTCGGGAGCAGAGGGGCGCGTGGGACCGCCATTGTGGTTGGGGACAACGGGAGCGAAACGTTTGGTCGATCCATCCTACCAGGGGAGAGCAAAAACAATCCGTGAATATGTGATTGAGTCGGTGGTCGAACCGGACGTCTACGTCGTTCCTGATTACCCACCTAGCACCATGCCGACATGGTATGGAACGAAACTGAGTGCGTTGGCGCTTGAGAAAATCTCGACTTATCTGGAATCCCTGCACGCGCCGGTTTCCCCGTAGAGTCGCTCTCAACAAGGCGCTGTACCGCGGCGGCGGACATGAAACTAGCGCTTACGGATGGGTGTGACGTTGCCGGAGTTGCCGCCCTGGATTCGAAATGCGCTGTCGCTCGGATCACCGGATTTCTTGTCGAGGAGCGCATTAATGGCGTCGTCACCTCTCAGCCCTTCGATCTTGATCTTCAGACGAAGGTTGTTCGCGCTGTCGGCATTAATCAAGGCTTGCTCCAACGTAATCTTCTCTTCCTTGTACAGCTGAAACAGCACGTGATCGAAGGTTTGACAGCCCTCTTCGATACCCTGTTCCATCGCTTCTTTGAGCGTGTCGACCTCGGCTTTCTTGATGAGATCCTTAATACGCGGGGTATCGAGCAGGATCTCGAGTGCCGGGACGCGCTTGCCGTCTGTGGAAGGTATGAGCCGCTGGGAAATGATGGCGCGCAAGTTCAACGACAATTGCAAATAGATCTGCGCATGCCGTTCGACCGGAAAGAAGTTCATGATACGCTCGATCGCTTGGTTGGCATTGTTCGAGTGTAAGGTGCCGATGCAGAGGTGCCCGGTTTCAGCAAAGGTGATGGCGGCTTCCATAGTTTCCGTGTCCCGAACCTCACCGATCAGAATGACATCTGGAGCCTGCCGCAAGGTATTCCTTAGCGCGTTTTGGAATGAGAGGGTATCGAAACCGACTTCGCGCTGGGTAATCAGTGATTTTTTGTGACTGTGGACGAACTCAATCGGATCTTCCACGGTCACGATGTGCCCGGGATGAATCGAATTTCGATGATCGATCATCGCGGCCAGTGATGTAGATTTACCGGATCCCGTCGCTCCGACCACCAATACCAGTCCCCGCTTCGTCATCGCAATGTCTTTGATAATCGGGGGTAGCCTGAGTTGCTCGACAGTTTGGATCTCAGCTTTGATATGCCGGAAGACCAATCCGACATTTCCTCGTTGTCGGAAGATATTGACACGGAAACGGCCCAGCTCTTTGTAATAGAGAGCCAGGTTCATCTCCATTTTTTCTTCGAACTCACCGCGTTGTTGTCCGCGCATGAGCGCGAGGGCAAGAGCTTCGAGCTGTTCGTTGGTGAAGGGAGGGGCGTCGGTCTGTTCGGTTGACCCATGCACACGATAAATGGGAGGAGCGTCGACGGTCAAATACATGTCCGAGGCTTCCTGATCGACCATGACTTTTAACAGCGTGCGAATATCCATGTTGTGTCCGTTTCCTTCCGTCGAAGTTGCTAGGCGGCCCCACCCATGGTCGCTCCAAACAAATTCGGATTCATGCTGCGCGATTGTGCCTCAGCTTTGTTCACGATCCCTCGTGTTGCCAAATCAATTAATGCCATGTCCATCGTTTGCATGCCGTCCTTCTGACTCGCTTGCATGATCCCAGGAATTTGATGGAGTTTGGCTTCGCGAATTAAGTTTCGAATAGCCGTCGTCGCCACCATGATTTCAAGCGCCGCGACCCGGCCACCGGCCTTTTTCTTGAGCAGCGTTTGTGTGATCACCGATTCCAAGGCTTCGGAAAGCTGAGTGCGAATCTGGGCCTGTTGAGCTGGGGGAAAGGCATCAATGATACGGTCAATTGTCTTGGGCGCGCTGGAGGTGTGGAGTGTCGCGAACACCAAATGGCCGGTTTCTGCCGCGGTCAGCGCTAATTGAATGGTCTCCAAGTCCCGCATTTCACCGACCAGGATAATGTCGGGATCTTCTCGGAGCGCGGATCTCAGCGCATTAGCGAATGAGAGCGTATGGACGCCCAGTTCACGCTGGTTGACCAGACACTTTTTCGACTTGTGTACAAACTCGATCGGATCCTCGATCGTGATGATATGGCCTTCAAAGGTATTGTTCAAATAATCGATCATCGAGGCCAGCGTGGTGGATTTACCTGACCCGGTCGGTCCCGTTACCAGGATCAATCCCTTTTCCCGGTCACACAGCTGGCGCACGATCGGCGGCAGGCCGAGTTTTTCCATAGGGATGATCTCAGTAGGAATATTCCGGAAGACGGCTCCCAAGCCACGGTTCTGCACAAACACGTTCACGCGAAAGCGAGCGATATCTCCCAACTCGAACGAAAAATCACACTCACGTTTTTCTTCAAAGTTTTTCCGCTGCGCATCGCTCATCATATCGTACACAAGCGCGTGTGTTTCCTCGGAGGTGAGCGGCGGGTGATCGAGTTTCTTGAGGTCTCCATGAAGACGAATCATAGGAGGCTCGCCGGCGCTAATATGGCAATCAGACGCGCCTTCTTTCGCTGCGAAGGTCAGCAGTTTCGAAATATCCATGAAGATGACTCCTCACTGAGATGGAATGATGACGGTCGCTGGATCGTCGAGTGCTCTGTGAGCATGATGCCACATCAAAGTGGGAAAGCAAGAAAATCGCCGGAAGCTGACGCTCGTTTCGGGCGGTATTACGCGATGAGTCAGAGCAGGCGAGCGGTTTTCCCCGCCCGTTCAAACGCGCGAAGGGCTTGTTCTATGTGGAGCAGAGTGTGTTCCGATGTGATGGTCACGCGGACCCGGCTGGTCGACTCCGGGACAGTCGGTGGGCGAATAGCCGGGGCATACACTCCCTCTGCAAAGAGCTGTTCAGCGAAGGTCACAGCTTTCTCTGCATCACCCACGAGGATTGGAATGATAGGACTGACGCTCGCCGTCAATCGAAATCCAAGGTTCTTTAACCCCGATGCGAGCCGTTCCCGATTGGCCCATAAACGAGTCCGTCGATCCGGTTCCCGTTGCAAGACCCTCAGAGCCGCAGCGGCTGCGGCCGCGGATGCCGGAGGAGGTGCTGTCGTAAAGATGAAGGAGCGGCAGGTATTCATGAGATACTCAATGAGGGTCGATGGTCCCACCACGTAAGCTCCGCTGCTGCCCAGGGCTTTGCCCAACGTGCCCATGTGGAAAGAGATGCGTGATTCAAGACCGAAATGTTCGATGGTGCCTCGGCCAGTTGCACCCATGACACCTGTTCCATGCGCGTCGTCAACATAGAGATCGGTTTCATACCGTTGCGCCAAATCGACGATGTCGGGAAGCGGGGCCAAGTCTCCATCCATGCTGAACAGACCATCCGTGATGATCAGGGTGCGCCGTCCACGTCCTCTCCGGGCAAGAAGTGTTTGCAGATGTCCCACATCGCTGTGTCGATATACTCGCAAGTCGGCTCCGCTCAATTTACTGCCATCGAGAAGACTGGCGTGACACAGACGATCGGCAAGAATCAGGCCCCCGCGACCGATCAGAGCGGGAATCGTGCCGAGATTGGCAAGATACCCAGAGCCAAATGTCAGTGCCGCGCTGGTTGTCTTGAACTCCGCGAGGGCCAGTTCAAGTTCTTGGTGAGGAGGGAACGTTCCGGAAATCAATCGTGCCGCGCCGGCGCCAGCCCCGTATTGTTGCGTCGCTTGAATAGCGGCTTGGACGACATCCGGGTGCGTGGCAAGGCCGAGATAGTCGTTCGAGGCCATGAGCAGAACATGTCGTCCTTCGAGCTCAACTTCAGGACCGGTGGCAGAGTGGAGCGTCCGCAAACGTCTGCTGAGATGTTGTGTGGTCAACTTATGCAGGTGTTGTTCGAACATCCAGAGGTTTCTACTGTAGTAGCGGAATCATCGTTCGGTTGCTTCTTATAGGCTCGCCAACGCCACATTGACAACTTTGCGACTTCCTTAGTATAAGGCGCAAGGTGAACCAGAGGGAACAGGGTTGCTGTCAGTGGCAGTGGTGTCGTAGGCAATGACCTATCGGATCAAAGTCCCAGCCAAAACGCTTCCTGTTGATGAAGCGCATCTCCTGAGCGGAGTTGAACACGCGCTCCTGCGACTTCAGGACTATCGGCGTCCGTTGCTCGTGGGACTTGCGGTATTTCTCATTGCGATTGTGGTGGTGGGGGGGGTGCTCTGGTTCGATCGACAAGCTGTGCAGAAAGCTCAAGAACTGGAGCGTGAAGCGATGCTTCATCTTCTGGCTGCTGCCAATAATCCTCAGAAGGCGGAGGCGTCACTCAAGCAAGCCATTGCCACGTATCGTCAAGTTGCAGATCAATATCCCCGCACGCCCACAGCTCCGTTGGCGCTGTTTCAGGCGGGCAATGCTTTAGTCCAGGCCAATGATTTAGGCGGCGCAATCGAGGCCTACCAGCGATTTATCGCATTGTATGGCTCGAACCCGGGTTTTGCCGGGCTGGTGCAGCAGCGGCTTGCCTATGCTTATCTCTTGAAGGGGGATCGGGAACAGGCAGTCAAGGCCTTGACCAGCATTCTTGAGATGCCGACGGCGCTTAACCGGGATCAAGCCTTGTTTGAGTTAGCCAGGATAGAAGAATCCCAATCTCGTCCCGAAGGAGCACTAGCCCATTATCAGGAATTGATCAAGACCTACCCAAATTCGCCGTTTGCCAGCGAGGCGATGATTCGTACCAAAATCCTGGATGTGAAGAAAACTCCCGATCCTGCTGCAGCGTCCAGCCCAGTATCACAGGCTCCTTCTGGTTTGCCTCCCGCAACTGACAAGAAATAACCGTCGCCTCTCGCGGGCGCGAAGATCATACTCTCATTCTAGCGACGTGAGCGCGCTCAGTGGCTAATGATAAGGAAGTCGCCGGGTCTGATGACGGGGCCCGACAAGTTATTCTTGGTTTTGAGCGTTTTGAGGGGGATGCGGAATCGCTTCGACACTTTCTCAAGCGTGTCTCCGACACGTACTTTATACCAACGTGAAGTCCCCACTTCGGCGAACTTTGCTCTGCTTGTGCGCAAAGCGGGAAACTTGAAGGTGGGGATGCGATCGAGGAGCTGTTCAACCTTGGCTTTCGACCCCACCGGTACCTTGAGATGATAAGCGGGGTCGTCAGGTGGCGTCGCCTCTCGTCGTAATTCCGGATTCAAGAGGCGAAGTTCTTCATATGGCACACCCGTCACATTTGCGATGGCTCGAAAATGAATTGGGCGATCAACAATGACTTCTTCAAACCGGTGAGGCGTGACGGCCTCCTGGCTAAATCCGTAACGGTCTGGGTTCCTTGCGATAATCGTCGCAGCCATGAAGCGCGGGACGTATTCCTTCGTTTCCCGTCTGATGAGCCGAGTCTTGGAAATCTCAGAAAAACTCTCGGCTTGGGCCTTCTGTAGAGCTCGCATTACTTTCCCTTCTCCTGCGTTATAGGCCGCCATTGCGAGCGGCCAGGCGCCAAAGAGATCGTAGAGGTCTCGAAGATACCGTGCAGCAGCCACCGTGGATTTAATCGGATCACGCCGTTCATCAACATACTGATCTACGCGCAACCCATAGAGTTTCGCCGTACCTTTCATGAACTGCCACGGTCCAGTTGCGCGGGCTCGCGAGTACGCATAAGGGTTGAATCCGCTTTCCACCAGCGAGAGGTACACCAGATCGCTGGGGAGGTGAAATTCCGTAAAGATCGTTTCCACTAGCGGTCGATATCGACTGAGCCGAAGCAGCCATTGTTCGAACCGCCCTCGAATCGCGGTATTGAAATAACGGATATGCCCCTGTACCGAAGAGTCGACCACGATAGGAACATTGTAAGCGGTCGGTTCCACCGAGTCTGGTGAGGAGGGCAGGGACTGGGTGACCTCTGCTGGAGGATTCAAGACGTCTGAAAATCGAGCGGTTGTTCCAGTAGTGGCAGGATTGAGTTGCAAGAGTTCTTCAGACCTGGGAACTGTGCTCTGGCTGGTGACTTCAGTCGAGGTCGACGGACCACCTGCTGAGTCGGAGGCAGGGGGCTCCGTATCGACTGGGACCAAGTCCGCGTCTGGTTCGTCTTCCGGGCTGACGGAAGTGTCCACCTTTCCGGCAATAGGTGGAGATTCCTCGCCTGGCTGAATAGAAGGGGCTGCCAAAGCAAACTGAGTCACAGAGCCAATTGAAACCCCAAGAATTAGGGCCAATGGCCAAGTCGCCCCAGCAAGCCGCGTTCGTGAGTGGTCGTGTACTGACTCCATCATACTTTCTAAATCTACACTACCGAGTAGGACCGACGTTGTCAACAAATTGTAGGCACTACTGTCCCCCACATTGGTGTCATGCCGCTATGCTCGTTGGCGTTTCCGTTGCGTATCGTGCTCGATTAAAGTGCGGGCAAGTTAGCAACAAGTTCATAGCAATGATGCCGCGTTACGATGTTCCTTGCCTTGACACTCTTCAAAGGGCAGTGGTATCGTACGCGCCTTCCTGGCGCAGTTTTCCCTGCAACGACCCAATCGGAGGAGGAGTTGTCGATGTTGAAGCGGTATTTGCTGGCTCCGGGTCCCACGCCTGTCCCGCCAGAGGTGCTTTTGGCGATGGCGAGGCCCATGATTCATCACCGGGCTCCGGAGTTTGACAAGCTTTTTGCAGAAGTTCGGGACGGTTTGAAGTGGTTGTTTCAGACCAAGAACGATGTCTTGATGTTAGCGGCCTCAGGCACAGGCGGTATGGAAGGTTCGGTATCGAATTTTCTTTCTCCCGGCGACAAGGCTCTCACAATTAATGGCGGCAAGTTCGGAGAGCGCTGGACCAAGCTGTGTA
>Ga0335070_10001270_pt1 | contig 29086 bp, 22 predicted proteins | sample Lox_Sample_13_FD_206722 | JGI IMG/M metagenome (GOLD analysis project Ga0335070, IMG submission 206722) | Soil microbial communities from Loxahatchee National Wildlife Refuge, Florida, United States - Lox_Sample_1.3 | ecosystem: Environmental > Terrestrial > Soil > Wetlands | place: USA...
GGCCGTTACACCGACGACATCAGCGTCCCCCGCCAGGCCTACGCCGCTTTCCTGCGCTCGCCGCACGCCCATGCGCGGGTGACGAAACTCGATACATCGGCCGCCAAGATGCTTCCCGGCGTCCTCGGCGTGTTCGCCGGCGACGATCTCGCCGCGGCACGGGTCGGTGATCTGCCGTGCATGGCCCCGGCGGTGAACCGCGATGGCTCGGCCATGAAAATCCCGCCGCGGCCGGCGATGGCACGCGGGCACGTGCATTTCGTCGGCGATACCGTCGCGATGGCGATCGGTGAGACGCTGGCCGCCGCGCGCGACGCCGTCGAGCGCATCGCGGTCGAATACGATCCGCTGCCCGCGGTCACCGATGCGGCCGAAGCCCTCAAGGCCGGCGCGCCGCAGATCTGGGACATGGTGCCGGGCAATCTGGCGTTCGATTGGGCGCTCGGGGATGAAGACAAGACGGCGGCCGGCTTTGCGGTCGCGGCCAAGGTCGTCACGCTCGATCTCGTCAACAATCGGGTCGTGCCAAACTCGATGGAGCCGCGCAACGCGCTCGGCGAGTACGACGCGATGAACGGCAAGTTCACGTTGTATGTGTCGTGCCAGTCGACGCATGGCCTGCGCAAGGTTCTGGCCGACTACGTTTTCCACGTCCCGGAGAGCAAGGTCCGCGTCGTGTCGCCGGACGTCGGCGGCGGCTTCGGCATGAAGATCTTCATGTATCCCGAATACGTGAACGTCCTGTTCGCCGCTCGCGTGCTCGGCCGGCCGGTCAAATGGAGCGGCGACCGCTCGGAAGCGTTCCTCACCGACACGCACGGCCGCGACCACCGCACCCACGCCGAGGTGGCGCTCGACAAGGACGGCAAGTTCCTGGCCTTCCGCGTCAGCACACAAGCCAACCTCGGGGCCTATGCGTCACATTACGGCCCCTTCATTCCGACGGCAGCGGGCTCGGCGATGCTGAACGGCGTCTACGCTTTTCCTGCGGTGTTCGTCTCGGTCAAGGGCGCCTACACCAACACGGCGCCGATCGATGCGTATCGCGGCGCCGGACGGCCGGAAGCGAACTACGTCGTCGAACGCGTCGTCGACGCCGCCGCCAAGGCCACGGGCCTTTCACCCGACGAGATCCGGCGGCGCAACTTCATCCCGCCCTCGGCGATGCCCTACAAGACGGCGCTCGGATCGACCTACGACACCGGCGACTTCGCAAAAAACATGAGCGATGCCATGAAGGCAGCCGATTGGGCGGGTGCCGCGGCGCGCAAAGCCGATGCGAAGCGGCAAGGCAAGCTGCGCGGCATCGGCATGGCGACCTACATCGAGGCCTGCGGCGGCGGCACCGATGAGACGGCGCAGGTCCGCGTCGCCTCAGACGGCGGCGTTACGGTCCTGATCGGTAATCAGTCGAACGGCCAAGGCCACGAGACAATCTATGCGCAACTCGTCGCTGACCGGCTCGGCGTGCCCTTCGAGTCCGTCCGTGTCGTTCAGGGTGACTCTGACGTTGTGCTCTACACCGGCCTCACCGGCGGAAGCCGCGCCACCTCGGTCGGCGGCACGGCGGCGCTCACCGCGACCGACCAGATCATCGCGAAGGGAAAGCTCATCGCGGCGCACCTGATGGAAGCCGCCCCCGCCGACGTCGAGTTCGACCACGGCCGCTTCCGCATTGCCGGCACCGACAAGTCGAAATCGTTCGTCGATGTCGTCAAGGCAGCGTACGCGCCTGCGACCCTGCCGAAGGGTCTGACACCCGGCCTCGACGAGACCGCCAATTCCACATTGCTGCCGTCGACTTTTCCCAACGGTTGTCACGTCTGCGAGCTGGAGATCGATCGCGCCACCGGCAACATCGCGATCGACCGCTACACGATCGTCGACGACTTCGGCCGGGTGATCAATCCGCTGACCTTGGCTGGTCAGGTCCATGGCGGCACCGTCCAGGGTATCGGCCAGGCGCTTTACGAGGGCTGCGTGTACGATCCTTCGTCGGGTCAGCTTTTGACCGCCTCTTTCCTCGACTACTGCATGCCGCGCGCCGACAACGTCCCAGGCTTCGCCTTCGCGTTCAACGAGGTGCCGACGACCGCCAACCGGCTCGGAGTGAAAGGCGCCGGCGAAGCCGGAGCGATCGGCGCCCCACCGGCCGTGATCAACGCGATCGTCGACGCGCTCGCGGAACTCGGCGTCACGCATGTCGATATGCCGGCGACGCCCGAGAAGCTCTGGCGAATCATGCATGGCGCCGGCGCCCGGCAGGCCGCGGAGTGAGCGCCACGTGAAGGCGCCGAACGAGCTTTCGGCCACCGAAGCGGCAGCGGCGATTGCCGGGGGAAGCCTCCGCTCGACAGAGCTGGTCGAGTCCTGTCTCGCACGGATCGACGAGCGCGAGCCGGTGGTGAAGGCCTGGGTGAACCTCGATCGCCCTCACGTGCTTGCCCAAGCCAGAGCTTGCGACGCAGCGCCAGCACGCGGACCGCTGCACGGCGTGCCCGTGGCGATCAAGGACATCATCGACACGGCGGACCTCCCTACCGAATATGGCTCCGCGATCTACCCCGGCCATCGCCCGACGATTGATGCCGCGTGCGTCGCGTTGGTGCGGCGCGCCGGCGGGATCGTCATGGGCAAGACGGTGACGACGGAATTCGCCGCGTTCCAGCCGAATAAGACGGCGAACCCGCACAACCCGCAGCACACGCCCGGCGGATCGTCGAGCGGCTCCGCGGCCGCCGTCGCCGACTTCCACGTGCCGCTGGCCTTCGGCACGCAGACGGCAGGCTCGATAACGCGGCCGGCCGCGTACTGCGGCGTCGTCGGCTTCAAGCCGACCTTCGGCACCTACGCCCTGGCGGGCATAAAACCTTTCGCGTGGAGCTTCGACACGCTCGGCACGTTCAGCCGCACCGTCGAAGACGCCGTTCTGATGTGGCGTGTCCTGCAAGCCGCCGCGCCGCCGCCGGTTTCGACATTGCCAAAGCGCCCGCGCCTTGCCCTTTGCCGCACACCATTCTGGGATTCGGCCGCGCCGGAGGCACGGCAGGCCTTCGATCAGGCGAGCCGGGCGTTGGCGGGCGCCGGCTGCGAGCTCGAAGAAGCGGTCCTGCCCGCCTCGTTCGAACGTCTGGTCGACGTCCATAAGCTGATCCTGGAGTACGAGGGGGCCCGCAACCTCGCGTTCGAGGCCGAGCCGGCGCGGATCGACAAACTCAGCCCAAGCTTGCGGACGATGGTCGAGAACGGCTTCCGGCAGCCCGCCCAGCGGTATCTCGACGCGCGCGAAGCCATGCGGCGGGCGCAGCAAGAATTTGCGGCGCTGAGCGGAAGCTGGGACGTGCTCATGGCGCCGGCAGCGCCCGGAGAGGCACCGCGCGGCCTGGGCGCGACCGGCGATCCGCTGTTCAGTCGCATGTGGACGCTCCTCCACGTCCCCGTCCTGAATATGACGGTCGCCAAAGGACCGACCGGCTTGCCGGTGGGCGTGCAGTTCATTGGTCGGCACGGCGGCGATCTCGTATTGTTGGAGCTCTGCCGGCGATTCGCCGAGGCGCTCGCTTGAACCTCCCCGATCTGACGTCACTGCTCCCCGAAATCGTCCGCCTGTCGCATCGCGCGGGCGACGAGATCATGCGGATCTATGGCGGCGATTTCAGTGTGCGGGCCAAGGCCGACGCGTCGCCGGTGACCGATGCCGATGAAGCATCGGAAGCCATCATCCTGCCGCGCTTGCGCGAACTGACGCCGGACATCGCGATCGCCTCCGAGGAGGCACTGGGGCCAAACGGCAGCCGCGACTGGAAAGCACCGGCGACGTTCTGGCTGGTCGATCCGCTCGATGGCACGCGTGAGTTCACGTCCCGCAACGGCGAGTTCTCGGTCAACATTGCGCTGGTGAGCGACCGTCGTCCCGTTCTTGGCGTCGTGCATGCGCCCGCGGTCGGGGTCACATGGTGGGGCGCCGGCTCGGGAACGGCGATGATGCAGCACGCCGGCAAGTCCCCGGCGGCGATCCGCGCCCGCCGCCCGCCGCCCGCGGGCATCGTGGCCTTGGAAAGCCGCAGCCACGGCGATCGCGCGGCGATCGACGCATTCTTTGCCGAGCACAACGTGGCGGCCCGGCGACAATCCGGCAGTGCGCTGAAATTCGGCATCCTCGCGCAGGGCGAGGCCGACCTTTATCCCCGCTTCGGCCCGACCATGGAATGGGATACCGCGGCGGGCCATGCGGTCCTCGAGGCCGCGGGCGGACACATCGAAACCTTGAGCGGCGGACCGTTGCTGTACGGCAAGCCCGGCCTGCGAAATCCCGATTTCATCGCCCGCGGCGCGCGTTAGCCATCCATGTGAGGCGACTCACTGACGATCTAAGGCTCAGCCCGTCCTATCCCAGATCTCCTGACCGAGCGCCTCGATCTCGACCGCCGCCGGCGAGCCGGGCTCCGCCTCCGAGACGCCCTGTCCGCTGGCCATGGTCTCGGCGAAGGCGACGCGATTGCCCAAGGTCGAATGGGCGACGCCGATGTTCAGGGCTGTCAGCTTTTCCACCATGTCGCTCGCAAGCCGCGACCGCGCCGGCATGCGGTTGACGACGAGAATCACCGGCCGGCGCTCCGCCCACGCGAGTTCGAGCGTCGGCTTGGTCGCCCAGAGATCCATCGGCGAGGGTTGCACCGGCACGATCACCAGGCTCGAGGCACGAACCGCGATGCGTGCCTCGGTCGCGGCGTGCGGCGGCGAATCGATGAGGACCGCGTCGTGCTCACGCGCGAGGCGCTCTACTTCCGCCGCAAGCCGCCAGCCGGTGATCTGCGAGAACGTGAAGCCGAGATCGTCGCCATTGCGCGATCCACGGCGCTGCTGCACCCACAGTGTCAGGCTGCCTTGCGGATCGATGTCGATGAGGGCCACCCGCCGGCCTTGGCCGCTCCACGATACCGCGAGATGCGCAACCAGCGTGGTCTTGCCCGCCCCGCCTTTTTGCTGGGCGATGGTGAAAATCCTGGCCGTCAAAAAAATCTCCGGGTGTTGCTGCCGCGCCTCCCAATCCTGGCATAGTGGCGGGCACCGAACACAACCGCAAGGTTGATGGCCGCGGTCAGCAGAGCCGCCCCTTATTGCCGTCGCGGCGGCGCAGGCGTAACCTTTCTCGCGTGACTGCGGCGCAGTCACGCGAAAGCCGCCGCAACGCGTTTGCGGTGACTGCGGTTCGCTCTCGTACGGGTCCGCCTCGTCGACAGGCGCCCCGGACCGGAGTGGTTCCGCTGCAAAGACCCCAGAGCCGCCGCCTTCGGACGGCGGCTCTTCTAATTTCTAATTTTTCGGCTTCATGTTGGCCCCCTTGTGTTACGCAATGGGGCATGAGCTTTCGTGTCGCCCCCATGAAGCCGACGCGCGCTGCGTTCCGCCGCGCCGCGTCGCTGCTCCGCCGCGGCCGGCTGGTGGCGTTCCCGACGGAGACCGTCTATGGCCTGGGTGCCGACGCGACCTCCGACCGCGCTGTGGCGGGCATCTATGCGGCCAAGCGCCGGCCGCGATTCAATCCCTTGATCGTCCACGTCGCGGATATGAAGAGCGCACGCCGTCTCGCCGTGTTTGATTCGCGGGCGGAGCGACTCGCCCGGCATTACTGGCCCGGTCCGCTGACCGTCGTGCTGAAGCGCCGGCCGGGCGCGCCGCTGTCGCGCCTCCTCGGGCGCGGCCTCAGCACGGTGGCCATCCGCATGCCCGACAGTCCGATCGCGTTGCGGCTCATTCGTGAGGCCGGGCGCCCGCTGGCGGCACCGAGTGCCAACCGCTCGGGAGCGGTCAGCCCGACACGCGCCGCGCATGTCCGCACATCGCTCGGCGGGCGCGTCGCCATGGTCCTGGATGGCGGCGCCTGCCGCGTCGGCCTGGAATCGACGGTCGTGGATCTGTCGGGGACGCGCGCGCAGCTGTTGCGGCCGGGCGGCCTGCCCCTTGAGGCACTTTCTTCTGTCGTGAAATCGATTGCCGTTGCCACCGGCGAAACGCACCGACCGGCGTCGCCGGGCCTGCTCACCAGCCACTATGCGCCGCGGCGCAAAGTGCGGCCCGATGCAACCGCGCCGCGCCCCGGCGAAGCCTATCTTGCGTTCGGACCGCTGCCGCGCATGGCAAGGCCCGCCGCGACGCTGAACCTCAGTGCCAAGGGCGACCTCGACGAGGCGGCCGCGAACCTCTTCGCGATGCTGCAAGCCCTCGATCGACCCGAGTTCGCCGCGATCGCCGTAGCCCCCATCCCGTCCCGGGGGATCGGACGCGCGATCAACGACCGTTTGCGACGGGCAGCGGCGGCGAACCGTTAGCGTCGCTCCTCGCCGTCAGGCGGCGCGAATTCTCCGCGCGAACGCCTCGCGCCACGGCGCACGCCTGCGGAACCCGTTAACCTCCGGAAGCCCTAATTTTCCGTAACGGTCCTGACCATTGGATTTGAACCCGTTGCTTGGGATGCGCTGGGCGCTTACGGATTCGCTTACCAAGGCGGTCGCCGCAATTTTTCGTTTTATCGGGCCTTAAACTTTGGTCGCTAAAACTACGGGTGAATTCGACAATAGAGTCCGCGAAATTACGGACGATGCCCGGATATGAAAAGTAACGCGACGCTAGCCGCTGCGCCGACCCTGTCGTCTGCAAAAAACCGGCGGAACTGGATTGTTTTCGGCGCGGCCGCAATTGCCGCGTTGGCGATCGGGCTCGGCTCGTCGCTCTGGTTCGAACGCGAACGGATCATCGCGGAGACCGAGAAGTCGGCGGCCAAGCTCGCGCTGGCGCTTGATGCGCATTCGCGGGCGACCTTTGAAAGCGCCGACACCGTGCTGCGGATCACCCAAGGTCAGCTGGAGCGGGCCGGTGCGCGCGGCGACGCCACCGCCGAGACGGTGCGTGCCGTCCTGGCGTACAACGTGGCGGGCCAACGCATCATCCACAGTTTGAGCCTGCGCGATCGCGACGGCAGGGTCACCCTCCTGACCTTGTTGCCGGAGGCGCCGATGGTGGACACATCGGCCAGCGACTATTTCCGCGCGCAACGCGACGGCACGGCGAACGGAACTTACATCGGGCGCCCCATCCACAGCATCGTCACCGGCGAATGGATGATCCCCCTGTCCCGCCGCCTGACCGATGAGCGCGGCGAGTTCTCCGGCGTTCTGGTGGCCGCGATTCCGCTCCGCTTCTTCGGCGACTTCTTTCTGTCGCTGCAGGTGGGCGACCACGGCCTGGTCACGCTGCTTCGCGCCGATGGCGTGACGCTTGTCCGCGAACCGGTTGACGATCGCATCGGCGAACGCATGCCCGGCAGCAGTCCGCTGTTCAACACCTACTTGCCGCAATCGCCGATCGGCACGCTTCGCCTGCTCAGCTCGAGTGACGGGATCGACCGGATCTTCGCTTACCGGCAGGTCGCGAATCTGCCGCTCGTCGTCACGGTCGGCATCGCGGTCGATGATGCGTTATCCGGATGGTACGCCGAATTACGCCAATACATCGCCGTCTGGCTGGGATGCGCGACGCTGCTCGCCGCTTTCACCCTCATCATGGTCCGGCATGCCAACCGGCGGGAAACCACGGAGCGCCTGGCCCGCGAGGTCGAAGACCGGTTCCGGCGCGTGGTGGCAAACATCCCAGGCGGCGTGTTCCAGCGTGTTCACGAGCCCGACGGAACGTTCACCTACAATTTCCTGAGCGCGAACGCGAAGCAGATCTTCGGCTATCCCGCCGAGGCCATCATCCGGAACCCGTCCCTGATGCTGGATCTCATCCATGAGGACGACCGGCCGGCGCTGGATCGCGCCATAAGGGAATCCGCCGAACGCATGGCGACTCTCACGATGGAGTATCGCATCCGCCGGCCCGACGGCGAGGTGCGGTGGATACAGACCAACTCGACGCCGCGGCGCCTCCTTAATGGCGACGTCGTATCGGACGGTCTCATCATCGACGTCACCGAGCGCAAGCAGATGGAACTTGCCCTGCAGAAGAGCGAGGCCGATGCGGCGCGCGCGCGCGCGCTGCTGACGGACGCGATCGAGAGCATCAACGGCGGCTTCGTGATCTACGACGCCGAAGACCGCCTTGTGCTGATGAACCGCACCGCGCGCGAGTGGAATCCCGATTTTGCGGCGGTGGCGCTCCCCGGCGCTACGCATGAGGAACTGATTCGCGCCGCCGCCAAGACCGGCCGTCTGGTGGGAACCGGTCCCGACATCGACGCGATCGTGCAGCAGCGGCTGCAGCTCCATCGCAACGCCTATGGACAGCCGATCGAGCGGTGCGTCGGAGGACGTTGGTTCCAGGTGACCGAATATCCGACCAGCGACGGCGGCGTGGTCGTGCTGCGTACCGACATCACCGAGCTGAAACAGGCCAATCTGCGTCTCGAGGAAGCGCGCCTCATCGCCGACCAAGCGAGCCGCGCAAAGTCCGAATTTCTCGCCATGATGAGCCACGAGCTACGCACGCCGCTCAACGCCGTACTCGGCTTCTCGGAGATCATCCGCGATCACGTCGACACGTTGCCCTCGGCAAAGGTCGCCGAATACGCCGCCGACGTTTACTCCTCGGGCACTCACCTCCTGACGCTCATCAACGACGTCCTCGATCTGTCGAAGATGGAGGCCGGCCGGATGGAGCTCAACCGCCAGCCGATCGAGGTCGACGAGATCGTGGATCGCTCGCTTCGCATGGTGAAGGATCGCGCGATGCGCCACAGCATCGACATCATCAAGGAGGTGGCACCGCATCTGCCGCCGCTCTGGGCGGACGAACGCAAGCTGATACAAATCCTGCTCAACCTGCTGTCCAACGCCGTGAAATTCACGCCCGATGGCGGCCGCGTGGTGATCTCGGCGCACCACGACAGAAATTCGGTGATCCTGCGCGTGGCTGACAACGGCATCGGCATTGCCGCCGACGATATTGCCAAGGCTCTCTCCCCGTTCGGGCAGATCGACAGCCTTCTCACGCGGCAGCACGCCGGCACCGGTCTCGGGTTGCCCCTCGCCAAGAATCTGGCGGAGCTGCACGGTGCATCCTTCGAGCTGGAGAGCGCGCTGGGGCTGGGCACGACCGTCACGCTGCGCTTCCCCCTGGGGCTTCGGGCAGCGGCCTGATCCGCGTCATCGGTGGCCTGAAGCGGCGAATCCGCCCTCGCCCGGCGGTTGCCAAACGTTAACCAATTCTGTTTAAGGTGCGCTGCACCATTCCGCGATTTCCGGATGGCGCGGCCTCGAGGACTGTCGCCACCTCATCTGGGGAACTCATGAGCGCCTCGCTGCAACGGCTGCCGGTGACGCTCCGTTATCTGGCCGGCGTGGCCGGTTTCGCCGCCGCGTATTACGTCGTGGCGCGTTTCGGGCTGACCTGGGCCACCGTTGAAGAAAGCGTGACCGCGATCTGGCCGCCGAGCGGCCTGTCGCTGGCGGTCCTTCTGCTGTTCGGGCGGCGGCTGTGGCCGGGGATTTTCCTCGGCGCGCTCTTCGCCAATCTGGATACGAGCGCGACCTCTGTCAGCGCCGGTGCCATCGCGGTCGGCAACACCCTCGAAGCGCTGGCGGGCGCAGCCCTCCTCGGCTGGAGCGGCTTTGACAACAAACTGGACCGTCTGTCCGACGTCCTGCGCCTGATCGTGCTGGGTGCACTCGTCTCACCGTTGATCGCCGCCACCAACGGGACCGTGCAGCTCTGCTGGGCCGGTCTGGCACCGTGGCCGCAGTTCACCGCGATCTGGTCGGCGTGGTGGCTGGGCGACGGGCTGAGCGTCGCGATCCTGACGCCGCTCGTCCTGGCCTGGGCGCAGCCGCTCGCGTGGCCGAGCTTGCAGCGGATCGCCGAAGCTGCCCTGATCGCGGCTGCACTCGGCGCTGTCTGCGCGATCGCATTCGGCCTCGACGGGAGTGCCTCCCGCCCGGCCCTGGCCTATGCCGTGTTTCCGATCGCGCTCGGCGCCGCCATGCGGTTCCAGCTTCGTGGCGCCACAGCGGCCGTGCTGCTGATCACCGCACTCACCATATGGGCGGCGGCGCTTCATCCCGACCTCTTCGCGATGAGCGGAATGGCCGAGGGTCTGGTCATCCTGCAGGTATTTACCGGCTCTGTCGCGTTGTCGAGCCTGGCTCTGGCCGCGGCTCTGACCGAGCGCGAGAACGCACTGTCGGCGCAGCGACACAGCCAGGCGGAAGCGCTACAAGCCCAAGCCCGGCTCGCCGACGCGATCGAAAGCCTGCGCGACCATTTCATCCTCTACGACAAGGATGACCGCGTCGTGCTCATCAACGAGGTCGCGCGCAACTGGCATCCCGACTTCGCCACCGTCGCCGTTCCGGGAGCGCATATTTCCGATCTCGCCCGCGCCGCCGCGCGCACCGGCCTTCTCGCCGGCATCGACGACGTCGAAGAGGCGGTGCGTGCGCGCCTGAGCGTCCATCGCAAGAGCCACGGCAAAGTGCTGGAGCGGCAGATCGGGGGGCGGTGGCTGCAAGTCCGCGAGTTTCCGACGCGGGACGGCGGCCTGCTCGTTCTGCGCACCGATATAACCGAGTTGAAACACGCGATGGACGCGCTCGAGAAGAGTGAGCACGACGCTCTGCGTGCGCACGCCTTGCTGATCGACGCCATCGAAAGCCTGGATGACGGTTTCATACTCTGGGATTCGGACGACCGCCTGGTGCTGTACAATCAGGCGCTGAAGCGGATGCTGCCAGCCGAGGCGAGCTTCATCGCGCCGGGAATTACGTTCACCGAACTCGTCGAACGCCGGGTTCGGACCGGGCAAATCCTGGAAGCGATCGGGCGCGAGGACGCATTCATTCGGGAGCGCATCGCGGCGCACCGAAACCCGACGGCCGGTGCTCTGGAGCAGCACTTCGCCACGGATATCTGGGTCAACGTCCGCGAGCGCCGTACCCGCGAGGGCGGCCTTGCGGTCATTCTGCATGACATCACCGCTCTAAAGCGGCGGGAGGGAGAGCTCATCGCCACCCGCTCCGAGGCGATCAGCGCCAATCGCGCCAAGTCCGAGTTCCTCGCGATGATGAGCCATGAGCTGCGAACGCCGCTCAACGTCGTCATCGGATTCGCCGAAATTCTGCGCGACCAGGGCGGACGGCTGCCGGCGGCCAAGGTCATGGACTATGCAAGCGACGTCTACGAAGCGGCGCGGCATCTGCTCAATCTGCTGAACGACGTCCTCGACCTGTCGAAAGCCGAGGCCGGCAAAATGGAGCTGCAACGCGGGCCGGTCGACCTGCAGGTGGTGGTCGACCGCAGCGTGCGGATGGTCAAAGAGCGCGCAGTCCAGAGGCGGATTTCCCTGACGACGGATATTCCCGACGGACTGCCGATCCTGAATGCCGACGAGCGCAAGGTCGTCCAGATCCTCCTCAACCTGCTCTCGAACGCCGTCAAGTTCACGCCCGAGGGCGGCAATGTCCATATCCTTGCCCGGCGCGACGGGACCGATCGCGTGCTGGTGCAGGTCAACGATAACGGGATCGGAATCGCACCCGAAAACATCGCGCAGGCGCTGACGGCATTCGGACAGGTGAGCAACCTCTTCACCCGCGACCAGGCCGGTACGGGCCTGGGACTCCCCTTGGCCAAGCAGCTGGCCGAGCTGCACGGGGCCACACTCGACCTCGAGAGCGCCGTCGGGGTCGGCACCACGGTCAGCCTGCGCTTCCCGGTCTCCGCTCCGGCCTCGACCGCGGTCGCCTAGATTGCTGCCGGCCGCGGGCCGCGGCCTTGCTCCGGCGGCATGCGTGCGATACGTCTTGCACCATGTCCGATACTCTCACCTCGCGGCAGAACTCCGCTCTCGACCGCCTCAAAGCCGCCGTCGGGCCCAAAGGCTGGACCGACGATCCGGCTGAGCTCGCGCCGCGTCTTCTCGAAGAGCGCGGCCATTACCGCGGCCGCACGGCGCTTCTGATCCGCCCGGCCTCGACCGCGGAGGTCGCGTCGGTGATCGGCATTTGTGCCGAGACCGGCACGCCGGTTGTTCCGCAGGGCGGCAACACCGGCATGATGGGCGGCGCCACTCCCTTCGAGCACGGCGGCGAGGTTCTTCTCTCGCTGGCGCGCATGAACAAGGTGCGCGAGCTCGATGCGCTCAACTATACGATCACCGTCGACGCCGGCTGCATCCTCGCGAATATCCAGAAGGCCGCCGAAGACGCGGACCGCCTGTTTCCGCTCAGCATCGGCGCGGAAGGCACGTGCCAGATCGGCGGCAATCTCTCGACGAATGCCGGCGGCGTCCAGGTGCTGCGCTACGGCATGGCGCGCGACCTCGTGCTCGGCCTTGAAGTGGTGCTGCCGGATGGCCGCGTGCTCGACGGCCTGCGCGGCCTCAGGAAGGACAACACCGGCTACGATCTCAAACAGCTGTTCCTCGGCGCCGAAGGCACGCTCGGCGTCATCACCGGAGCGGTGCTGAAGCTGTTCCCGCGGCCGCGCCAGGTCGAAACCGCTTTCATCGCGGTGCGCGATCCCGCCGCCGCTATCGAGCTTCTCGCGCGCCTTCGCAACGGCACTGGCGACGCCGTGACGGCGTTCGAGCTGATCTCGCGGACCGCCTTGGGCATGGTGCTCGCGCATATTCCCGGCAGCGTCGATCCGCTCGCTGAACCGCATGACTGGTACGTTCTCACCGACTGCTCGTCCGGCGACAGCGGCGGCAGTCTGCGCGCTGCCGTCGAACAGACATTGAGCGACGCGATCGAGGCTGGGCTCGCCTTCGATGCCACGCTCGCCGCCAGCGCCCAACAGTCGAAGGCGATGTGGCGTATGCGCGACAGCATCACCGAGGCGCAGAAGCCCGAAGGTGGCAGCATCAAGCACGATGTGTCGGTGCCGGTATCGTCCGTGGCCGATTTCATCGCCGAGGCGTCCGCGATCTGCGCCCGCACGATCCCGGGCTGCCGGCCGGTCGTGTTCGGCCATGTGGGCGACGGCAATATCCATTTCAATGTCAGCCAGCCGGCGTCGGAGCCGAAACAGGGCACGGCACGCGAGACGTTCCTGGCGCGCTGGGGCGAGCTCAACCGGCTCGTCCATGACGTCGTGCGGCGCATGAACGGCAGCATTTCGGCCGAGCACGGCATCGGCCGCCGCAAGATCGACGAGCTCGTCCGCTATAAATCGCCGCTCGAGATCGAGCTGATGCGGACCATCAAGCGCACGCTCGATCCTAAGAACATCATGAATCCAGGCAAGGTCGTGGCGGTCTGAGGGAGGTTTCGTCGAAGTGACGAACTGGGAACATTTTCGCGTGCCGCGCGTCGCGCTCGAAGAGCGCGTGGACGGCACGCAGCTGATCCGGCCGCTCGATGCGCTGCCCCCTTATCCGCCACGGCTCGGCGACATCTTTCTGCGTCAGGCCGAGGCCATCCCGGACCGGCTCTATCTCGCGGGCCGTGAGGCGACAGGCGCCTGGCGCAAGGTCACCTATGGCGAGATGGGCCGGCTCGCCCGCGCAATCGCCCAGGCGATTCTCGACCGAGAGCTCGGGCCCGAGCGGCCGGTCGTCCTCGTCGCGGAGAACGGCGTCGATCACGCGCTGATGGCCATCGGCTGCCTGATCGCTGGCGTGCCGTTCGCGCCGGTGTCCGCGGCCTACGCGCGCCCCGGTCAGGGCTTCAGCAAGCTCAGCTACATTCTCGAGCTCATGACGCCTGGTTTGATCTTCGTCGACACATGGGCGCGCTATAGCGGCGCGCGTGAGGCACTGCACGGAAAAGCCGAGATCGCGGTTGCCGGCGAGCTGCCGGCCGGCGCCGATGTCACATCGTTCGGCCGCTTCACGCAGACGAGCGTCACTGCGGCCGTCGATGCGGCGGCGCACGCGATTACGCCGGAGAGCGTCGCCAAGATCCTGTTCACGTCGGGCTCGACCGACATGCCGAAAGGCGTGATCAACACACACCGGATGCTGTGCGCGAACCAGGCGATGATCGCGTTCCAGTGGCCCTTCCTGGAACATGAGCCGCCGGTGCTGTGCGACTGGCTGCCGTGGAGTCACACCTTCGCCGGCAACCACAATTTCCACCTCGTACCGTGGCACGGCGGCACCTATTACCTCGATGAGGGCAAGGCCGCGCCAGGCTTGATCGAAAAGACCGTCGCCAACCTGCGCGAGGTCTCGCCGACGATGTATCTGAATGTGCCGCGCGGCTACGCGATGCTGCTCGAGTATCTCGAGCGCGACAGCGCGCTGCGCGACCGTTTTTTCAAGAAACTGCGCTTTGTGTTCTACGCGGGCGCCGCGATGGCCGACAGCCTGCAGATCCGGCTGCGCAAGCTGGCCGAGGAGGTCACCGGGGAGGCGGTGCCGCTGGTCTGCGCTTGGGGGGCCACGGAAACCGCACCGCAGGCGACCAGCGTCAATTATCCCAATCGCGTGCCGACGTGCATCGGCCTGCCGTCGCCCGGTGTCGAGGTCAAGCTGGCACCCCTCGGCGACAAGCACGAGCTCCGGGTGCGCGGCCCCAATATCACGCCCGGCTACTGGCGCCGGCCCGATCTGACGGCCGCCGCCTTCGACGAGGAGGGTTTCTACCGTTCGGGTGACGCCGCCAAGCTCTGCGATCCGGCTGACCCCGCGAAGGGGCTGATGTTCGACGGGCGTATCACCGAGAATTTCAAGCTTTCGACCGGCACCTGGGTGCATGTCGGAGCCGTCCGGCTGGAGGCAATCGCGGCCTGCGCGCCGGTGATGGAGGACTGCGTGATCACCGGCCACGATCGTGACGAAATCGGCGCGCTGGTCTTTCCCAGCGTCGGGGGTTGCCGCAGCCTTTGCCCGCATCTGCCGGCCGACGCCCCGATCACAAAGCTGGTCGCCGAGCCGGCGGTCCGCACAGCGCTCGCCGACGGTCTCAAACGTCTGGCGGCGGAAGGCGGCGGCAGCTCGATGCGGATCGCCCGCGCGCTGTTGGTCGCGGAGCCGCCGACCATCGATGCCAACGAGATCACCGACAAAGGCTATATCAACCAGCGCGCGGCGCTGAAAACCCGCGCGGCATTGGTCGAGAAACTCTATGCCGATCCGCCCGGCGCGGACGTCATCCGGCTGAATTTCTAGGGAGATGCCATGACCGGCTATACCCCACCCCTCCAGGACATGCTGTTCACGCTCGAAGCGGTCGCGGGCCTGCCCGACGTCGCCCAGCATTTCGACGGCAATGCGGCCCCCGATCTCGTGGCGCAAATCCTGGATGGAGCCGGCAAGCTCGCCTCGGAGGTGTTGGCACCCCTCAATGCACCGGGGGATCGCGCCGGTTCCGTGCTCGAGAACGGCGTCGTGCGCACGCCCTCCGGCTTTAAGGACGCCTACAAAACCTATGTCGAGGGCGGCTGGAACGGCCTGCCGTTCCATGCCGAGTTCGGCGGGCAGGATCTGCCCTGGATGGTGACGACCGCGGTTCAAGAGATGTGGCAATCGGCCAACCTGTCGTGGACGCTCGGTCCGCTCCTGACCACGGCCGCGGTCGAAGCGCTCACCGCGCATGGCACCGCGGACCAGAAGCGCATCTATCTCCCGAAACTCGTCTCGGGCGAGTGGATGGGGACGATGAACCTCACCGAGCCGCAGGCCGGCTCCGACGTCGGCGCGCTCAGGACGCGCGCCGTGCGCGCGGGCGATCACTACAAGATCACCGGCCAGAAGATCTTCATCACCTACGGCGACCATGACTGGACGGAAAACATCGTCCACCTCGTCCTCGCCCGTCTGCCCGACGCGCCGCCCGGCAGCAAAGGTATTTCGCTCTTCCTCGTGCCCAAATTCCTGGTCGGCGCCGACGGCCAAATCGGCGCGCGCAACGACCTGCGCGTTGTGTCACTCGAGCACAAGCTCGGCATCCACGCCTCGCCGACCTGCGTCATGGCGTATGGCGACAATGGCGGGGCCGTGGGGTACCTGATCGGCCGCGAGAACGAAGGTCTCGCGTGCATGTTCACAATGATGAACAACGCGCGGCTCCAGGTCGGATTGCAGGGTGTCGCCATCGCCGAGCGCGCGTATCAGCAGGCGCGCGAATACGCGCGCACGCGGCTGCAAAGCCGCGAGATCGGCGCCACGAGCCCGGATCCGGCGCCGATCATCCGGCACCCGGACGTCCGCCGGATGCTGCTCACGATGCGCTGCCTGACCGAGGCGTCACGGGCGCTGACCTACACCGCGGCCGCGTCGCTCGATCTCTCCAAACGTCACCCCGACGGCGGCGCGCGTGCGCGGCATCACGCGCGGCTCGACCTGTTGACGCCCGTGGTGAAAGCCTGGAGCACCGATATCGGCGTCGAAGTCGCCTCGCTCGGCATCCAGGTCCATGGCGGGATGGGGTTCATCGAGGAGACAGGTGCGGCGCAACATTATCGTGACGCGCGCATCACGCCGATCTACGAAGGCACCAACGGGATTCAGGCAAACGACCTCGTCTTCCGTAAGCTCGGCCGCGATCAGGGCGAGGCGGCCAGCAATTTTCTCCGCGAGATTACGGAGTTCGAAACCGCACTGCCGGTCGAACACAGCGATTTCGCGGCGTTGCGCCGGCAATTGACGGCCGGCCGCACCGCCCTCGCTGACGCCACGCAGGTCGTCGTCGGGCTCATCAAAACCGACCAGCGCAGCGCGGCGGCCGCGGCGGTGCCTTATCTCCGGCTGTTCGGTACCGTCGCCGGTGGCTACGTGCTGGCGCGTGCCGCCAAGGCGGCGGGCGAACGGCGGCGGCGCGGTGATGACGATGCGGCGTTTTGCGATGCCAAAGTTGTCACGGCACGCTTCTTCGCCGACCATGTCCTGAGTCAGGCCGCCGGCCTTCTGCACACCGTGCAGCAAGGCGGGACAAGCGTCTTCGGCCTTCACGACGATCAATTCTGACGCAACCGGCGCCCTCTCCGTTTCGCGCGACTGCAATCGTCGGCGCGAAATCGCGTCTCTATTAAAGAATTTTTAGCCTCGCCGTGCTTTTTTTCTTGCATTGCTAGTCGATTGGTCCCAAATACCGAAATCCGCATTTTCGCGGATGTCTAAGGAGGTGTGGACAAGGAATGGGAACGAAGGCGACGGTCACGAAGTCGGGCGTTCGATTGGGGGTCGTGTCTGGAGGGCGTCGTGGGGACGCCGCAGCGCTGAAGGTGGCGAAGCCCACCACGGTCGCCGAGCCGGTTCTGGTTCCCGAGGCAAACACCAACGCGCCGGTCGCCGCCGACATCGTCGCCAAGGACCATTTCGTCGAGCGCGACGGCGTCAAGTTTGCCGGCACGCACCTCCTCATCGAGCTCTGGGACGCCAAGAATCTCGGCGACATGACACTCACGGACCAGATGCTCCGTGATGCCACGACCGCCGCCGGTGCCACCCTCCTCCACATCCACCTGCATCACTTCGGCCCGAACGCCGGCCTGTCCGGGGTCGCCGTCCTCGCCGAAAGCCACATCTCGATCCACACCTGGCCTGAGCGCGGCTACGCCGCTCTCGACATCTTCATGTGCGGCTCGTGCGATCCGTATAAGGCGATCCCGGTGCTGCGCCGCGCGTTTCAGCCCGGCGTCGTCCAGCTCTCCGAGCAAAAGCGCGGAGTGATTGCGTGAGCGAGCCCGCCCCGGGCGGGTGGTTCGAAGAGAAGCTTTATTCAAACGTCCGTCAGAGCTATCAGATTACGCGGATCCTGTACCGCGAGAAGACGGAACACCAGGATCTGATCATTTTCGAGACTCCCGTCTACGGGCGGGTGCTGGCGCTCGATAACGTCGTCCAGGTCACCGAAAAGGACGAATACGTCTATCACGAGATGCTCACCCATGTGCCGATCCTGGCGCACGGGAAGGCGCGCCGTGTCCTGATCATCGGCGGCGGCGACGGCGGCATCCTCCGCGAGGTCCTCAGGCACAAGAGCGTCGAGCGCGTGACGATGGTCGAAATCGACCGCGCCGTGGTCGATATGTGCCTCGAGTACCTGCCGTCAATTCCCGGCCGTGCCTTCGTCGACAAGCGCACGAATCTGGTGATTGCCGACGGTGCGAGGTTCGTGGCGGAAACCGACGAGCGTTTTGACGTCGCGATTATCGACTCGACCGACCCGGTCGGTCCGGGCGAAGTGCTGTTCGCGGAAAGCTTCTACAAGAACTGCCGCCGTTGCCTGGCCGAGGACGGGATTCTGGTCAACCAGAACGGCGTTCCATTCCTGCAGGCCGGGGAAGTCACGATGACCTACCGCCGGAGGAAAAAATTCTTCAAAGACACGGGGTTCTACCTCGCTGCGATTCCAAGCTACTACGGCGGCTTCATGGCGCTGGGCTGGGCGACGAACAATCCGCGCGCGCGGGCTGTGCCGGCGGCTACGATCCATAAACGGTTTCAGGCGGCCAAGCTCAAGACTAGGTACTACGCGCCGGACATCCACGGGGCTGCGTTCGGCCTGCCGCAATTTATCCGCGAGCATCTCCGCTAGGCCTCCGGTTGCCTCCGGGCTCGCCGCAAGGTCAAATGCCCGTATGGCTTTGGCAGCATCATCGGGCGAGAAGGTCATTCTCATCACCGGCGGCAGCCGCGGCATTGGCCGCGCGACGGCGGCGCTCGCCGGGGCGCGCGGCTGGGCCGTCGGCGTCAACTATGTCGGCAACGGCGACGCCGCGGCGCGCAGCGTGGCCGAGGCGGAGGCGGCCGGGGGCCGCGCCGTCGCGCTCAAAGGCGACGTCGCCGAAGAACGCGACGTGATCGCGATGTTCGACCGGATTACGGAACGATTCGGGCGGCTCGACGGGCTGGTCAACAACGCCGGCATCGTGGCGCCGCCCTTGCCCCTCGCCGAAATGTCCGCCGACCGCATCCAGCACATATTCGAGGTCAACACGATCGGCCCTTATCTCTGCGCCCGCGAGGCGGCTCGCCGCCTGTCGCGATCGCGCGGCGGACGCGGTGGCGTCATCGTGAACGTGTCCTCCGGTGCCGCGCGTTTCGGCTCGCCCGGCGAATACGTCGACTACGCGGGCTCGAAAGGCGCCATTGAAACGATGACGGTAGGGCTCGCGAAGGAGCTCGGCGCGGAAGGGGTGCGGGTCAACTGCGTGCGGCCCGGCCATATCGACACCGAGATCCACGCCAGCGGCGGCAGGCCGGACCGCGGAATCAAACTCGGTGCGGCGAGCGCGCTCGGCCGCGTCGGACGGCCGGCGGAAGTGGCCGAGGCCATCGTCTGGCTCTTGAGCGACGCGGCTTCCTATGTGACCGGTGCTGTTCTCGACGTCATGGGCGGACGCTGACATGCGTCTCTCCTTCTTCACGGTGCAGGATCATTATCCGGGCCGGCCCCGCAGCATCGGCGACCTGTACAAGACCGTCATCGCGCTCGCTGAGCGCGCCGAGACACTCGGCTTCGACACGTTCTTTTCCGCCGAGCATCATTTCCACGAGTATGGCGTCGTCCCCAACCCGGCGGTCCTGCTCGCCGCCATCGCCGGGCGCACCGAACGGCTCAGGCTCGGCTCCGCCATCGCCACCCTCCCTTTCCACAATCCGGTGAATGTCGCCGAGGCCTATGCCATGGTCGACGTCCTTTCCGGCGGTCGTCTCGTGCTCGGCGTCGGCTCTGGCTATCTCAAGCACGAATTCGCCGGCTATGGGATCGACGCCGCCGAGAAGCGCGAGCGATTCGACGAGGCGTTGGTCATCCTGCGGCGCTTGCTCGCGGGAGAGCGCGTCACGTTCGACGGCAAGTTCACGCAGCTTCAGGACGTCGCCATCAACGTCCAGCCGGTCCAACGGCCCGTGCCGATCCATGTCGCGGTCCTCAACAAGGACGCGATGATCCACGTCGGCCGGCACGGCCACGAGGTGATGTGCGTTCCCTATGCCTCGGTCGATCGCTTCGACGAAGTCGCTGGCATGGTCGCAGCTTACAGGCAGGGTCGTGCCGAAGCCGGTCTCGCTCCATCGAACACCGGCCTATGGACGTTCCATACCCATGTGGCTGAGAGCGAGGAGGCCTGCCGCCGCGAGGCCGAGGCCGCGTTCGACCTCTATGTGGCGACGCGCCTGTATGCGAAGCAACAGACCTATGCGGATATTCTGCGGAGCGGCCTCGCGCTGTTTGGATCGGTCGACACAGTCACGGAGAAACTCGTGCGCCTGCATGAGATGGGCATCCGTCACGTCGTCGCGTTGCAGAATTTCGGCCTGATGGCTCAGGACCGTGTGGAAGCGGCGATGCGTCTGCTGGCGACCGAGGTCATGCCGCGCGTGCACGCGCGGATCGGCGAAACCGCCCGGACGTAGATCTCAGCCCGAGCGCGGCTCGAACTTCATGGCCACGCCGTTCATGCAGTAGCGCAGGCCGGTCGGCTTGGGCCCGTCCTCGAACACATGGCCGAGATGGCCGCCGCAGTTGGCGCAATGCACCTCGACGCGGGTCATGAAGAACGACTTGTCCGTCGAGGTTCCAACCGCGTTGTCGAGCGGCTGGTAGAAGCTCGGCCAGCCGGTGCCGCTGTTGAACTTGGTCTCGGACGCGAACAGCGGCTGGCCGCAGCCCGCGCACAGAAACGTGCCGTCGCGCTTTTCACGGTCGAGCGGGCTCGTGCCGGCACGCTCCGTCCCGTGACCGCGCAGCACCTGGTACTGCGGCGCGCTCAAGCGCGCGCGCCATTCGTCTTCACTCAGCGAGAATGGATATTGCTTCTGCTCTTTCATCGGAGACCTACCGCAACCTAAGACCCCTCTGCCGCGCATGGTCGCTCGCGCAAGCGCGGGAGTCCAGTGGGGGGCTCAGGTGCCGGTGGCGGCGTCGCCCGGAGGCGGCAGTTGGGCGCTTTCGGTCTCCGCGCCGTCGAGATTCGCGTTCTCGAGGTTGGCGCCCGTGAGATTTGCGCCTTTCAGGTTGGTCGCCGCGAGCGAGGCGTCCTTGAAGTTCGCGTTCGTGAACACCGCGCCGGCCATGTTGGCAGCGGTCAGATCGGCACCGGCCAGGTTGGCCGGCCACAGGCGACCGGTGGGTTTGCCGTCGGGGCCTTTCAGATCGACAGCGGCAGCACTGGCCTTGGCGAGGTTGGCCTTGATCAGCTTCGCCGTCGACAGATTGGCGCCGTCAAGCGAGGCCCCCGCGAGATCGGCGCCGCTCATATCGGCACCGAACATATCGCACATGATGAGCTGCGCGCCGGCAAGCCGCGCGCCCGCGAGCTTCGCGTTGCGCAGCGTCGCACCGCTGAGATTGATGCCCTTGAGGTCGATCTGGGTCATCTCGGCGCCGGTCAGATTGGCGCGCGCCCCCTGCTTGCCGTCCGTCTTGACCCACACGAGGTGCGCCTTGAGCGTCGCCTGGACCGTGTCCGAAAAGGCTTCCGCCGGCTTGCTGGTATTGGCGCCCATCGTGTTGGCGCGAGAGAGGTCGGTCCCCTCGAGTTTCGCGCCGACGAGGTTGGCGCCTTCGAGGTTGGCCCCGTCGACGACGGCCCCCGACAGGTCCGCGCCTTTCAGGTTGGCGCCGACCAGGCTCGCGCCTTCGAAATTCGTGCCTTTGAGATCGGCGCCGGAGAGATTGGTCTTGTTCAGCGTCGCCTTGAGGAAGGTGGCGCCCGCCATGCGAGCTCCCGAACAGTCCGCGTCGCTGAGGGTCGAATGCGAGAGATCGGCGCCCGAGATATTCGCCTTGGCCGGTCCGGCTTCGGCGCCGGGCGCTGCGATATCCGAGGTTTGTAGCTTGGGGCCGGCCTTGGAATCGCTCATCATCAGCGTGCCGCCGCGCAGATCCGCCTGGCGGAGATTGCAGCCGCGCATCTTGGTTCCGCGCAAATAGGCGCCGCGCAAATCCGCGCGCACGCAAACCGCATTGCTGAGATCGGCGCGGTCGAGATTGGCCGCGAACAGATCGGCTTCGGTGAGATCGGCGCCGGTGAGCACCGCGCGGGCCAGATTGGCTCCCGAGAGCTTCGCGCCGCGGAGATTGGCGTTCGGCAGCGTGATGCCCTGAAGATCGGCCATCGCCAGATTTGCACGGGCGCCGCCCGGCTTGCGCGCAAGCCAGCGCTCGTGCAGCGACAGGACCTTCATAAGCTCTTGCGGCGTCATGGTTAAAGTCTAGCGCACATCTATGTTGCTGTGGAATGACGATAAGTCGCGCGTCGAAAGGCCTTATCACCGCAAAGTTGCTGCTAGAACACCCGCCGCTGCACATCCAATGTGTCGCCCGGAAGGACCGCATCCCGAGGCGTGACGCCGTACTCCTTGGGTCCGTTATCGGTCAGGCGCGTCACCACGACCTTGTCGGTGATCGCGCGTCGCGTATAGCCGCCGGCCAACGCGACCGCCTGCTGGACCGTCAGCCCGATGCTGTACGGATACCCCCCGGGCTTGGTGACCTCTCCCAGGACGAAGATCTGTCGATAGCTGACCACATCCACCGTAAACCGGGGGTTAACGATGAACCGGTCGAGACGGCCTGCGAGGTCCTGGCGGATTTCCGCGACCGTCCGATCGCGCGCCGGGACGGAGCCCACCAGCGGCACGGACATCATTCCATCGGCATTGACGTCGAACTGCCCGGACATGTCCGGCTGACCGAAGACCTGGACACTGACCTTATCGCCCGGCGCCAAACGGTAGACCGGCGGCTCCGCCGGCGGCGGTGGCAAATCGATGCTGTTCATCCCGCAGCCGGCGGCAAGCAGGCCGAGGCACAGGATCGCGCCAGGCCATCTGACGAGAGCCCTTACCATTGTAGCTGCACGCTCGCGACGATCTGGTTGAACGTCAATTGCGCCCCCGGAGTGTTCGAACTGCGGTCGTAAGCCGACCACGCCAGCCCCAGCGCGATTCGCTGGTTCACAAGATAGCGTGTGCCCAGGCCGTATCGCAAAATGTTGTCGGAACGGGCCTGGCTCGTGCTTGTGGCACTGCCGTTGTAGTCGGCCGTCGTATACCCGACATAAGCATTCGCTAGCCAGTTATAGCCGAGCTCATAGTCGAGCGCGGCCTGGACATACATCGTCTCGATGCCGGAGACACCGGGCAGTTCGCTCTCGGCGATCTGGCGTCCGGCGTCGAGGGACAGCGTGATCCAGTCTCGCGGGTTCCAGGTCGCACTCCCGATCATGGCGGGACCGCTGATCGCCGAGAAGGCCGGATCGACGTAGCGTTGCTGCAGCCAGCCGGCCGCAAACTCGGCGTAAGTGACGCTGGAGACATCGAAACGGCCGCCGGCCAGGATCTGGTAGCCAGAAGAATCATGCCGAAACCCGTCGGTCGACACGGTCTGATGGTAGGACCGCGTATTGAGCTGGGGTTCGATGAAGACCGAGCTGCCCTCGGTCACGCTGTGCCCGACACGGAAGCCGCCGACCAATTCATCGCGGTCGAATTCGCCGCCGATGACGACCGGGGCGTTGGCCTCGAAGGTATAGCGCTTGAACGAGCCCGCCGGCGTCAACTGCCAGTCGGCATCCCGGTACTCGCCTCTCACGCTCGCGGTCGCCAGGTGATAGACGGTCGGCCGCAATTGCGACAGGCCGGCGCCGATTTCCTCCCGCGGCTGGCGCAGACGGTCGTCCGAGACCCGGATGCCGAGTCGCGTTTCGTTCGTCGGCACAAGAAAGCCGCCGAGATAGCCGCCGTACTGATGATAATTTTCGGAGACGAAGCGGTCGAAGTAACCGACTTCGCCATAGCCGCCGAACTCGAATCCGTGGTCGTTCCGGTCGGTGTTGACGTCCACCGACGCCTTGGCCGTGTGGACGAAGTCACCGCGCGGATTTGACGGTGCCCGCAGCGCGTTGTCGTCGAAATAGGTGCCGAGCTGCAGCCGCGGCCATATGAGGACGCTGGAAGTTGAGTCACTGCGCGGCCGATCGCGGCGCACGCCGACCGCCCGACCCAAGCCGTCAACCAGATCGTCGATAAAGACGCCTTCGGGGTCATAGTCCGGCCGTGGCCGCGACTGGACGGATTCATCGCGCGCGGTTTGCGCGAGGCCGCCCCCGCTTGCTGCGACCGCGAACACGGCCACGGCAACGCAGCAGCCGGCACTGATCCAGCTCTGGCGGGACGGAGGCCTTCGGCGCTGCAGATACCGATCCGCGACTCGGCGCATTGGCGCGATATTAAGGCTTATTTATCTTGTCGAGGTTAATGATCGCGACCCCTCAGCCTCGCGGCACGCATACCCAACGCCGGTCCTAAAGCGCGCGACGCATGACCTTTAACTTCGCTTCCCTGGGCGATGCTGACGTTTTGGCGCCGGCGGTGCTCGTGTTCGGCGCATGGCTGTGGACGGTCGGCGTGAGACGCGCGTCGCGCGGATTTTTTGTCGGCTTGGCGGCCGTCGCCGCGGTCACGTTGGCGCTGAAATGGGCGGTCGCCTCCCCTGGAGGTCCGAGCTTATGGCCGGACGGGACTTTGATCAGCCAGTATTTCCCGAGCGGCCACGCCGCATTGGCGACCGCCGTCTACGGTTCGCTGTCCGTGGTGCTCGCCGCTGCGGGCGGCGGCCTGTGGCGCTATGCGCCGATTGGCGCGCTGCTCCTCGCCATAGCCATCGCAGCCAGCCGGGTACTGATGCGCCTCCACCCGCTCGGCGATGCATTCTTCGGCGTCGTGATCGGACTTGCTTCACCCGTCATCACCTATGTCGGCGTCCTCCGCGAGGGTCACCCCTTTCCGCGCGCGGCCTGGATCCTGTTGGCGTTCGTGGCCGCCCTGGTCGTCGGCTGGCTTGTCCCAGTGCCGCTTCATCGGTTCATAGGGGCGTGACCATGGCCGAGGCCCGCGACGACGCCGACATATTGTCTGCCGCGGTGACGGTGGCGGTCTGCACCCTCAATCGGCTGCCGCTCGTGCGTGAAGCGATCACCGCCACGCTCGCGCAGATGGACGCGTTTTCCCGCTCGTCCCTGGTGGTGGTCGACAACGGATCGACGGACGGAACCATCGAATATTTGGGCCAGCTTGCCGCCACCGATCGGCGCGTCATCGTCCGTCACGAGGCGCGGCTCGGGCTCTACTATGCGCGCGTCACCGCGATCGCTGCCGCACCTGGCGATTTTATCGTGTTTCTGGACGACGACGCCGTGCCGGATCGGGGATGGCTTCTGAATATCCTCCGCCCGCTGGTACGCGAGCCCGACGTGGGCGTGTCCGGCTGTGTCGCCCGGCCGCGCTGGCTGGCACCACGGCCCGACTGGTTTCCCGATCGCTTTCTCGACGAATTCGCCGCCATCCGCGAAACCGGACACCGGCGCGTCTGCACCTTCCCCGCCTACCCGCCCGGCCTTGGCCTCGCGGTCCGGCGCCATCCTTGTCTCGATCTATTCGCGCATCCGCGGCGCATGGCGATTGCGCTCGGGCACAAGTCCAACGACGACACAAAGCCGATCTACTCGGGCGAGGACACCGACATTTGCGAGCTCTATGCGCGCAATGGCTTCGCCGTCGTGGTCGACCCGGGGCCCGGTGTGGCCCATGCGGTCCACGGCGGCCGTCTCAATCCCGAATGGTTTCTCCGCCGCTTCCGCTCCGAAGGCCACAACCGCGTGCATTTGTCGCGGCTGTTCGGGCGCCCGGTGGTGTCACGTCATACGTGGAAGCTGTTCGCCACCTGGCCGATACTGGCCCTGCTTCGTCTCGCGGCACCTGTTCTGGATCCGCGGCAACGGATCCTCTTGCGTGCGTATTATGAAAAATCGACTGGCGCCTGGATCGAGGCCGTGAAGGGGCCGCGCGAACAACCGTTTCCGTTCACGGCCGCCGAAGCAGCCGTCGAAGCCGATCACAGCCGTTCGTAGACGGCCCGCACGCCCTCGACAAACGACCGCGGCGCGAATGCCATACGCGCCCGGGCCGCCGCCGCCCGTCCCAGCGCGGTGGAGTTCACGGTATCGGTCAGCAGGGTGACCAGCGCTTGCGCCAGCGGCTCAGGCTGGGCCGGTGGCACGAGAAGGCCGGTGACCCGATCGTCGACCAGTTCCGGAATCCCGCCGACGCGGCTGGCGACGATCGGAAGGCCGCGCATGGCGGCTTCCAGGATCGCCGTGCCGAATCCCTCCATCACCGATGGTGCGGCGAAGACGCGCCAGCGAGCGAACAGCGGATCGAGATTGTCCTGCCAGCCGAGCAGCGTCACCGACCCGCCGAGGCCGAGGCGCACGATTTCCGCGCGCAGCGACGCGGCATCTTCGCCGTCTCCGGCAATTTCGAGCCGTGCCTGCGGGACCCGTGACAGAACCATCGGCATCGCCCGAATGAGATGCCCGAAACCTTTGATCGGCGCCAGCCGCGACAGCGCGCCGATCACCGGACGTCTCGCCTCAAGTGCGGGGGGCGGATCGGCAGGCACCGGTACGATACACGGGTAGATGACCTCCGGCGTCACCGACCCGCGGACCATCGCCGCCACGTCGCGCGATGTCGCGATCACCGCATCGGCGAACAGGCTCGAATGCGGGACGCTCACCCCGCCGTCAACTTCGAACCCATGGTCGTGAAAATGCGCCACGATGCGCTTCACACCCGCCGCCTTGGCGATGCCGCGCAGGTATTCGCTGCCAAAATGCTGGTGCACGATATCCGGCGCGACGCGTCGGAAATGCCGCCACGCGCGCAGGCTGCCGATGGGATTGCGAATCCCGCCCCAGTTCAGTGCATCGCACGGCAATCCCGCGGCGGTCAGGCGGTCCACGAGAGGCCCGCCACCGTCCATGAACGCTGCCAGCACGCGATCTCCCCGCGGCGCCGCCGCGGCGGCCGCCAAGGCGATCCGCGCGATGCTCATCCCCTTCAACTGCCCGGTCCCGAGCACGTGAAGGATGGTCCGGATCATGCGGCACGTCTCCACAAGCGCCGCGCGTAGAATCGTGCGCGAGCGCGCGGACCCCAGCCCAAGCGGAGCTGACACAGGAATTCGAAATTCGGATAGGCCGGGAGTACGGCGGTTCGGCGCAGCAGGTGCGGGTCGGCGTCGTCGCCGTTGGCACCGGGTCTGACGCTGTACGAGATGGCGAAGCGCTCCGATGCGATCTGCCGGGCGCGTACATCGAAATGGCCGAACGGATAAGCGAACGCCAGCGGTTCACGTCCTGTGAGTCTCGCAAGGTCGTCACCCGAGCCGGCGATTTCCTCGCGCAGCGTCGGCTCGTCCAATCCCACGAGCGTGCGATGGCTGCGGCTGTGCGCGCCAAATTCGAGGCCGCGCCGGCTCCAGTCGCGGACGGCGCCGGCGTCCATCAGCGGCCAGGGAGCATCGTCGCCGTCCCAGTCGTTCATACCGCCGAGTTTGCCGGTAACGATAAAGGTCACCGCCGGGATGCGCAGGCGTTCGAGGACGGGGAAGGCATGCGTGACGTTGTCGGCATAGCCGTCGTCCAGCGTCACGGCGACCGCTTTCCGCGGCAGCGCACGCCGGCCGGCCAGCCAGGCCCTGACGTTCTCCTGGGTCTGAGGAGAAAAACCGTCGTCCCGGAGGCGGGCCATCTGCCAGGCGAACCGGTCCGGAGGAACCGTGAGATGGGCGAGAGGGCCGGCTGCATCGGGGGCGACCCGGTGATACATGAGGACCACGAGGCGGCTCATATCCGCCTCCGGAACACCGTATAGGTGTAGAACGCCTCGGTGACCGTGGCGACCGGCAGCAGGGGCGTGTTGCGGCCGATCCACTCGAGAACGGCCACCCCGCCCCACGGCATCAGCCGCGCCCACCACGAGTTCTCTGCAAGATCGAAGGCACGCATAGCGCCGATCAGCACGACGCCGTCCGGCTTCAGCGCCGCGGCCAATCGTGATGCGATCTGGCGATAGGCGGAGCGCCGGCCGAACAAGTCGATGAGATGGTCCATCACGATCACGTCGAAGTCCGAACCGAGGGGATCGGCCAGCACGTCGAGCCGGCGAAGCGTCACCTGCGGAACGCCGCTAAGCCGGCTGCGTGCGCGTTCGAGCGCGGTTGATGACGCATCGGCAGCCGTGAGGTCGGCACAAAGTGGCGCGAGTAGCGTCGTGAATGCCCCCTCGCCGCACCCGATTTCCAGGACCTTAGGCGAGGGTCTTCCGCGCAGGTTGTCGCGGACCATGGCAAGCGCGCGGCGATAGCGCACCTGCTGGCCGTCGCTGCCGTAGTCCCACGGGTCGACCCTTTGCCGGTAGATACGTTCGCAATGTTCCGCGACGCGCATGGGCCGCGTGCTCACAAGGTCGGCTGCGCTGTGCAGCAGGTGATAGACGCTTCGCAGCGGTCTCAGTTGCTTCAGCCCATCGCGCAGCGCCGCCCAAGTGGCCAGAGGGGTGAAATGGGCCCGGTCCATCAGCGCTCCTGCAAAATCTGCCGGATGCGCGCGGGCGCCAGCTGGCGCCAGGTGATGGCGCGGGGATCGACGAGCCGGAGCCGCCAGGCGGCGATCCCCGCGGCGATACCGACCGCGGCGACCGTGGCCGTCACCGCGACCACAGCTTCGGCGTCCGGCCTCAGAGAGAACGCGGCGGCACAGCTGAGAGCCGACAGAGCCGCCCCGCCTGCGCATATCAGCACGTAAAGCCTGTAACGCCCGTCAGCCATGAGCAGATAGCCGAAGACGGAACCGACGATCGTGGGCATCAGCGATGTCGAGAGAACCGCGAACACATCGGATGCCTCGGCAAATCCTGCGCCGAGCATCGGCTGGATGATCCAGGGCGCCGATACGATCAACAGCGCAGAGACGGGAATGGTGCCGGCGAAGGCATAGACCACCAAAGCTCCGGCAAGCGTGCGCCCGGCGTCGCGATCAGCGGTGTAACGCTGCGCCAATACCGGGTGGAACACCTGCAAGCCCAGTTGGAACAGGGCGTTGATCGCAAGCATCAAGCGCAGCGATGCGGCCAGATGTCCTTGCTCCACGGGATCGAGAAACGCACGCCCGACCAGCAACGGGGCGCTCCAGATCGCGCCGGCAAAGAAGCTGCCGAGCCCGAACTGGACCGCATCGAACATCTTCGCGCGTAGGGCCACAGTGCCGCAAAACGTCCGGGCGATGGCTCTGGGCATGGAGCGCCAGTCGAAGAGCAATGCAAAAGCCACGGCCGCGGCGACCAGCGCCGCGGCCG
>Ga0335070_10001271_pt1 | contig 29083 bp, 19 predicted proteins | sample Lox_Sample_13_FD_206722 | JGI IMG/M metagenome (GOLD analysis project Ga0335070, IMG submission 206722) | Soil microbial communities from Loxahatchee National Wildlife Refuge, Florida, United States - Lox_Sample_1.3 | ecosystem: Environmental > Terrestrial > Soil > Wetlands | place: USA...
CGATCTCGGACCGGGTCATAGAACTCGCCGTGCGATGTCCTGGCCATCTCTGCTGGCCATGGAACTTTGATCTCCCCAAAATGGACTGCCTCTCCCCATGCGCGCTGCAGCTTTTTCTCATCATCTTGGTATGTTTTTCGGAGCCACCTTTGGAAATCCTTCTCGGCCGCAGGGGAGTAATCTTCAAGACCGTTCAATAGGTATTCACCCCAATGGAACCATTCCTGAGGCCAGCCGTCACAGAGATGCCATCCCCAGATCCTGTCCGCGTAAGGCTGGGACTCTGCATGGCGGATGAGGGCTGCGATGGCCCGATTGGCGTCCTCGCGCCATTTGACAGAATGGAAGGAATGAAGGTTGAGTCCTTTCAAATAAACCCCATGATGGAGGTGCTCTTCCCCTCGCGGATCAGATTCTGCCGGATCCATGGTCTCTCCGGTCTCAATGTTGCGCAGCACCACCATCTCGGTAGGATTGGCCTGGCCCCACCAGGGGTAGCCGGCCGGGGCGAAATCGATCCTCGGCATAAGGTATCCATTCCGGATATGATCGGCATATTCCGATACCTGTGCAACCAGCTCACTGAAATCGTATGAATCTGGCCCGATCCACCATTGGATCGAAAACAGGGAGGTGAACGGCGTCACGCTAGCCTGCTTAAACCGGTCGATATGTTCCGGCTTGACATATGCCGAAACCGGTGGAATGGGTTGACCATTGATAAAGAGGCATGGATTGCCCTTGAATGGTCGAATGGAGGAAGATGTCATTCTCACCTTCTTTGCTGGTCTGTATCGGCTGGTCGGGCTCAGTCTAGGCGGTGTATCCTTAGATCAAGTTCCTGTTTATTCTTCAGGGGGATCTGAAAGTTGACCTTCTTACCTATATCCACCTTGAGAACGGTCTTATCCCATTCCAGCTCGTACTGACCCTGAGGAAAACCTGACAGGTGCAATACTGCCGTGGTATCACGGCCTGATCGATTCTCCAGGCTAAAACCGATCATATCCAAACCACTGCTCAGGATGATCGGTTTTTCATAAGCAAAGCCGGCCCAATCGATCAGGATTTGGACCCGGTATGCAGGAGTGACGAAATAGAATCGCGTCCTGAGCCCATCCCTTGGAATGACCTCAATCCTATCTTTCATTTGGGTGAGCAGACCACCGTATGCGATCAATCCGAAAAGGGGGTCATCCGCAACGATGGTGGCGGCCGTGCGCAGCGCACCGCAGTAGCCCAGGTCGATTTCCCCATCGTAAAACCAGGCCCCGCGTGGATTCTCTTTGCGGATCCACATTGGGCCGTATTTCTCGGGTGTGAAAGCCCAACCTGCAGCGCCGTCGTTTTCAACTCCAGGATACCAAAATCCATATCGGGATGGTTTCGTCCCCGCGTTCATCAATGCCCAGGAACTCAGGTAAGAGGCGTAGCCTAATCGCAAATAGGGATATGGATCTTCGGCATAATTCAAGGCGTAATCCAGGATAGCCCAACCGCCCAGCTGGGACATATAGCTGAGGCAGTACCGGACCGATTCGCCTCCCCGGTAATCGCTGCCGAGTAAATAATAGGCTGGTTCCAGCCAGCCGCGCGCCGCGATATTCGCCTGGATCTGCTTTTCCAGGAATGCTTCCGCATCTTCCCGCTTTATGGCCGGGTGCGAATACCATTTGTCTTGATCGATGTCGTGCCAGAGAGCATCGTCCGGTTCGAGCGTATTCTCAAGGGCATACTTGGCGATCGCGTGCGAGGATTCGAAGGCCGTCGTGTCGGAGGGAAACTCTGAATCAAAAGGGTAAGGATCATCGTAGAGAAAGAACTTGACCTTTTTCTCCCATTCCTTCCTAAGCCAGCCAGCTTCCTCGGACAAGCCTGCTTGGGATAAAGCCTCGATCAAATCCACGATGATCAGCTCATTATAGATGCCAAGCTTGTATGCCCAGTATCCTGATCTCCTTGGCTGGTTTTGAAAAAGGGGGGCAGGATAGCCTGCCATCTGAGACAGGGTTTGAGTGAGAAAATAGGCCTTGGCGGTCCCAAAGGCACGCTTCAGATATTCATTTGCATCCAGATAGCGGACAAGATCGGGATACTGCCTGGCGATCAGATGCATGTGAAAATATAGCATGATCAGATGAGGATAGTCGAAACTGCGCCAGATATGTTCAAGCCCTTTTCCTTGCGAGTTGAATCCATGTTCGCTGAAGCGGTTCTCGAACCAGTTGGGCACGCCATAAATTCCGTAGGGGTAGGGTTCTTCCAGATCAGTCCTCTGCAGCTTCCCCCAGACGAAGTTCTCCAGATAATACTCGACCGCCTCGATTTCACTTCTTTCGGGAAAATAAAGATTCTTCGCCGCGATGTAAGGCGCTTTCGGAAGAACGGTGTCATCACAGGCCAGGATATATCCATACCAGTAATCAAAGCCGTCCGTATTCTCCGGACCGCGCAGCAGCCCATGCCTCATATCCCATATAGAGAATAAGCCGTTGTACCATTTCTCTGGGTCGCGGTGCTGCTGCTTGCTGACTAGGAAGGCTGCCCTTTTCTTAATGAGGGTTTCCAGGGGTTGAGTAACGAAGAACTCCAGCAGCAAGTATCGACCCCCTCCGTAATAAACCGTCAAGGCGTTCTCGCCCAGGCGTGTAAACTTCACACGGTAGACGAACGTATCTTTGGCTTTCTGACCAAGGAATTCGACCTGAGATCGCTTCGGGTGCTCAGGATGGATCCGGTGGTCCCGGTTCTTTGTCCTGAGCGAAACCAAGACAGACAGGTCTTCAGGGACGGTCATGCCTGGGACAATCTGGATGTCAAACAGGCCTTCCTCGTAAAGGATTTCCCGCACCTGGTCATAATCATCAGCCCAGCGAAACTTGAACCCATACGTGAGTGCATTCCCAGGCGTTCCGTGCGGCGACAACCTCGCGCTGGTATGAGGCTGGCGCCACGAACCGCGCTTCTGCCCAGAGCCGTTCGCCCCCGAATGAATATAGACCCAATAGGGTGCTGCTATTTCCCGCGGGTTATATTCGTGTCGCTCGTAGTATTCCAATTTCGTCCCGCCTTTGGGTATCATGACGAGGTACGGACCAATCCCATTAGGGCGTGTCCAAAATAAAAACGAAGCATGACCCGAGATGAAACTGTGCCTGACTACCGTCTGGGTATAGTTCGTCAGGTTGTCTTTAATGAACTTATTGTTGAAGGGCAAGGGCAGTGCGATATCCCCTAATTCCAATTCGTGGTCAGTCGTATTTTGGATGCCGATTGTCCAAAAGAGGCTGTCTTCCTGCCATTTGAACTCCACTATTAAATCGAGGTCACGAATTCCCTTGACCCCTCTGGACCTCCCCGCGTAAGAAATGGTTAATGCATTCTGGTCTTCGCTCTCCTTTTTTTCAAACCTTCTTATGTCCCCTGATGAAAAGGCGGTGACCTCAACCCAATCCCCACTTGGCGACCGGTAACGGATGATGACGTTTCCTAATGTCTCCTCGGGCCATATGTAATCCGTATCATAGGAATCTGACCGTCGTTTCAGGCTGGCGATCCCTCCAAAATTCCATTCGATGACGAACGTGCTGTCCCTCTGCATGGTTTGGAGGCTCCCGATTTCCTCATTCCAATAAGAGGATTATGAACAAGGTTTGGTTGATTTCGAAGAACCGTTTCGTCCGCTGGGCCAATTGCGGAGGATTTCCCTCCTTTTCTTTCTCCAAGCGCTAGACCCCTGATCATCTTCAAACTCCCACTTACCTTCGATTGCGCCACATGATTCGCGGATGATCAGATGGCCCATGACTTCAATCGGTTCTGCCTCTTTCACTTTGTCGTTGATAAAGCTCAACAAAAGTTTAGCTGCAGTCTCGCCCATTTCGTAACAGGGCAAAGACACCGTTGTAATAGAAGGTCGGACAAAGCTGGTGAAATTGCGGTTATCGTATCCTGCAACCGCGATGTCTTGCGGAACGTGCAGGCCTGCTTCCTGAAGGGCATAGATCGCGCCAAGTGCCATGAGATCATTCGCGGCAAATATTGCGGTGGGCCGATTTTCCAGTTCGAGCAACACCTGAGTAGCAAGATATCCTCCTTTCACTTCCCAATCCCCTTTTTTGACAAGCTGGCTGTCAATTCGAATCTTCGAAGCGGCCAGTTCGTCTTTATACCCCTGGAGCCGGTTTTGAGAAGCATCCCAATCCTTGGGACCATTGATAAATGCGACCCGTCGGTGTCCTAACTCCAGCAGGTGGCGGGTGACCAGCCGCGCGCCTCCATAATCATCCGGAATCACGGAATTTGGGCAATGACCGTTAAAGAGACGGTGGACAAACACAAAAGGTTTGGTCGTCATCGTCTGGACAGTATCGGAGGAGCGATGCCATGATTCCACAAAAATGATCCCATCGATCTGGCGATTATTAAGAGACTGGATCGCATCGCTCTCGATCTTTGGATCCCAGTCCGAGTTGATGATCGTGCTGGAATACCCTTCCGGTTTCAAATAATCCTGGATGCCTCGGATAATCGGCGGGGTGAAGGGACTTTGAATATTCTCCACGATAATCCCAATATTATAGGTGCGGTCTGTCCTCAGGCTGCGGGCTACCAGGTTCGGTTGATAGCCTAACTCATCAGCAATTTTCAAGATCCGCTCTCTGGTCTCTTTGCTCATCGGGTGGTCGATGTTGTTCAGGGCGCGAGAAACGGTGGTCAAAGAGACGCCAGCGGCCTTTGCGATTTCAGTGATTGTAACTGGCATAATTTTATCTTCTCCATCATCGTAAACCTGCCGTCCAATCCCTCCCTTCCAAGATGGCAAGTGTTCGGGATATTTATTATAGTGGAAAAGACGAGGCAACCATGGATGTCAAAGCAGAATAAACCGCAGCTTTGATCGCTGGCCTAGAGGTGGATCATCTCTGTTGGTTCGCGGTCAAACAATATTATAGGGGAAAACGTTTTCCCAATCAAGGCCTCTATTAAGAACCAGGGGCCAATCGGTAAGGCCGAATAGCAGATCCATGCTGTTGAATAAGGCATATGGCCATTTCCGACGAAACGATCACTCTGGTTATCAAAGATGGCCATATCAGCAGTTTCCAACGCTGATAGAGGCGTCGATCAGAATTGGAAATAGAATGGGCTGCTAGCCCGCCAGTACACTGGAACCTTTTCGAGGGGTGCCTCTGCAACGATCATTTGGCCACCGCTTAACTCCGCTCCGGTCCAGGCATCTTTCCAATCGGTGCCTGAAGGTAGATACACCTCGCGCTTTACTCCCCCTTCTTCGAGAACAGGGGCAATCATCAGGTCAGGACCGAGCATAAATTGATCGTCGATCGCGGCAACACCCTCGTCCTCAGGAAAATCAATGAACAGCGGGCGCATCGGGGGCAGACCCATCTCGTGGGCAAATTGGTTCTGCGCCATCAGATAAGGTTTTAATCTCTCGCGCACCTCCATGAGATGGACGATGATCTTGTATGCCTTCTCGCCAAACGCCCATACTTCATTGGGACCGCCGCTGGCTTGAGCGCCGTCAAGGCCATTGCCTGGTTCACGCACCCCGTGCAGCCGGAACAATGGGCAGAAAACACCATATTGGAACCAGCGCACGATCAGCTCTTTAAAATAATCGGCACGGATATCTCCGCCCATGAAGCCGCCGATATCCGTTGTCCACCACGGGATGCCGCTGACCGCGATGTTCAAGCCTGCCCGGACGGATTTTTGCAGATACTCAAACGTGGAAGGGATATCACCGGACCAGACCGCTGCACCATACCGCTGGGTGCCCGCCCAGGCCGAGCGGGACAGGTTGACGATCTCTTTTTCTCCAGCCGCACACTCCCCCTCATAAAAACCACACTGGTGCATGAACGGGTAAATGCATCCGACTTCCAGGGCGCTCCCCAGGTGATAGCGCAGGTTTTGATGGGTGATCGGGTATATTTCCGGTTCATCCGCGTCCAGCCAGAACAGGCGAATTCCCCGGTCATAGTAGTTTTTCTTGACCTTTTCCCAGACAAACTTGCGCGCCTCCGGATTGGTCGAGTCATAATAGTAGAGGTAAGCTGGCCCTTCTGGATAGCGGTCACGGATGGTCATGAATGCGTTAAGGTTGGCATCGGCCTGAACGAGGAGGCCGTTGTCATTCATGTCTTTGAAATTCTCGCTGTTGACATTGACGGTTGGCCAGACCGAGACCATCAGCTCAATCCCCATCTCTCTCAATTCAGCCACCATCGCCTCGGGGGCAGGCCAGTCGGACGGGTCAAACTTCCATTCACCCATCATTGTCCAATGGAAGTAGTCGATCACGATGACCGAAATGGGCAAGCCGCGCCGTTTGTATTCACGGGCCACCTCGAGAAGTTCCTGCTGCGTGCGGTAGCGGAGCTTGCACTGCCAGAAACCCAGCGCCCAATTGGGCAGCAACGGCGGTCGGCCAGTGGCGGTGACATAGCGTTCGACGATCTGTGCCGGCGATTCGCCGGTCACGACGTAATAATCAAGCAGGTGGGTGGCTTCCGCCACCCAACGGGTCGCATTCTCGGCGAGTTCCACCCGCCCGATCGCCGGATTATTCCAAAGGAAGCCGTACCCACGGCTTGAGAGCACAAACGGGATGGCAACCTCCGTATTGGTCTGCTGCAGCCGGAGGACGCAACCCTTCTGGTTTAAAAGACCATGCTGGTGCTGACCCAGACCGTAAAAACGCTCCCCGGGACTTGAGGCGAAGGTGGTTTCCAGGTGATACAGCCCGTCTCCATGTGCCTCAAAGTTGCGGGATGGATACGACCAGAATCTCTGGTCCGGTTCTTCCAACAACACTTCATTGGTCGTTTGATTGAAAAACCGCAGCCGGCCCAGGTCCGACAGCTCAACCCGAAGCCTGCCGTTAATTAATATGGCAGCCTCGTCTCCAACCTCAAAACCGGGCGTAACGCCAGAAGACGGCTCGTCCAGCAACGCACCAGGCACCTTTGGAAATTCTGCAAACCGGGTGGACCTAACGCGAATACCGTCGGGCCCCCAAGGCTGAATGGTCAGGAGTTCATGGTTCCGCTTCCAATACAGGACATTTTCTTCAATGGAAAAATGGGACATTTCGGTCCTCCATGGGAGAATTGAAGAGGGGGGATTCTTAATCCGGCCTCAGAAAGATCGGGAAAGACTCTGCCTTTTTCGAAGAAAAACTGCCTGACCTGCGATTATTATACTTCCACTGCCCGCGCCGTCCGTATTATATGTGCCTGTCTGCCCTTCCAACTTCTTGGTCTCGCTCTACGATGCACCTCCTGGCCGGCAAGCTGCCTAAAGCCCCATGTCCAAGAGCGGTCGCTCCTTTCCTCTGACAAATTACACATTTTCTATTGCCTACTTGACATTGAATGGGTTTAATCCTATAATACTGAGGAAAACGTTTTCCCTAAAAAACGCCAAAAAAGATAAATGTTTCCAGAGGATGCGAGAGAAAGGGGACACTGGCATTAATTCGCAGGTAGGTCTGAGCGCCTCGCGAATTGAGTTGCGTGCCTGTCCACCTTCTAAGGGCGGTTTTATGGGAGATTTCATGCCGAAGAAAGGAGAAGAAATCACCCCAAGATAATCAGACTGATCCGCCTTCCAATCCTGTGCTATTCAGGAGGTTTTTGCTTTCTAAAAGAGAGGAGATTATGTCAAAGAAAAGTGGAACCTTAAACCGGCGAGAATTCCTGAAACTTGCCGGCGCAGCGTCTGCTGCGGGAATCCTGGCGGCCTGCGCCCCAAAGGCCACTCCAACCCCCGCTCCTGCGCCAACCCAACCGCCCGCGCCAGGAGCAACCAGTGCGCCGGCAGCAGCGGCCACAACTGCACCGCCAGCTGCACCCATCACGCTCACCTATGGCCGCCATGATGAGGGCTTGGGTGTCAATGACACGATCAAGTCGTTCCAAGCGGACCATCCAAACATCACGATCAAAATGAACGTGATCGACAACTTCCATGACCATGTGTACGCCCTCGCTGCAGCCGGCTCGCTCCCGGATGTCATCCGCAGCTGGGAAGCCATGGTGCTTGAACTTGGTCGTCACTCGATCTTTATTGACATCCAATCGCTCGTGGACGCAACAAGCGACTTTCACCCCGAAGACTTCTATGATAACTGGTGGAAGTATCCGGTGTCGAATGGCAAACGCTTTGGTGTCCCCGATGCCAGCGCACCGCACATTTGCTTCTACAATATGGACCTCTTCGACAAGGCCGGTTTGCCGTACCCGGATCCCAACTGGACCTGGGACGATTTCATCACCACAGCCGAAAAATTGACTGACAAAAAGACGGGCGTCTGGGGCTCGCAGCCGGTCCCGGTCGGATGGCAGTATTACATTCTCAAGTTCTGCTGGCAGAACGGTGGGGATTTCTTCACCCCGGATTACGCCCAGTGCGTGATCGACCAACCGCCCGCGATCGAAGCCCATCAAGTCTGGGCTGACTTCCAACTGAATGGCAAAGCCTGTCCAGCCCCCTCCCAGATTGCCAGCATCGGCGGCGAAAATGTCGCTGCAAACCTGATGCAGGCTGGCAAAGCTGCCATGTTCCGCATGGGCACCTGGATCACCCAGCAGCTGGTTACAGGGAAGATCAAGTTCGGCATCGTGCCGGAGCCCAAGAAGGTCAGGCAAGACACCATCACCCACGGCGCCTTCAACGCCATCCCTGCCACCACGAAGAACAAGGATGTGGCCTGGATGTGGATTGATGCCAACTGCAGCACCCAGGGGATCTACAACTATTGCGTCAATGCGGATGCACGCTTCCCCGGAGCCCGCAAGAGCAGCAACGAGATCCAGCCGCAACCATGGGTTGAACCGACAGTTACCTGGCAGGTCAATTGGGATGTGATCAAAGATTGCCAGACCTACGGACACGTGCTGCCTGGGCCCAACCATGAAGGCGAAGCTCTGAAAATCATTGGCGACGCGCAGCAGGCGATTTTCACCGGTAGCGCCAAGGCAAAGGATATCCTGCCGCAGATTGCTCCGCAGGTCAATGCGGTATTGGCCGAGTTGTAGCCAGCTGCGGGGGAACCAGTATTTCGCCACAGACACAGGTCCGAAAAGCGACTGTGCAGTGGATCACTAGACCCGTCATGATTCTTCACCGCCAGTTCTTCTTCTGGCGGTGAAGAATCCCCAGAGTACATGCCGAGTAAATTCTTAGAACCCCTCGCAACCCGCTTCCGGGAGAATCCATCTTCGGAAATAATCGAGCTTGTCCGTTGGCTGGTCTGCCTTCTTGAGGTTGAGCCCCATGGGCTTACCAGTTACCCCATTGATAAAACCTTGCACGATAACCTGTAAAATATAAGCTAACCTCGCAATCAGGATCATCGATGAGACTCGATTATGTAAGGTTTCTGTCCCTATTCCTTATGTGGTCCCAACAGGTGTAACCATGGCTGCCATTTCAGGCAATAAAATCAAGGATTTTTTTAAGTCCGGACGAACCCGCAATGCCTTGACGGCCTATTTGTTTGTCTCCCCCTGGATCATCGGCTTTCTACTCTTCATGGGTGGTCCGATTATCGCCTCCCTGGTTTTAAGTTTCTTCAGATGGGATCTGCTTTCGCCGCCCCACTTCGTAGGACTTGCAAACTTCACCGATCTCTTCAAGAAGACCGACCTTTTTGTTCCTTCTATGATTGTGACATTCAAATACGTGATTATCGCAGTGCCGGCGTCCCAAATTCTAGCCTTGGGACTGGCCCTCTTGCTCAACCAAAAAGTACGCTTCCGGGGTCTTTTCCGAACGATCTTTTACCTGCCGGCTGTCGTGAGCGGCGTGGCTGCCTCCGTCATTTGGATGTGGTTGTACGACGCCCAATATGGCGTCATTGACAACCTGCTGACGCTCGTCGGGATCAACGGCCCCAATTGGCTGTTTTCAAAAAACCTGGCTTTGTGGTCCTTAATGATCATGAGCCTGTGGAATGTGGGAGTTCCCATGGTCGTCTACCTGGCAGCTCTGCAGGGATTGCCCCAGGAATTATACGAAGCAGCCGAATTGGACAGCGCCAGCGGGTGGGACACTTTCTGGCACCTGACGGTACCTTTGATCTCCCCGGCCATCCTCTTCAATCTGGTCGTCGGCACCATCTTTGGCATTCAGACCTTTGCACAGCCCTACTTGATGACGAACGGTGGTCCTGTTAACTCGACCCTGTTCGTGGGGCTGCATCTCTACGAGGTGGCCTTTCATTACTTGCAAATGGGAGGCGGGTCAGCAATTGCCTGGATTTTGTTCATGATCATCCTTTTGCTGACCCTTGCCCAGCTCAGGCTGGCCAACCGTTGGGTTTATTACGAATCCCAGTAGGCTCTGAGTTAACGAGAGGAGCAACAAGTGTCCCCACAAAGCTCTGCTACAGCTCCCAAACATCGAAGCGCTCAGGAATCTCGAGATCGACTCCGCGCGATCTTGTATGGCAACCGTTTCCGAGCCGGCCTATTCAAACAAATCCTGGTCTATGCGCTGCTGATCGTTCTATCGGCACTTTTTCTCCTTCCCTTCTACTGGATGGTCAATACGAGTTTAAAAACACCCGATCAGCTGTTTGCCATTCCTCCGGTCTGGTTTCCGCACCCGTTTGCATGGGATAACTACGTGCACGTGATGACCACCAGTTTGGGCCCGCAATATCCCAGTGTTTTGCGCAGTGCTGCAAATACGTTGATTATCACGGTAAATGGTTTGATCGCAACGTTGGTCTCCAGTTCTTTGGTGGCCTATGCGTTTGCCCGCATGGAATTCCCCGGCAAGAATGTCCTTTTCCTGGGGATCCTGGGCACTCTGATGGTTCCGTTTGCAGTCATCATGATTCCGCAGTTCATCCTGTGGAAGAAATTGAACTGGCTGGATACCTACTGGCCATTGATCATTCCCCAATGGTTTGGAGGGGCATGGAACATTTTCCTGATGCGCCAGTTCTTCATGACGATCCCTAAGGAGTATGACGAGGCTGCTCTTTTGGAAGGCGCCTCCCGGTGGGATATTTACTGGCGCATCATCCTGCCGCTTTCCCGGCCGGTCATGGCAGCCGTGGCGGTCTTTGCTTTCGTGTTTTTCTGGAACGACTTCTTAAATCCATTGATCATATTGGTCACCCCGCTCAAATTCACGCTGACCATGTTCCTGGCAAATTTCGCAATGATGTATCAATACGTTCAGTGGCAGCTCTGGATGGCAGGCTCTGTCATCATCATCCTGCCATGTCTCATGCTATTCTTCTTCACCCAGAATCTGTTTTTGAGCGGTATCAACATTACAGGCATGAGGAAGTGATCGATCCGTGAGGAGAATGGCTCGACCCAGACTCAGTAAATCTAATAAAGAGACCGAGGAAATGCCGAGGCGGTGGACAAGTTCAGCTGAATTGAGAGCCTTCCCCGATGCTGGCTGGACGATCTCCCGGATCGGGTTGTGCCCAGGAAGGTCTGTGAACGCAGATGGGCGAGTCCGGGAACGCCATCTCAGCCAAACCCCTATCGAGCAAGGCTCTATTCTGAGTCAATTGAGCCTCACGATAAAAATGCCTTTGTCTCCTCACTCTCCTCCGCCTGCGCTGCCTCCTGTTAAGGACCAGAGCGGACTGCGGTTGCTTTTTCTCAAAGTCTGCTGATCAGCTCTTACCCGATCATAATCCACAATGAAGACTTCTCCGGCTCGCGAGCTCTTAAGCGTGGAAAGCTATCTGACGGAATGCCATTGTTATTAAAAGCAACCTCACTCCTCTGTCTTTAGTGAATGGTTATTGCCATTCCTTCCCGTAACCGCGCTCACTTTCAATACCGCACGTTCAAGGATGTGGCCCTGGAATAGAAGGGAAGATGTAGTGCCAACCGTCAAGCGTCAACTCGAACCTGTCCCGTTCGTTAATGTTACCTTTGATGATAGGTTTTGGGCGCCCCGCCTCGAGGTGAACCGGACGGTTACCATACCCCATATTTACCGGGAATGTGAAGCCACGGGCCGTATCAGTGCATTCGACTTGAATTTCCAGCGGCCTGTGCCGTCGCCGATCGTCTTGATCTTTGGCGATGCCGACGCAGCCAAGTGGCTCGAGGCTGCCAGTGATTCGCTGGCGACTCACCCCGATCCTACCCTGGAAGCGCTGGTTGACCAATTTGCCGATCGGATCATCCACGCCCAACAACCAGACGGCTATCTGAACACACATTTCATTGTCACACAACCGGACATGCGCTGGCGGAATTTGCGCGACTGGCACGAATTGTATTGCGCCGGCCACTTGATCGAGAGCGCTGTCGCCCACTACCAGGCCACTGGCCAACCTAAGCTTTTGGATGCCATGTGCCGCTATGCCGATTATATTGATGAAACTTTCGGGCGCCAGCCGGGAAAAAGACGCGGCTATTGCGGACATCCGGAAATCGAGCTAGCGCTAATTAAGCTATATCATGCCACGAATAACCCACGCTATTTAAAGCTGGCCACATATTTCATTGAGGAGCGTGGGACACAACCCTACTATTTTGATGTCGAAGCACGAGAGCGCGGTGAAGATCCGGCCCAGTTCTGGGCAAGAACCTACGAGTACTGTCAGGCCCAAGCACCTATCCGTGTGCAGACAAAGGTGGTCGGGCATGCGGTTCGAGCGATGTACCTGCTCAGCGCGGTGGCGGATCTGGCGCACGAAAACGACGATCCGACCTTGCTGGAAATTTGCGAACGGCTATGGGATAACTTGATTACCAAACGCATGTACCTGACGGGGGCGATCGGGTCATCACGCCAGAACGAAGGGTTCACGCTGGACTATGATTTACCGGATGAAACGGCATATGCCGAAACGTGCGCAACGATTGGTCTGATCCTTTGGAATCACCGTCTGTTGCAATTCACGGGGGAAAGCAAATATGCGGATGTCATCGAGCGTGGACTGTATAACGGTTTCCTGAGCGGAGTATCCCTGGATGGAACGCGCTTTTTCTACGTGAACCCGTTAGCCAGCGCCGGGGGACACCATCGCCAAAGCTGGTTTGAATGTCCCTGCTGCCCTCCGAATATAGCTCGAACTCTGGCATCCCTGGGCGACTACTTTTACTCCACGGGGATAAACGATGTGTGGGTGCATCTCTTTGCACAAGGGAGCGTCAAACTGAAAGTTAATCAGTCCGATGTGAGCCTCCGTCAAGTAACCGAGTATCCTTGGGATGGCAATGTGAAGTTTGAGATTGGCGTTGCCAATCCACAGGCTTTTACTTTGCACCTCCGCGTGCCCGGTTGGTGCGGGCAATGGCTCCTTCGTATCAATGGCACTCCAGTCCCCCACCTGAAACCCCAGGCAAACGGGTATCTGGCGATCGACCGGGAGTGGCATCCGGGGGATGTCGTTGAGTACCAAATGGAAATGCCCATCCAGTCGGTATGGGCCCATCCGACTGTGCGCGATATGCAGGGACGGATAGCGATCCAGCGCGGTCCTATCGTCTATTGCCTGGAAAGCGTCGATCAGCGGGGATTTGTTTTAGACCAAATCGTCGTGAATCCAAAGGATGTCTCCTCGGAATTTGGAACAGAGCATCAGGACAATTTGCTAGGTGGTGTCAGCACAGTGCGGGGCAAAGGGTTTGTCGTTGACGAAAGAGACTGGGAGGGTATGCTGTATCGGTACAGAGAACCATCATTGAAATCCATGGAAATTAAGGCAATCCCCTATTATGCCTGGGATAACCGCATTCCAGGCGAGATGCGTGTTTGGCTACGATCAACATCTTAACCAGTCCACTTCCGGCACGCTGTAGATTCCCCAATGGGTATAGATCCAAAACTTGGCATCCCTGAACCAGGCCGGAGAGGATGCATCTTAAGAGAATCCCAGGTGGGTAGATATTTCTTTTTCATCATATGATAGAGGCAGATATTCAACCGTCTGGCTTTTTAATAACTCCAAATTGGCGAGTAGCTTGATAAATCGTGACCTTATCCATCAGTGCTATCATATCTATATCACTTTCAACCTCGATAGCATCACATGAAATTAGGATCTGATTCAATGGTCAGGACTGCAAAATTCCCCCTCCATCCTGAATTTCAGATTGGCACGGTTGACCCACGCCTGTTTGGATCGTTCATTGAACATCTCGGGCGGGCTGTGTATGGTGGCATTTATGAGCCGGGCCATCCCTCAGCCGATAGGGATGGCTTCCGGCAGGATGTCATTAAACTGGTCAGAGAGATGAACGTCCCCCTTGTCCGCTACCCGGGAGGGAACTTTGTCTCGGGTTACAACTGGGAGGATGGGATCGGCCCCAGGGAGCAGCGCCCCCGCAGACTCGATCTGGCCTGGAAATCCATCGAAACCAATCAGGTAGGGATCAACGAGTTCCTCGCCTGGTGTCGAAAAGTGGAGGCGGAGGCCATGGTCGCGGTCAATCTCGGCACGCGTGGGGTGGACGCAGCCCGCAATCTAGTCGAGTATTGCAATCACCCCGGCGGCACTTACTGGAGCGACCTGCGCGTTGCCCATGGTTATAAAGAACCGCACCATATCCATACCTGGTGTCTGGGCAATGAGATGGATGGAAGCTGGCAGATCGGCCATAAAACGGCGGAAGAATACGGCCGCCTGGCTTGTGAGACAGCCAAGGTCATGAAATGGATTGACCCCACGATTGAGCTGGTGGCTTGCGGCAGCTCATTCCTCGGGATGCCGACCTTTCCCGATTGGGAAGAGACTGTGCTCTCCGAGACGTACGAGCAAGTGGACTATGTCTCTCTGCATACCTATTTGGGAAACCTGGAGAACAACACCGCCCATTACCTGGCCAAACCACTAGAGATGGACCGCTATATCTCCACGGTCGTGAATATGTGCGATGTCATCAAAGCCAAGAAGCACAGCAAAAAAAACATCCAGCTGTCATTCGATGAGTGGAACGTTTACCACGAATGGGAGCAGCCCGAGGCGATGAAAGCGAGGCCATGGCTGGTTGCCCCTCCCCTCCTGGAAGAAAGCTACACCGTTGAAGATGCACTGGTCGTAGGAGGGATGCTGATCACGCTGTTGAAACATTCCGACCGGGTTAAAATCGCCTGCATGGCGCAATTGGTCAATGTGCTTGCACCGATTATGACCGTCAAAGGAGGGATTTGCTGGAAACAATTGATCTATTATCCCTTTATGCAGGCCTCACGCTTTGGACGCGGGCGGGCGTTGGATCTCAATATCCAATCGCCGACTTACGAGGACCGCGAGTATGGACCAGTCCCCTATCTCGAAGCGGTGGGAATATGGAACCAGGAAAATGAATATTTAACCATTTTTGCAGTCAACCGGGATACACAATCCGGCCTGTCGATCGAGGCTGATGTTCGGGCATTTGTTGGATGTAAAGTGGTCGATCATACCACACTAACCCAGCGCGATTTAAAAATTGGCAACACCCTCGAACATCCCGATCGGGTCGTCCCCATGAAGAACGGGGATGCCCGGTTGGAAAAAGGGACTTTGCGCGCTACCCTTCCCGGAGTCTCCTGGAATATGATCCGCTTGGCTACTAGCAGTCATTAAAGGCGCAGCTAGATCAAAACCTGCCCAAATCGATTGAACATCCGGAGAGGCAGTCTCCCCGTGGACCGTCCCTCACGGATCACGAACTTCCGAGGACTGCATTCTTTGTGCCCCATCCGAAATGATCGCAAACAGATTTACCGATCCAGCACATAATGATTGATAAAGATCAATTGCCTGCCTTATATGGATCTCCTACATGAAACTACCCGGCAAGGATCGCGATGACAAAGTCTGACAAGAAATGGCAAACTCCAGGGGTCGTTTTTCAGCCCAAAGTTTACGAAGGACTTCGTGGGGGAATAAATACCCTCGTCAACGCGATCCGCCCAACCCTCGGACCACTGCCGCGTTGTGTGGTCAATGATAGGACATACGGTTCTAGCCGGGCAGAGCTGCTGGACGACGGCGGGATTATCGCTCGGCGCATCATTCAACTTTCCAACCGGGAAGAGGATATGGGTGCGATGTACCTCCGCCAGGTATTGTGGAAAATGCACGAGACCATCGGCGACGGTGCAGCGACCGCGGCTGTGATGTTCCAGACCATCTACAACGAAGGCCTACGCTATATCGTCGCGGGGGGAAGTGCCATGCGCTTGCGCCAGCATCTGGAGGCAGCCTCCCAGGTCATCCTGGAGGAATTGGATGGCATGGTCACCCATCTGGATGGCCGGGAACAGTATGCGAGGTTGGCGGAAACTATCTGCTATGACCCCGAATTGGCAAAAATGCTCGGAGAAATCTTTGACATCATCGGAGCATACGGCCGCCTGGATGTCCGCCCCGGACGCGGCCGGGAGTTAGAACGCGAATATATTGAGGGGATGTACTGGGAGGGTGGACTCTTTTCCCGGGAGTTCATCCAGGATCCTCTCTTAGGTAGGGCGGAGGTGGAAAATACCGCCCTCCTGATCAGTGACCTGGAAATAAAAGAACCCCAAGACCTGCTGCCCGTCCTGGATATGGCGATCGGCGCCAATTTCAAAACCCTGGTGGTGATCGCAAGCGCTGTGTCCGACCAGGCGTTATCGGTGCTCCTGAGCAAACCCAATCGCGAAAAAATCCAGGCAGTCGCCGTCAAGGCTCCCGCCCGGGATACGGTCAATCGATCAAAGGCACTTGAAGATCTGGCTTTGCTGACCGGCGGGCGTGCTTTCTTCCAGGCGGCCGGTGACACTCTGAGCACGGTCCAAATCGATGATCTCGGGCAAGCAAGGCGTGCCTGGGCCGACAGGGATAGTTTCGGCATTTCCGGAGGCAGAGGCGACCCTCGCCGTTTACGCCAGCACATCGCCCAATTAAGGTCAGCCCTGAATAACACCGACGGATCCGAGGAACACAAACGCTTGCAGGAAAGGATCGGCATATTAATGGGTGGCACAGCTGTTCTCTGGGTGGGTGGGAACTCTCCCATCACGATCGAGGCCCGCAAAGCACTCGCCGAACGAACCGCGGAAGCCATGCGGGGCGCTCTTCGAGAAGGAGTCTTGCCTGGCGGGGGAATTGCCCTGCTCGCCTGCCAACCAGCCCTGCAAAAAAAGAGGCGCTCGGCAAAAGATCCCGATGAACATGCTGCCTACACCATCCTGCTGAACGCAGTCGAGACACCGATCCGCACCCTGATCGATAACGCCGGATTCAAGCCAGACAAAGTACTCGGCGAGATCAACTCGGCAGGTCCAGGCTTTGGGTTCGATGCTCGGCAAGGGCATCTCGTCGAAATGGCCCAATCTGGCATTTGCGATGCTGCCTCCGTGGTCAAGGCGGCGACTTTCAGCGCGATTCACGGAGCTGCATTGGCTTTGACCATTGACGTTCTGATCCACCTAAAAAATCCGCCCTCCAGCTATCACGCACCTTAATGATCATGGCGAAATCCACTAATCCCAACAATATGCTAAGCAAGGATTTTGTATACCAATTTGCCGCATCCCGAGCATTTGGCCGGAAGGATACGAGCTGTTTTGCAGCACGATTCTCGGGCCTTTACCGCTCATCGGATGGCGGCACGACCTGGCATAGAGCTTTCACCAGCTCGAATATGGGGGAGGAATTTCCGGCTCTGGCGGTGGTTGTTCCGCCCGATCCGGAAGATGAACGCGATATTTTTGTCGGGATCAAGGGGGGAATCTTACGCTCATCGGACGATGGACAGAACTGGGAAAGCCCCCTGCATTCCACTCCTCCCTCGACGGTGTCAGCCCTGGCGATTTCCCCGAATTTTATCCAGGATGGGACCCTCTTTGCAGGCACGCTCGAGGATGGTGTGTTTCGTTCTTCAGACCGAGGCTGGCAGTGGGCGGCCTGGAACTTTGGGTTGATGGATTTAAGGACCCTTTGCTTGGCCATTTCGCCCAACTTTACCAGCGATGAAATGCTTTTCGTCGGCACCCAGAGCGGTATCTTCCGCAGCACCAACGGTGGGCGCGCCTGGCGGGAGGTGGACCTGCCGGTCGGTTACCAGGCCGTTCTCAGTCTGGCGTTCTCTCCTGACTTTGCCCAGGATACCACCCTGTTCGCCGGGACCGAAAAACGGGGCTTGCTGCGCTCCACGGACGCAGGACAGACCTGGGTGCGGCTAGGCAGACCGGTACTATCCGGGCCGATCAATGGCATATACCCAGGACCGGACTTTTCTAAAAAGCCCGTCCTGCTTGTGCTGGAAGGGGGTATTCTTTTGGCCTCCCGGGATGGTGGGAGCACCTGGAAGATCTGGCGGAAGGAAAGATTGACCAGAAGGGACATTACGGCTGTTTACGCCCCTGATGGCTTTGGCCCCAAGGCGCCGGTACTGGTGGGGTATGTGGACGGAACGATAGACCGCATTTAGCTTGTGACGTTCAAGTTTCAATTTCCGAAGATACCGAATCTCGTTAAAGTGTCTCTGCCGAAGCCCTTGGTCTGCCCGACCAAAAGGATCGACTTTTCTGGCATACTCATTGACGCATATTGACTGGCCTCAAAAATCCGTTGACTGAAAATAAAAAAATTCCAATGGATTTTTATGCCAGTCGTCCAATGGACACCGGCCAAAATGGCAGGACATTGGTTGGGAGATGCGGAATCGGGTTTTAAGCCATTGGTTGAGAGTTCGAGCCTCTCCGCACTCATTTAGTATTTATAGGGAGTTCCCCGCTTCTTTACCCTAAAATACGCCGCTGGTGTATGGGCTCACACCATCAAATGCTGTGTAAGTCAGTGGTTTAATTCTACCATAAATGCTTGTCCCCTCTCCACCATTGAGCTACGCACCCGTGGCGGTCTGCATTCTATCATGCCGCTCTTTAGCGCACATTATAGGGCTAACAAGTCTCTAATACAATAGATCGCGGGCAAGCAGTTCTTACCACCCTATTGTTTGTAGAGACCTTTCCATCTGGGATCTACGGTTTTGACAGAAGTATCTTGATTTATCAGCTTCATTCATCCTTTCCATTATTTCTTTGTCTGAGTAATCGACTGGAGTCGACGCCCAACGGTCGCGCTCAGCCGCTTACAGAGCAAGTCAACTGGAGCGCAGGGTTGGGCGGGCTGTTTGATTGAAAAGATAACTGCCTCCCATATTTTTAACCAGCCAACTGCAGTCTTACGCGCCGTTGATGCAACCAAATACCTGCTGCCAGGAAAAAGACTGGTGTTAAGATTGATTGATAAAGAGGGGCAAGAAAACTCCCCGTTGTAATATGGACCAAGCCTTGCGCAATAAGCGGGTCAATCAGAGCATTGCCAATCGTGTGCATAATGACTAGCGGCCAAACCGAATTGGTTAACAGCCGAATTTCACCATAGGCGATCGAAACCACCATGAGATTGAGAATGGCCAAGGGGATGAAAGTCGCTAGGCTTTGCCCCGTGGCGAACCGGATTGGTGCGGGGCCGAGAATAAATAACCAGTAGGCAATGTGCCAACTGGTCCATATTAAGCCGGTGATCATATGACCGACATAAGCATTCAATGATAGTGAACTGACCTTGGGTGTAAGGTAGCCACGCCATGAAAACTCTTCGAAAATGTTCTTGACGAATGATTGGATCAGCCCCATCCCAAAAACCGAGAACAAAAGGACCAACGAGAAATTGGGAAATGTGACCAGACCAAATATACCGCCAATTAGAAGTACAAGCGCACCCACAAATGGATAGATCAGCAGACTCACCCCATACCAAATGGCATTGCCTTTGAAGGCCGGCCCAAGCCCGAAATCCTTCCAGCCATCCCCCGCAAAGGCGCGCAGCAGAAGTACTGTGACCAGTGGAGCGATCAGCCAGAGGAGCAGACCGGGTTGCATTGTGGGTGGGACGTTCAGCAACCTGTCCAACCCATAGCCCAGCCAGCCGCTTGTAGCTACCACCACAGTAAAAATAGCTAAATCACGAATAGTGCGTTTGTTTTCTTGGTCCTGGGGGTTCATCATTATTTTATCCTTTGTAAGATGGATAATCTCTTGTCTGAAGTGAGCCGCCCAACGGTGGGGCTAGCGGCAGCGGAGGGAAGAGCAAGACCATTTACTCATTCTTACATATCTCTGGCAATTCGCGCTTGTGCGCGAGCGGCTGTTCGATAAAGCTGGTGTTGGGCGGCTTATTTTCTTGTGCAGCTCTCTGGATCTGGACAGATCCTACTGTTACCTTGGGTGCCGAGCGCGGCCAATCCAGCGATGGACTGCGGTGGCGTATGTACGGTATTCCTCGCCGAATTTGGCGGCGAGGAACCTCTCTTCCGGCGCTATCAGAACGTAATGGCAGGCGACAAGTGCAGGGAGGAGGAGCACCAATACCCAGGGAAGATCGAATGCCAGTGCGCTCCCCATCAGAAAGAAGGCCGCTCCCAGGTAGATGGGATTCCTCGAGAAAGAGAAGACACCCGTGGTAACGTCTTTGAATAAGCCCTGCGTCGGATTCTCCCCACGAACCATTCGGTACCATCCAGGCATAGAGACGACTGCCAAGCTCATATAGTCCCTCTTCATATTGTGGAACTTCGTTATAACGAGTACGCTTTGCCTGGGTGGCTACAACACATCGCCAGTGATCCATTTCACATGATTTCGTCGTAGACGCATTACTCATAAAACTCCTTTCGAAACGCATTTTGACTCCCAAAGGTTGGCGTTATCGGCGGGGCGGTGATAGCAGGATTACATCGGTTTTGATCATTAAGGATCCACAACCTAGGTCTCTTTTTTAACCCAGGCTTCCTCCGCCTGCAGGGCCCGCACGGCCCGGGGTTGGATCTTGCGGTAGACGGATTCGGGCGGCAGGGATCGTCCGTCCACTCTGAGCAGGTCGGCCAGGCGGATCCCGAACAGGCGCTCATTTTCTTCAAGGTAAGGCTGTATTAAGTTCCAATCCGCTCCCGTCAGGGGGACGAACTCGCCACCATTCAGCTGGCCGTCCTCGACCAGGCTGTGCGGGTCGCGCACGTAGATCGCCCCCCCGGATGCAAGCGAGAACAAGTTGCCGCCCGGGTAGGGAGCTTCCAATTCGCAAAGCTCGCCGTTTTCATCGAACCGTACCCCGTTGAGCACGACAAACCCACCGCTGTTCAAAGCATCCCCAGCCATGAACGACTCGGCCAGGTAGTCCAAGCTGGTGCCATTGATGACCACGCGCGGCCTCCCGACAGCATTAATCAGGGGACGACCGGCGGTGTTGCCCAGGATGTAGGCTTCACCGCCCTTGGCTCCGTACATGAAGGTCTGCCCAACATCCCCGTGCACCACCAATTTTCCAGATTTCATGATTTGCGCCAGCTGATCCTGGCCGTTGTTGTGTACATGGATCTCCATTCCGTCGATCCCGGAGGCCAAGTAATCGCCGGAGGAGCCATAGACATCGATGCGCAGTCTCTGAGTCTCTGTCCCCAGGCCGTTCCCGATGAAGCGTTGACCGCGCGCGTTGACCACCATTAATCTGCAGAAGCCGGAATTCACCAGTTTCCTGAGGCAGGCGGCCAGTGAATCCCCGCCTTGCGGCGGGAAGTCGCGGGCATCCAGGATGACCGTCTGCCGTTCGTTGGAGAGATCAGGAAGCGGGCTGCCGAAGGACACCCAGCAATAGTCGCCCTCCGGCGTGCGCCTGATCCCGTGCAGCACCTGCTCAAAGCACTCGTCGCAGAGTGACAGCAGGCTGCTGCGGCGCTTATCGCCGATCGGATAGCGGCGGTCACCGAGCAGGGTCAGGACCTGCAACACGTCTGCCCTGCGGCCCTTTTGGTCGCCGAGTTCCTTCAAACCCGTGAGCAGGCTGCGGACCTCATCGTACGACCAGGCGGGAAGACGCTCGGTGACCCAGCGGAAAATGGCTTCGCCTTCCGCTGGCGGGATTGGGAGCGGGTCCGCGGGAGCCGCCGTTTTTACGCCCTGGTACGGGCGGCTGCCCGGTGCGCTGACGGGTCGATCGAACTTATCCGTGCACACCAGGCGCGTCCGCCCTTTCCCGTCCGGCTGGACGGTGAAGAGGAATGCCCCGCCATCGGTATGGCTGCCGCCGCGGGCGTTCCAGTAGCGGTCGGCGCGACCCCAGAAACGGGAGTCCTCGCCCGCCAGGCTCTGCAGAGCAGCATCGATGGCCTGCTTCTCGGAGGCGGCGAAACCGATGGCGACCTCCCCGTTCTCCTGCAAGGCAAAGACCTGTGGCCGGAGCATGCTCGTGTCGGTGATTCCAATCAGCCGGTAGGCTGGCCCCTTATGGTCGGATTGGGCGATCAGGAAAAACCAGGGCCCATCCGGCGATGCGTGCATGTGCGTGATCTGCAGCAGTTCATACTGGCGGCGTTTCTCGGGCGGTAGAAGGACAAAATCGCGCTCGGTGGTGGGCGCCAGCGCCTCGATCACGCATTCCAGCGGGTATTTGTACGTTCGGTGAAGCAAATCGAAGACCAGGACCGAGACCTCGGTATCCGTCAGGTAAAGTGGCCGGATATTGCGCTGAGCCAGGTATTCGCAGATGGAGGCGTAATTGGCAAAATCCCCGTTGTGGACCAGGGCCTCGTTCAGCCCGACGAAGGGATGCGCGCCACCCGGGTGCCAGACGCGGCCCTTGGTCGGGTAACGATGGTGGCCGATCCAGACATGGGCATGCATATCCTCTGCCTGGTAATAGCGCAGCACATCGTCCCCGTAACCGACCATTTTAAGCACCAGCAGGTTTTTTGCATGCGAAAGCACGAAGGCTTTTTTGTCGCCAGTCGAGGCATAATACTCCCGGTTGAGCGAATACGAATTCTGATAAATGAACTCCTCTGCCAGCTGCTCAGGAGCGCAGCCCTCCAGGTGGGATCGGAAGGCGAACGCGCTCAACGCCTCCGGTTTCGGGCGCACAAAATATTCGACCACTTCGGGCGGCGGCACCTCCAGCCCGGGCAGGGCACGGAAATCGGGGAGGTGCGGCTGCACTCGGACCTGGTCGACATCAAAGAGCGGTAAGACGTATTTTTTCTCAAGATCGCTGCGGCTATCCGGGTCGAGATAAGCGACAGCCAGCAAGGTGTCGTTATGGAGGATTTCCGGACTGACACCGACTTCCTCCGGCGCCAGGCCGACCGCGGCCATCCCGCCGCCTTTACCGTTGCCGCGGTTGCGCATCTGGACCAGGGACTGCAGCAGGTGACGGGCGGGGATCTGCTCGCTGCAGGCGATGCCAATAACGCCGCAGCCGCCCTCGGCCGCCTCCTCCCCTCGCAGGAGCGTCGGGAGGCTCTTTGAATTGAGGGATCCTCGCGAGGCGATGATTTTCAGGGCAAGGTCACGTGGTGACATGGGGATGTCCTTCTTATTCAATTCCGTGAGTGTACTTCAGCAGGTCCACCCTGCCGCGCAGTTCGCCGATTGAACGCAGACCGAAGCGGCGCAGAATATCCCGCAGCTGCAGGGCGAGCGCGTTGTACAGATTGATGATCCGCTCCGAGCCCCATGCCGGGTCAATCAGCTGCGAGAGCAGCGGGTCGGTCGAGGTCAGGCCGTACGGACAACCGCGCCCGCGTTCGCAGTTCGAGCAGCGGGTGCAGCCGAGTGCAATCAGGTCGGCGGTTCCCAGCACGCAGCCGTCCGCCCCCAGGGCGATCGCCTTGGCGATGTCATAAGCCGTGCGCACGCCCCCGCTGGCGAACACATTGATCTCATCCCGGATGTTCTCGTTCTGCAGATATTTGTGCACCCTGGGGATGGCGAACTCGATCGGCATGGCAATATTCTTCTTGGATATTTCAGGCGCCGCGCCAGTGCCTCCGTAGGCACCGTCCAGATGGATGATGTTAGCCCCGGCATAGTAGCTCCCCACCGCAACCATGTCCACGTCGGTGGGTGTCGAGACCTTCACCGAAACCAGCACGCCCGGGTTAATGGTTTTGACCCAGTCCACGTGCTTGCGGTGGTCTTCCACCGAATACACGGAATGGAACGGGAACGGCGAGAACAGGCTCACCCAGGGAACGCTCTCGCGCATTTTCGCCACCGAGGTCGTGGCCTTATCGCCCAGCAGATGGCCGCCCAGGCCGGGTTTGGCTCCCTGGGCATACTTGAACTCCATCAGGCGCGCATACTGGATGGTCTGCTCGCGCACTCCGAACATGCCGGTCGCCACCTGGGTAATGACGTGATCGTGGAAGGGCACCAGCGCCTCGGGGTAGCCTCCTTCGCCAGTCGAGGTGAATGTCTCCCAATGCTTGGCAGCCATCGCCCGCGAGAGCATGACCTGCTCGCTGACCGAGCCGTACGACATCCCTCCACCGTAGATCGGAATCGGAATGGTGATCTTTTCACCTTCGGCCCGACGGTTGAGCGGGATGGACAGGTCGATTGGAACATCGGCAGGAGTCCAGCCTGTTTCCGGCAGGAATTTAAAATCCAGCCGGTCAAAGCCGCCGTCCGAGTCACCCGTGCGGTACTCCAGGCCGTTTTCGGGCGGACGGCCGGTCTCGGCCATGACCCACGTGGACAGGATCAGATCGGTCGTCCAGCGCGCATCCCCCAGGGCGGGCATGCCCTCCGCTCCGAGAGCCGGCCAGTAGTGGTAGCCGGCGCGGATGTTCTTGGTGTGCTTCTCAACAATCATCTGTTCGTTGGTTTTATTGTCCATAGCCTTCGACTCCTGCAAACGCTTCGACTTCCAGCTCTTTCATGAACATCGCCCGGCCGATCTCGCCGCGCAAGCGGCGCACTTCGCGGATTCCCATTGCTCCCAGGACTTCAAGCAGCTGGTCGCGCCAGGAAGCGGACATGTTCTTTAGGCGTTGCGTACCCCAGGAGATGGCGAATCTTCTGGGCAGGGTAAAGCGATTGTCCGTACGGTTGAGGCACTCGCCCTCAAAATTTCCCTGCCATGCCACGACCGGGGGCGTGTCGAGCGCCACCAGGTCAAGGCCGCAGATGATGGCTTTCGGCAGGTGCTCGGCGGCGATCAGCCCACCCGAACCGATCAGGGTGACCTCGTCGCGGATGCCGGCCTCCACGAAACCGCGGTGTGCCTGGCGGATCAAATCCAGGATGAAGCGGCCGTCCGCGGCTCGCCCGTGGTAATCCGCCGTCAAGTGGTAGACGCGCACGCCCTGCCGGTAGAGGTCTATCGGGTCGACGCCGAATGGCACCCGCACGCAGGTCAATGTCTGAGGGAGGGTCGCCCCCAGGCGGGTAAAAGCCGAGGCGTCCCAGCCGTCCAGCTCGAGCATAGGCGGCGAGAAGGAGAGCCCGGAGAGTTTTTCCGCCTCCTCCCCTTTGACCAGCGGGACGAGATGTGTTCCGGTCAGGCCCAGCCGGACGAGGCTTGCGATCGGGACGATCGCCAGGGTTTGGACCGCGGCAGCGGCCTGGGTCAGCGAATGCCAGGTCTTTCTTGATTCAACCGAAACTGGCAGGGCGTCAAAGATGAAGGGAACCGGAATCGAGAAAGTATGTGCCTCTTCTCCTTCCGATTGGCCAATCTCGTTAAAAATCAGGAAATTCGGCTTGCTGCCGATATCCACGCTGGTGGAGATGAACTCGCGACCGTGGATGCCGTCCCGTGTCGGCCGGACGATCTCGGACATGTCTGTCCACATCCCGTCCCAGCCCTGCCCGCCGAACTTGCCGCGGTAGCCCGCGCCCTTGACTGGCACCATTCCGGTTTCAGATTCGTAGGTGAGCTGGTCCACATAATTCGAGGTAAAGTACGAATCGCCCAGCTTGAACCGATCGGGGTTGGGGCTGATGCGGATGAACTCATAGTTCTCGTTCATACAGCGCAAACAACCCACACAGTCTTCCGGGCGAGGCGCGAAACCGCCGATCGGCCCGGAGTAGACCCCGTACAGACAGGGACGGCTTAAAACCACTTCCATATTAAAGCGGGTCCCGATCAACTCCTTGACCAGGTATTTCGCCAGTCCGATTCTGCCAACGCGGACTCGGAAGCGGGTCGGCCAGCGGGCAATACCCCGGGCATTGCGAGCGTCGATGTGATAGCGATGATATTCCGTCGAACTAGCTGCCATACTGGGACCTCCGCAGGATTAAAATAAAGCCGGGTATGAGGGCTCACGATGCACCTTGAAAACCAATCCAATGCCGCCACCAGATACAACCAGCCTGCTCTCAGATGAAGTTTTCAAACCTTACGGGATGTTTCCAACCGAGCGCTACAGGTCTAGTTAGCCGCCATGGAAAGATGTCGCAGCGAAAAAATTCATTGCCCATGCGCTAACAAACTGAAGAAGGAGGGCGAAGGCCGCCGCGATCTCAAAAGGTTTATGGAAGGATTCCTGCAAGGCCACTTGGGAGGAATGCTGCCGGAGACGTAATAGCTTTGGGAGGACCAGAATAACGGCGAAAGCCGCCCAGGCCAAGAAAATCCAGGTCGGAACAAGGCGTATGACAAAGATAGTGATAACACCTGAACTGACCCCGATCAAAAGTAAGGCCATCATTAGCCAATAAGCAGCTCGTTGGCCGATCAAATTGGCTGTGTGAACGATGCCGGCTTTCCGATCACCCTGCAGGTCGCGCAGTTCATTGATCAGCTCTCCATATAGGCTGATCCCCATCACAAATAGAAATGGAAACACCCAGCGGTAAAATGGGGCGGGCTCGAAAGTGAAATAGGCGGACAGGAATTGCAACCCGGCCAGCATCAGTCCATGGGAAATCAGATCGGCGAATGGCCTGGATTTCAGGCGAACCCGCCGCCAGGAATAAAGGTAAGCAATCACCAGGCAACTCAGGCCGGTGATTAAAGGCCAGATGCCAAGGAAAGCGAACACCAGCCCGGCGGTTATTGCAACGCATAATGAGGTCAGCCGACCAGTCCTAGCCGAGAGGTCGGCCGCCGAAACCGGGTTTCGCTTTACTTTGGCCGGGTTGAGAGCGTCGTCGGGAGCATCTTCCACATCGTTGATCATGAATGCGAAGGCTACAGCTAAGATATTGGCGGCCAGTATCCCGAGCAATCTCCAACCAAGGACACCGTGAGCCGCGGCTGCACCTAACAATGAGGTAACGATCACGAAGAATGGATATTCCTTATAACGGGTTAATCGGATTAAACCGTTCATTTGCCTTCTCACGGTTAACATTCCTTTCCATTATACCCAATTGGTCTCGCCATAATTTCCTTCCAGCCCAAGGCAGAAACAGAAATGGTGTATGCGCGAGGATATACCAATTATTCCTGCCAACGATGTTGCGGCAATAATAATAAATTGATCATCGCCCCTGTCGCGTTGGAGGCGCGAGCGCGCGTGGACCTGCCCTCACGGGACCCAATCCCGCGGGGGCTGTGGCAGAAGAGGGTTCCGAAGAATTACGCTGCTTTCTTCGGATTTACTGCGGCCCGAGCTTTCGACAGATCGTCGACGGCTACCACCACACTCTTCGAGGTGGCCAGGTAGGCAAGCTGGATGCTTACCCCCGCATTCGCCAGCCGGCGGGCTATGTTCCCCAGGGCACCGGGGCGATCCTCCACCGGCAGCACCAGCACCTCGGTCTCCTTGCCAACCTCGATGTGACTGGCTTCGAGCGCCCGGCGGGCCTTGGTGGTATCTTCCACCAGGATGTGAATGAACCCTTTGCCTCCAACGGTCATGCCACACACCCCATCGATGTTGACAGCTGCCCTTCCAAGTGCCTCGCCCAGCTTCGCCAGTTCGCCTGGACGGTCTTCCAGAACGACGGTTAGATCCTTTGGCATGGTCTTCCTCCTTCAGGTGCACCACCTGTGAACCATCACGGCGGCGTAGCCCGGCCTCTCGTCCAAGGCTAATCCGCCTCCGCGTTTATAAAATCAACTGACCGTGTGAGAAGAGATGAAATGTCCTGTAACTTAGAATAGAAACAGCACTCGGTGCTTGCACATTCAGTATAGCCATTTCTCCAGACAAAACAATATCAGCAACTATCTTCTCTACCTGAGGACAGAATATATCCCACACCGGTTTAGCGGTGGACGGACGTGAGACCTTCAGCGGTTTAATGGTCGAAAAAACCACTGATGGCCCTGTTTACGAGTATTGAGCCTGAAGAACCGTGGTTTATGCAAAAACCTCCTGTCTTGAGATTTTTGCCAATCACACCCTCGGGTTAACGAAAAACCATATCTTCGCGAGCTATGGTTCGTGAAAAGTTGTGGGGGCTGGACTCGCCGCGTGCGCCCCCGTAGGGGGAACCAGCGGCCTCCAGACCACCCGATTTGAGTTAGCCTTGCGCTCTTCGGTTCAAAGGAGTCTAAAGATATTCTGCTCTTTGCTTGATATTCAGTAGTCGTCCGAGCCCATTTCTGAACTCCAGGGGGAGACTGTCACCCAAGCGGTGGGTTTTTTGAAAAAAAGACGAGCTTCTTGTAAGATGGTGATTGCTGAGATCGCCTCTTATAGGAGCTCGTCATGTTTAATGTTATCTTGCGATTGCCGGATGTCAAGAGGAAGACAACAGGGAGTCTGTCACATGCACGGTTGGTGAGTTTAATTGTCCTACTTCAAACCTCATTTTGGCTGCCAAATTGCCGAATTCGTCCCACTGGCGTGCCATTAATCGCACTCTTGAGATATATTTTTCCCTTGAATTCACGTCGTCGTTTTTTATATGGAATGATCCTTCGAGATCTCATGATGACGACAAGCACTGCTTCCAAAGTGAAGAGTACCTGCATCACATTCAATCGCGCATTGGATGTCGGCGTTCAGACCAAGGACATGTTCTTGGCTGGCAAATCCACAACACAGATCGCCGAATGGCTGGACACGACCGATCATGCCCCAGTCCCTGCTTACTGGTACCCGCAGACGGTCAAGAGCGTCCTGGCCAAGTGGAGAAGATTGATATCTTCTCAAGCAGATAAGGGAGCAATTTGTGGCTTGAGGTTTACTTGTTGTGCATCTCCGGCCGGCGGGCGAGCTTGTTCAGATGGGCAATCAGCACCCCGCTTGGGACCGGTTTGACCAGGTAATCGTCAGCGCCGGCATCCAGGGCGCTGGCGATCAGACCGGGGGAGTCCAGGGCGGAGAAGATCAGGATCGGCACGGTACTG
>Ga0335070_10001272_pt1 | contig 29071 bp, 23 predicted proteins | sample Lox_Sample_13_FD_206722 | JGI IMG/M metagenome (GOLD analysis project Ga0335070, IMG submission 206722) | Soil microbial communities from Loxahatchee National Wildlife Refuge, Florida, United States - Lox_Sample_1.3 | ecosystem: Environmental > Terrestrial > Soil > Wetlands | place: USA...
TGGAACAAATAATGAAATAAAATATTTAGTTAATGTTGAAACTGATAAAAAATCGAACACAGCTAATTGTGTAATCCACGAACCAGGAAAATCTAAAAGATTAGTACAAATTCAATATACTCCATTTATTTTTATTAAAGATTTAAAGAAATATAATATAAAATTATATAATGGAGATAAAGCATTATTAAATGCTAAAATGGGTGTTTATGGTATTTCAATAAAGCCTTTAAAGACAGGAAAACAAGAAAGATTAGAAAATGGATATAAATATATTGTTGAAAGTAATAAATCATTAAATTCAATTTTTGATTTTTTTAAAGATAGTAATTTTGATTTCTTCGAAAAGAAATTAGATCATAAAGGTAGACCAGTTAAAGATCATAAAGGTAAATTTATTTACCCTAATAGTGATTTATGCTATTATGTTACAACAAATGAACAATTTTTTATATCAAAAAGAACAAGATTATTTAAAGGTTTTGATGAATATAAAAATGTACATAAAATGTCTTTTGATATTGAAACAACTGGTTTAAAATATCAAATACATAGATTGATTTCTATTGGTATAAAAGATAATAGAGGATTTCAAATAATATTAGAACCTGAAAAAGAAAATGATGATGAATCTGAAATTAAATTAATACAAGAATTTTTTTATTATATTGATAAGATAAAACCTGCAATTATATTAGGACATAATATTGAAGGTTTTGACTTTGATTTTATTATTGGTAGAGCAAAAAAATTAAATTTAGATTTAGCATTAATAAAAACAACATTAAATGAAAATAGATCTTTATATAGAAAAAATGCAACAGTAAAACTTGGAAATACTGCTGAAAAATATACAGCTACTGAAATGTGGGGATATTCTATTGTTGACACATTACATGCAGCAAAGAAAACAGCTGCTTTAAACACTGAAATAAAAAATACTAAATTAAAATATATTATTAAATATGAAGGTTTAGCTAAAGATAATCGTACATATATTGATGGAAGTAATGGTAATATTGGCAAATTTTGGAATGAAAATAAAAATTTTGTTATAAGTGATATAAATGAATATATACAAATTCCTGAAGAATATCAAGATATTTCAAATAAATTAATATTATTACAAAATAATAAAAATAAAATTTCTGATGAAGAATATAATAATTATAGAAAACAATTATTAAATAATAAAAAATTTATTGAATGGTTTAGAAATAATGCTATTCCAAAAAAAATGCTAAAATTTATAAAAGGAAAAGATCTTGTTAAGCAATATTTATTAGATGATTTATGGGAAACTGAACAAGTAGATGAATTATATAATCAATCAGCATTTTTATTAGCTAAAATTATACCTGAAACATATACACGTGTTTGTACAATGGGTACTGCTGCAATATGGAATTTAATATTAACAGCTTGGAGTTATGAAAATGGAATAGCTATTCCATATAAAGTAAAAAAAGAAGATTTTTCAGGCGGTTTAGCACGTTGTTATAAAAAAGGATATTCAAAAAAATTAGTTAAAATTGATTATGCTTCACTATATCCAATGATTCAATTAACAGAGGATGTATTTCCAATTTTTGATATAACTGGTGTTATAAAGAAAATTTTAATATATTTAACAACAACACGTAATATATATAAAAAATTAGCTAATGGTGATGAATTAAATAATGAAGAAATTTCATTATTAAAAGAAATTGATCATGAAACATATGAAAAATATATAAATAAAACTATAAAGCCTGAAGAATGGAATTTATTTAAAGTTAAACAATTACCCATTAAAATTTTAAATAATTCATTATTTGGAGCATTAGGATCAGGAATTTCATTTAATTGGTCAGATAATGTATGTGCAGCACGTATTACTTGTACAGGTCGTTTACATTTAAGACATGCTATTTCATGGTTTAAAAAATATAATTGTGATCCATTACTTGCTGTAACTGATGGTATAAATTTTTCAATACCTGAAAAAACAAATATTAAAGTAAATAATAATATTGAAGAAATAATACAAAATGAAGAAATATCTATCGATGAAGCTTGGCAATATAAAAATAAAAAAGGAATTTCAGCATTAATTGAAAAATATAATGAAGAAATAAAAATATTTAATGAATCATTAGGAAAACAAAATTTTATATCTTTAGATGATGATGGTAGATTTATATCTTGTTTAAATCTTTCTCGTATTAATTATGCACTTTTATATGAAAAAAAGAATAAAAAAACAGGATTAATGGAAGAAAAAATCAAATTAACTGGTAATAGTATTAAATCAAAAACAATGCCTGAATATATAGAAGATTTTGTTGATAAAGGTATGAAAATGATTTTAAATGGTGATGGATTTGGTTTTGTTGAATATTATTATAATTATGCTGAAGATATTTTTTATAAAAGAATTCCATTAAAAAAAATAGCTAGTAAAAGTAAAATTAAAACAACAATTAAAAATTATTTAAATAGGGGTAAGGATAAAAATGGAAGGCTTAAAGGTAAACAAGCATATATGGAATTATTAATTGAAGAAAGAAATAATATTGCTAAAGAATTATTTAAAGAAAATTTTGATAAAATAATAGAAAAAAATAATATTAAAGATAAAACAATAAATGATTTTACATTAGATGAAATATATAGTTATGTTTCAGATATGATGCCATTAGAACCTGAACTTGATACAATGTGTTATTATATTAATATTGGAAGTAAAAAAAGTGATGGAGATTCTAAATTAATTGAAGATAAAATAACTGGTAAAAAGAAATATGCATCTAAATTAATATCAAATAAAGATATTGAAGAAAATCCTAATTTAACAGGTGAATATAATGTTGTTAAATATATGGATGCATTTAATAAAAAAGTTAAAATATATCTTGAAGGCTTTGATCCTGAAATAAGAGGACAAATATTAGTACAAATAATTAGAAAAAAAATAAAAGATACTAATGGAAATAAGATTGAAAAAATGGATTTTATTAGAAATTATTTTACAAAGGATCAATTAGAATTAAAAAATTTTATACATGATGATTATGATTTATCAATGAAATTAGAACCAAAAGAAGTAATATTTTGGAATAATTATGGCTTTAATCCAGATAAAATTTGGAATGGATACTCAATTTATGATGATGATAAATTATATCTCGAAATATATCAACATGCATTAGATTATATTAATAATTTAATGAAAAATTCAGGAAAAAAAGAAGTTAAATCAGTTAATGATAATATAGAAAAGGGTGATTACATATTATACAAACATAAATTTAAATATAGCTTAGGATATAATAATGGACAATTTATTGAAATAATTAGAGAAAATATTGATATTCCCAAATCAGATATTGAAATTGAATTTGAAAAACAAAGCTTATTAAATGAAGAAAAATTGAAAAGAGCTAAAATGGACGAATCTGATGAATTAAATGATAAAGAAAAAAATATTGATATTAATGAATTATTTGAAGAATTTAAAAAAGAATTTAAAATTCCAGCTAAATTTACAATAGATGATGTAAATAAAATTGAAAAAGCTAAACAAGCTTTTGAAGATTTTGTTAATGATAGTATTGATTATGATGATGAAGAAGATGAAATTGATGAAGAAGAAATTTATTATGATTTTGCTTAATTATTAAATAAAATATTTTAATCATTATAATTATTAACTATTTATAGTAAATAAATAATTTAATATGAATAGTAATATTATAAAAAAATTAGTAAATGAAATTATTGATTCAAATGATAATTTAATTGGATCAGATAATATTCCTAGTACTGGAAGTGATTTAGAATCAGCTGGAATTGGTACAAGTGACTCAAACGTTTTTAAAGGACATCAAAATTATAGAAACAACTATGCTAGTATATTGGGTTTCAGTGTTTTAGAACAAGAAAAGAATAATGATGAAAAAGTTATTGATGAAGATAAAATAATTAATAATGATAATTATAAAGCTTTAAAATTTACACAATCTGATCCAAATTTAGGTGATATTGAAATGAGAATTTTACCAATTATTAGTCAAAATAAAGTTTTAATTGAAAAAAATCATTGGTTACCAGCAGATAAAAATGGCAAAAGAATTATTAAAACAGGTAAAAAATTTTTTAATTTATCTGAATATAATGATTTAATTAAAAAATTTAGAAGTTTAAAAAATGTTAAAGAAATAGATATTGATAAAGAACGTTATAAAAATGAATCATTAGATGAAGATAAAATATCTGATAAAAAAGATGATGATAAATCTATAAATAAAAAAAAGACTAATAATGACATTTTAGATAAAAAAATTGGAAATATTGCTGATTTATTAAATAAAAAATTTAATAAAGATCAATTAAATAAATTAGTTAATTTATTAGAAATTAAATAATATTATAAAATATTTATTATGAATTCAGAACTTTACGGAAAAGAATATATTATTCCTGAAAATATATTAAGTAATATTAATAAAGCATTAATTCAATTTCCAAATGATAATGGTATTAAAAGAGCTAAATATTTATTAAATAATAAAAAAATTAGTTATAGTAATTTAAAAAGAATTAAAAATTTTTTTGACTATAATACTGAAAAAACATCTCAATATTTATTATATGGCGGAGATGAAATGAAATCTTGGGTTGAAAAATTATTAAATTCAGAAAGACAAAGTGCTGATAACACTAAAGAAATAAAAAAAGATTTAAATATTGATATCGATAAAGGTGATATTAATACTAATTTTAATGCTAAAGAAACAATAAAAGAAGAAAATGAAAATTTTAATATTATAATAAATTCTGAAGAAAAAGATAATGCAATAGCACTTATTTTTAATAATGATAAAAAAATATTATTATTAAAAAGAAATCCAAATATAGAATGGTATCCTAATAAATGGAGTTTAGTTGGCGGTGGTATTGAAGTTGGCGAAACACCTGAATTTAGTGTAAAAAGAGAAATTTATGAAGAAACCGGTTTAAAAATTGAAAATTTAATTCAAAAATTTATAATTGAAAGAAATAAGAAATCTAAAAATATTAAAGAATATGTATTTGTTGGAAAATTTAATGGCAATGAAGATGAAATTAAATTAAATACAAATGAAAATATAAATTATGGATTTTTTAGTTATAATGAAATAAAATTTTTAGATACTGTTCCAAATTTAATTGATTATATAGATATTGCAATAAAAGATTATAGTTAATTAAGTATTTATATAAAAAAATTCTACTATTGTAGATTAAAAAATAAATAATAAATAAATTTAATAAAATTTAATGATGAGTAAACTAGAAACAAGCGGTATTATATATCGTAATGAAGAAATCGTAAAAAATATTTACGGTACAGGTAATGAATATAATGAATCAAATAAAAATGCATTATCTGATGGTGATGATAAAGGAAGAGGTGAATTAAACAATAGTGTGGGTACATTAACTGATATTAAAACAAGAAATTCTTTATTAACAAAAAATAAATATAAAACAGGTTCAGAATATAATGAATCAAATGATTAAATAAATATTTTAATTTTTTTAATGTTCCAACTTAAAGAAGATATTATATTAAAAGAAAATATTAAAGATTTTCGTGCATTATTACTTGAAGCCCCAAGTCAAGTGGATATTATTGATGCTATAAAAAATAAAAAAGTAATGTACATATATTATGCGGGTGATACTACCATATCAAAGGGTTTTAGAACCATAGAAATTTATGCTTATGGTATTACAAATCCAGGAAATATAGTAATTAGAGCATTTCAACAAGCTGGAGCTAGTGATAGTAATAAGGGTTTAAGAAGACCAGTAAGACCAGATCGTGATGCTCTACCACAATGGCGTTTATTTATTGTTAAAAATATAACTTCTATGCTACCTACAGGTAAACATTTTTTAACATCTCCGGGTAAAATTCGTCCAAAATATAATCCAAATGATAAGCAGATGAAAGAAATTATATTTGCTATTCAACCGACAGAAGCAGGTGAAATTAAATTTATTGGAAGAGACTCAATAAATATGCCAGATGTAACGCAACAACAAGTACCTACAAAAGATAAAGAAAAAATTGGAATTGAAGCAAAAAAAAGAAAAGAATTAACAAAACAAGAAATTATTGATTTATATGATTTAGCTAGAAATTATTATAAAAAATCAACAAAAGATTTTATTGTTATATATAAAGATAATGATTTTAAATTAGATTATGAAAAAAATAGGAATAAGTATGATCCGAAAGATATATTAGGAAATTTAAGAGAATTATTTGTTAAAATAACTGGTCAGGAAGGATTTAAATTATCTAATAAATGGATAGAAGATCAAAGAAATAATTTTAAAAAAAATTTAAAAAAATAATATTTTTTAAATAAAATATACTATTTATAAAAAATAATAAAATTTTATAAAATGAAAACTCTTAATTTAGATAAGTTAAAAGAAGAAATAAGTAATTCTAAACAACAAAATAATCAAGCAGTACAGCCTAAAGATTTGTTTTTACATGGTATTATGGAAGCATGGAAAACTGGTAGACCAAATCAAGCAACAAATATAATAAAAAATGTTGATTATAAAACAGAAATAAAACAATCACAAAAAGGTGGTCCTGTATTAGGTAGTGATAAAACATTAAATCCTGATATAATGCAACATGTTATAAATGAATCTGAAAATAGTACATCTTTTAATAATATTAATGAAGTTAATACAGCACAACAAAATAATAATTTAAAATTATCTGTTAATAAATTAAATGAAAATGTTGATAGAGATGAATTATTAGATGCTGAACAAGATAGAAGAATAAGAGAATATAAAAAAATATATCAAAATTATCCTGGTTTACCAAATGCTTGGTTGCCACCAGAAAATAAAAATTTAAATGAAAATAATGCTTCATATAAGAATAACATGCAAGAATCAATGCCAACAATGATAAATGAAGAAGTAATAAATGGCATTGAGCAAAGAATTTTTAATAATATTAATGAAAATTTAGTTTTTGAACTTAAAGATGTACTAAAAAATACTATTATTGAATTATATACTATTGATAAAATTAAGAATACATTACTTGAAAATACTGAAATTACTAAAAAAATTATAAATGATAATAAACAAATAATAAAACAAATAATTATTGAAACAATAAAAGAATTACAAAATAAATCTAAAAAATAATTTGTAATTTTATATTATAATTTATATATTTAAATCCTGAATTTTAAAAATTTAGGATTTTTTATTTAATGAGTTTATTAACTATTTATATTAAAATATAATTTTTATTATGAATTTTAATGTTAATGAATTTGAAAGTATAAAATCTTTTAATGGAAGAAAAGAATATGCTGATAATAATTTACAAAGATTAGGTTCTGGCTCAGGTAGAATTGTATATGCTATTGATGATAATAAAGTTCTTAAATTAGCAAAAAATAATAAAGGGATAGCACAAAATCAAGCAGAAATTAATTTAAGTAATGAATATTATGAAAATATATTAGCTAAAGTATTAGATTATGATAATAATTATTTATGGATAATTTCAGAAAGGACAAAAAAAATAACTCCAACTAGATTTACACAATTAACAAATGTTAAATTAAATGATTTAAATATATTTTTAAGAAACTATGATGCTGAATTACATGGAAAAAGGCCTATATTTTCAATGTCTAAAGAATTAAATGATGAATTATATAATAATGAATTTGTAAGTGAATTATTAAATTTTATTTCAGATACAAACTCAAATGTTGGAGATATGGCAAGAATTTCAACTTATGGTGAAATTAATAGAAAAGGAACTCCAATGGCTGTTTTAAATGATTATGGTTTAACACATGAAGTTTATGATAGTTTTTATAGTAGAAAATTTCAAGAATCATATCAAATTGATGAATTGTTAGATTTAAATAAAGAAGATGAATTAACAAATTTTGTTAATCCTTGGTATGATCATAATTTAGGTTTTGGATTAGAACCACAACATGTAGATGAATCAATTGAAAATTTAAAGCAAAAGGATAGTGATATTATTGCTTATAATATTAATAAAAAATTAAACATAGGAAATAAACCAATGTTTTTATCTAAAGGTAAAAATGGCTATGCTTATAATCTTGGAAATAATAAAATATTAAAAATTACAACAGATATTAGTGAAGCTATTGAAAGTAAAAAAATTTTAAATAAAAAAAATAATCATATTGCTGATATTTATAATGTTTTTCAAATAGAATATAATAATAAAATTTTTTATGCTATTATTTTAGAAAAATTAAAAATTAATCCTGAATTATTTAAATCATATTATAATTTTTTTGATAAATTATTCATATCATTATTTAATGAAGATTATTATACAATTTTAATGTTTTATTTTAGAAATAAAAATGCATATGATGAAAAATTTAATTCTGAAATAAATAAACATTTATCTAAATTTATTGATAAATATAAATTTTATAATGAATTATTGGCTATTATTAATGAACAAAAACAAAATGGAATAAAAAATAGTGATTTTCTTAATCCATATAATTTAGGATATAAATCAAATGGAAATTTAGCAGTTTTTGATTTAGGTTCTGGTGATGAATTAGAATATTATAAGTTTGCTGGTAAAAAACCTGAAACAATAAAAGTTGAAAGTGAAAATATTAATGAACGAATAAAATCATATATGCCAGGAAGTAAAGAAATTATGATTAGAAGAAAATGTATGCTTGGCGGTAATGAAGATGGTACTTCTGAACCATGTAATCAAGGTGATATAAACAATATTATTTTAAAATCAATAAAAGAAAATTTCAATATTAATGAATCAAGATTAATAACTGAAAGAACTGGTGATATTGAATATGGTTGTGCTATGTTAGGATTAGATATTTCTAATTGGAATAATATTACATTAATGATTGAAAAAGATGATATTTATGATAAAGAAGGATATAATATTGAAAAAGAGCCGCATGTAACATTATTATATGGTTTTAAAGAAAATGTTAAGGCAAATGATGTATTTGATATATTTAAAGCGATTTCATCAATTGAACCATTTCAAATAATTGTTACAGGTATTTCATATTTTGAAAATGAAGAATTTGATGTTGTTAAATTAGATGTTGAATTAACAAAAAATTTAAAAAGATTAAATAGATATATGAAAGAATTACCATATGAAAAAAGTGTTCAATTTGGTAGTAAAGATAATTATATACCACACATTACAATTGCATATGTAAAAAAAGGAACAGGTAAGAAATATAAAAAAATATTTGATGAAAAAATATATTTAGTAGCAAATAAATTAGTATATTCAGATAAAAACAAAAATAAAATAACATTAGATTTAAACAATGGTAAAATTATTGAAGAAAATGTGAATTTAAATAAAAATAATTTATTAAATTTAATTGAGTCAGTTATTAATGAAAATATTGATGGACAGCCAGAAAAACAATTAAAATTAAATGTAAATTATATTGATAAAACAGAATTAAAAAATGAAAAATGTTTAAATTGTGGATGGTTTAAAAATGATTATTATGGCCAATGTAAAATTGTTGAAGGACAAGTAAATCAAGATGGATGGTGTAATTTATGGGGCACTAAACAGTTTTGTAATGAAGAATATACTCAAGATATTATAAAAATTAATATTAATAAAAATAATTTATTAAATTTAATCGAATCAGTTATTAATGAATCTGAAAGTAAATATTCAGAAATAAAACAATCTTTATTGAATTCTAAAAGTATTCCTAAAGAAATGAAAGAAAAAATTTTACCTTATATAACATCTGGTTCAAAATATCATACAAGTAAAAAAGGAAACGGTGGTGTTATTACTGAATTATTAAAACCTAAAGAATTTACTAATAAAACTCCAAAATCTTCAGGTGTTTCATTGGGTGCTGATAAAAAAGGATTTTTTTGTTTTACTCATAGAGCAAGTTCAAAACGTTATGAATCTCCAGAAAAAATTCCGATTAAAGATATTGAATTTATAGAATCAACAGGATAATAAAATAAACTATTTATAATAAAATAATATAATGTTACAAAAACAAAAACATATTCCAAATATATCTATGCCATATACTGAAGTAATAAAAAAATTACAAGATGAAAATATGGAATATAAATTAATAACAATTGATCCAATTTATTTAAAACCTTTAAATAAGGTTATAAATGGAAATAAAATATCAAAATTTGATAATAATGATGATCCAATTTATATAACAGAAGATTTAAATATTATTGATGGACATTATAGAGTTGCAAATGCATTATCAAATAATAAAATGATAAAAGCTGTCAGAATTTTAGATACTTTAGAAAATGCTTTAAGAGTTTTAAATAAAATTCAGGATATTTTTGATTATGAAAAGCAAAGAAATTTAGAAGAAGTTGCAGCACAAGATTATATTAATGATTTTAATGATCAAGATAGTGGAATAAAAAATGATGATAATGAAGTTGCTGATGGAATAAATGGAAATTATAATTTTATTAGCTTATTAGAAAAAGATTTATATAATAATGAAAATGCTGATAATTTAAAAAATAAACAAAAATTAATTGGTTATAGAAAATCACCTATAAATGAAAAATCTAATATTGGTAATTTCTTTTTATTAAATCCAAATGATGAATATAATAATAAATTTGAAATTGAATTTGAAAATCTTTTAGATTTATCTAATTGGGAATTAAATGATGATAATCAAAATAATCCAATTGAAATATTATCATTATTATGGTTTCCAAATATTGATTTTAATGTTTTATCTGTTCAATATGGTGTTCCTACAATTAATTTAATTAATAAAGCAATAACTGAAAAAGCTAAAATGATGAATTATGACGGAATAAGATATAATGATAAAATTTTACATGCTTTAAAATAATAAATATAAAATTAAAGTATTTATAATAAATAATAAAAAACTATGAATAATTATAAAATAACAAATATTACAAGTCAATTAGGAAAAAGAGATTTAATGTATAATAAATCATTAAATATTGAATATGTTACAGGTTTTGAAAAAAAAACATATATTTTACAGCCAAATGAAACATTATTTATTACAATAAAATCATTACCATTATCTGTTCATAAATTAAGAATGAAAAAATTTGTTATTGTTAGTGAAGTTGATGATCAAACAATAGTAAATGAATATAATAAAAAAAATGTTGTAAATAATAATTTTATTGTACCATCATTAGATATAATACAAAAAACAGAAGATAATGTTATTGAAACAAAAAAAATTAAAAAAAATACGAAGCATGACGAAAAATAAATGATGATTAAATTATGCAGTATTATTTAACCGATAAAAATTTTATCGGTTTTTTTATTTTATTTAAGTCTTTTCAAAATTTTCATACTATTTATTATAAAATATAATAATTTTTAATAAAAATTTATAGAATTTTATGGAAGAAAAAAAGAGAGTTTTATTTTATTGTGTTGATCAAGCTGGTGTATTCTATTTTAGACAATTAACACCAGCTGTTGAGTTAGATAGAAATCATTCAGATGAGTTTCATATCGATATTGAAAAACAATTAGATTTTAATGATCCTAATTTAGTTGAAAAATTAAAAACATATAATATAATTCATTATCATCGTCAATTAGCTCCAACAATTCCTTTGATGTTAAAATTATCTAAAGAATTAAAAAATGCTGGTGTAAAATTAGTTATGGATATTGATGATTATTGGTTTTTAGATAAAAAACATCCTATGTATGCTTTATCTATTGAACATAAAATGCATCAAGATATTTTAGATAATTTAAAAATTGCTGATTATGTTACTACAACAACTGAATTATTTGCTGAAGAAATAAAAAAAGTAACTGGTAAGGATAATGTTATTGTTTTATATAATGCTATTAATCCTGATTGGATGAAACAATTTCAAAATAATAGAAAACCCGATCCTGATGGTTTAGTTAGAATAAGTTATGCTGGAGGATCTTCGCATTTAGGCGATTTACAACAACTTGAGGGAGTTATTAACTTTCTTGAAACAGATCCTGAAACAAAAGGAAAGTATAAAATAAATCTTATTGGTTGGGATGCTGCTGGTACAACAAATGAAATTAAATTTAATGAAGAACTTCAAAAAGAACTTCAAGAAAAAAATCTTTGGAATCAAAACATTATTAATTTTATTAATAAATCAAAAGGAAATATTGATGTTGTACCAATGATACCTAAAGATTTAAAGGATAAATATAGAAATAAAATGTTTTTAAATAAACAAAGACCTATTAAATCCGAAGAATCTGTTTATTATCAATATGAAAAAATATTAACTGATAATTATAGATTATTAAAAGATGATAATTATAAAAAATGGTTAATGAATTTTCAAAGATTAGATTATCCAGGTAAACAATATTTTACACGTATTTGGACAAAACCAGTAAACATGTATGCTGAAGCATTAGATCAAACAGATATTGTAATTGCTCCACTTGATGATAATAAATTTAATAATTTTAAAAGTAATTTAAAGCAGGTAGAGTGCTGGTCAAGAAAATTACCTATTGTATGCTCAGATATGGCTCCATACAATATTGATGGAAAAAATGAAGAAAATTGTATTTTAATATCTACAAAAAATAATAGTCATAAATATTGGAAAAAAGCATTAAAACGTTTAATACTTGATAAAGAATTAAGAGAAAAATTGGGTAATCAATTGTATGAAGATTTTAAAGAAAAATATCATCTTACAAATGTTACAAAAAAACGTGCTGAATTTTATAAAAAAATAATTTCTACTAATGTAGATTAAAAAAATAATAAATAATTAAATAAAATTAAAAAATAAATATTATGGAAACAAAAGAAAAAGAATTAATGAATGCTGAATTATTAAAAAAATTAATAGAAAAAAGAAAATTAGAAGAAAATAAACAAAAAGAAATTAATAATGAACTTAAAATTAATAAAGAAAATAGATTTAAAAATAAAAAATTTCTTAATAATTGGTTTATTAAAAAAATTTTAAAATTCAAGAAAGAAACTAAATATGAAAAATTAATAAAAAAAATTGAATCTTTAGAAAATGAATTAAGTAAATTAAAAAATTTAGATTTTGAATATATTTCACGTAATTATAAACGTGAAAAAATAATAAATAATATTATTAAAGCAAATAATAATTTTGAAAAATATTTAAAGAAAAAGAAAAAAGATAATTCTAAATATAGAATATCTAATGAAAAAAATATATTAAATGATATTAAAGATTTAATTTTTAATTCTGTAAAACTTAATTATACTGTAACAAAAATATTAAATGAAATAAATTATATTAAAGAATTTTATCAATCTGATTATGAAAAAATGAAAAAAGAATATAATGAAATTTTAGATGATATAGAAAAAAATAAAAATAATAATTTACATAATTTATTAAAAGAAGATGATAAATTTATTTATAATTTTTATATTTTTATTAAAATAATTAAAAATTTATTTAAAAAGAAAAATAAATTAACTAGAAATTTAAATAAAAAATCAGATATTGTAAAAAAACAATTATTAATTATTAAAGCTTTAGAATTAAATGAAAAAAAAGTATATTATAATCGTATTATTAATAGATATAATAAAATATTTAATGAATTTGAATTATTATATAATTTAAATAATAATGATTTAATAATAGAATTAAATAAAATATATTATTCATCGAAATAATAAATAATTAACTATAAACATTATGGAAAATAAATTTAGATTATGAAGCAGAATGTTGTGCTGTTTTATGTTTTGAATTTATTGAAAAATATAAATTAGATACATATAAAAACTATTATAATGTAAAATTAAAATCACTTGCATTAAATAAATAAAATTAAAAAATAACTTTATGAAAATAAAGGAAAAAGAATTTTATAATTGAATTATTAATAGATATATTAAAATAAATTATTATCGGGGTGGTTGGACATCCCTATGGTGAGGTCTTTAATGGCACTCACTAAGCCTGAGTAAATTTATGAAAAGGAATCCACTTATAATTTAAAATTTAATGATTTATAATAAAAATTTTAAGACATTAAATTTGGGTGGTAAAGCCAACCAATCAAGAGAACAGTGGTATAATAGAAATTTAAAAAAATAAATGTTGAATTAATAAAAGAACTGAATTAGAAAAAGAAATAATTAATTTTATTTCTAATAATAATGATAATGAAGATTTAAAAGAATAGTAATATATGAAAAATTTTACTTCAATACAATATGAACTAAAAAGAAATAATAGATTTTTAGTTGAATTTCCTGAACAATTTGAAATTGTAAAATGGTCAATACAAAAAATAAATAAGCCTAAATTTACTGATGATAAATGGGAAAACATTAAAATAGAATTTATTGATCCAATTGGACCATCAACATCACAATCTTTATTTATGATTGTTGAATTTATAAAAAATTATAAAGGTGATGATAAAATATTATTTGAAATAAAAATAAAATCACTTGATCCAACTGGACTTGAAATTGAAGAATGGATTATTTATGTTGAAAAAATAATAACAATTAATTTTGGTGAATTGGATTATGCTAATAATGATGTTCAAACGCCATTTATTATTATTAAACCATTAAAATGTATTTTAAAATATTAATTTATGAAAAAATTATTTAACTATATAGTAATTTGGTTTTATATGAAATATCTATCGATAATGACAATGATAGGTATTGCATTAAAAAATACGCAAGATGATATATTATCATCAAATCCTATTATTAGTGAAAAAGATAAACTTAATTATATAAAATTGCATAAAGTTCCTTTTATTAATAAAATGAATCAAGGACAACGAGATGATTTTTATTGTCAATCATATTATGAAATTTTAAAAAAGGCAGATAAATTTTTAAAAAAATCATCATCTACAAGAATTGCTCAAGTTGCTGATAGATTTTCAATGTCATTAGGACAAAAAGATTTAGATGGCAAAAGATATGATCATTTTGGTTTTTATGATGAAAAGCATAAATATTATGGTAAGACATTAGCTGAAGCAATTGAAATAGAAACTGAATTAAGAAGATTAAAAGATGATGATTATGAACTTCTTTATATATTAAATAATACTCCAATTGATGATACTTTTAGTGATAAATATTTAAAAGAAATTGATGAAAACAAATTTATTTCATTATCTGAAAAAGAAAAAGCTAAATTAAGAAAATTTCCTATGATAATTAATAGAGATGTTGAAACAATTAATAAAATTGAACAATTAACAGAATTTGTTCATGTTAAAAAAATTGGATTTGAATATAGAATGTATGAATTTTTTATACCAAAAAAATTTAAATTATCTGAACAAGATGAAACCGGAAAAATATTTCAAGATTTAATAAATTTTAATAAATTTTGGTTTAGAGATGAATACGGCCAATTAATTGGATTTACAATTGAAAAATATGAAAAATTTATTAAAGAAATGAATCATTATGATATTTTAAAATTTAGTGGTCAAGAAATAAAAAATATGAATAATAATTAAAATTTTATTGCAAATATAAAATATTAATTATATTTTTGTTATTTAAATAATAAATATAATTTATGGAAGAAAGAGAGAAAAAATATTATCCTATGAATGCCGAATTAATGAGAAAGTTAAAGCTATCATTAGATTTAGGCAAAGTATATGATCATCAAGTTCAATCTAAAATAGATGAAATATATGAAATTGATGAATTAGCAGATGTTAAATTAAAAAATAAAGATTTCAGAACATTAGATCATTATAAAAAATTATCAAAAGAAGGCTATTTTAAGAGAATAATAAATGAAAATGATATAAAAAAATCTGAAATAGAAAATAAAAATTTTCAAAATAAAATAAATTTAGAAAACAAACAACAAGAATTGCAACAGCAAAAATTTGATTTAGAACATATGAGAAACTCAATTATCTCAGATTTTGAATATTATCAAAAAAGAATAGATAATTTAAAAAATAATACTAATGAAAATTTTGCAAATAAAATGAATGATTTAATAAATGAAATTCAACATTACATTGATAATATTCCAATTAAAAATGATCAAATTTTAATAAATTATATCATTTATTTCAATAAAAAGAATTTTACTAATTAAAAATATATTATGGATAAAAATTTTTTAAAAACATTAACCCAATCTTTAGAAGATGGTATTGTTGATGAATCATTAAAAAATAAATTTAATGATTTAAATAATCTTGCTGATGAAAAATTAAAAAACAATGATTTTAAAAATTTAGATAAAATCAATGAATTAGCTAAAGAAGGATATTTTAAAGATAAAATTACTGAAGAAGATCTTGAAAAATCTAAAGAAGAAAATAAAAATCTTCAAAAACAAATAGATATGGATAATAATGTAAATAATATTATTAAATTATATCTTGAAGAAAAAGATAGACATTATCATAAATTAGATGAAATAAATTCTTTAATTAATGAATTAGAAAAAGATCCTGAATTAAATGTTGATAATAAATATTATAAAATATTATTAGAAATAAAAGAAAAAAGAATAATACCTTTTATTAATGATTTTAGAAGTGAAAATTCAACATTAATTTAATATTAAATGAAAAATGATTGGATAAATTTAATAAAAAATATTTATAATTATTTTACATGTTTAAATTTTAATAAAAATACAATAGATTATTATGATTCTGTTATTAAAAAAAATTATACAATAAATAGATATTATCATAATTTAAATCATATTAATAAATTATTAAGTTATTCTGAAATATTTAATTTAACAAATAAAGAAAGATTATTATTAGAATTATCTATTTGGTTTCATGATATTATTTACAATCCAACAAAAAATGATAATGAAGAACAAAGTGCTCAAGAGTTTGTTAAATTTTCTAATGAATATTTAAAATTAGATAATTTATATGTTGATATTGTAAAAAATATGATATTGGCAACAAAGCATAATGATACTGCATATAATAAATTAGAAAAAATAATATGTGATCTCGATTTAATAGAATTAAGTTCTAATAATTATATTGAAAATTCAAATAAAATAAAAAAAGAATTTTCTCATTTAAAAGATGAAACATGGAGAAATGAACGTATAAAATTTTTAACATATTTTTTAAATAAAGAAAAAATATTTTATAATAAAGAATGTTATAATACATATGAAGTTAAAGCAAAAGAAAACTTAATAAAAGAAATAGAATATTTAAAATATATTTGCTAATTCAAATTTTATTATTATATTTGTAAATTAATTATTAACAATTTAAATTATAAAAATTATGAAATATTTTGAAGCAGAAGAAGATTTACAAAATTTATTTGATGAAGTATTAAATGAAACAAGTATACCTAAATGGGTAACATTTAGAGTTTTAACTTCAGATAAATTAAAAAATGTTTGTGAAGTAAAGAAACAATCAGATTTAGCTGTTGTTCTAAGCGATGTAAATATTGCAGTTTTAATAAATCATGTTGTTTTTGAACAACTTGATATAGTAAATCAAAAAATGGTTTTAGAAGAAGCATTAACATCTATTGTTGTTGATCCAGATAATGATAAATTGAGTATAGAAAAAGCTGATTTTCAAACATATAGCGGGTTCTTAGCTAAATATGGAAATACCCCAATTCTCTTATTAAAAGAAGTTGTAAAATCTTTATTTGATAAAGAAGCTGAAAAAGAAAGACAACTAAAACAAGAAAAAATGGAAAAAAGGAAAAATAAATCTATTGCTTATGATAGCATATAATTAAAAATTTTTAATAGATTTTTAAAACCCATCGATATAGATGGGTTTTTTATTTTATAATAATTATTACTTAAAAGTAAGTTACTAAAAAGTAACATATTTTATTTTGATTTATAATATTTTTTATTATAACTATTTATATAAAATATTATAAATAATGCCATCGACAATAAATATAAAATTTCCTTTAGAAGATGATGTAACATTAAATAATGCATTTCAATTAAATACTACATCAAAAAACGCATATTCATCAGATTTGTTATTATTACTTTTAACACAAAAGGGAGAACGTTATTATGATATTGAATATGGAACAAATCTCATTCGTTTTATATTTGAACCAAATGACACTCTTACAGAATCATATATAAAAGAAGAAATTATAACATCAGTAAAACAATATATACCTAATTTAACAATAAAAAATATACAATTTTTAACAATAAATGATGACCCAAGTATTAGTGAAAATCAAATAAATGTTAAAATATTTTTTTCATATGATGAAGGTTTTTTTACTGATTCGAATGAAATAACAATAACATTTTAAATTTTAAAATATAATGGCTAATAATAATCCAGTATCTTTAAATAGTCGTACATATTCACAAATACAACAAGATTTAATATCTTTTATACAACAATATTATCCTGAAATTCAGGATTTTTCAACTTCATCTATTGGAAGATTATTACTTGATTTAAATGCTGGTGTTGGAGATAATTTAAATGGAAATCTTGATCGTAATTTTACTGAAACCCAATTAAAGTATGCTCAATTAAAATCATCAATAATGGGTATTGGTGAAAATTTAGGATTAAATACTAATATTATAGCAAAAAGACCATCAGTTACAATTGTTGATTTTAGCGTAACAGTTCCTGTTAAAGGTGATAGACCAGATACTTCATATTATCCAGTTTTAATGCCAGGTAGCCAAGTTATTGGTGGCGGAAAAACTTTTGAAACTCAAACAATAATTGATTGGAATTCAGATATTAGTTCATTAGGAAATGTAAATAGAACAATTATCCCAAATATTGATTCAAATGGTATTGTACAATCATATAATGTTACTAAAAGAGAAGTTGTAATAAATGGTTCAACAAATATCTTTAAAAAAATAATAACAGAAACAGAATCTACACCATTTTTTCAAATAACATTACCTGATTCTGATGTTATAAATATTGATAGTATTATTTTATTAGATGGAACAAATTATTCAACGAACCCAACATTATCAGATTTTAATAATCCAGATTATAAATATTATGAAGTTGAATCATTAGCGGATCAAAAAGTTTTTATTGATAATCCCTCAACTGGAACAACAACAGGTATACAAGCAGCTAAATGGATTGATGTAACAAAAAAATTTATTAAAGAATATACTCCAAATGGATTTTGTATGATAACATTTGGTTCAGGTGATATTGAAACTGATATATTTAAAAATGGATTTATTAAATATGGTATTACAAATCAAGAATTTTTAAATAATTATTTAAAAAATACAGCACTTGGAGTTATATTAAAAAAGAATAGTACATTGTTTATAAAATATCGTACAGGTGGCGGTAGTAATTCTAATATTGGAGCAAATACTTTAAATAAATTAGGAAATTATCAATTATCTGTTAATGGACAAAGACAAGATTTTAATATACAAGTTCAAAGAAGTTTAAGTGTTAATAACCCAATTGCTGCTATTGGAGGCAGTGATGGCGTTACAACAGAACAATTAAGATATTTAATAAAATATAATTTATCTTCTCAAAATAGAGACGTTGTATTAACAGATTACTTATTACAAGTATATAAAATGCCAGGAAAATATGGTACACCGTTTAGAGTTAATGCATTAAAAAAAGATAATAAAATTGTTATTCCAATTTTAAGTTTAAATTCAGATGGAACATTAAGTAACATAAGTAATAGCTTGTTAAAACAAAATATATCAGAATATTTATCAAATTTTAAAATGATAAATGATTATATTCAAGTAACAAATGGACAAATCTTTAATTTAGCTTTTGATATTGATGTATATGCTGAAAATGGTAATGATTCAGAAATTGCAAATAATATTATAACAACAGTTAAAAATTATTTTGATATTAATAATCAACAAATGAATACAGATATTAATATCTCTGATTTACAAAAAAGTATTACTGAACTACCTGGAGTAATTAATGTTATTAATATTAAAGTATATAATAAATTTAGTGGAGATTATAGTATGAATATTATTCCACAAGAATTTGTTAATAATACTACAGGAGAAATTAAATTAATTAATAATATGGTTTATAGTTCATTAAACTCAATGTTTGAGATAAAGTATCCTAATAGAGATATTAAAGTATTTTTAAGAAAAAAGGCTGTATAATTAGTTCACATGATTTGCGAATTGAAAATCATTAGATTTATAATGTAATGGAATATATTAAAAAAGAAATAAAATTAAAAACTATATTAGTTAGTGGATATACAGGTACAACAAAATATTATAAAATTGTACCTGATATTGATGCTACTTATAATTTTAAAATTTTATTAACACAAAATGCTAGAGATTTAGGTTTTTTTGATACTATTGATAATACTATTGAACAAAATGAATTTCCTATTATTTCAAATTATCCTGTAACAGGTAATTGTACAAGCAGATTAAATGAAATTAGAAAAAATTCAATAAATCCAATATTTTATAAAAATTATTTTTATTCTATTGATACTACAGCTGATGGATTAGATATTTATGATTCATATTTTTATACTGGCGATACATTAAATAATCCAATAACATTATTATCTTTTAATACAGGAATAACAGGTATTACAAATTATAATTTTAAATATTTTGTTGATGGTATAGAATATAAAGAATTTTCTGGTTTAACAAATAGTGTTCAATTTAAATTTATTTCACTTGGAGATAGTTCACCAGATATTTTGCATAATAAAATATATAAAGATGAAAATAAACAAAATATAATTAATAATCCAAAAATTGATAGTGATGTATTTATAGAAAGACAGGAAATTTCAGTTTTCGAAAAAAATTATAACTTAGAATTTGTTAAAAGTATTTTTGATATTGAAACATTTGCTGGTGGTAATTACTACAATATAATTAATAATAGTTAAAAAATATATGGCAGTTGGAATTTACGGTACAATAAGGGCTTCAGATATTAATATTTCTGATATCGAAATATTTTATAATTATGCTTCATCAAGAGAAGCTGTAAGTACTGATATGTTTAGCCTTGATCCTGCTGATGTTTTAACAGAATTACAAATACCTACAAGTGAACAGTTGCCGGGAAGACAGAATCTATTGGAAGGTTTATACAACCTTCGTTTACCAGCTACTGTTTTTAATGCAACCGGAATTTATACATTGTATATAACAGGAAAAAGAATATATACAAGTATTTTAGATTGTGGAGTTTTATCAAGTATGCCAAATATTCGTGGAATTTTATTGGATTCAAATCAGTTAGATGCTACACTTCGTTCTGCAAATGCCCTCCAAGGATTTAGAATAGAATATATTAACTCGGATGGGACAAAATTACGTAATATCTGTAGATACATTGTGTCATCAAATAGAGTATCACCCATCTCATCAAATATATCGAATTCATCACAACGTACAGTTAGATATACTTTTGACGATACTTCGAATTTATTGTTTTTACAATTAACTCCATCTTCATCATCTACTTTAAAACCAAATTCAACTCCTTTTATTGGTTTTTCATCTCAAGATATTATATTATCAAATACTTTATTTTCACCAATTTGCTTAGAAATTGTTATGCAAAATGAAGATATTGATTCAATTGCACAATTAATATCAGGAGAACAAATAAAAAATGTTAATACAGGAGAATTGACACTATTTGATGAAAATCGTAATATAAAAAAACAATTTAATTTATATTCTATTAAAGATGATGTAAATAATGCATTATACGAAATTAAAGAAAATAAAACGAATATAAACCCAATTTCATTTGATGATATAACAAGTGTTTAAAATTTATATAAGAATATATAAATAAAAATAGAAAGATTATTTTAATAAAATAATTTTTTTATTTTATTTTCATTTTTAATGTGAGAAAATCCATATATTTTATATATTCTATTATTTTTAATATTTAAGTGTTTTTTAAATAATTCAAGCATAATTAATTGTTCATTAAGCCATAAATCACGATCATAAATATTTGTAATTTTTATTATAAAAACCAAATATTTTTATACTATTTTAAATTTTACTATTTATATTAAATTCAATTTGTTTAGTAGATGGCAAAACAAAAAATCATAAATCCTGATCTTGATTCTAATTTAAATGATAATTCTGATTTCCAGAATGTTACAAGTCAAACTATTTTTAGTTTTGGAAATTTTAATGTTACTGGAAATTTTTCAAACAGAACAATTATAAATTATGAAAATCAATTATCATCATTTGTAAAACCGATAACTTTAGATGATATAAATATTTCTGATACAAAATCAGTGGCAATATATAATTCAGCAACAAATTTAACACTTAATTTAGATTATTCTGATTTAAAATCATTTATTCGTTATGGTTCTACTTCTGAATATCTTAGAGTTGCAATACAAAATATTATTACTAATTATCCTGCTTCATTGTTTGTTAATAATCAAACAACTGTTGGAGGCAACATTACATTTTATAATTATACTTATAATGTTTATACAAATATTTCAACATTTAGAATTCCATCACAATATATAGATAATAAATTTGGATTTATATTTAATGAAGGTAATATAGCTAAACCGAATGATAATGAATTAAAAAATTTAAATTTATCATTTACAAATTATATTGTTTGGAGTACATTATTTCCTGATGATTTTTCGCATAATATTATTGGATTCACTGGAGATAGCATTAGCAGAAATTATATAACATTAATTGTTAATGGTGATGTATTTCCTAATTTATCAGGTTTAACTAGTGGAAATTTTAATTTACATTTAAGACCTTTAACTTCAATATATGAAGATTTTATATTAAATTTAAAACCTTTTGAAAAATATTTAGTTTCAAATAGAAATACAACTAAAGGTTTTATTTTAAATTTAAAAGATCCTTTAATTCAAGAAGATGGAGAAATATTATATAGTGATAATAATTTAACATGGAGTACTACTGATGGATATAATATTGATTTTGATGGCTATTCATATACTTCATTTCTTCAATCATTATTAAATATTGGTAAAAAATATGATGTAACAAAAACTGATTTAATAGCTCGTTTTTTAACACCAGCATCAATTAAACAATATGATTTAACTGATGAAGGTAAAATGACTAAAATATTACATATTTATGGCTGTGAATTTGATGAAATCAGGCAATTTATTGATAGTTTAGTTAATATTAATAAAATATCATATGATAAAAAGAATAATATTCCTGATCAATTAGTTAAAAATCTTGCACAAACTTTTGGTTGGAATACATTTTCTTTAGTTACAGAAGAACAATTTGTTGCATCAGTTTTAGATAATAATGAAACTAATAATGTAAATAATTCTTTACCATCTGAAATTGATATTGAACTTTGGAGAAGAATATTAATAAATACAAATTATTTTTGGAAATCTAAAGGTACAAGAAATGCTATTAAATCAATGTTTCTTTTAATTGGTATTCCTGAACCATTTATTAATATTACTGAATATGTATATACTGTAAATGAAAAAATTAATCCAAATACTGTTACTTTAAGTTTAGCTGATTTACCATCTGCATCATTACCCTATAATAATGAAGGCTATCCTGTTGCCCCAATTGAAACAGATAGTTTTTATTTTCAAATATCTGGCGATACAGATAATGGACAAGCTTATATGAATAATTTTAGAAATGTTGGATTTGTTTTAAATAAAGTTATTGATAACAAAAAATCATGGGTTGAAGAAAATAATATATATAGAAAAGATGAAAATACATCACAATATTATGTTAAAGATGAAAGATTAATTCTTAATACTAAAGAAGTTGATGTTGGATTAGATGCTTCAAGAGGTATTGAGTTTGATTTTTTTACATATATTAAAGATGTTGATTATCCTATTAATAGTACAGGTTTTACTATGCCATTCGCTTATGTTAATTTATCAATGGGCTATAGTAATAGTGCTACTAATTTCATAATAAATAATGATCCTATTGGAGATATTCAAGTTTCATATAATGGTATTGATTTATCTTCTGTTAATATTAGTAATAATGGTAATCCTATTACTACAGATATTGCAAATGCAGATTATTACATAAATCCTATTAATAATAGAGAAATAATATTATTAAATGGTATAGCTAAAGATTATGGCAATAATCAAAGAGATGTTGTTGAAGTAAGCTATATTTATAGATTATTTGATACATTAGTTTCAAATAATGTTAAATATATTGTAACACGTGTAACACCTAATTTAGCTGGAACAATTATTCCTTTACCAGAAAATCCTAATGGTGATATACAACTAACTGTTAATGGCATAGCATTATCTAAAAATAGAGATGGATTTAATGATGGAGATTATCAATTAAATGGTAATCAAATTATAATTCAAAACCCAAGTGTTATTTCATTTTTAGTAGATAATCCAATTGTTCAAGTTGCTTATGTTATATCAACAAATATTGATGTAAAAGGAAAATCTGAAATACATAGAATAGATAGCCTTAATAGTAGTAAATTTTATTTTAATAATTTAATTAATAAATATGTTTATCGTTTAAATTATAAAATTTCTGATGTTAAATCAGTTAGATTGTTAGTTAATGGTATAAGTTTAGAACCTGGTAAAGATTATATTTTAAATACAAGTAATACATATGAATTGTACCTTCCAGCTGCTTTGAAATTAGGAGATATTATTATGGCTTATTACCTTATGGGCGGAAATCCAGATAATACTCTTATAATAAATGATTCATTTGGCCTTGGAGATATAACAACATTATCATTTTTAGAATTTACTGAATTAATTCAAAGAAAATTAATTAATGCTAAAACTAGAAAAATAATTTCAGATTTTAAAGGTGGTTTTTATCCTTATTTATATTATATTTTTACACAATATTTAAAAAGATCATTATTAGATCCTAATAATCCTTTATTAAGTAATGGTTATACTTTTAATAATCTTTATGCGTTTTTAAATAAATATAATGGCTATTTTCAAAAATTTGTTGATGAATTATTACCATCAACAATAATAATTGGTAAAAATGGACAAATAATTAGAAATACTATTTTTACTAAACAAAAATATATGTATCGTAGAGGGGTTAGTTTTGATAGTGATTTACAATGGCTTGGAGATAACGGAACATTATATAAAAGAAGATTAACTGAAAAGCAATATTTATGGGAAAATGATTTTGTTTGTTATAATGAACAATTACCAATACCTAAAGGATACTTATATAATAATAGTGAAATTATTAATCCTAATGATCAAATTTATATTTATAATAATTCAGAAACTGGTGTAACACAAATTTATATTTACAATAATAGTGAAACTATAACAGGTGGTACTGGCTTTGATAATTTTGTTACAACAGCTAGTTTAATTACTAATTCTATTGTTAATAGCGGTGATACTAAGATATTAAATTATAAATTAAATTTATCAAATTCTTCAATTCCAAGTGGAAAAATATTGAAACTTAAATTAAAATATGTTTCAATACTTGAAAATTATAATATTGAAGGAAATATTATTAATAATCAGACAACTAAATTCTATATTAATAATGTTCTGCAAGAAACATATACAAATGAATTAAATATTAATGGTGTTCAAAATGAATATAATATAAGTAGTGATATTAATTTAATTTATGGAGATGCTTTAACAGGCCAATTGATTATTAAACAAGATACAAGTGCAGTTACTTCAGAAAGTTATAATACAATAAATGAATTACAAGTTATAATCTATAGTGCAACTATTGCTGGAAGTGTTGTTAATATTGATAATTTTAATGATAAATTAAGTGTTTCTTTAAATGAGAGTGTTTAAATTTGGACATAACAATAAAACGTTGATTTAAAATTTATTAAATTATAATCAGGACAATTATCTGGACATGATGTCCTGATTATAAAAAAATCCTATAAAAAATTATAGGATTTTAATAAATATTATTATAATTTTTTAATTAAAATCTATATACATAGCATAATTTAAATCGTTCAATATTTCCAACACTAAGTAAAAATCCATTATTACTATCAACAAATAATTTAATTGCTAATTCATAATTTAAATTTGTTGTTCCTTTTCCATAGAAATATGTATTTATTAAAATTGGATCTTCATATATTTTATTTGTCCAAGCTAAACCAATAATTGGAACAATAAAAAAATTATTTTTTACTATATTAATATTATAACCAATATTGAAAATACTAATTTTTATTTTATTTGCATCATAAGTATGATCTGATGAAAAATCTAATTCTTCTCCTTTACCATGTGCAAAATTACTTGAAAAATCACAATAAAATTCTTTATAAGAAAATCCAATATTTAAACCCATATTAGATGATTCTTTTAAATTAATGCTATAAATAGTAGCACCAATATTTAAATCAACTTGACTATAACTAAAATTAATACTAAATAATAAAACTAATGCAAATAATAAATTTTTCATGTTTTTAAATTTTTAAAGGTTAATATAAAGTATAATACGTAAATTTTTAATAAATGTTTCATTAAAATAAAAAAATCCTATAATTTCTTATAGGATTTAATTTAAATTATTATAATTCTAATTTTGCTACATTACTACATTTAGAACAATTTTGATTTTTATTAATAAAATTATAATATGAACAATACCACTCATAGTTATCATTCATGCATTTTAAATGTATATTTTTTTCATTTGCATTTTTATATATAAACGGTTCAATTAATATATAATTTTTCTTTTTACATTTTTCTAAAATTTTTTCTTTAACAAATTTTTGTGATAAACTTTTTTCCATAAATTATAATAAACTTACAAATATATAAATAAAATATTAAATTTCCAAATAAATTTTATAACTATTTATAATAAAAATTTATAGTATGGCATTTATTGATAAAAATGAACCTGTTGTTTTAAATATTAAATTAACTGATAAAGGTCGTGAACAATTAAGTAAAGGAAAATTAAATTTTACAAAATATAGCATAAGTGACAGTGAAATCAATTATCAATTTATTTCAGATAATTCAATTAATATTGATAAATTAAATATACTTAGGCCAGTAGATAATAATCCCCAACAATTAAGTTTTATTACACAAGATTTAACTGGAAATACACTTAATAATATTACAAATATACAATCGGTACCAACAATTGTACAAAACACTGCTACTGAATATGGCTTTTTTTCTATAAGTGGAAATACTGTATCGATTTTGACAGATCCAATTCACATAAAACAAGAATCTATTTCAATACATCTTAATCAAGTAACAGGAGGAACATTATTACATTTATATAAATCATCAACATATGGAACTTCATTACTTGAGCCATCAATAAATGATTACATGATGATTAGGTGGACAAACCCTAATGGTGCATCTACAGATAATTATATTATTAATCAAAATATTCCACAACCTTGTTTATTTTATAAAATTCAAAATATTATTTCTGGTAGTTTAGCAAGTAATAATTTAATAGTACAAGTTGATAGATTACTCCCCGATTTTAGCAATCAAGGATCTGGTAATGCTGGTGGCTTCATATATTATAATAATTACTTTGCTTCTGGAAATACACCCTACTACACAACAGACTTCATGGGAGATTCGATATTCTCGTTTTTTGAAAACACTGCAAACCCTGTTGTCCCTAATCCATTTTTTAATATGTCATTAGTTTTTACTGAGGAATTATCAGGAATTTTATCTACATATAAAAAATTTAGTACTTTTAATACAGCAGGATATGGTGGATTTGTATCATATATTCAAAATCAAAATCCTGTAAATAAAATTCTTGGAATAATACATTATTCAAATATTTCACCATCAAACACTTATGGTGAAGAATTATATTTAAATACTCCAGTACTTAATTTACCAACAATAATGTGGCATAAAGCTACGGATAATAAAATGGGATTAGTTTTAAGTTGTTATGGTAATCAAAAATTATTAACAGGTGAAACTGTTTCATTAAATACTACTTATTATGATTTAGCTGATAGTAATGGTAATATTGTTGGAAAAGTTTTTACTGATTTAAAATTATTTGTTATTGAAGATCAGGAATTAATTTTTGCAATGTCTTATAAATCAAACAGATCGTGGACACTTCCAAAACCATTTGTAGGATTTAATGCTGTTGTAAGTTCTTGTCCTCAATGTGTTGTTCAGGCAACAGTTTCAAAAACTGATATTACTACTGGAACTGGTTCAATTACTGTTAGTAATGTTGTTTCTGGTGGTCCTGCTCCTATTTTCCTTGATATTAAATTAAGTGGAACAACAATATATTTTAATATATTTACTGGAACAACATTTACTTTAAGTGGTTTAACAGTTGGAAATTATACTATTACTATATATGATACTAATTCTGCAAATTGTTATATTACATATAATAAAGAAATTTTAAATATTTATGCTGCAACATGGAATGCTTTAAATAGTGGAACATCTACATTACTATCATCAACTTATTTTATTGATGATAATAATGGTTGGGTTGCAGGACAAATTGGATTAATACGTAAAACAATTAATGGTGGAAATACTTGGATAACACAAACAACTGGCATTAATAGTGATATATTAAGTATATTTTTTATTAATAGTAATAATGGTTGGGCTTGTACAAGTAATGGCACAATATTACATACAACAAATGGTGGAACTAATTGGATAGTACAAAATAGTACAGTAAGTGTTTATTTAAGTTATATATATTTTATTAACTTAAATGAAGGTTGGTGTTGTGGTGATAATGGCGTAATATTACATACAACAAACGGTGGAACTAATTGGAGTTTACAAGCAGGTATAACAAGTAATATTTTATATTCAATATATTTTATAGATAATAATAATGGCTGGTGCTGTGGTTTAAATGGTATAATACTGCATACAACAAA
>Ga0335070_10001273_pt1 | contig 29055 bp, 29 predicted proteins | sample Lox_Sample_13_FD_206722 | JGI IMG/M metagenome (GOLD analysis project Ga0335070, IMG submission 206722) | Soil microbial communities from Loxahatchee National Wildlife Refuge, Florida, United States - Lox_Sample_1.3 | ecosystem: Environmental > Terrestrial > Soil > Wetlands | place: USA...
CGACCACCTGGCCGTCGACCACGATCGGCAGCGCGCCCTTCATCTCGATGAAGCCGCGCGCCGTAACCGCCGCGGTCCGGCCCTTGTTGATGGCGTCCTCGAGCGCCTGGCTCGGCCGCTTGAACAGCGCCGCCGTGCGCGCCTTGCCGGGTGCCAGCTCGACGCCGGCGAGCAGGGCGGCGTTGTCCATGCGCTCGATGAGGATCGGCCAGCCGCCCTCGTCGACCACGGCGATGACGCTCGGCCAGTTGTTGCGCGCGGCCTCGGCCTCGGCGGCGCGCACGATCTTGCGCGCGGCCTCGAGCGTCAGGGCCTTGCGCTCGACGAGCTGCGCCTGGGCGTCCTGGGTGAACAAGGAGAGCACGGCGCAGACCGCGAAGGCGGCGGGGATCGAGGCAAACGGGAGGCGGGCTAGCTTCCTGGGGTTCCGGAACATGGGGACCTTCGGCTGGTTCTTGGCCCGCCTGAGCGCGGGCAGCATAGGTTCGCTCCATGGAGCGCGGCGTGCTTGATCCGATTTGCGGCGGCTGGCCGACGCTTGCGAGAAATCCTGGAGGCCTGCGGCAATTCCTAGAGGCGAGGTGGCCTCCGGACTTCTTCCGTCACTGTTCTGGATGAACCCCGCATGGCCCGGGCAGGTTCCGGTACGGCCATGTTCAGACGGCATGGCCCCGGACGGCCGTTTGGTGGACAGCACACGGATTCCAATTGACAGCGCCGAGGCGCCTGTATTGACATCTAGACAAGTAGGCAGGAGATCCGATTGGTCCAGCTCGCGATGAAGATGGTCCAGCCGCCGGCGCCCAAGATGGAGGCGCTGGACCGCTGCTCGCCCTTGCCGCTTTACGTCCAGATCCGCCGGCACCTGCACGGCCTGATCGCGCGCTGGGACGGCACCTCCGACCGCTTCTATAGCGAGGACGAGCTGTGCCGCCTGTTTGGCGTCAGCCGCATGACCGTGCGCCAGGCGATCCAGGACCTGGTCGAGGACGGCTCGTTGCGCCGGGTCAAGGGCCTCGGCACCTTCGTTGCGCGCCGCAAGCTCGAGGAGCGGCCGCTGGTCAGCTTCTTCGACCGTACCGGCGCCGACGACGGCCCGATGACCATCGACGTGCTCGAGTTCGGCATGGTGCGTACGGCCGATCCGGCGCCGAGCCTGGCCCCGGCCGAGCGCATCCGCTACGTCAAGCGCCTGCGCAGCTGGGGCACCCTGCCGGTCGCCGTCGATCATCGCTACATCCCGATCGGCCTCGGCCGCGACTTGCGCCAGGACTATGTCCGAAACCATTCGCTGGTCGACTATCTCGGGGGCCTTATCGATCTGCACCACGTCGACATGCAGCTCGAAGCGACGGTGTGCGGCAAGGAGGAGGCGCGGCTGCTCAAGCTGGTGGCGGGCGATCCCGTCCTGGTGCGGCACCTGCGCTATTTCGCAGCCGATGGCCGCACCGTCATGACCGGCCGGTCGCTCTACCGGGGCGATCTGGTCCGCTACGCGTTTTCAGTGCCGTTGGAACCAGGGGAGCGGGGAGTCGTCGTTGCGGCGGCGACGCAACTACAGGGAGCAGGGATATGATCAAGCGTCGAGACGTACTTTCGGGCATGGCGGCGGGCGCCGCGCTGGCCGCGTTGCCGCTGCGCGCCCGTGCGCAATCGGGCAGCTACAAGATCGGCACCGTCCTGTCGGTGACGGGACCGGGCGCCTTCCTCGGCGACAACATGAAGCGCGGCATGGAGCTCGCGATCGAGGAGATCAACGGCGCCGGCGGCATCGGCGGCAAGAAGATCGACTGGGTTTTCTACGACGCCGAGACGCAGAGCACGAAGGGCGTGAACGCGACGCGCCGCCTGGTCGAGCAGGACCAGGTCGACATCATCGTCGGCGGCGGCAACGCCAGCGGCATCGCGCTCGCCATGGTGCCGATCGTCGAGAAGGCCGGCGTGCCGTTCATCTCGACCGAAGGCAGCATGCAGATCGTCAATCCGGTCGCCGAGCGCAAGTGGAGCTTCAAGAGCACCATCGACGACGACCAGATCCTCGAGGTCGCGTCCGACTTCTGGAAGAAGCGCGGCATCTCCTCGGTGGCGTTCCTCGCCGACAGCTCGGGCTTCGGCGCGTCGGCCAAGGAGCAGCTCGAGAAGATCGCGCCCAAGCACGGCCTCAAGGTGCTCTACGAGACTTTCAACCCGGGCGACACCGATCTGACGGCGCAGCTCACCCGCATCAAGGCGAGCGACGCCAAGTCGATCCTGTGCTGGACCATCACGCCGACCGGCGTCGTGTTCCTCAAGCAGGCGCGCGATCTCGGCCTCGGCGACCGCGCGCTCATGCACAGCTACGGCTTCGTCGACGACCGCTACATGAAGCTGGCCGAAGGCGCCGCCGACAACACCTTCCTCCTGAGCGTCAAGTTCCCGGTCGGCGCCGACCTGCCGGACTCCGACCCGCTCAAGAAGCGCATCCTCGAGCTGATCGGCAAATACGAGAAGAAGTACGGCAAGACGCCGAACCAGTTCGTGGCGCAGACCTACGACGCCATCAACCTCGCCGCGCTGGCGCTCAAGGCGAGCGGCGGCGACAAGGCGAAGACGCGCACCGCGCTCGAGGGCATCCGCAATTTCCCCGGCGTGGGCGGCACGTTCAACTTCGCGGCCGACCGTCACTCCGGCCTGTCCAAGAACGACGGCTGCGTGATCACCTGGCGCGACAGCCGCTGGCGGCTTGCCGGCGCCTGAGCTTCCCTCGATCCGGCGGAGGCCGATCATGACCGCGGTAGCGGCACGCACATTGCTCGACGAACCCGAGTCGCGCTTCCCGCTCGATCTCGGGATCCGCATCCCGAAGATCCGCGAGCTTTATCGCAGCGCGATCAAGAACCAGTGGGACCCGCAGACGGCGATCCCGTGGGACGACGTCGATGTGTCGCGCTTTACCGAGGCGCAGCTCAAGGCCGCCCGGCTCTATTGGAGCCGGCGCGCCTGGGGCGAGTACGGCGCGATCTCGGAGAGCCCGGCGCTGCAGATCCGCTTTTGCCAGGAGCGGCTGGCGCCGGATCTGCGCTTTTTCTTCACCATCAGGACGCAGGAGGAGGCGCGCCATGCCGAGGTCTGCTACCTGATGGCGGAGAAGCTCGGCGGCTACATCAAGGAGCCGGTGCAGACCGCCTTCCAGGGCGCCGTCGCGACGCACGGCGTGCGCAAGATGGCGCTCGATCCCGCCATCTCGACCGAGGCGATTATCGCCAGCCTGGTGTGCGCCGCCGAGGAGATCGCCTTCGACGTCTTCAGGCACCTGATCGAGATCACGCGCGATCCCGTCGCCAACAAGATCCTGCGCATGATCATGCGCGACGAGGTGCGGCACTGCGCCTTCGGCTGGGCCTATATGGAGAAGCGCGTGCCGGACATGACCCCGGCCGAGCTCGAGATCGTCAAGAGCGCGGTCGAGACGATGATCGAGAAGGTCGAGCTCAACGGCTATCACGCCGCCTGGCTGGCGCCGGACAATCCGGCGTCGCGCGCCGAGATGGATGCGGACCGGCTGACCTACGAGGCCGGCCTCGGCGCCACCGTCGAGGAGGACGAGAAGCCGATCTTCGTCGCCAGCGTCAAGCGCATCCGCAAGCAGATGGAGCCCTGGGGCGTCCATCTCAAGACCTTCACCCATCCGAAGATCGGAGAGCTCTGATGATGGCGATGGTGGCCGCGCGGCCGCGCCGTCGGTCGGTGGCGCCGCTGGTCGAGCGGCGCTTCCCGCTGCATCTCGAGCCGGCGCTCTACAGCATCCGCGAGCTCTACCACACCGCCAAGAAGGCCAAGTGGGACCCGGAGAAGCACATTCCGTGGCGCTCCTTCGATCCGGCGCCCTACACGGCCGAGCAGCGCAAGGCCGCGGCGCTGTCGTGGAGCCGGCGCGCCTGGACCGAATATGGCGGCATGCCCGAGACGCCGGCGATCCTCATCCGCATCTGCCTCGAGCACAACGGGGAGAGCGATCCGAAGATGTTCCTCTGCGTGCGCGGCACGGAGGAGGCGTGGCATGTCGAGTGCTGCTATCGCTTCGCCGACGTGCTCGGCGGCTACGTCCAGGCGCCGCGCGACTCGGCCTATCAGGAGCTGTTCAACCAGGGCTTCCACCGCAAGGCGTTCGATCCCGCGGTGGTCGTCGACGCCTATATCGCGGCGCATGTCGCGATCCAGCGCGGGCTCGAGCTCGAGCTCTATCGCGGCTATCTGCGCCAGGCCACCGATCCCGTCGCGGTCGCCATCCTGAAGCGCCTGGTCCAGGACAAGGAGCGCCACGTCACCTTCGGCTGGGTCTATCTGACCGAGCATGCGAAGTCGTGGAGCGACGAGACGCGCGAGGAGATTCGTGCCGAGGTCATCCACGCGGTCGCCGATCTGGAGCTCAAGGGCTATCATTGCGCCTGGCTGGTGCCCGACGACGCCGCCCGCGAGGTGGTCGCGGCCGACGCGATCACGCGCCAGGCCGGGCTCGGCGCCAATTCGGTCGACGAGGAGCGGGCCATCCTGACGCAGTTCCTGGCAGACGCGCGCGCCAAGTTCGCCGGCCTCGGCATCGAGCTGCCGCGCTTCCCGGCAGGCAAGCTCGGCGAGCTCTGAACGGTGCGCCGCGCCCGCCCGGGCCGGCGCCGCAATCGCCAACTTCCAGGGTCACCGGATGGACTATGCCAGCGTCATCCTGCAGCTTGCGTTGAGCGGCCTGGCGACGGGCGGCATCTATGCGCTGGTGGCGCTCGGCTTCAACATCGTGTTCCGCAGCACCGACGCCATCAACTTCGCGCAGGGCGAATGGGTGATGGCGGGGGGCATGATCGCGGCGTTCCTCTACCAGGCGGCCGGGCTGCCGCTCTGGACCGTCGTGCCGATCGGCGCGCTCGCCGTGGTGGCGCTCGGCGCCGCCTCGGAGCGGCTGGCGGTGCATCCGCTCACCTCGCCGGGGCCGATGCTGATCACGCTCATCACCATCGGCGTCGCCATCGCGACCAAGGCGGCGGTCATGCTCACCCTGGGCAAGGCGCCGGCCGGCCTGCCGGCCTTCGCCGGCAGCGCGCCGGTGCACATCGGCAACGCCGCAATTCCGCCCCAGGCGCTCTGGGTCCTGCTCACCATGGCGCTGGTGATGGTGGCCTCGCATTTCTTCTTCGAGCGCACGCTGCTCGGCAAGGCAATGCGCGCCGCGGCGGCCGACCGCGAGGCCGCGGCCCTGGTCGGCATCAACGTCGGCAGCATGGTGACGCGCGCCTTCATGATCGCGGCCGGCGTCGGCGCGCTCGCCGGCATCGTCGTCACGCCGATCACCATGACCTCGTTCAACGCCGGCACCTTCCTCGGCTTCAAGGGCTTCAGCGCGGCGATGCTCGGCGGGCTCGGCAATCCCTATGGCGCGCTGGTCGGCGGCGTGCTGCTCGGCCTGCTCGAGTCGCTGTCGGCCGGCCTGATCTCCTCGGCCTATAAGGACGCGGTCGCCTTCGTCGTGCTGCTGTTCATCCTGTTCGTGCGGCCCGACGGCCTGCTCGGCCGCGCCGGCGTGAGCCGCGTCTGACATGAAGCGCGCCGCCTTCGCCCGCAACCGCATCGCCTTCGCCCTGTTCTGGGCGGCGGTCCTGGTCTTTCCGGCGTTGGCGCCCAATCCCTATATCGTCAATCTCGGCGTCTTCTGGCTGATCAACCTGATCCTGCTCGCCAGCCTCAACCTGCTCATGGGCTATGGCGGCCAGATCTCGCTCAGCCACGCCGCGTTCTTCGGCCTCGGCGCCTATATCAGCGGCGTGCTGTCCGCGAAATTCGGCGTATCGCCCTGGCTCGGCGCGCTCGCCGCCATCGTGGCGAGCGCCGCAATCGCCGCGCTGATCGCTCTGCCGACCCTGCGCCTCAAGGGCCACTACCTCGCCATGGCGACGCTCGGCTTCAACGCCGTCGTCTCGGTGCTGTTCGTCGAGATGCGCGGACTGACCGGCGGGCCGAACGGCCTGACCAACGTGCCCTCGCTTGAGCTCTTCGGCTTCAGCCTCGCGGGCGACGTGCGCTTCTTCTATTTCGCGTGGATAGTCACCGGCGTCGTCATCGTCTTGATCCTCAATCTGCTCGATTCGCGCATGGGCCGGGCGCTGCGCGCGCTCTCGACCAGCGAGGTCGCCGCCGAATCGATGGGCGTGCCGGTATTCCGCTACAAGGTGCAGCTTTTTGTGCTGACCGCCGCCATGGCCGCGGTCGCCGGCTGCCTCTACGTCCATCACATCAATTTCGCCTCGCCCGAGACCTTCGATTTCATGGCCTCGGTCATGATGCTCGTCGTGGTCGCGCTCGGCGGCACCGGCACCTTCTGGGGGCCGTTCCTGGCGGCGCTGGTCTATGTCGGCCTGCCCGAGGTTCTGCACGCCTTCGAGGGCTTCGAGGTGCTGCTGTTCGGCGCGAGCCTCGTCGTCGTGCTGCTGTTCTTCCCGAGCGGTCTCGCCGGGCTCCTGCGCCTGCGGCCGCGCCGTTCCCGTCCGGAAACGCCGCCGCGCGCAGCCGCCGTCGTGCGCCTGTCGGAGCGCCGGCCATGACCGCAGCCGCCCAGCCCCTGATCGAGGTGCGCGGCCTGTCCAAGAACTATGGCGGGGTCACCGCCATCGAGGACCTGAGCTTTAGCGTCATGCCCGGCATGATCAAGGCGGTGATCGGGCCGAACGGCGCCGGCAAGACGACGCTCTTCAACATGCTGACCGGCGTCGACCGGCCTTCGCGCGGCAAGATCCTGCTCGACGGCAAGCCGATCCACGACCTGCCGCCGCACCGGCGCGTCGAGGTCGGCATGGCGCGCACGTTCCAGAACCTGCAGATCTTCGACCGCATGAGCGTGATCGAGAACGTCATGGTCGGCCGCCATGTGCGCGGCCGCGGCGGCATGGCGACGGCGCTCTTGCGCCTGCCCGGAGCGCGGCGCGAAGAGAAGGACGTGCTCGAGGCGTCGCGTGCCGCGCTCGACGCCGTCGGTCTCGGCAACCGCGCCGACGATCCCGCGGCCGGCCTCAGCTTCGGCGAACGCAAGCTGCTCGAGGTCGCGCGCGCCATGGCGAGCGAGCCGCGCCTCCTGCTGCTCGACGAGCCGGCCGCCGGCCTTGCCGCGCGCGACATTGCGCGCATCTCGGACCTGATCCTGCGCCTCAACGGCCAGGGCATCACCGTGCTGCTGGTCGAGCACAACATGCGTCTGGTCATGGGCATCAGCGGCAACATCCTGGCGCTCAATTTCGGCCGCAAGATCGCCGAGGGCACGGGCGAGGAGATTCGGCGCGACCGGGGCGTGATCGAGGCCTATTTCGGCAGCGAGGACTACGATGCTTAGGGTCGAGGGCCTCGTCGCCGGCTACGGCCTGATCCGCGCGCTCAACGGCGTATCGCTCGCGGTCGGCGAGGGCGAATTCGTCGCCGTCATCGGCCCGAACGGCGCCGGCAAGACGACCTTGATGCGCTCGCTCATGGGCCTCCTGAAGTCCGAGGCGGGTGCGGTCGAGTTCGCCGGCCGCGCCATCGCCGGCTGGCCCTCTGAAGCGATCGTCGAGCTGGGCATGGCCCTCGTGCCCGAAGGCCGCCACGTGTTTCAGCCGCTCACGGTGCGCGACAACCTGCAGCTCGGCGGCTATCTCAGGCTCAAGCGCGGCGACCGGCGCGCCGTCGCCGACGATCTCGCGCGCGTCTTCGCGCTCTTCCCGCGGCTCGAGGAGCGCGCGGGCCAGCTCGCCGGCAGCCTTTCAGGCGGCGAGCAGCAGATGCTCGCCATCGGCCGCGCGCTCATGGCCAAGCCGAAGCTGCTGCTGCTCGACGAGCCGTCGATGGGCCTGGCGCCGATCATCGTCGCCGAGATCTTCCGCACCTTCGCGCGGCTGCGCGAAGCAGGCACGACCATCCTGATCTCCGAGCAGAACGCCCGTATGGCGCTCAACAGCGCCGACCGCGCCTACGTCCTCGAATCGGGCGAGGTGGTGAAAGCCGCGCCCGCGGCGGCGCTGCTGCGCGACCCCGCCGTCATGGCCGCCTATCTCGGCCGCTAACCGCAGGCAACAACATATACATGCAGCCCATGAAAAGTATGACCCGAACGGCCGATCAGAGCGGCGCGGCGCCTTCGCCAGACCAGACGGCGGCGCTGTGCCGACCGAGCGAGGCCGGCGATCCCTGTTTCCTCACCGCGACCGAGCTGGCTGAGAGCTTTCGCCGCGGCACGCTCTCGCCGGTCGAGGTCGCGGGGCGCATCCTCGACCGCATCGACGCGGTCAATCCCCGGCTCAAAGCCTATTACGAGATCGACCGCAATGGCGCGCTCGAAGCGGCGCGCGCGGCCGAGGCGCGCTGGCGCGACGGCCGGCCGCTTTCGGCGCTCGACGGCGTGCCGGTCTCGATCAAGGACCATCTGCAGGTGCGCGGCTTGACCAGTCCGCGCGGCGCGGCCGGCCAGACGACGCCGGCGAGCTTCGACTGCCCGCCGGCGGCGCGGCTGCGGGCGGCGGGCGCGGTCATCCTCGGCAAGACCACGATGCCGGAGCTGAGCGTCGTGCCGGTGACCGAGACCGCCGCCTTCGGCATCACGCGCAATCCCTGGCGCCTCGACCGCAGCCCGGGGGGCAGCAGCGGCGGCGCGGCGGCGGCGGTCGCGGCCGGCCTCGGGCCGCTCGCCATCGGCACCGACGGCGGCGGCTCGATCCGACTGCCGGCCGGCTTCACCAATCTCGTGGGGCACAAGCCGACCCTGGGCCGCGTGCCCTATTTCCCGGGCCAGACCGACCGCACGGTGGCCGGTCCCATCGTGCGCAGCGCGGCCGACGCGGCGCTGCTCATGAACGTCATCGCCAGGCCCGACGGCCGCGACTGGCAGGAGCTGCCGCCCGACGACACCGACTATGTCGCGGCGCTCGCGGGCGGCATCAGGGGCCTGCGCGTCGCGGCGAGCGCAACCTTCGGCTTCGAGCGGGTCGATCCCGAGGTGAAGCGCGCCTTCGAGCACGGCCTCGCGCGGCTCGAGGCGCTCGGCGCGCATGTCGAGCCGGTCGAAGCCGTCGGCTTCGACGTCTTCGATATCTATATGATCCAGGCGACGCTCCGGCTGCGCGAAACACGTCTGGCCATGCAGCCGGACGCGCTCGCGCGCCTGCCCGGCGCGGTGCGCAGCGTGCTCGACTTCGCCGCACGGCTCGGTCCCCAGGACCCCCAGCGCATGGTCGACCGGCGCAACGAACTCGGCGCGGCGCTGCTCGGCATCTTCGCCAAGCACGACGTCATCGTCTCGCCGACCTCGCCCATGCCGGCGCCGCCGATCGGCAAGTTCTATCCCGAGGCCGATCTGCTCGGCGAGGACAGCCGCAATCTCATCGGCTTCACCGCGCCCTTCAACATGGTGCACATGCCGGCCGTGAGCGTGCCCTGCGGCTTCACCGCGGACGGCCTGCCCCTCGGCCTGCAGGTTGCCGGGCCCAAGTTCAGCGACGCCCGCCTCCTCCGCGTCGCCCACGCGCTCGAGACGGCCGGTTCCTGACCCGGCGGGTGTTGCCCGCCACAGCTTGGCCACAGGCGCGGCCGCCCGACCGCGGCTATCCTGATCGATAGAGCAGGGGCGGCTCGCCGCTCCCGCGTTGTCGCGCGCCGGCCGCAGCCCGGCCCGACCGTCCGGAGCAGCGCCAAAGCACCGATCCTGTGATCATCGTCGACACTGCCCTGAAAGAGCGCGAGGCGGCCGGCCGGCCGATCCGGGTCGGCATGATCGGCGCCGGCTTCATGGGCCGCGGCGTGGCGCTCCAGATCGCAACCGTGACGCCCGGCATGCGGCTCGTCGCCATCGCCAACCGCCATATCGAAGGCGCCCGCCGGGCCTATGTCGAGGCCGGCCAGGCCGAGACGCGTTCGGTGACGAACGCCGCCGAGCTGTCCGCCGCCATCGCCGCCGGCGTGCCGGCCGTCACCGAGGACTGGCGGCTCCTGTGCGAGTCGCCGGAGATCGACGCCATCCTCGAGGTGACCGGCGCCATCGACTATGGCGCGCACGCGGTGCTCGCCGCCATCGACAACGGCAAGCACGCGATCCTGATGAACGCCGAGCTCGACGGCACGGTGGGCGCCCTGCTCAAGCGGCGCGCGGATGCGGCCGGCGTGATCTACACCAACGTCGACGGCGACCAGCCCGGCGTCACGATGAACCTCTACCGCTTCGTCGTCGGCATTGGCGTGCGGCCGGTGCTGTGCGGCAACATCAAAGGCCTGCACGATCCCTATCGAAACCCGACCACCCAGATTCCGTTCGCCCGCAAGTGGAAGCAGAAGCCGCACATGGTGGCGTCCTTCGCGGACGGCACCAAGATCTCGTTCGAGCAGGCGATCGTCGCCAACGCGACGGGCATGCGCGTCGCTCGGCGCGGCATGATCGGGCCGACCGTGCCCGAGGGCACGCCGCTGCACGAGGCGGTGAAGCTCCTGCCGGTCGAGCAGCACCTGGACGGGCCGGGCATCGTCGACTATCTGGTCGGCGCGGTGCCGGGGCCGGGCGTGTTCGTGCTCGGCACCATCGAGCATCCGCAGCAGCGCCACTATCTCAATCTCTACAAGCTGGGCGAGGGGCCGCTCTACTGCTTCCACACGGCATACCATCTCTGCCACTTCGAGGTGCCCAACACCATCGCGCGCGCCGTGCTGTTCCGCGACGTGGCGCTGGCGCCCGCCGGCGCGCCGACGGTCGAGGTGGTGGCGACGGCCAAGCGGCCGCTGCGCCGGGGCGAGACGATCGACGATATCGGCTATTACATGACCTACGGCCAGTGCGAGAACGCCGACGTCGTTTACCGCGACGACCTGCTGCCCATGGGCGTCGCCGCCGGCTGTGTCATGCGCCGCGACGTGCCGATCGGCGCCGTGCTGACCTATGACGATGTTGTCCTGCCGGAGGATCGGCTGATCGATCGGCTGCGCGCCGAACAGAATGCGCTGTTCGGGTCGGTCTACGGGCCGGCGCCGCGCCGCCGCAACGCCGCCGAATTGCCGGCGGCCGCCCGAGCGCCCGCGCGCTAGGCGCCTTTCTGCTTCAGATGATCGGCGAGGCGGATCGCCAGCGCCACGATGGTGAGCGTCGGGTTGGCGTAGCCCGAGGTCGGGAAGATCGAGCTGCCGGCGATATAGAGATTGCCGTAGCCGTGCACGCGGCCGTCGCGGTCGACGACGCCCTGCTTCGCATCGTCGCTCATGCGCGTCGTGCCCATGTGGTGGAAGCGGCCCTCGATGTCGTGCCAGCGGGGATCGTCGCTCAGCAGCCAGGGATCGAGCCTGAGCCGGCCGAGACCGAGGCGCGCCAGCTCTTCGCCGACGATGGTGCACACCGCGCGCACGTTCCGTTTCTCGACCTCGGAGACACGCCAGTCGAGCTTGACGCGCCGCATTCCGAGCGAATCCTTGTCGTCGCCGAGCGTTACCCGGCTTTCCGGATCTGGCACCTGCTCGGAGTTCGAGGCGAGCCACAGCACGGCCTCGTGCGAGGCCGTCCGACAGACGCCGCCGGCGGCGTCGTCGAGGTCGCCGAGCACGTCGAGCACGTCGCGCCCGAACCGTTCGAACCGGCCGCTGGAGAGGTTCTTGCCCAGGTCGCGCAGCGCCAGATAGCCCTCGCTGCGGTCATAGCCATAACCGAGGTCGACGCAGCCGCTGAGCAGCCGCCGCTGCCGCTGCAATGATTCGGCGAGGCCCGGCTTGGCGTGCAGCACCGTGCCGTCGGCCTGCTTCAGCTCGCCGTAATAGAGCGCGAAGCGCTCGAGATCGGCCTTGCGCACCGCATAGGCGGCGAGCGCGTGCGGGTGCTCCATGAAGAACCGGCCGACCAGGTCGTTGCGATTGCCGATGCCTGTCTTCTCCACGCCGGTCGAGGCGAGCAGCAGGCGGGCGTTCTCGATGCCGCCGCAGGCGACGATCAGCGTGCGCGGCCGTAGCGTCGCGGTCCGGCCCTGGAGCGTGCCGAGGCGCACCGCCGTCACCGCGCCGGCGTCGGCGTTGGCGACGATCTCCATCACATTGGCATGCATCAGCACGCGGACGTCCGGCGCCTTGACCAGCCGGTCGCGATAGACTTCGCCGAAACGCGTGGGCGGGCTGATCTGCCAGACGCGCGTCCCGAGCTTGTCGGGCGCGAAGGGCAGCACCTTGTCCTTCACCCCCGGCCAGGTCGCCGCGTCGTAGCGATACGGCCCGAGCTGGCAATAGTCCTGGGCTCGGGCGTAGAAGGGATCGAGGTCCTTTCGCTCGATCGGCCAGCCGCTGTGCGGCACCCAATCGCGACGCTCGAAATCGATCGGATCGAGCGGCCGGCAATGGCCGCCCCAATGGTTGGTGCTGCCGCCGAAATAGCGCAGGCGCACGGTGTCGAGCGGCGCATAGGGCGTGCCGATGTTCTTGCCCGCGTAGAGCGCCTGGGTGGCGGCGTCGAAGTCGAAATCGCCGCTCTCGATCAGCCAGGTCTCGCGGCCGCTGCCGGCCAGTTCGCAGGCGAGCGCGATGCCGGCCGCGCCGGCGCCGATGATCGCAATGTCGGCGTCGAGGGTCGAGTCGGGCTCGAGCTGCGCCAGATCCATCAGCATGGCCGCTCCCCGTCCGCTCTCAGGACAGGACGGAGAGGGCGCAGAGCCGGGCTTCGCTGCGCGCGAGCAGCCAGCCGTCGACCAGGACCGTGTCGCCCTGGGCGAAGTCCCGGTTGCGCGCGGCGACAACCGCCTGGCGTATGTCGGCGAGCGAGACTGGCACGGCACCGCCATCGCCGAACAGGTGGCGCGCCAGATGGGTGGCGTCGGCTTCATGGGGCCGCTCCGCCAGATAGCGCCGGCCGATCGCGCGCGTGGCATTGCGGTTGCGCCACAACCCGAGGGCGCTCGGGGCGCCGGTGAACGGCCCGGATCCGGCGCCGGACTCGGGCAACGCCGCCATCACCGCGGCCAGCGCGAGGGCCGATACCACGGTCCGCCGCCGGCTCCACAGGACTGGCTGGGTTCGCAGTTTACCGCTCATCTCGAGCCCCGCTTCGGTTGCCGAATAAACGCCGGATGCGCGCTCCGGTTCCGGCCTAGCCCGCCGCCTGGAGCGCCGACTGGGCGGGCATGATCTCGATGCGCGGGATCGCGACGACGAACCGGCCGCCCCAATCGCCGATGAAGGCAGTCTGCTCCATGATCTCGCGCTTCAGGTTCCACGGCAGGATCAGGATGTAGTCCGGCCGCTCGCGTCGCAGGGCGTCGGCCGCGACGATCGGGATGTAGCTGCCGGGCAGGAGGCGGCCCTGCTTGTACGGGCTGACGTCGACGACGAAGCCGATGTCGTCCGGTCCGATGCCGCAATAGTTGAGCAGCGTGTTGCCCTTGGCCGCCGCGCCATAGGCGGCGACGCGGCGCCCCGCCGCGCGCTGTTCGCTGAGGAAGGCGAGCAGCCCGTCGCGCACTTCTGCGACGCGCTCGGCGAAGCCCTCATAGCCCACTTCCGTGTCGAGCCGGGCGCGCCGCTCCTCGGCGCGCAGCCGCTCGAGCGCGGGGCCGGGCTCGTGGCGGCGGCCGTCGGCGTGGCAGGCGAAAATGCGCAGGCTGCCGCCGTGGGTAGGCAGGCTCTCGACGTCGAAGAGGCGCAGGCGGTGGCGCGCGAACACCTGCTCCACGGTCAGCAGCGAGAAATAGGAAAAGTGCTCGTGATAGATCGTGTCGAACTGCACCTCCTCGATGAGCCGCAGCAGGTGCGGGAACTCCATGGTCAGCACGCCCTCGGGCTTGAGCGCGATGGCGAGGCCCGCCACGAAGTCGTTGAGCTTGGGCACGTGGGCCAGCACGTTGTTGCCGACCAGGACGTCGGCGCCGATGCCCTCGGCCCGCAGCATGCGTGCCGTCTCGCGGCCGAAGAAGGCGACTCGCGTCTCGATGCCCTCGGCCTGCGCGGCGGCCGCGACATTGGCCGCCGGCTCGACGCCGAGCACGCCGATGCCGGCGTCGCGGAAATGCTTGAGCAGATATCCGTCATTGCTGGCGACCTCGATGACACGGCTGCGCTTGGTGAGATCGAAGCGCTTCTGCATCATCGCGGCGTAGCGGCCGGCATGGGCCACCCAGCTCGCCGAGTAGGAGGAGAAATAGGCGTAGTCGCCGAAGATCTCCTCGGCCGGCACGACGTCGTCGACTTGGACCAGGCGGCAGACGCCGCACACGCGCGCGTGCAGCGGGTAGGCCGGCTCCGGGCGCTCCAGCGCCGCCGGGTCGAGATAGCTGTTGGCGAGCGGCATGACGCCAAGGTCGACGAAAGTCCGGGTCAGCGGTGCGCCGCAGAAGCGGCAGCTTGGCTGTGCGTGGGCTTCCGATCTCATGATTCCCTCTTTGCTCTGGATGGAGTGTCCCAAGGCTGTTCCTTTCAGCCGGGCGCGGGTGACGGCGCCGCCGAGAGGCGCACGGCGCTGGCGGTGCTGCGGATCAGGTCGGGGGCGATGAGCGCGATGGCCGCGAGATAGACGAGCGCACCGGCGACGATCGAGATCGCCAGGAGGACTCCGTTTCCCACGGCGGAGGCCAGTGCCCAGCGCAATGCGATGACCGCCGCGGCCATGACCGCGCTCGCGGCGAGCGGGGCGAGCGGCGGCGCGACCAGCGTGCCAATCGGCTTGTGCACCAGCCGCCGCAGCAGAACGATCTGCATGGGCAGGAGCAGGACGGATTTCGCGACCCAGGCCGCGGCCACGACCTCGATGCCGAGCGGCAGCAGCAGGTAGATCGCGGCGATGCCGGTCCCGACATAGACCAGCGCCAGGGCCAGGACCCAGCCGGGCCGGCCCATGGCGCGATAGCAGGCGCTGAAGAACATGGCGTAGAACGCGGGGATCATGTCGAGCGCGAGGATAGCGAGCAAAGCCACGCTCGCCTGCCACTTGGCGCCGAACAGGACCGTGACGATCGGGCCCGCGAGCACGGCCATGCCGACGCCGATCGGGAAGCCGAACAGGCAGCTGAGCCGCGTCGCCTTGAGCAGCGCCTGGGCGACGAGCGCGCGGTCCTCCTGCAGGCGCGCGAAGGCGCTGAGGCCGACGTGGTAGACCGCGCTGCTGACCAGCGTGCGGATGAGCTGGGCCATGCGCCAGGCGATGGCGAAATAGCCGAGCACGGTCGAGCCGAACAGCGCGCCGACCAGCAGGTTGACGGTCTGCTCGCCCAGGCCGCTCACCACCTGACTGATCGAGACATAGAAGCCGAAGCCCCACAGCTCGCGCAGATGGGGCAGGGAGAAGTGCAGGCGCGGCCGCCAGGGCGACGCGACCGCGAGCGCCGCGACGGTGGTCGCGACGCCGGCAAGCTGCTGGCCGACCAGGCTCCAGACGCCGAAGCCGAGAAATGCCAGGGCGAGGCCGACCGCCGCGCCGACGCTACGCCCGGCCAGCGAGCGCAGGGCGACGGCGCGGAAGCGCAAGTCGCGCCGGAACATCGCCACCTGAACCGAGCCGAGGGCGTTGAGCGGCAGGCTCAGGGACAGCGCTGGCAAAACCTCGGCGAGCCGCGGCTCGTGCAGCCAGCGGGCGAGCGGCGCGGCCCCCGCCCAGCACAGGCCGGCGAGGCCGAGCGACATCGCCATCACGGCCCAGAACACCGAATCGAGATGGGCGCGGTCGATCTCGGCGCGCTGGATCAGGCAGTCGGCGAAGCTGTGGGCGATCAGCAGATTGAACGACACGATGAACACGCCGGCGAGCGTGACGACGCCGAAATCTTGGGGCGCCAAAAGCCGCGCCAGCACGGCGAACACGCCGAACGACAGCAGCGCGACGCCGACGCTCTCGCTCAGCGCCCAAACCGTTCCCTTCAGCGCCAGAATCTTCAGGCGCTGCATGCGCGGCCTTTGCGTCCTTTTATCGATATACCCCTCCGTCCCTCTCAGGGAGTCCCATGTGGCGACGTCTTGTTCTGCGGCGACTGATCGCCGGCCGCCTCGGCGATCGGCACTGCACTATCCCCATCCGCCGCGGGCTTCCGCGTGCCCGGCTGCGCCATGATTGCCGCGACGATCGCCGACAAGCGCTGCGCCCCCGGCCATTGCAGGTGATAGGCGTCGTAGAAATCCTCGGCCGCGAACCGGGGATCGTCGTAGAGCGGCACGATCAGGGTCTTGTCGGCCGCAGTCTCCGCGGTCAAACGCGCGACGGTGCGCTCGGTCCAGGCGACGGTCTCGGGATAGGCCTTGCGGTAATCAGGATGGATCGGCGGAAACACCACGACCAGGCGCAGCTTGCGCGCGGTCAGGCGGTGCGACAGCGCGATCAGGTCGTCGGTGCAGGCCGGGTCGGGATCGACCGGCCTGTAGCGCAGGCCGCGCTCCTTCGACGCCGGCACCATCACCGGGCCCGAGCCATAGGCGTCGAGATAGAGATCGCCGACCAGCGGCCGCCGCCGGCGGACGAGCGACGAGGCGGCGCGCAGATAGCGCTGCGGCGAGAAATAGCGGAAATAGAAATAGACGGACGGCCAGTCGCCGAAGGCGTATTCGGCCGCCGCGCCATGGTCGAGCATAGCGGCCGGCAGGGTCGTGCAGTCGGAGAAGTCCTCCTGGTTGGTCAGGATCAGCACCGTGTCGACATGCCGGAAGTGCGCGAGATAGAAGTCGAGCAGATCGGCGGTCTGGTGGATCTTGAGGAAGGCGGTGGCGCCGTTGAAAAAGCGCGCGCGACCCCCGGCGGCGGCGCCGAAGGCGAGGCCGTCGAGTTGCCGCCAGGCGATCGACGAGCCGACCGCGAGAATCCGAGGGTCGAGCTCGGGACGATCGCGCAGGAAGCGCAGCTTCTCGTCGACATGGATCAGCCGGCCGATCGCCGGAGCCGGCAAGCTGCTCGGCCAGCCGATGGTTAGCGCGGAGTATCCGGCCAACAGTCCGGCGACGAACGCAACGACACCGGCAATCATCCCATAGGCGAAACGCTTCACGCTGTTGGCTCCCGGCTGCCTGCGAGGGTCAGAACGTGAAATAGAGGAACTCGGACGGCGCCACCGACAGGGCGCGCAGCAGGGCCAAACTCAGCAGAATTCCGATGGCGGCGCCCTGCAGCGGATTGTTGCCGGCGTAGGCGATCGCTGCCCACTGGCGCGGCCGGAGCAGCGGCCAGCGCAGGAGGCGGCGCAGGCTGCCGATGCGAGCGCTCACCGTGCCCGACAGCGTCTCGATGTATTGCGGCGCACTGGGCAGCAGCCAAACGACGGCGAGGCCGCCGACCACCACGAGACCCTGCAGCGAGGCGAAGCGCGAGAGCAGGGCGGCAAGGGGCCCGACGGTGCCCGGCTCGGGCGCACCGAGCCGGGCGACCTTGACGACCTCGCCGCCGAGGCCCGCCATGCCGCGCAGGATGGCGAGCGCCTGGTCGAGATTCGCCGAGCGGAAGAAGACGAAGCTGACGGTCACGGCAAGGAAGGTCACCAGCACGCCGAGCCCGCGCGTCGCCCAACCCTGGGGCCTGCCGAAGCCGAGAGCGCGGCGCAGGAGGCGCCAGCCATGGTTGACGACCAGCATCGCGCCGTGCAGCAGGCCGAAGATCGCGAATTGCCAGCCCGCCCCGTGCCAGATGCCGGCGAGCCCCATGGTGACGAGCGTCGGCAGCGCCATCTGCATCAGGAACGGCGCAGTTTTCGGCACCGACGGCCGGAAGAGCGGCTTGCCGGCGGCGGCGCGGCGGCGGGTGATCGCGATCGATATCGGGTTGTAGATGTAGGCGGTGAGGAAGCGCGTCAGCGTCATGTGCCAGCGCGACCAGAATTCGACGATGCTGGCCGATTTGTAGGGCGAGGCGAAGTTGACCGGCAGGCGGATGCCGAACATCAGGCCGAGCCCGATCGCCATGTCGGAATAGCCGGAGAAATCGAAATAGAGCTGGAGCGCGTAGGCGATGGCGCCGTACCACGAATCGGCGAAGCCGGGCGCAGTGCCGTCGACCGAGGGACCGAAGGCGAGCAGGGCCTGGGTGCCGAGCGGATCGGCCAGGATGACCTTCTTGAACAGGCCGAGGGCGAAGGCGGCGATGCCGAGGATCAGCGTCGTCGTGCGCGGCCGGTAGACGTCCGGCCGCTCGAACTGCTCGATCAGCTCGCGGTGATGCACGATGGGCCCGGCGATGAGCTGAGGAAAGAACACGACAAAGAGCGCATACCGCGCCGGCGACGTCCGCTCGGCATTGCCGGCATTGGCATCGACCAGATAGGCGATCTGCTGGAAGGTGTAGAACGAGATGGCAAGCGGCAGCGCGATCTGCGGTATCGGCAGCCCCGCGCCGGTGAGCTCGTCGATCGCCGCGGCGAGGAACCCCGAATATTTGAACCAGCCGAGCGCGGCGAGATTGCCGGCGATGCCGAGCATCAGCAGCCAGCGCCGCGGCCGTCGGCTGAGCGCCCGGCCGACGGCATAGTTGAAGCAGATCGACACGACCAGAAGCGGCAGGAACTCGAGGCGCCACCAGCCATAGAAGAAGAGCGACGCCGCGACCAGCCAGAGCTGGGCGCGGGCCGGGCCGAGCGTGGCACCGACCAGGAAGAAGACGATCAGCGTCGCCGGCAGGAATCCCAGGAGGAATTCGGGCGAGTTGAAGAGCACGGCTCGGCCGCCCCGCCGTCACGCCGCCTGACGCTTCGCCGCGATCAACTCGGCGAAGTCGCCGACATTGCGCAGGCCGTCGATCTCGGCGGTGCGGAACTTCACGCCGAAACGCTGCTCGGCCGCGACGATGATGTTGATGTGGTTGAACGAGTCCCATTCCGGCACGTCCTTGGCCGACATCTCCGGCGCCGCGCGCAGCGTCGGGTCGTCGAAGATCTCGCGCAGAATCTGCGTGAGCGCGTCGTAGATTTCCGGCTGCACCATGAACTCACCCGTTGTGAACGATGGACACATGATCGGTCGGCGGTAGCGGCGCGGTGCCGAGGGACAGGGCCCAGGCGGTCTCGCCGCTACCCTCGTCCCCGGCGACCGGCGTGAAGCCGAGCTCGGCGTAAAGGCTCCGGACGATCCCGTTGCGGGGCGTCGGCCGATAGTGCCCGATCAGCCGCCGGGCCCCGGCGGCACCGGCCTTCTCGGCGATCACCGTCAGCATGGCGTGCTCGACGCGGCGGCCGAGAATGCGGCAGCTCATCAGCCAGCTGTCGATGTCCAGGACCGGCTCTTCGCCGTCGTCCAGCTTTCGCCCGATGATCACCGTGGTCAGGCCGTTGTCGCCGAAGCGGTCGGCAAGCCGCGCGGCGAGCGTCACGACCCCGGGGTCCTGCATGAGCGCGCCCACCTCGGCCTCGGTATAGCGCCGGGTCGTCAGGTTGAACTGATTGGTCTTGTTGATGAGCTGGGCGATGCGCGGCACGTCGGCGGCGCCGAACGGCCCGACCGACAATGTCATGCGCAGGTCGCGCAGGAAGCTCTCGATGTCGGTCGCCGCCGACTGCATCTGGCGCCGTTCGCGATTGGCTGCATAGTGCGCCGTGCGCTTGGTGTCGTCACCGGTGAAAGCGACGGTCTCGTAGTAGCCGGCATCGGCGAGGCAGCGCGCATAGAGCTCGGGCGCTTCGGGCAGCTCGGGCACGGCGACCGCGGGCAACGTACGCCGCACCAGCTCGCGCTCGGCCGGGTTGTCGTCGACGAATACGAGCGAGTCGAGGCCGAGCGCGAGATCCTTGGCGATGCGCCGCAGCGCCTGCGGCTTGTCGCCCCAGCCGATCTCCATGGCCGCGAAGTCGCGGCGGCGCAGCACCATTTCCGGGTGCCGTTCGAAGGCGGCGTGGACGATGGCGGGCTCGTTCTTCGAACTGACGGCGAGCAGGATGCCGCGCTCGGCGAGGCGCTTGGCATAGCGCTGGAAGCCGGCATAGGCCTCGCCGGGACCGCTGCCCTGGCCGAGCACGATGCCGTCGAGGCCGTCGTCGCCGATGGTGCCGCCCCAGAGCGTGTTGTCGAGATCGAGGACGAGCACCTTCTTCGACAGACCGCGCAGCGCGCCGAGAATGCGCGCGACGTGATCGCCGATCCACGATGCTGCGGCGGGCGCGATCGATTGCTTGGCATGATACCAGAGCGCGGGGTCGCTGAGCTGCTGCGTGCCGACCGCGCGCGAGGCGGCGCGCAGGTCGAGAAGCGCGACCCCGGCCGCCGCGGCCGCCTCCGTCAAGCCGACGGTAAGACGCGTCCACAGCGCGCCGCGCGCCGCCGGCACCCGGTGCTCGAGGTGGCCGAGGACCGGGGGCTCGTCGAGCCAGGGCACGAGCTGGATGATCGCGGCCTGCGCATGGTCCTGCGCCGTGCGCCAGGACTGTGCGACGTCATCCACCGCGGTCTCGACCGCCGCCGCGGCGTCCTGCGCGGATGCGGAAAGCGGCAATTCGGGGAGCAGAGCGTGGGCGTCGAGCAGCAGCGCGATCGCATCCGGCTTGAAGTCGTAGAGCGCCGAGCCCGGATCGAGGATCTGCTGACGCCACTGGCCGAAGGGTGCCACTAAAGTGTCGACAAGAAGACCGCGCCGCAAAGCGCCGACGCGAATGCCGGGCGCGAGCTGCTCGAGCGTCGCATTGCCGGCGAGGGCGAGTCGGAGCCGGGGCGCCCGCGCCGGCAGGCGGTCGCGGCTGGCGATCAACAGGCGGTCGAGGCGCAGCGTCTGGGTGAAGTCGAGCCGGCGGCCGGCGAGGGCGACCAGCCGCCGGAACAGAGTCTCGGCATCGTCGGCGGCATCGCGTGCCGCCGCGATCTCGCCCGAGAAATCGCCCGCGGGCGGCAGCCAGTAAAGCGAAAGCGGTGCGGTCGACGGCGTCATGCGAACGCGACCCTTGCCTGGCCGAGCGGCAGTTCGGCGACGGCGCCCGGCGCCGGCGGGGCGAGCAGCCCGGCGAGCAGCGCTTCGGCGACCTCGGTCGGCTGCAGAAAGCGCCGGGCCGGCGCCGATTGGCGGGCGAGATCGAGGAGGCGCGGCTCGAAAACATCCAGCATCGGCGTCTCGACGAAGCCGGGTCGCACCACGCTGACGCGCAGGCCGGCACGTCCAAGCTCGGCGGCGGCCGCGCGCAGCAAAGCCTCGAAGCCGCCCTTGGCCGCGACATAGCTCGCCATGTAGGGCGCCGTCGCCGGCCCCTGGGCCGCGCTCAGCACGGCGAGGATGTGGCCGCCGCTGCGCCGCCGGAAGCACTGGCGCCACAGCTCGCCGATCAGGACGGAATGGCCGACGACCGCACATTCGAGCTGATAGCGGAAATGATCGGGCGCGAGGCGGAGAAACGGGCTGATGTCGGGCGCCGGGCCGCCGCACAGGATGGCCGCCGCCGGCATCGGCGGCCGGGCCATCCGCTCGACGCCCTTGAGCATGACCGCCGGGTTGTCGAGCGGCAGCGCGACGATCGAGGCCGAATGGCCGAGCTCCCTGATCTCGGCGGCGAGCGTCGCGGCGCGGTCGCCGCCGGTCGCGTAGCCGACCCAGACATGCCAGCCGCTGCGCGCGGCGGCGAGGCACACGGCGGCGCCGATGCCGCTGCTGCCGCCGGTGACGACGAGCGAGGGACGCTCATGAAGTCGCATGGCGGACTCGCACGTCGAAGATCTTGCCGGAGAGCTGCGCCTCGGCCTCGCCGTCGGCGACGACCTGCCCGCCGGATTCGACCCGCAGCTTCAGCCTGACGAGGCCGAAGGCCTCGTTGGCGTAGGCGACCGTGGCGTAGAGGCAGGCCGGTGCATCGACGTAGAGCGGGTTGCGGAAGCGCAGCGCGATCGAGCGCCACACGCAGCCGGGACCCGGCATGGCGGTGCCGAGCATGCGCGAGACCTGGGCGACGATCAGGCTGCCGTAGACCACGACGTCCTTGAAGCCGCGCTGGCGCGCGAACGCGGCGTCGTGATGGAGGGGGTTCGTGTCGCCGCTCAGTTGCCGGAAGGTCTGCATGTCTTCCTGACTGACGCGGAATTCGAAGCAGTCGGTCGCCCCTGGCCGCAATGGACCGGCTCCCACATACGATGTCCCGGCACAGCTCGGGCCCATAGTTAAACACCCGAGGGACCGATTCGCTCCCGCCCGCTGGCGTGAAATCGCGCCGGCGACGGTTGCTTTTCGCCGGCGTGCAGCCGAAGGAATGCGCAAGCGGTGCCGGACCATCGCGAGAGCTCAGCGCCACCGCATCCTGCTGGCCCTGAGCGCGACGGCGTTGCGCGGGGGCCGATGGGCGAGGCGCCGCCGCTGCGGCGGCACGCCCTCGGCGGCCAGCAGGGGCCAGGCGCGGTCGCGCTCCGATATGCGCGTGACCGCCAGCGGCCAGCCGATGCCGAGCAGGGGGTCGTCATGGCGGAGGCCGGTGGCCGCCTCGGGCGCGTAGGCAGCCGATATCAGGTAGTCGACCTCGGTGTCGGGCAGCAGCGTCTGGAAGCCGTGGGCGAAGCGCTCGGGCGCATAAAGCATCTCGCCGCCGCCCGCCCTCATCTCGAGCCCGAGCCACTGGCGATAGGTGGGCGACTCCGGCCGGAGATCGACGATCACGTCGTAGATCGCGCCCCTGGTGCAGCGGATCAGCTTGGCCTCGGCGTGGGGCGGCCGCTGGAAGTGCAGGCCGCGCAGCGTGCCGCGCACCGGGCTGAAGGAGATGCTGCTCTGAACGAAACGGTCGGTGAGGCCGTGGGCGCGGAACTCCTCGGCGCACCAGGTGCGCGCGAAAGAGCCGCGATCATCCGACCGCTTTTCCGGCCGGATCAAATACGCTCCGGACAGCCGCGTTTCCTGAAAGATCATGGTCGTACCAGTAGAAAAGGGAATCGATCTGACGGGTATCGAGCAGGCGCTGCAGCTGGCGCAGCCTGATGAACGGCGGCGCCGTGAACATCGCCTCGGTCAGGCCGATGCGCTGGAACAGGCCGTGCAGCTGGCGCGCGCCCGCCCAGACATCGTGGCGGCATTCGAAGGCCGGCATGTGTCGCCGGATCTTGTCGAAATTGACGCGGTAGCTGCGGTTGTCGCCGCCCTTGCGACCGACCGTGACGTACTTGACCGGGAAGACCTGGCTGACCGTGTCGACGATCTCGCGCACGCGATAGTTCTGGCCCGCGGCGCCGACGTTGAACACCTCGTTGGCGACGGCGTAGAGCGGCGCCTCGTACGCGGCGATCATCGCGGCGCAGATGTCGAGGACGTGGACGAGCGGCCGCCAGGGCGTGCCGTCGCTGGTCATGTCGATGCAGCCGGTCGTCCAGGCCGTGCCGGCGAGGTTGTTGAGCACGATGTCGAAGCGCATGCGCGGCGACGGGCCAAAGGCCGTCGCGTTGCGCAGGAATATCGGCGCGAAGTGGCGGTCGGCCAGCGCCGACACGTCGCGCTCGACCAGCAGCTTGCAATGGGCGTAGGCGGTCTGCGGATTGACCGGCGTGCTCTCGTTGGCCTCGCCGGACTCGACGACGCCGTAGACGCTGCACGAGGAGGCGTAGATGAAGCGCCGCACGCCGGCGCGCTTGGCGTTCTCGGCGAGCGCCACCGAGGCGCGGTGATTGATGTCATAGGTCGTCCGCTCGTCGAACTGGCACAGCGGATCGTTCGACAGCTCGGCCAGATGGAAGATCGCCTCATAGGGCGAGAGATCGGCGGCGGTCACCAGGCGGATGTCGCGCGTCAGCATGCGGCCGCGATCGCCGAGCGCGTGATACAGCCAGCCAGCGCGATAATAGCCCGTGTCGAGACCGTCGACCTCGTAGCCGCGCTCGACCAGGAGCGGCACCAGGATGCTGCCGATATAGCCGTCGGCGCCGGTGACCAGCACGCGCTTGCCGCGCCGCCCGCGTGGGCCCGTCGCCGACGCGTCGTTGCCGCGGGCGATTACCAGATTTTCCATGGTGCCTTTCCGTTTTGCCAGAGGCCTTCCAGCAGGTTCTTGTCGCGCAGCGTGTCCATGTTCTGCCAGTAGCCGTTGTGCCGATAGGCGACGAGCTTGCCCTGCTTGGCCAGGGCGTCGAGCGGACCGTTCTCCCAGACCGTGTCGTCGCCCGCGATGTAGTCGTGGACTTCGGGCTCGAGCACGAAGAAGCCGCCGTTGATGAAGCCGCCGTCGTCGTTCGACTTCTCGCGGAAGGCGCGGACGCGGCCGTCGTCGGGGACCAGCGACAGCGCGCCGAACCGTCCCGGCTGCCGGACCGCCGTCACCGTGGCGAGGGCGGCGGAGCGCCGGTGGAACGCCATCAGCTCGGGGATGTCGATATCGCCGACGCCGTCGCCGTAGGTCATGCAGAAGGTCTCGTCCCCGATGTATTTCCGGACGCGCTTGACGCGGCCGCCGGTCATGGTGAGCTCGCCGGTGTCGATCAGCGTAACGTTCCACGGCTCGACGTCGTTCCGGTGGATCTTGATCGTGTTGCCGCGCAGGTCGAAGGTGACGTCGGAGGAGGTGACCATGTAGTCGTGGAAATACGACTTGAGCATGTTGCACTTGTATCCGCCGCAGATGACGAAGTCGTTCAGCCCATAGGCGGAATAGATCTTCATGATGTGCCAGAGGATCGGCTTGCCGCCGATCTCGACCAGCGGCTTGGGCCTGATCGTGCTCTCTTCGCTGATGCGGGTGCCGAACCCGCCGGCCAGGATGACGACCTTCATGCCATTCCACCTCCATGTCCATGTGTGACCGGCGCGACCAGGGGGCCGTGGACGATCGCGGCGGCGCTGACGGTGTCGTGAAAGGCCTCGTTGCGGACGTCGCTCGGCGCGGCGCGGAGCCCTTCCAGCAGGCGCGCGTAGAGCGCGACGTATTCCTGAGCGATCACGCCGATGTCGAATTTCCGCGCCGCCTTGTCGCGGGCATTGCGGGATAGGCTGTCCGTGCGGCGTTCCTGGTCGAGGCACCACAGAATGCCGCGCGCCAAGTCGTCGGAGGACCGGTCCTCGGCGAGATAGCCGTTGATGCGATGGTCGATGATGTCGAGCTGGCCCGTGTTCGCGAAGGCGACGGTCGGCACGCCGCACGCCATGGCCTCGAGCGCGGTCTTGCCGAAATTCTCCTCGGTCGAGGGCACGACCATGACGTCGGCGCAGCCATAGAGCTCGGCCAGCTGGGTGCGGCCGCGGACGATGCCGACATATCTGGTCTCGACGCCGAGATCCTCGGCGCTGTCCTCGGCCCCGAAGATCACGGCGAGCATGCCCTTGCCCTCGGGCCTGCCCGCGAGGCTGCGCAGGGCGTCGCGCAGATAGGCGAAGCCCTTGCGCGGGTCCTCGGTGCCGAACAGCGCGCCGAACATGACGATCGGGCGTTTCTGCGGCAGGCCCCAGCGCGCGCGGGCGATGGTCTTGTCCATCGGGCTGAAGGTCTGCGTGTCGATGCCGTTGGGTATGATCGAGACCGTGTTGTTGAACACCAGCGGGCTCTGGCGGGCGTAGTTGGCCATCCAGCGGCTGAGCGCGACGAAGGTGATGTTGACGTTCCGCCAGGAGCGCTGCTTGCGCCGCCATTGCCAGGCGCTCAGGTCGCGCGCCCGCTCGGAGCCGAGCTGCGGGCAGTTGCCGCAGCCGGTCAGGAAGCGCTGGCAACCGCCCGAATAGTGGCAGCCGCCGGTCAGCGGCCACATGTCGCGCAGCGTCCAGATGATGGGCAGATGGCTGATCGCGCGCAGCGTCTCGATGGGCGCCGCGCCGCGGCCCGCCCAATGAAACTGCACCAGATCGGGCGCCAGGCGCCGGACTGCCGCGGCGATCCTGATCGGCATGACGCCGACGGTCCACCAGTTGTCCGGCTGGCGGCGCTGGAAGCGCAGCGGCAGTCGATCGACGCGTCCGCGCAGGGCCTCGACCAGGACCTGAGCGCCGAGGCCCTGCGTGATGACCGTCGGGTCGGCGCTGAATTTGCGCTGGACCAGCATCAGAGAATCGACCCCGGCATTGCGGAGCGCCGTATGGATGCCGTAGGCGCCCATCGCGGCGCCGCCTTCGGTGTCCGTGGGCGACACGTGAAGGATGCGGAACGGCCGCGGGCCCGCGGCCGTTACCGATGGTCGGCTGTCGGTGTTCATTGCCCTATCTCCCCGGGAGGTGCGAAGCTTTCGTCGACATCGAAGCGGGCTTGGACATGGTGGCGTTCCTCATCCCAAATTATTGTGTTGGCCGCATGGTTCCGGATCGCGGACCCCGTCCACGCGACGTTGCGCGCTACAGCCCCCGACCGGATGCCGGCACCTCCCCCGAAATGACTGTCGATCATGAGGTGCATGCGTGCCTTCAGCGCTCGTAAGCGTCGTCACGCCGGTCTACAACGCCGGCAAATTTCTGCGCGAATGCATCGAAAGCGTGCTCGCGCAGAGTTATGGCGATTTCGAACATGTCATCCTCGACAATGCGAGCACCGACGACACGCGCGCGATCGCCGACAGCTATGCGCGCCGCGACCCGCGCATTCGCGTGTTCAGCAACGAGCGCACCCTGCCGCTGATCGAGAACTGGAACCGGTCTCTCGAGCTGATATCGCCCGACAGCCGCTATTGCCAGACGCTGCACGGCGACGATCGTCTCTATCCCGAGTGTCTCGCGCGCATGGCCGGGTTGGCGGGGCGGCACGACGGAGTTGGCGTCGTCGGCTCGCTGCGCCTGCGCGGCGAGGCGATCCAATGCCGCGGCCTGCCCGACGACCGCCAAGTCTTCGACGGCGCGCAGGTCGCGCGCCTGTTCCTGCGCGAGGAGGTGTTCGCGCTGGCGCCGACCTCCGGCATGGTGCGCTCCGACATCGTGCGGGCGCGCCGGCCGTACTATCCGGCGCGCTATCTTCACGCCGATCTCGCCGTCTATTTCGCGATCCTCGACCGGACCGGCTTCGGCTTCGTGCACGAGGTGCTGGCATTCTCGCGCACGCACGCCGACTCGATCACGAGCACGCTGACCGAGCGCAAGCGCACGCTGCTGCGCGACTGGCTGATGATCCTGCAGGAATTTGGCGGCCGCTATTTCACGCCGGACGAGCTGGCCGAGCTCGAACGGCGGTTCCTCCGCCGCTACTATCGCATGCTGGTGCGCGAGACGCTGCTCGGGGCCGGACGCGACTTTCGCGTCTATCATCTCGAGGGCCTGCGCCGCGCGGGCCGCGCCCCCGGCGTCGCGGATATCGTCCGGGCGCTCGCCGCCGAGGGCGCCGCCGTGAGCGCGCGTCCGCGTCGTGCCTTCACTCGATTGCGGGAGATGCTGCATCGCAGCCGCTCTTAGACGGATGTCCCCTGCCGACCGGCGAGGTGGTTCGAGGCGGGCCGGTAGGTGCCTGAAGCGGGGTGCTTGCGATTCATGGCAGCCTGCCAATGAGGATGGGGCGCTCGCCGCGCGTGGCGTGCCATTTGCGAAGCCCTCCGCGACCGGATCGACATCCAATCCCTTTCCTGGGTCACGCATGGCGGCACCGCTTAAGACATAGTCCAATCGTGCCTCTTCGCGGCGTGACAAAAGCGTGGCCGCTAGGCATGTCGCGGTAGAAACCGCCGGCAAGCGCCCCTGGGCGTCGAGAATGTCGAGGAGAGCCGATAGCGGCGGATTTCCCGATCGTCACCGCCGCGCGGGGCGCGCCGCCGGGCGAACTGCTTTGCGCGACGGGTGCAGCCGGTCGCCTTGAAACGCGGCGCTCTCTAGGCGAATCGATCTAAGCCCAGAGCGGAGCGCGGAAGGCCGCGCGTGCTCAGGCGCGGCGTTTCAACAGCGCCGCCGCGATCCGCAGATCCGCGACGAAAGCCTCGTATTTGGCCGCGCGCTCTTCGTCATCTTGGCTCCGCAGGATGCTCGACGGGTGGACGGTGACGACGAGCGGCGTGCCGTCCGGGCAGCGCTGCGGCGCGCCGCGCAGGCTCGTGATGGTCACCTGTCGCCCGAGAATGCTCCAGGCCGCCGTGGCGCCGAGCGCGACCAGAAGCTTCGGGCGGACAATGGCGCGCTCGAGGTCGAGCCACCACCGGCAGCGCTCGATCTCGTGGCCGTTGGGCCGCTTGTGCAGGCGCTTCTTGCCGCGCAGCTCGTGCTTGAAATGCTTGACGGCGTTGGTCACGAAGGCCGTCTTGCGGTCGATGCCGGCCTCGGCGAGCGCGCGGTCGAGCACGCGGCCGGCGGGTCCGACGAAGGGCACGCCGGCGATGTCTTCCTTGTCGCCGGGCTGTTCGCCCACCAGCATGACGCGCGACCGCACGGAGCCGTGGCCCGGCACCGCCTGGGTGGCGTCGCGATAGAGCGGACAGCGCCGGCACGCCTGTTCGGCGGCGCCGAGCGCGGCGAGATCGGTGATCCGGTCGCTCCCCGGACTGTCCGAGACGCCGTCCGGCGCGGCCGCCGCGGGATGCCGCCGGCCTGGCATCACTCGGTCTCGCGGCCATAGAGCCGCCGCAACTCGACCTTGGCCTGGTTCAGGATCTTCCGCTGCGCCGCCGTGAGGTTGCGGCCGCCCCGATTGATGTAGAAGGTCAGCATCGACATGGCCGACTGAAAGGCGCTCGCCTTGCGCCGCCGGCTCTGTTCGGCCGAGTCCCTGAGCGAGCGCGCGATGCGCTTGGGATCGCGCCAGGTGAAGACGCCGCTATCGAGATCGAGGGCGTCGCTGTGAAGCGTCACCTCGCCGGACCATCGCTTGCCGCCCGCTTTGGCGGTTCCTCGCCAGACCGGCTTCTTCTTTTTCTCGTTCTTTTTCTTGGCGGACCGCTTGACCGGCACCGTTGTCGTCCTTCCTGTCCTGTCCAGCGTGAGCGCGCCCGGCGGCGGCGACCGTGATGGTACACCGCTTTGGCGATCGCGGCACCGGTGCTTGGGCCGGGCCTTGCTTTGGCGCGCTCGCCGGCCGGCAACGCGACGGTGGCGCGCCGCGCGCGGCGCTCTATCTTGCCAGCGCGAGGACGAGCAGAAGGACGACGCACGCCGCAAGCACGCCGATGAACCAGGCGCGCTTGGCCGGCGTATCGAGGATGATGTCGCCCTGGCGGGCCTCGCGTCCGCTCAACACGGTGCGAGGCTTCGAGGCGCCATCCGGCCGCGGCGGCGTGCCGGGCTGCCGTTCTTCCCGTGCGCTGTCGTCCATGAGCCGTCAC
>Ga0335070_10001274_pt1 | contig 29036 bp, 21 predicted proteins | sample Lox_Sample_13_FD_206722 | JGI IMG/M metagenome (GOLD analysis project Ga0335070, IMG submission 206722) | Soil microbial communities from Loxahatchee National Wildlife Refuge, Florida, United States - Lox_Sample_1.3 | ecosystem: Environmental > Terrestrial > Soil > Wetlands | place: USA...
TCGGCGCGAAGGATTAACTCCCGCTCGGAGACGGCGGCAACTCTTCCCGCGTTTCGCGACGCGTTCCAGCATCGGCGATGCCTGGTTCCGGCGGATGGATTTTACGAATGGCAGAGAGCGAAGGGCACGAAGCAGCCCTACTGCTTCGAGGTCAACGGCGGTGAGTTGTTTGCGTTTGCAGGCTTGTGGGAGCGATGGAAAGAGCCAAGCGGCGCATGGTTGAAGTCATTCTCAATCTTGACGACCACGCCGAATGCAGTCACGTCAGCGGTTCACGACCGCATGCCGGTGATTCTGGACCGCGCCGACTATGACCTGTGGCTCGACCCGGCGATGACGAAGCCTGAGGAGATTGCTGGCATCCTGCGCCCACTCCCGGCAGAATTGATGCGGAGCTATCCAGTGAGTTCGCGGGTGAATCATGTCGCGAATGACGACGAGGCGTGCCCAGTTGCGATCGAGGCCGTCGTGGGGCAGGCTCAGACCAGTTTGTTCTAATCTTCGGTCTGACCGGTCGCGGCTGGAAGGATGCGCGTTTTTTTCCACTTCCTCTCCCCCTAAGTCATCGCAAACGGGCAGTGTTCAGGAACGTGGGGCTGAGTCAGGGCGACTTCGATTAAGATTTTCATCCATGTCTGTGTTCACCACGGAGCAGCGGGAACGATTACGGGCGGAGTTAGTGGCGGCAGCGAAGGACGATCCCAATCTCTGCGGAGCGGCCCACACCGGGTCGGCAGCCACGGAGCGGCTCGACCGATGGTCGGATGTGGATCTGGCGTTGTGTCTGAAGCCAGAGGCGCCTCAGGGCCAAGTGATCGCGGAGTGGACGGCGCGGATGTATCAACGTCACGACGCGGTGGCGCATCAAGATGTGATGCGAGGCACGACGCTGTTTCGCGTGTTTCTCCTAAAGAACACGCTGCAAGTCGATATCGCGTTCTGGAGTGCGGCGGAGTTTGGCCCTGTGGGGCCGAACTTCAAGCTCATCTACGGGCAGACCAAACCGGCGCAAGCTGCGCCCGAAGTCAACATCAACGACCTGGTCGGGATGGCATGGTTGTATGCGCTGCACGTGCGATCGAGCCTGGCGCGCGGGAGATTCCTGCAGGCCGAGTACATGCTCAGTGGGATGCGCAACAACGTGCTGGCGCTGGCCTGTGTGCGATGCGGCGTGAATGCGGATCAGGGCAGAGGACTGGACGATTTGCCCCACGAGGAGAAGACCCGAGCGATCGATTGTCTTCCACGGTCGCTCGAAGCAGAGGAACTGGCGCGAGCGTTTCGCGTCACGATGGAAGGATTGGTGGGGGAGATTGAGCGGGCCAATGCGGGAAAGGCGGCCGGATTGAGGACGACGTTAAGAGCAATGGTGTAGTAGAGCGGGACTTGGCCAACTTTTACACCTCGCGTACGCACTCACAATAAATGGCTGCGCATCCTTCGTAGGGTTCGAAGGCTGACCCAAGATTGTGTGAGCCTCAGATTTGGTCTTCGTCCTTTGTATTTCCATGAAACAGACTTTGGACTTCTACTCTAGGGGGATCGACCCTGGGATCGTGGCGAGTGCGGCGTATGCCGCGTTCATCAGAAAACGCCAGCCACCTCAGATATAGCCAGATGCACGCGCTCACTACCGCAATGACCCCAATGACCCGTAGAAATTCCGACATGTAGGCACCTGGTTGTACTGTGGCGATTATCTCCTATGGCTTGGTTGTTGCAAACTTGGGCAGCCGAGTTTGCTTGAGCGTTTTAGAAAAGCAAAGTCGGCCACCCCCCGATTCGTTTCTCCCTGGCGCGTTCCGCATTCACAATGGCGCGTTTTGCATGGCAGACATTAGAGCCTAGGTCTACAGTGAGGATCATGTACAAAGCAAGAGCTTATTCCGCCGCCAGCGCAAAGTCCTCTCTTGTACGAACCACGATCTCGCGACGTGATCCTACCGAACAGGATGTACAAATCGACATTCTCTTCTGCGGAATCTGCCACTCCGATTTACATGCGGCACGGAACGAGTGGAGCGAGTTCATGTCGACGACTTATCCGATCGTTCCGGGTCATGAGATTGTTGGACGCGTCACGAAGGTCGGCTCAGCCGTGACTAAATTCAAGCCCGGCGATCTCGCCGCGGTTGGCTGCCTGGTCGATTCAGATGGCACATGCCCTGAGTGTCGCGCCGGCTTTGAGAACTTTTGCCCCAATCTGACTCTTACGTTCGGTATGCCGGATAAGCATATCGGAGGGGTAACGTACGGTGGCTACTCCGAGAGCGTCGTTGTGGACCAAAAGTTCGTGCTGCGGGTCCCGCCGAATTTGAACTTAGCCGCGGCCGCGCCTCTGCTCTGTGCGGGAATTACGACGTACTCGCCGATGCGCCGTTGGAAAGTTGGCAAGGATAAGAAGGTTGGTGTCGTAGGACTCGGTGGATTGGGCCACATGGGGGTAAAGTTCGCGCGGGCGTTCGGTGCCCACGTCGTTGTATTTACGACATCTCCCAACAAGAAAGAAGATGCCCTCCGATTAGGCGCGCACGAAGTCGCCGTTTCGCGGGATGCTAACGAAATGCAAAAGCACGACGGCAGCTTCGATTTCATTCTCGACGCGGTTTCCGCTGATCACGACATCAATGCATATCTCAATCTGCTGGGCCGAGGCGGTAATCTGACGATTGTCGGCGCGCCTGCGAAGCCTCTGGCAGTGGCTGCCTTTGCTTATGCGCAATCGCAATTTCTCGGGCTCGAACATTGGCGGCATCCGCGAAACCCAGGAGATGCTCGATTTCTGCGGACAACACAACATCACCGCGGATGTGGAAGTCATCCCGATCCAGAAGGTCAACGAAGCTTACGAGAGGCTGCTCAAGTCGGATGTGAAGTACCGGTTCTCGATTGATATGGCCTCGCTCAAATCCGAGTAAACGAGGAACAAGCACCGGTGAGTGATTCAGCGCGATATTTCCAGAGCCTTGGTCCTCAACCTTCACTGGCGCCATGGCCGCTTCATCGAGAATTTGCCGACCCTTTGAAAAGTCTGGGTCATCGATTACGATCCCTTATCGCATTCCGGATTTCACCCGTTTTCTGGCATTAAAAACATGGATGATCTTGGCAAGGACTTTTGCTGGGAACTGGAAGCGTTTTTTGTGAACTAGGTCCCTTGATTCCGAGCAGCACGAGCACGTCAATGGGATCGCCATCGTCGGCCTTGAAGGGAATTGCGCAGTGCCACGGCTCAAGACATCGCAGGAATTCTGTTATTGCTGGTTCTTTTTCCCCGATGAGTAGCCAGACCGATTCGATTTTTTCGGCTCTCACGCTGCGTAACGATAGTTACTTCAATAACCAATCTTTGGGGCTATTTGTTAGACGGGTCTCATGTGCTCTACTAGGCCTAGCCAAAACCCTTGAATCTGTTGGTAGTGCAGCGGTCGACGCGATACAGGAAATTCGTAAGTGCCTGTATTTGCAGCACTTCCACAGAGGTTTGCGGGAGAGACCAACCGTGCCCAAAACTCGTCTCTACATTGAATGCCCGAATTGCCACATGCAGTACATGATGAAGGACTTTGGCCTAACTTATAGTAACGGGGCTTACATTGAGAATGTGGCGGGGGAGGCGGAGTGGCAGCGATTGATTTGCCCGTGCCAGCCGAGAGTTCCGCATCGATTTAAATTGAAAGAGACGGCTCGTCTGCGTGTGTTGGGCGAGAATGAAGCGGAGCAGACGCATTATCAGTTGAAGGCTGTCCGTTTTTCGCGCGTAGCGGAGGCGAGTTCGTAGGTCGGGCGGCGAGTTTTTGCAGTTGACCCGCGGCGACGGAACATAGTCGATTTTTTACCTCGTTCACTTCTTTTCCATTCGGTAGCCGGCTACTCGATCAAACTAATCAAAGTCAAAGGCGACGGACAGGAGTGTCCGTCCCACACTGGTGCCCATCCCACTGCAGGTCCGCCCTTTCCACTGACAACTCACATGGAATCAAGCGCATCGAATCACAGCATTTAGGCGTGACGCTTGGGAGCGCTGGCAGTCCTGACCTCGCCGCGGGGATGAACGTTTGCGACCGACTCGACCGATACGCGGATGGGTAATGCCGGTATTGTTTCTTGCTGGGGCGATGGCGCTCGGGCATGCGCAGCTGGCTCCGCAATCGGCGCAGAGCTTGTATACGGGGCAGAACGTCAGCGCGGTCGCGTTGATCGCCAATCCGCACCGCAAGCTTGAGTCATTGTGGGCAGTGGTCACGCAGAAGGCCGGGCAGCCTTACTCACAGGAAAAAATCGAGGACAGCGCTGCGGCGCTGAAGCAAACGGGCGGGTTCCCTAAGGTCGAAGTCAACGTGGTGCCGGAGATCAACGGGCTCCGGATCAATTTCCTGCTGGAGCCGGCGTACTACCTGGGAGTGGTGGAGTTTCCCGGGGCGGTGAAGTTTTTCTCGTACACGCGCTTGCTGCAGGTAGCGGACTTACCGGATGAAGACCCGTATGATCCAGGACGACTGCCGGGATCGGAGAAAGCACTAATCAACTTCCTGCACCGCAATGGATATTTCCAGGCTCAAGTACACACCGATACGAAGATCGACGATGAACACCAGCTGGTCAGCGTGACTTTTTCGGTGGAAACGGGGAAGCAGGCGAAGATCAACGCGGTGACCATTGAGGGGCCGGAGGGTGCGGAGAACGCAAAGCTGGTGCACTCGGTACGTTCGTTGCGCGCGCGTCTGTCGGGAGGACTGCTGAAAAAAGGGAAGGCCTACGCGCCGGAACGGATCACGAGCGCGACTACGTTGATGAAGCGAATGCTGACTGGGCAGCATCGGCTAGCGGCCACGATCAAGGAAAATCCTCCGCAGTTTCACGCGGACACGAACCGGGTCGATGTGTCGTTCAAGGTGGAAGTGGGCCCGGTGGTGACGGTGCGAACGGTGGGCGCGAAGCTCTCGGTCATTCCATTTCTCGCGAACCGGCAGATGCGGAAATTGATTCCGATTTATTCCGAGGGGGCCATTGATCAGGATCTGGTGGATGAAGGACAGAGGAACCTGCTCGACTATTTCCAGAAGAAGGGATACACGGACGCGAAGGTGACGGCGACGCTGGACAAGCAACCGGACCAGATCCTGGTGCAGTACACGATTGAGCGCGGGCGCAAGCACAAAGTCGACCGGATTCTTTTTCACGGAAACTATGCGATCTCGCAAGCAGACTTGATGGACCAGGTGGTGGTGAAGAAGTCGCACCTATGGACGCATGGCAGCGTGAGCCAGAAACTGGCGAAGCAGAGCGCGGAGAACATGGAGGCGCTGTACCGCGATCGGGGATATGAAGATGCGAAAGTGACTCCGCGGAAAGTGGATCACGAGGCGAAGATCGACGTGGACTTCGACATTGTGGAAGGCCAACAAACGGTAGTGGAGAACGTGGAGATTTCGGGGAACCAGAATATGGCGTACGCGCAACTGACGGCCCCGGTGGGATTCGGGCTGAAAGCGGGAGCGCCGTACTCTCCACGGAAGCTGGCGGACGATCGCAACCGAATTTCGGCGAACTACCTGAATCGTGGATACCTGAACGCGGAAGTGAAGGCGACGGTGAAGGCGGTGGCGGGAGATCCGCATCGGGTCGAGGTGGGGTATGCGATCACGGAACATCAACTGGTGCGGATCAACGATGTGGTGATTCTGGGGGAGCAAACGACGCGAGTTCCGCTGATTGCCAGAACGGCGCAGATTCCGGCCGAGAGTCCGATGCGGCGTGGGCAGTTACTGGAGGCGGAGAGCCGCTTGTACGAGCTGAACATTTTCGATTGGTCGAGCGTAGGTCCGCGCAAGCCGATCACCGATCAGCGCAACGAAGAGGCGTTGATCAAGGTGCATGAGGCGAAGCGGAACGAGCTTACGTATGGGTTTGGATTTGAAGTGTCGCATCGCGGCGGCAATATTCCGACAGGAACGGTGGCGCTGCCGGGCGGTGGGGGATCCATTGGCTTGGGGAACAACCAGATTGCGCCGAGCCAGTCGACGTTTGCCAGCCCACGGGGATCGATTGTCTACAACCGGCGCAACATGCGCGGGCTGGGTGAAACGGCGAGCGCGTCGGTACTGCTTTCGCGGCTGGATCAGAAGGCACAGACGACCTATTCGCAGCCGCATTTCCAGGGCTCGAACTGGCAGTCACTGACGAGTTTTTCGGTTGAACGGAACAGCGAAAATCCATTGTTTACCGCGGGACTTGGGGATGTTTCGTTCCAGGTGGAGCGGTTGATCAGCCGCAAGAGCAACACGCGGTTGCAGGTTCGCTATGACTTCAATAAGACGGTGCTGTCGCATCTGCTGGTGCCCGATCTGGTGCTGAGCCAGGATCAGCATGTGTTGCTGTCGACATTCTCGGGGACTTTGATCCGCGACACGCGCGATAAGCCGCTGGATGCGCACAAAGGGGACTTCGCGACGGTGAACCTGGGCATCACGCCTACGGCGTTGGGATCGAGCGCAAACTTCGCCAAGCTGTTTGGACAATACGCGTACTACCTGCCGGTGAAGGGATTGGTGTTTGCGAACAGCATCCGGCTGGGATTTGCGACGCCGTTTGCCGGAAGCTTTGTGCCGACGAGCCAGTTGTTCTTCACGGGCGGCGGAACCACGTTGCGAAGTTTTCCAATTGACCTGGCAGGTCCGCAGAGGCTGGTGCCGTTCTGCAATGTGCTGCAAGGCCAGTCGGGATGCGTGAACGTGACCGTGCCCGTGGGCGGGAAGCAGCTTTTCATCCTGAATTCCGAGGCGCGCTTTCCCTTGAAGATTGCCAAGCCGCTGGGCGGAGTTGTTTTCTACGACGGCGGCAATGTGTATAGCGCGATCAATTTCAACAACTTCATCAACAACTATACGAACACGGTGGGAATTGGGCTGCGCTATGCGACGCCGATCGGGCCGGTGCGCATTGATTTTGGGCGCAACCTGAACCCGGTGCCGGGGATTAATCCGTTCCAGTACTACATCACGATCGGTCAGGCTTTTTAGGGGATGTCATGAACGCGAAACGAATTATCGGGTGGTCGGTGCTGGGGCTCATTGCCTTACTTTCGGTGATCACGGTGGGCGGCTATTTCTATTTGCAGAGCGGCAGCTTTCAGCGCTTTGCGCTGCGAAAGATTGACGCTGCCGCGGAAGAGGCGACGGGCGGACGAACCGAAGTGGGAGGAATGGATTTCAGTTTGTCGACCTTGACGGCTCATCTGTACAACATCACGGTGCATGGGACGGAAGGGCCGGGGCAGCCGCCGCTGTTGCATGCCGACAAACTGACCGTGGGAGTGAAGATCGTCTCGGCCCTCAAGCGGCAGGTGGCACTAAGCGAGTTGGTGATTGAGCGGCCTGTGGTTCATTTGCTGGTCGATAAGCAGGGCAAGAACAATTTGCCGACGGCGCCTCCCAGCAAGAACGGAAGCAGTTCGACGGGCGTATTTGATTTGGCTGTGAGGCATGCACAAATCATCGACGGCGAAGTGGACTACAACGATCGCAAGACCCCGATGGAAGCGGACCTTTACGATCTCGGAACCGACATTCATTTCGCGACGCTGGCGAAGCGCTATGACGGGGAGCTTTCGTACAAAGACGGAAAGCTGAAATATGCGGACTATGCGCCGATGGCACACAGCCTGGACGTGAAATTCAGCGCGACTCCAGAGAAATTCTCGCTGCAATCGCTGGCATTGAAGGTGGGAGAGTCGGTGATGCAAATGCGCGCCGAAATCACGAATTATTCGAATCCGGTCGCCACGGGGGACTACCAGATCCAGATTCACACGCAGGATTTCGCCAGCTTCTCGCCATCGACCAAGCCTGTGGGCGATATAACGCTGGCGGGCACGTTGCATTACGAGGCGACCGGGAACGAACCGTTGATGCGCGCGGTGACGATCAATGGCCGGGTTGCGAGCGAGGCGCTTGCCGCCGTCGCCTCTGGCAATCGAGTGGATGTGCGAAAGCTGCGAGGGACGTATCAGTTGGCCGACGGCCGTTTGCAGGTGAAGGACTTCAGCGCGGAGTCGCTCGGCGGACGCATCACTGCAGACGTGGAAATGAAGGATCTGGATACGACGCCGGATGCGCGAGTGCAGGCAGCGCTGCATGACATCTCTTTGAGCGCCCTGCAACGAGTAGCGGGGCAGAAACCTTCGAACATGGCCACAGTCGCGGGCCGCCTGAATGGGACGGCTGAAGCGGGATGGAAGGGAAGCATCGACAATCTGAAGGCGAAATTGGACCTGACGATCAAAGCTGTGGAGAGCGGCAATGGGAATCCCTCATCGAGCGAGGTGCCGGTGAATGGCCTGATTCATGCGACTTACGACGGCAAGAGCCAGACGATTGCGCTGCGGGATACGTCGTTGCAAATTCCGTCGGCCACGTTGACCGCGAATGGAGAGGTCAGCGACCGGTCGAGCCTCGCGATTCAACTGGTGGCGCGCGACTTGCATCAACTGGCGGCGATTGCATCGTCATTCCAGTCGGGGCAGGAGACAGTTCCGGCAGTTTCAGGGGCTGCTACGTTGCATGCGGTGGTCCGAGGTTCGATGAAGAAGCCGAGCGTTACGGGACAACTGAGTGCGCAGAACTTGCAGGTAGAAGGAAGCCAGTGGAGCAGCGTGAAGATGGACCTGGCAGCGAGTTCTTCGCAATTCTCGATTCAGAACGGATCGTTGGTGAATGCGAAGCAGGGGCAGGCGAGTTTCAGTGCGAATGTCGGGTTGCGGAATTGGGCGTACGAGCCGTCGAGTCCGATCCAGGCAACGTTGAATGCGCAACGGTTGCGGGTGAGTGAGTTGCTGCAACTGGCGAAGCAGCAGTATCCGGTGTCGGGAGATCTGGCGGCGAGAATTTCGATTTCAGGGACGCAACTGGACCCTCGTGGGTCTGGGAACCTGCAGATCGCAAATGCACGCGCGTATGACGAGCCAATTCAGAATCTTGCCCTGCAGTTTGAGGCCGCAAATCAGACGGTGACGTCGAAACTGAACGTTACGACATCGGCTGGAGCGGTGAATGCGAATCTCTCGTACACGCCGAAAACCAAGGCATACAAAGTGAAGCTGGATGCGCCGGCGGTGGTGCTGCAGAAATTGCGGACGGTGCAGGCGAAGAACCTGGGCGTGAGTGGAACGGTCAGCGTGTCCGTGGATGGCGAGGGGACGGTCGATAATCCGCAACTGAATGCCGTAGTGCAGTTGCCGCAACTACAAGTGCGACAGAATTCGATTTCCGGGATTAAGGCTGAGTTGAAAGTGGCGGAACATGCCGCGAACCTGAATTTCGATACGCAGGTTTCGCAGGCCTCGATTCATGCACGCGGGCGCGTGGCGCTCAGCGGAGATTACGATACGAATGCTGTGATCGACACAAATGTGATTCCGATTGAGGCGCTGCTGGCCACTTACAGCAGCAGCGTGCCGGAAGGATTCGCGGGACAGACGGAACTACACGCGACGTTAAAAGGGCCACTGAAAGACAAGTCGCGAGTTGAGGCGCATTTGTCGATTCCGGTACTGAAGGCGAGTTACCAGCAGCTGCAACTTGGAATTACGAAACCGATTCGCGTGGATTATGTGAATTCGGTGGTGACGCTGCAGCCTTCGGAAATTTCGGGCACGGGTACTTCGTTGACGTTTCAGGGGCGCATGCCGATTGGCGGAAATGCCGCACCGACTCTATCGGCGCAGGGATCGATTGACGCGCGAATTCTGAGGATGATTTCGCCCGATGTGCAGAGTTCAGGCGTAGTCGCACTAGACGTGCGGGCTTCGGGTACATCCGCTCAGCCGAGGGTGCAGGGGCAAGTGCAATTCAAGAATATTGCGCTTACGACGTCAGCCGCTCCGGTGGGAGTCGAGCAACTGAACGGGACGGTCGACATCACAAGCGATCACCTGCAGATTTCGAAGCTGACGGGCATGGTGGGCGGCGGGCAGGTTTCCGTGGGTGGATCGGTCATGTACAAACCGAGGGTGCAATTCAACATCGCGGTGAAGGGGAACTCGGTGCGGTTGCGCTATCCGGATGGCTTGCGGACGTTGCTGGAAACGAATCTTGCCTTGAGCGGCGACATGCAGCAGTCCACATTGAACGGGAAGGTCTTGATCGACAGCCTGTCGTTCACTCCGGACTTTGATTTGGCCAAGTTCGGCGACCAATTCAGCACGGGGGCAAATACTCCGGCGCAGCCCGGCTTCGCCGACACGGTGCAACTGAGGATCGGTGTGCAGTCGCAGGAAAGTTTAAACGCGACGAGCTCGCAGGTGAGCATTGCAGGACGCGTGGCGCTGCAGGTGATCGGCACCGCGGCAAATCCTGTGATTATTGGGCGGACGAACCTGTCGTCAGGAGAATTATTCTTCCGCAATTTGCGCTACAAGCTGGAGAAGGGCGTGATCACATTTGACGATCCCAACGAGACGCATCCCGTGATGAACGTTTCGGTCAGCACCACGGTCGAGCAATACAACTTGACGCTGAGTATGCGCGGACCGCTAGACAAACTTACCACGCAGTACGTGTCGGACCCGCCGCTCGCGACGGCCGACATCATCAGCTTGATCGCACGCGGGAAGACCACTTCAGAGGCGTCGGCCAGCAGCCAAAGCACCGACTCGATGATTGCTTCGCAGGCGCTGGGGCAGGTGAGCGGCGGAATCCAGAAGCTGGCCGGGCTGTCGAGTCTGCAGATCGACCCCACGATTGGCGGGAACAGCCAGAATCCTTCAGCGACAATTGCGTTGCAGCAGCGGGTGACGAAGAACTTTCTGTTCACCTTCTCAACCGACGTTGCGCAGCCCGGGAACGAGACGGTGCAGGGCGAGTATCAAATCAACAAGCGGTGGTCGGTGAGCATGGCGCGGGACCAGTTGGGAGGGGTTTCGGTGGATGGGCGTTATCACACGCGGTTCTGAGGCGGCGCTCAGAATGAGGCCGCTCCTGTACGACTACGCTGCGATGGTGATGATTTCTATTTTTTCCTGCTTGTTCTCGCGGTGAACCAGGACTGAGTCGCCGCGGCGCTCGAGGAGAAGATCGACTACGGCTTTGCCGCAACGCAGATTGCGGATAGTCAGTTGCGGGACGCCTTCGGGAAGGTACGGGCGGTCGAACACGATGCGGCCTTTTTCGCAGTCGATGGAGACCCCGAGGCAGGCCTCGAGGATCATGAACGGCGCGCCAGCCGCCCACGCTTGTGGCGAGCAGGCGACTGGATATAACGTCGGTCCTTCGCCTTGGCGTCGCTTCAGTCCGCAGAAAAGTTCCGGCAAGCGGTGCAGATCAACTTCGCTGCTCAGGTCCAGCAAGGCCAACAGAATCCTTCCCGCCATTTGTTTCAGCCCGTACCGGGCCATGCCGTGCGCGATGAGGGCGTTATCGTGCGGCCAGATGGATCCGTTGTGGTACGAGAGCGGATTGTAACGGGACTCGGCACAAGCGACGGTGCGAATGCCCCATCCGGTGAAGAATTCCTCACTGACGAGAGTTTCTGCCGTGCGGCGGCCGCGCTCGGTCGAAGCAATCGCGGTATAGAGGCAATGACCTGCGTTGGAGGCGCGAACGCGGCAAGGGCGCTTGCGTCCGTCGAGCGCGAGGGCGTACAGGCCGAGGTCTTCACACCAGAATTGTTCTTCGAACCTGGTGCGCAGTGTTTCGGCCTGGAGTTCGAGTTCGCAGCTACGATTGACATCGCCTAGGGCGCGGCTGATTTTGGCAGCAGCCAGTTTCGCGGCGTAGACGTAGCCCTGGACTTCGCACAACGCGATGGGAGGATCGGCGATGCGGCCATCATCATGAAACACGGAGTCGCTCGAGTCTTTCCAACCTTGCTGCACCAATCCCTTAGATGAGTGGCGCGTGTATTCCACGAAGCCGTCGCCATCGATATCGCCAAAGTTGTCGATCCAGGCGAGGGCGCGTTCGATGTGCGGCGCCAGATGCTCGATGAAGTGACGGTCGGCGGTGCGGTCGAAATACGCGCCGGCGAGGACGACGAACAACGGAGTGGAGTCGACGCTGCCGTAGTAGCGTCCGAAGGGCACTTCGCCGAGGATGGACATCTCGCTGCGGCGCATCTCGTGGAGAATTTTTCCGGGCTCGGAATCGGCGACCGGGTCGCTCTTGTCAGCCTGTTGGGCGGCGAGGAATTCGAGCACTCCGTGGGCGATGTGGGGATTGATCCAGAGCGTCTGCAGCGCTGTGATGATGCCGTCCCGTCCGAAGACCGTGCTGAACCAGGGCACGCCGGCATAGGGATAATTGTGCTCGGGATTGCCGGTGATCATCATTTCCAGATCTGCGAATGAGCGTGAGATCCAGTCGCTGAAGCGCGAGTTGGAGCTGGCGACCTGGGGAAAATTCTGCGCGATCTGATCCAGTTCTTCGCTCGCCGCAGACAAGGCTTCGGTGTAACCCTGAAAACTCCGGGAAGGCCGCGAGAGCGCATTGCAGCTGATTTCGACCTCCAGGGAGACATGCTGCTTCGGGCGCAGCAACAGATCGAACTCCAAGGCGCCTGCAGTGACGCTGGAGGGCTTGAGGTCGCTCTGGATGGAGGTCTGGCGAACGTTATGGTCCAGGCCCTCGTAGACCAAGGTGACGGTATTGTGGTCGATGCGCTCGTCGAGGCGGCGGCCACGGCGTTCGCGGGTCGTACCGCGGACTTCGAAGATGTCGGCGAAGTCGGCGTCGAAACCGATGCGTACGGGAACGTCGAGATCGCCGAGTCCATGGTTCACGAAGAGCAATTTCTCGAAACACGATTCACGCCACAGAAAGCGCGAACGCACAAGATGCAGCGTGCCGCGATGGATGGCGATGGAATCTTCGAGGGAGACGTCGAGGTTGGCAAGATCAGCGGTGAACAGGAAATTGTTGGCGGCGACGGTAGAACTTAGAAGCAAAGGCCGTGCATTCCACAATTCGAGCGACAACTCGGAGAGATGGCGCGTGCCGTCGTAAAAGAGGCCTTCCTCGCCGAGGCCGGAAGTCTGCACATCCCCGAGGCGATCGAACACGAAAAACATTCTGCCGTACTTTAGGACACGAGCCCGGTCATCGGCAGGGGACGAGGTAGTCGCTATGTAGTACTGGGGCTGGGCGATTCCACTTCGATCCAATTCAAAGCTCCCTCATCGAGCGCGATGGAAGAAGGCGCCCGAGCAATCAGGTGGTTATAGATCTCCAGATAATTTTGCGCCATACGTTCATCGGTGAAATTGAGTTCGAAGTGGTCGCGGCAAGATTGACGGTCGAACCCGTCAAGGCGGCGAACGGCCGCAACGGCTTCCTCGATGTTGTGAACAATGAAGCCAGAGATTCCGTCTTCAATAATCTCGGGAACCGAGCCGCGCGGGTAAGCGATGACTGGAGTTCCGCAGGCCATGGACTCGATCATAACCAGGCCGAAGGGTTCGGGCCAATTGATGGGGAACAACAGAGCTGCGGCGTTTCCCAGGAACTCGGCTTTTTCGGAATTGCCGATCTCGCCGATGAACTCCACCAACGGATGATCGAGCATCGGCTTGATTTCCGCCTCGAAGTATTTGTGATCCGCCTTGTCGATCTTGGCGGCAATCTTCAACTTCATGCCGCTGCGAATCGCGATCTGAATGGCATGATCGATGCCCTTCTCGGGCGAGACGCGTCCGAGGAAGGCGAGATAGTCTCCGCCGTTTCCCATGGGCAGCGAATCGGCGGGAAGTCCGTGATGCACGGTGCCAATCCAGCGGACCCAGGGCAACGGCTTGCGCTGCGCATCGGAGATCGAGATCAGGGGCACATCGCGAAATTCCTGGTAGAGGGGAACGAGGTCGGGAAGATCGAGCCTGCCGTGAAGCGTGGTGACACAGGGAATCTGTTCGCGGCGCGACGTGGGGAAGTGCAGGTAGTCAGTATGAAAGTGAACGAGATCGAAATTGTCCGACTGACTCAACACTTGTTCCACCATGAGGATGTGATGCGCGACGGGATCGATGCAGTCCGGGTCCAGGCGCAGCGCTTTCTCACATCCGGGAACGAGCTTGGCGCGAGTGACGGAGTCGGCGCTGGCAAAGAGCGTGACATCGTGCCCAAGCGCGACGAGTTGTTCGGTCAGCCAGGATACGACGCGCTCCGTGCCTCCGTACCAACGGGGCGGAACGCTTTCGTACAGTGGCGCAACCTGGGCAATCCTCATTCGACCGAATCTCCTTTGCGAGCGACTTGTCTAGGACACACTTCGCCTGTCTTAGTGGGCGACAGTATTTATGCATCTTGCGGGTGCCCTCAGCTTGTGAGATTACGGCACAACTATCAGATGTCATTGCGGCTCATGGGGTTGGCGTGGTGGGGAAAGGGCGTCTGGGGCGGCGTTTCGCTTGTTGTTCGCAATGGAGCTGGAATTGCGGAAGTAGCGCAAGCGTTAGTTGAAGTGTGGCGCTGGAACAGCACCTGTCTCGGAGTTTAGATCGGGTGGCTTGCTATTCGGGGCGGCCGGTGTAGTGTTCCGTCGAATGAACGTGTTCGTGGTCTTCGAGGGATTCGAGATGAGTAATTACCTCCGCAGGCTGGGCGAGTTCCAGTGGCAATCTTTCTTCGAGCATCGTGGCCAGGCGATGGGCGTCGCCAACTTCTGTAGCGTGCGGGAATAGCAGGTGGACTTCGATGATCTGGCGGTATCCGGTGGTGCGGTACCGGACGCCATGATAGTGCAGGCCGAGATCGTTGCAGATCTGGTCCAGCTTCTCGCGGATTTGCTTACCGGTTCCGGGGTCGGAGTAATCGAGCAAGCCCACTGCGGAACGCCAGGCCAGCCTGCCGCCCGACCACAGGATGTTGACTGCGATCGCGATGGCGACGAGGGGATCGAAGGGCTTCCATCGGGTCAGCAGGACGAGGCTGAGTCCAGCCACCACGCCGAAGCTGGTGAAGCAATCGGTGAGGACGTGCTTGCCATCGGCTTCGAGGATGAGCGAATGGCTGCGCTTGCCCACGCGCAGCAAATACCAGCCGAGCCAGGCGTTCAGGAGTCCGGCGGCGAGCAGGAGAATCGTGCCCGAACCGAGATGTTCGAGCGGCAATCCCGCGAGCCATTTTTCGATGGCTTCGACGAGAATCCAGATGGCGGCGACAACGATCATCGCGCCTTCAAATCCGGCAGAAAAGAACGCAATACGCTCGTAGCCGTAAAGGAACGTGGGTGCGGCAGGCTTGCTGCTCAGATGCAGGCTGAAGGCGGCGAAGGCGACGGCGATAACGTGCACGACCGACTCCGCGAAGTCCGAGAGGATGGCCGCCGATCCGGTGAGGTAATAGGCGACGCTCTTGCTCAGCAGCATCAGGATGCCGACGGCGAGCGACAAGCGCATGGCGAAGCGGGCGTCGCGAAGTTCCTGCTGATCGCGGAATGCCAGGGAGACCGGCGCTGGTTTCAGGGAATCGGACATGGGACGAGAGGGTTATCGTCCCATGAGTTTGGAAGTGGGGAAGTGATTTAGATCACTAGACAGCTCACGAGGGATACTCAATGGTATCGATCGCGAAGTCTCTTTAGTCGGTGGTCAAAGTGACAGTGTTGCTAGTGCTGCTGCAGAGACTGGCCGACACGGTGGTAGAACCGGCTTGTGTGCTGGTTGCTCCGTTTCCGCTGGTATCGATCGTGGTGAGAACCTCAGTGTTGGAAATATTCCAGGTCACTACTCCTGTGACGTCTTGGTTGCCGGAAACTCCATTGAACGTAGCCGTGGCTGCAAAGATTGCCGTCGTTCCGGCCTGAATCGTGGCACTGCTCGTACTTTGATTCACCGTGATTTGGAAAGACTGGACGACCGGACAAACGTTGACGGTTTGGGTTGAGCTCGTGACGGTGCCGACCGAGGCGGACACTGTGGTCTGTCCTGGCAGAGTGGAGAGCTGGGCCAGAGGAACCGCCATCAAGTTGCCGGGACTGGTGAACGTCGCCACGGTTTGATCAGAGGACGACCAGATCGCCTTTCCTGTTACATCACTCGTGCTGCCGTCATTGTAGGTAGCGGTGGCCGTCATCTGAAATGACGTTCCCGGCGTTAACGTGAGATTTGCCGGGCCGATGGCCAGCGACGTCACCGTTGGGTCGACGAAGAATCCGTGGCAACTAACTGCCAATGCTAACGAGGCCAGCGCTGCGAAGGCGCCCATCAAACGGAGTTTCGATTTCTGCTCGAACATGATTTTTGGACACTCCCTGGGCGCGCCCGCTGGAATTCCGGTGATCGTGGGAACTCTAAAAATTGTAGCAGAGAAGAATTCCTGCAGCCCACACCGCAGTACCTGCACTGCGGGCGCGGGGAACCATCCCAGCCAATGTCTGCCCCTCGCCGACACTACGGGTTGGGCGCTTCGGGGGTAGAACGGGGGCTGCGGCACGGCTTGCGCGGAAATTTTGTCGAATTGTGTAAAGTTGGCAATCAAGAACTGTCGAGCTTGCACTCGACCGGCGGACGGCCGGGGTCGGCCGTCCCCACACGTGCATGGGAAGTCCCACAAGAAAAATGGCCAGCGCCTTTCTTTGCCGCTGGCCATCTACTCGATCAGATTTTGATTCACTTAACGGTGATGCTCCTGATTGTTGTTGCCCTTTTTGGGCGGAGGAGGACTCGACTTGTGCGAAGGAGGAGGCGTGCTCTTCGGAGCCGGAGCCGCGTGCGGCTGGCTCTGCTCGTGAGTCGTAGGAGCCGCATGGGGCTGGCTTTCCTCATGTGCCGCGGGTTGCGAATGGGACTCGCTCGAGTGGTTCGCATTCGTGTTGGCGGAATTGCTTTTGCTGCTGTTCGACGGCGGCGTGAACGGGCGGAAGCCTTCGTTCGACTTATTCTCCGTCTTATTCTGCGGCGAGGGCGAAGGGCTGCCGCCGGTCGTCTTTGCGTTGCTCGAATTCGAATTCGGCGGAGTGAATGGACGGAAACCACCGTTCGACTTGTCCTGCGGAGTCGGCGAGGACGTGCCCGCGGTCCGGTTAGCGTTGCTCGAATTGGCCGGAGTGAATGGACGATTGCCCGGGGTCGACGGCCCACGCGCTTCTTTTGGAGACATGGTGGGAGCGTGATACTCGCCGCCCGCGGAACGCGCGGCGATCGCGGAATGGCTGCTGAAGTCCGCTGCTCTGGCCGTGGCAGCAACCGCGGGGCGTCCGTGATTTTCTGACGCGAAGTTTTGTTTGTTCTGGCTGGCCAGCTGCTGATGCTGCGTTTGCACAGCCAAGGGCGCCTCGTGATGCTCGCGCTCCGCCGCCAGTTCTTCTGGACGGGGCTGCGCCTTCAGTCCGCCTTCTCCGCCGTTGTAACTGACGTTGTTAACCGTGGTGTTGTTAACGACGACCGTCTTGTTGTAGACGTTGGTCACATTGGTCACGCTGACGTTGGTGACAGAGCGGTTGTAGTAGAACGCGCCGCCGCGCCACTCGCCGCCGACGAATCCGACGCCGGTGTAGCCGAACCCGTAGTTAATGCCGCCGTAGAAGCCGATGTGCGGTCCCCAATATCCGGCATGCCAGGCGTAAAAGCCGCCGCCCCATCCCCAGTAGCCGGGAGTCCAGAGCATGCCAACGGGCGCAATGACCCAGGTGCCGGGCACCCAGTAGTAGCCGCCGTCATCGTTCCATCCCCAATAGCCAGGAGTCCAGTAGTAGCCGGGACCGGGGCAGAGGGGCTGGGCGTAAACGGGCAGGGCCGGAGGGCCGAAGCGCACCGAGACGAATACCTGCGCGAATGACGCCGCGGAAAACGAAAAAATCAGAAGTGCTAAAACCGACCAACGGATGATTGAGCGATTCCGCATTGCGTTCCCCTTTTGCTTCCTGACCCAATGTGCGAATGATGCCACGGTCATTGTGCCGCAAAACCTTGCACCTGGCCTGATTACGTTCCTCCCTTGTTAACCCTGAACTTTGGAGTATGTTGCTGGGGCGGGGAAATTATTTGGAATGAGGGGGTTGAGTTGCGCCCTTCGAGGCGAATGACGAGGGAATGACCCACCCACGACCAAGCGCCGTGGGCTGTATTCTTGCGCCGCTGCACGGCTTGTGTGCGAGTTCTAGTTCGTGCGGCGGGCGCGGGCGATGCGCTCATCCACAGGCTTGCGTCCAGCGAAGCCTTCGCTGACGCCGTGCCAATGAGTGATGGCCTTCTCGCCCGACTTCCAGCACAGCAGAATAATGTTGCCGTCGACCTCACAGGGGAAATCGAGGAGTCCGATGTCGAGATCTTTGACCTGGACGCCGATGGCGTCGATTTCCGCGAGAGCGTCTTTGGCGCGCTGCTCGGCCTTAATGCGCTCGGCCTTGCGCCGGGCCAAGGGAACGACATTGAGAAATGTTCCGCCGTTTAGAAAGACGCGGTGAGTCAGTTCCTGCTGTTCAGCTTCGACTTCTTCAATCAGCTTTTTCGCCGCGATCGCGGTACGCAGCAGCGACTCGAGCACGGGCAGGAGAGACTGAGCTTCGTCGAGCGTGAAGGTGCGGTCTGACATACTTCTATCTTACTAAATGCAGAGGCTTTCTGGTCAGTGATCGAGACGCGATTGAAGAAAATCGCGGGCAAACATGCGGCTGGGAAAGTGATGTCCCCAGCCGCTGGCTGCAACGAGTCTCCTACAGGAGAGACCGTTAGTGCGGGAGAAGCACAGAATCGACGACGTGAATCACTCCGTTGGAACAGACGATGTCGGTTTTGGTGACAGTGGCGTTGTCCACCATGACCTTGCCGCCTTCGACCGTAATCTTCACGCTCTTGCCGTTGACTGTCTTGGCTTCGTGCAACTTTACAACGTCTTTGGCCATGACTTTGCCGGACACCACGTGATAGGTGAGGATCGCGACCAGTTTGTCGTGATTCTCGGGCTTAAGCAGATCGTCAACTGTTCCGGCCGGAAGCTTGGCGAACGCTTCGTCGGTTGGTGCGAAAACCGTAAAAGGTCCGGGGCCTTTGAGGGTGTCGACCAGTCCTGCTGCCTTTAGCGCGGCGGCCAGCGTTTTGAAGTTTCCTGCGGCCACTGCGGTGTCGACGATGTCTTTTTTGCCCGCGCTGCCAGCGTTGGCAGCGAGGGAGAGGGTGAGCAAGGTCAGAGTGAGAGCGAGTGCTACGCGTTTCATGCAGTGAAATCTCCTGAAAGGTGTCTTTCTTGTGAACGTTACAATTTAAAGACGAGTCAAATATGTTTTCGGATTGTGAAAACACGCTAGCGGGCCCAAGTTGTTTTCCTGGCAGGCAAGAGTCTCGTCTAGCTATGAATCTCAAAGAAAAACGCAGTAAGAATCGCTACTGCGTGCGCCCATGGGAGGGATCGGGCGAAGTGGCGGAGTTGAGGTCGATATAGACGCCGGGAATCCCGGGGGCGTAGCAGTTGCCGTCGTGGTTGTAGTTGGAGCAGCGTCCGGCGACGTCTTTGCGCTGGGGCGATTGCGCGAACTGCCAAACTTCGGCGAAGGAGACTCCGCTCTGAGATGGACTCGGAGCGTGCTGCGGAACAGTGCATCCGGGCGCGGGAGGGCAAGCGTCATTAATCGCCCAGTAGACGATGTCGCGCTTGCCCGCGCTTTGGCGAATGTCTTCGGCGGTTACGACGTTGCCGTCATCTTTGGCGGCGATTCCCGAGCAGTAAATGCCGGCGCGAAACCCGGCGACGGCAACGGCGTCGACCCACGCGTAAAGGTAAGCTTTTTGCTCGGGCAGCATGCGCCCGCCCTGTTCCTGGTCGAGAAAAATGATGGAGGCGTGGGGAAACCCTTCGCGCTGGGCTGTTTTGACGGCGGCCTGGGCATCGGACTGGCCGAGGCGTTGCGCGTTCGATACCGACTTCAGTTCGGCGTAAAGGCGCCCGTTGAAGAGCACGAGGAAGCCGAAGCCTGCCGCTTCTACGGCAGAACGGTGGCCGATCCAGTTGTTCGATTTCATTCCCGGCGGATTGTTGAGCCAATAGCCGGTGTAGGAAAAAATCCGGCGAAGAGATTGGAGATTCTCGTCGCCGGGATATTCATTGCGATCGAAACCGAGGTATGGGCCGGTACCGGCTTGAGCCATAGCGGCTGGCCATGCCGAGAACGTGAAAACAGCAGTGAAGGCAAGCGCGACGATGCAACGGACCACACGCATCAAACGAGCTTGAACCGGGCCCGCTTCACTTCCGCGCTGCCATCCGGATTCTTCTTCGTGATGACGTGCGTTGCCGGAAGCGGCAATTTGCCGTTTTTGTCCAGTTCCGCAGCCTCGCCGCGAATCAGCAGGTCGTTGACGAAGCGCGAATCGCTTGGAACGGGTTCCTCTGCTGGCTGCGCGGGCGCAGGCTTTGCTTTAGCCTTTTTCCTGATCTGGCCGGTCAGCGCTTTCTTTGGTTTCTTCCCCATACCTGTGAACCTAAGCCCACTCTACGGCAGGCGATGGCGATGGTCAAACCCGCAATCGAAGGTGATGCGCTTGAGAACCAAGTCTCCTTTCTCTTCGACGATTCTATGGGTCTTGAAACTGAATGGGTGCTTGAGGCCGGTGTCTCCGTGCGCGCCCAGATCGACATGGCCGCGCTGGAACAGGTCCTCGGTGTAGGACTCGGCCGCATTTTGTCCGCCGCGAGGCTCAGCGGTTCCTGCCGACGCCGCTCCGGTGACGCCCAGGTGCTTGATTTCCGCCGCGATATGAACCTTCACGACTGGCTGCTTGAGTCCGTAGGCTGCGGCTGAAATCGCAACGCGTGGAAGCTCTTCAGCCCTGCCTTTCATGGCCGATACTCCGCGAGCCGGTGGCTTCGGAACTCCGCGCAGCGTAGCGGCAGCTTGCAGCGACAGGATGCCCTTGCGAACGAATGCGCTCTGGATCACGTCGTGGTACTTCCCGTTGAAGGGCGAGCCTTCGCCGAACTGCACCATGGCAGCGGCGACCTGACTGAAGTAGTCCGGAACGACGGGGGCCGTCAGAATCGCGCCGATCAGGAGATGTGCGCCGTCTTGCGCTGTCTTGACCAGGCTGGCGTCGCTGTTGTCGCCGATCGTTGTGAAGATACCGGCAAGCACATTGAGAAAAGCTCCGCTGAACACTCGTGAGAACGAATGCGGCTCGGAACTCAATTGCGAAGCCGGAGCTGAAGGCGGAAGCTGCTGCGGGTCAGTGTAGAAAAATGAATTGGAAGCGTTGCGCAAGCAATCGGGATCGACGGCATCGGGATGCCCGTCACGGATCGCAAACCCTAACTGCTCCGCGACGCGTGACCAACGCGACGAACGACCGAGTACGCCGCCCGTGTCGCTCAGGAGCACGGCGCGGAACGAAGGGACCTGCAGAGCGGAAAGCAGAGCGCTGCAATCGGCAAAGCCTTCATGGAAGGCAGCAGCCTCGATGGTTTGCGCATCGAACAGCTGCGGACGGATGGCGTCGAGCACTCCGTGTCCCATTTCGTGGCAGACCACGTCGGGACTCTCGCCGGAGTAATAGACGCGTCCGGAAACTGAATCGTGGAAGAAGTGCAGTCCCGGGCTATCGCCATCGCCTCCGCGCGTGTAAAACGCGTTGAGGTCGACTCCGGAATCGAGTTCGACCGGGAGTACGTTGCCGACTTCCCATGAAGTTCCTGAAGGAACGATGCCGCTCCAGAAATCGGCGGTGCGGCGCAAGGCCGCGGCAGCCGCGAAATAGCGGAACTCTGGCGTCCCGGGCTGAAAGACGCCCGGCTGCGGCGCTGTACCCGAGATCTTAAAGGGCAGGGGTGTGGCCGACTGGTCGGGCACGGGAACCTGAATCGGCGATAGCGGCGGCGAGAGAGTCGGTTCGCCGGGATCGTCTTCCCAGCATGCGACGAGCGCGCTGGATGTACCACTGCTTGATGATGATTTAGTCGTTTTTGATGTTTTCTTGCGAGCTTTTGGCATACATCCTCCTTATCGATCCCGACCAGAGGCTGGCAGCGGGATGCTTTCGTTGTGGGATTGATCAGGGGAAGAAACATTGCGGGGCCCAGTGGTCAGCCGGCAACGGTCAGCCACCACACAGCAAGCCGGACATGGGAAGCATTGGCGGAGCAACGGACTACTCCTGCCGCCCTGCCCGAGCAGGGCGAAGTCCCGTCCTACTGCAGCGAGAGAGTCAACGACCGGGGGCAAATCGAGGGGAAACTTTCGGTTGACGTCCAGGCCGCGTCCGCACTGGTTCTGAGGAAAGTAGTCGCAAGCATGACGAAAGTCAAGCGGATTCAAACGACAAAAATGCAGGGAGTTTGTGAGTAGCTAGCCGCCGATGTGAACCATGGTCCGCGAGGCTGGAACGAAATCTGATTCGCCGATGTGGTGGCGCTCTTCCTTTTTCATCATGACGCCGCGGATGAAGTTGGCGAGTTCTTCGTCCGATGCGCCGCGTTCCATTTGCGCGTGCAAATCATGATCCCAGACGGAGAACAGACAGGTGCGAATCTTCCCGTCGGAGGTGATGCGAATGCGGCTGCAGTGGCCGCAGAACGGATGTGACACCGGCGCGATAATACCGATCTCCCCGATGCCGTCGTCGAAACGGTAACGGCGCGCGGTTTCGGAGTGACTGTGCGGGATCTCGACCAGCGGCCGGTACTCCGCCATGCGGGCCAGAATTTCATCGAGCGGCACGACGGTTGATGGCGACCACACGCGTCCTTCTTCCAGAGGCATGAATTCGATGAAACGGACGATGACATCCTCTTCGCGCGCGAACATGCCGAAGGGGATGATTTGATCTTCGTTAAAGCCGCGCATCAAGACGCAGTTGACCTTGACTGGACCGAGACCGGCGCGACGGGCGGCTCGAATTCCGGCGAGCACGTGGTCGTATCCGCCTGCTACGCGAGTGATGCGGGCAAAGCGGTCGGGATCGACGGCGTCCATGGAAACTGTGACGCGGCTCAGGCTGGCATCCTTCAACGGCTGCGCGAGATCGGCGAGAAGATGGCCGTTGGTGGTGAGGGCGATGTCGAGAGGCCCGAGCCGGGAGAGTTCGCTAACGAACTTGACTACTCCGTTGCGCAAGAGAGGTTCGCCACCCGTCAAGCGCACTTTCGTGATTCCCAATCCCACCAGCACGCGGGCCATGCGCAAGTAATCGTCGAACGGAAGGTCGCCATAGAGCGCGCCTTCGTTGCCCGTGCGGCAATAGACGCACTTGTAGTTACACCGATCGGTGATGGAGATGCGCAGGTCGGTGATGGCGCGTCCGAATTTGTCGTGAAGAACAGCCATTAGCTCTTGGCTCTTAGCCTATGGCTTAAACCGCGAACGAAGGGTTTAAGCCAAACGCCAGGAGCCAACGGCCAAGAGCTGATTTCAGGAAAGGAATCCGGACAGGCGGGAACACCCGGCAGGCCGTTTCCTTTCCAATGCGTTCCTCGCAGAACGCGGGAGGCGCTGGCGTTTCCACCAGCACCCTCGGGAAGCTCGCCTGACGCCTCGTCTGGCAACGCTTCCCACGCCGCTTCGGCCAGGGTATCCCGTAGGCCGGGCGGTCGGAAACTTACTTCATTATAGATGCAGAACCTAGTGCGTCGATGCTTGAGATCCCGGCGCGGCGCCAGGCAGCTTCGACAGGAGGCCCCGGGCGCGAGTGTCGATAATGAGCTTCTTTATGCGCTCGCGGTCCTTGGCTGGCCACAGTTCATCGAGCGTCTTCCACGCTTGCGCTTCTCGGCCACTGTAGAGATAGGAGAAGACAACTTCAAGGACTACGGTGCGCGCGTCTTTGAAATCCGATTCGAGGAACTGGCCTTCCTCCCGTTGCGGAATTTTCGCCCGAGCGAATGCGATCTCTGATTCGTACTGCTCGGCGAACTCAGGGCCGGCGTCGTGCAGCCCATCGTGATCGATCTTCAGCACGACGCGAGGAAATACAGTGCAGGCATGGCAGAGGCCGTCGAAGTAATCGAAGGCTCCATCGCTGGTCATAATGCGGAACTGGCCGCTGGTCTTGTCTCTAAAGAAGTAGAAGGGAGATTCGTTTTCGATCGACCCCAGGATGACGGGCGGCTCACTCAGGCTCACAATGCGATAGTCGTAGCAACAATGCGCTCCGCCCGTAAACCCTTCCAATACGAGAGCAGGATGGCCGTCCGCGAACAGATCTTCGCGACTGCCTTGGTGGATGCCGATGGCAAAGTCTGCCAGTAAGAGAAGCCGTTTGCCGGACTTGTCCACCAGATAAGCCTTGCAGTCGCGTTCGTCTGAATTTCCACCTTCCGCGACTAGGCGTACTTCGTAAGCGCCAATCTTCGCCGTCTGCGGCTTAGTGTCTTCCGACGAGCGACAGCCGGCGGTCTCGACTTCGTCCCATTTAGGACGAGGCCATTCTGCTTGAGCGTGGAGAAGGCTCACAAAGACTGTGCAGAAGACGGCCGCGCCGACGAACCGCATGAGGGAATTCTATCGGAGAAAAGAGAGCTCCATGTAGATCACTGCTTCTCCGCTTTGGCGATTGCCGCTTCGGCGAGAGGAGCCATGATTTTGAATCCGGCGGCGTTGGGATGCAGTCCATCATCGGCGAGATCTTTCTTCAGCAGGCCCTTGTCATCCACGAGTGCCGAAAAATAATCGAGATAGATGATGTGATGTTCGACGCAATACTTCTTCAGCCATTCGTTCAGCTGCAGGATGCGCGACATGGGACGCTGCGCGTAAAAGTCCTTCGCCTTTTCGGTGTAGTTGTGAACCGGCAAGACGGAGGAAAACACTACACGAATGTCGTGAGCCTTCGCCAACTCCGCCATGGACGCCAGGTTCGCCGCGATAACTTCATTCGGGATGGGCCCGGTATTGCCTGCGATGTCGTTGGTCCCGGCGAGAATCACGACGACCTTAGGATGGAGATCGATCACGTCTTCGCGAAAACGCACCAGCATCTGCGGCGTTGTCTGCCCACCAATGCCCCGATTCACGTAGGGCTTGCCAGGGAAATATTGGTCGAGATGCCAAATGTCAGTGATGGAGTCACCGAAGAAGACCACGCGACTCTCTCCGGCGGCAGGAGGCCCGAGTTTTTCGTCGGCGTCGCGATAGCGGGTTAGCTGTCCGTAGTCGTCGGTGAACACCGCGATCCGGTTCGCGCGATATTGATCTAGGCCGGCGAAGCCGGTGGAGGGGATGCCGGGAGTGGGAACGGTCTGCTGGGCAATGGCACCACAGGCAGCCAGAATGCATAAACTCAAAACCACGGATCGCACCATTACATCTCTCCATTCGAAGAAATTCACGGCAGCGATTGTAGCGCAAAGTAGTACGCGTCGAGCTTTGCTCGACCAGTCAGCCGTGGGCGGCTGTCTCTGCGTAGTCTTCGATTTGAATCCGTGCTGATCCGCGCGAATCTGTGGCAAAAGAAGTTGTGCCTCACATCCCGTCGTAGTTCGGCCCGCCGCCGCCCTCGGGTGGTACCCAAGTGATGATCTGGTATGGGTCGGCGATGTCGCAGGTCTTGCAGTGCACGCAGTTCGATGGGTTCAGGCTGATGCGCTTGCCGTTGGGCTGGCTCGCGTCATCGACCATCTCGTAGACATTGGCCGGACAGAAATTCTGACAAGGGCTGCCAAATTCCTTCACGCAGCGCGTATTGCAGATATTCGTGTCGTGAATGACGAGATGTGCGGGCTGATCTTCTTCGTGCTTTGTGCCCGAGTGATACAGATCGGTGAGCTTGTCGAACGTGAGTTTGCCATCGCCTTTGTACGCGCCCAGCAGGTGCGCCTCAGAGCCGCCGTCCGCAGGTAACTGAGACAACTTGCGCATGTGCTCGTGTCCCGCGTGCGCCGGATAACGGTTGCGAATACCGCGTCCGCCGGTGACCATCTGCAGCCCGGTATGGAACATGCCGGCATAGAATCCATTTTCGAAACCCTGGTGCATGTTGCGGACTTTCCAGAGTTCTTCCTTGATCCAGCTGGATTCGACTTTCTTCTGAAAAGCGCTCAGCGTGGCCGCAGACGAATCATCTTTCAGTAAGGCCTCGAATGCAGTTTCCGCCGCCAGCATGCCGCTCTTGATCGCCAGGTGAATTCCCTTGAGGCGCGCCGAATTGAGGAAGCCTGCAGAGTCGCCGAGGATCATCCATCCGTTGCCGGAGACCGGAGGAATGGCCCACCATCCGCCGTAAGGCATGGACTTCGCGCCGTAGCGGATCATCTTGCCGCCCTCAAGCAGCTTCGCGACCATGGGATGCTTCTTGAATTCCTGCAGCACACGCTGCGGGTCGAGCCGCGGATCGGGATAGTCGAGTCCGGTGACGAATCCGAGGGAAACGACGTTGTCTTTCGAGCCGTAGATCCAAGCGCCACCGTACTCCTTGGTGGTGAGCGGCCAGCCCATGGTGTAAATCACTTCGCCGGGCGCAATTCGGCCCGCGGGCACTTCCCACAATTCCTTGATGCCGACGCCATAAGTCTGTGGGTTGGCGTTCTTCGCAAGGTCGTATTTCTCGATGAGTTGTTTGGTCAGCGACCCGCGCGTGCCCTCGGCGAGAATCACGACTTTGGCTTGCAAGTCATAGCCAGGCTCGAAGTTCGATTTCTGATGTCCTTCTTTATCGACACCCTTGTCGTCTGTTCGGACACCGGTGACACGATCGCCGTCGAACAAAAGTTCTGAACCAGCAAATCCGGTAAAGATCGTAATCCCGGTCTCTTCCACTTTGCCGCCCAGCCACTTCACGAAGCGGTTCAGCGAGATGACATAATTGCCATGATCGCGCAGTGGCGGAGGCGTAATCGGCAGCTTGAACTTGCTCTTCTGCGTAAGAAAATAGACAGCTTCTTTTTCGACCTTGGCGTCGAGGGGAGCCTCGTTCTCAAAATCTGGCAACAGCTCACGAATCGCGCGCGGGTCGAGGAGCGCACCGGATAAACAATGCTGTCCGATCTCGCGCGCCTTCTCGAGTACGTAGATGTTTTCTTTGCTGAGTTGCGAGTCAGGATGCGCGGCGTTGTGAACGTCGATGAGTTGCGAAAGGCGCAGCGCGCAAGCCATCCCGGCGGGACCGCCGCCGACAATCACCACGTCAGCCGGCATCTGCGGTCGTTCAACACCTTCAATCGGTTTCCTAAAGATGAGCATATAAAGACTCTGGCCACGGATATCCACCGATTCTCACGGACTTACGACGAAATTCCAATCCGTGTTCATCCGCGCGAATCCGTGGCCAACGAAGTTAACTTCCGGCCTTCGCTTTCTTCACTTCTTCAACCAGCGGCGGAACAATGTCAAACAGATTTCCGACTATCGCATAATCGGCAATCTCGAAAATCGGGGCTTCCGAGTCTTTATTCACCGCGATGATGGCCCGCGATCCCTTCATGCCGACGATGTGCTGAATGGCGCCACTGATGCCGAGTGCGAGATACAACTTCGGAGCAACCGTCTGACCGGAGGAACCGATCTGACGATCCATGGGCAGCCAGCCCGAGTCGCAAATCGGACGGGAGGCGGCCAGATCACCGCCAAGTGCGTCAGCCAACTGCTTGGCGATCTCGATGTTTTTCTGTTCCTTGATACCGCGCCCGACGGCCACGATGATTTCCGCCTGGGTAAGGTCGACAGCTTGCTTAGCTTCCTTGAAGACTTCTTGCGGCTTGTTGCGGACGACGCTGTCAGCAATGTCGACATTGACCGTTTCAACCGGGGCGGCTGATGCTCCCGCTTCGGCCTTGTCGCCTCGGAAGGCACCATTCTGGAAGGTCGCGAACCACGGGCCGTCTCCAGTGAAGCTGACGTCGGCGGCCAGCTTGCCCTGAAACATCTGCCGCGTGAACAGCAACTTTCCACCTTCGTTCTTGAAGCCGATGCAATCGCTGATACAGGTGCGTCCCATCGCCGTCGCCAGTTTTGGGACGAAGTCGCGCACCTGGTAGGTATGCGGCATGAGCACGAGTTTCGGCTGCTTGCTGGCTAAGAATTGCTTCAGCCCGGCGGCGAAGGAATCTGGGGTGTATGGCTCGAGTTTCGGCGACTCGACGGCATATACCTTGGCGACTTTCTTGCCAGCTACTTCACCGGCAATGGACGACGCCGACGCGCCGACCACTGCGGCCTCTAACGTCCAGCCGGTGGCCGCGGCGATTGCCTGCCCGGCAGTGATGGTTTCCCACGAAACGCGATTCAGTTTCCCTTCGCGCTGTTCGACAACTACAAGGATCGTATCTGGCATAAAGTCAGCTCTTAGCTGTTAGCTCCTAGCTCTTAGCAAGACCATTTTGGGGACAGCCGCCTCGGCTGCCGCTTACAGCACGCTCAGTTCGTTCCGCAGCTTGTCGACCAGCTTTTTCGCAATTTCCGCCGGGGATCCGTCGATGTGTTCGGTCTTCTTTGTCTTTTGCGGCACGTACAGTTTTTCAATCTTCTGCAAGTTCTCGCCGATCGCCGACTGCACCTCGGCCAGAGGCACTTTGCGCAGAGGTTTGTTCTTTGCCTGTTTAATCCCAATCAGCGTGGCGTAGCGCAGCTTGTTGATCCCCGATTGAATCGTCAGCACCGCGGGCGTCGGCATGTCGACATACTGGAAATATCCAGCTTCGAGTTCGCGCTTTACGCGGATGCCCGAGTCATTCTTCTCAATCTGCATGATGATGGTCGCGTGCGGCCATCCCAGCAGTTCCGCCAGAATGACACCGGTCTGCGCATAACCGTAATCGTCGGATTGCAGGCCGGTGAAGATCAGGTCGAACTGCTCGTCTTTAATTGCCGCAGCGAAAGCTTTCGCCGTGTTAAAAGCATCCAGCCCGACAAACTTGTCGTCTTCGAGATGGATGGCCCGGTCCGCTCCCTTTGCAAGCGCCTCGCGCAGCACTTGTTGCGCCCGCGCCGGACCACTCGTAATCACAACTACCTCACCCTTGTGCTTCTCGCGCTGGCGCAGGGCTTCTTCAAGCGCATACGCGTCGGGCTCGTTGACCTCGTACGATACGTCCTCGCGGATCCAGGTGCCCGCGTCGTTGAGCTTTAGCGGTGCATCCTTCTGCGGCACCTGCTTCATGCAAACCAGGATTTTCAAGAGCGTCACTCCTTAC
>Ga0335070_10001275_pt1 | contig 29034 bp, 29 predicted proteins | sample Lox_Sample_13_FD_206722 | JGI IMG/M metagenome (GOLD analysis project Ga0335070, IMG submission 206722) | Soil microbial communities from Loxahatchee National Wildlife Refuge, Florida, United States - Lox_Sample_1.3 | ecosystem: Environmental > Terrestrial > Soil > Wetlands | place: USA...
GAGGTCGAACATCTTGTCCCCGGCTTTGAGGCCACCCAAATCCAGCATCTTTGCGACGATGGCGAGCGGTGTGGGATAGTAGGGCGCGAGCTTTTCGGCCTCTTGCGCACGCGCCGCGCAGCAATAGGCCACCGCGAGGAAGAATACAGCGCTACGACGCTGCATCTCGCCAGTGTAGCGCTAGTTCATCACAGAACTCTACAACCCCCTGAGTTTTCAACGGTCTTGTGGAAAAATCTGTGGAAAAAACTCCCCAAACTACACAAATCGCACGTACTGCAACGCAGATGTAACGGATTGCACATTCTTTCAGCACTTCGGTCAGGTGACAACCTAAGTTCATAGCATCAAGCCACTTAGATCCCACAGTAACCCAATTTTTGGCAGGGCATAATTGAAGCAGCGCAATCCACCGCGCCCGCGTGGTGAAAAACGGCTGACTTTTCGACAGTCGCGGCGTATAACTCTTGAAGCCATGACCACTCCTCGTCACCTGCGTTTTGCCCTGCGCCTTATGGCCCGGAATCCAATGTTTGCCGTGGTCTCTATCGCCACGCTAGGTATCGGCATCGGCGCCAATACGGCTATCTTCTCCGCCGTCGACGCCGTTCTGCTGCATCCGCTGCACTATAAGAATCCGGACCAGCTCGTTCTCGTGACCAAGAACATGCCCATGTTCGAGCTCGCCAAGTCGGATGCTTCGGCGCTGGATTTCCTGGACTACCGCGGTCTGAGCAAGTCTTTCTCCCACATGGCCACGTTCGACCTGAACAGCGTGAATCTCACCGGCGATCAAGAGCCCATCCGCGTATTCGGCTTGCGCGCGTCCGCCAGCTTGTTTCCCATGCTGGGGGTCCAGCCCATTGCCGGCCGATTTTTCGGAAGCGACGAGGAACAGCCGGCAAAGAATCATGTCGTCGTCCTCGGCGCGGGGCTCTGGAAGGACCGTTTCGCGAGCGACCCCGGGATTATCGGTAAGCAAATCCAGTTGGACGCAGAGAGCTTTACCGTCATCGGCGTCGTCGAGCCGGTTCTGCAGTTCCTGGAGACTTCGCAGCTTTATATCCCGCTGACTTTCAGTCATGGCGAACTCGCCCCAGATGCGCGCGGACACCAGAAATTCACAGTGCTGGCGCGGCTCCGGCCGGACGTCACGCTCCAGCAGGCCCGGTCCGAAATGAAGGTCGTGGCGGCGCAGATGACTCAGCATCTCCCCGGCTGGTATCCGAAGGGCTGGAGCATCGACGTCGATCCGCTGGCCGAGTCCGTTGCGGGTGAAATGCGGACACCCCTACTCGTCCTCCTTGCGGGCGTTGGTATTGTCTTGCTCATCGCCTCCGCCAACGTCGCCAACTTGCTCCTGGCGCGCGCCACCTCGCGTCAGAAAGAAATCGGCGTCCGCACGGCGCTCGGAGCCGCGCGACGGCAGATCATCGCTCAACTGCTCAGTGAGAGCGTCGTGCTCGCGGCCGTGTCAGGTGTCGTCGGACTGTTCACCGGCGTGTGGCTCCTCGGTCTCTTCATTCGCTTCGGGCCGCCCGATCTCTTCCTCGGGCAAAACCTCGAAGTGAACTCCTTCGTCTCGATCTTCACTTTCGCCCTTGCCCTGCTGACGACTGTGTTCTTCGGTCTGGCGCCGGCCATCACGGCGTCCCGGGTGGACCTGAACGAAACATTGAAAGCCGGTATGAGGGGCTCCGCTGGAGGCAGCCACGGCGGGCGGGTGCGCAGTTCGCTCGTCGTCTCGGAGGTGACGCTTTCGCTCGTGCTGCTGATTGGCGCGGGCCTGCTGATCCGGAGTTTCGAGCGCCTGGCAGACACAAACCCGGGCTTCCGGACCAATCACCTGCTCACCGCCCGCCTTAGCCTGCCGGTTCTTCAATATCGCGAACCTGCACAAATCGCGGCGTTCTATTCTCAGTTGCACGCGAGACTGGCGGCTCTGCCCGGTGTCACGTCCGCGGCCCTGGCGAATGGGGTGCCGTTCGGCGCAGGCAGCGGCGGCGGGTCGTTCAACATAGTCGGCCGTCCATGGCAGCCTTCAGAGCCGGTTCCCGACGTGGATAGAAGAATCGTGAGCCCGGGCTACTTCGAAACGCTGGGCATTCCGCTCAAGCAGGGCCGTACCTTCGCCGCTCACGACGCCGGTGACGCCCCGAAGGTCGCAATCGTCGACGAGACCCTCGCCCGGGCCTACTTCCCTGCCGGCGATGCCGTTGGACACCAAATCAGCGGCCCGGGTCCCAAAGGTCCAAGCACTGAAAACTACACGATCGTCGGGATCACGGGTGGCGCGAAGGACCGGAGTCTGATGACCGAACCGCGGCCTATGATCTACTATCCGTCGCTCCAGACCCCGTATTTCTACATGAGCCTGATCGTTCGCACAGCCGGTGATCCGCTGCGAATCATCCCCGCCATTCATGAAGAGGTGAGAGGGCTCGACCGGAATCTGCCGGTTTATAAAATCGCCACCATGGACGAACTGCTCGCCAACTCGCTCGAGCGCCGCCGCGTCTCCATGGTGATGCTCGGAATTCTGGCCGGCGTCGCGCTTCTTCTCTCCGCGATCGGGATTTACGGCGTGGTCGCGTATTCCGTCGGCCGCCGCACGTCCGAGATCGGCGTTCGCATGGCCCTGGGCGCAGAAGCCGGCGACGTGCTTCGCATGGTGCTTCAGCAGGCCGTACGGCCCGTTATCACTGGGATCGCGACCGGCCTGGTTGCGTCTGCCGCCTTCACCAGGCTGCTCTCCAGTCTCCTCTACCGCGTCTCGGCGACGGACCCACTCACGTTCGTATCAGTTCCCGCGATCCTGCTCCTGGTCGCTCTCGCAGCCGCTCTAATCCCCGCTCTCCGCGCAACGAGGGTGGACCCAACCACAGCGCTCCGCTACGAATAATTCACGGAATTCGCCCGCACATCCCTGTGCCGGTCGAACCACCACGCCCAGGCTGGCACCAGCCATCCGCTGAAAGCGCTCACCATGAGCGTTCGGATGTCGGGCGGCGGTGGCCCGAACAGCGCACCCAGGTAAAGCAAGAGCGAAAAGGCGACGAACGCCCACAGTGAAAGCCGGCCCGTCCAATCGCTTGCGCGGGTGATGGAAACATAGAGCCAAATTCCCGCGGCATACATCGCCAATTCAACCGTTAGCGTGCCGGGAATCGAATTCCAAAGTCCCAGACCCACGCGCGGCCCACCTGGAACGAAATCGAGAGGTGAGACGGCAGTGTTCCCAGGATCAATCCGAACCTGTTCCCAACCCAGCGCCAGAAAGACGGGCCATAGCAGATCGAGCAGCACAGGCGCGGCCATCAACACACCGAGCGAAGCCCGCGGCGCCAGGTGTTTCGCAGCAAACCCGACAGCATAGTGACCAACGAACATTCGGAGTCTCCTATCGCCGCCACGCTTTCGGGTCCGTTCCGGACGTCCCCGTGCCTCCGTGTCCCCGTGTCCGCCGTGCGCAGCATGGCCCGGCGCCACGCGCCGGTCAGTGCGGCATCTTCCCTAACGGCAAGCGGCGCTGGAACATCTGGTAGATGTGGTGTGCTTCGTGGTGCACCATGTACTCCACTTGAAAGTGCACGTCGTAGTGCGGAAATTGTGGATGGTGGCCGCTGCGGTGCCATTCCGCCGGCGACAGCTTCTCCAGGCGATCCGCGAACCGTGCGCGGTGAGCCAGGAATGCCGCCAACGTGTCTGCGCCTGGTTTCGCCAGCATTTTGTTGAACTCAGGATCATCATCCGGTTCGTATTGGGCAACCACCGGATTATCCTGCGAGAGCATCGCCTCGATGCGGCCCTCGAACACCTCTTGCATCCGCTCCAGGTGGCACAGCAGCTCCTTCAACGACCACTTCTCTGCCACGGTCCGCTGTGCCAGCGACGCCTCATCCAGCCGGGCGGTGATGCGGCGGACGTCGCCGGCCATCTCCCGCAGCCGCGCGAGCAGCTTGCGGTGCGCCTCGTGTTTATCGGAATGCTCATGTTCTGCCATTCGCTCAGACTCCTTCCGCGATTGGATGCCGTGAATCCGCGCGCTGCTTCAGCTCCACCGGCCGGAAAGCGGCGCCGGGGGTGTGGCGAGCGATTGAAACCGCACCAGCCGGATCGAGTCGCTGCCCCGGATGGACAGGAACGGCATCAGGCCGCGATCCAGAATTGCCTCGGCGGCATGCTCGGTGAGCAACGCCTCGGCACACGGCTTGAGGTGCGATTCGCCGTCAGCACGGTAGATGTGGGCGGGCAGACCGCTGATTTCGTTGATCGCGCCCGGACGCAGGTCCCAGCCGGATTCCGAGAACGCCTCGCCCAGCAGATACGCGCAAGCCAGCGCTGGATTGCCCCACAGGTAATCCTCGTGCTGTGGCGACGCCGAGAATTCTTCGAAGGCGAACTGTTCCGTCGACTCGGTCTGCTTGCCGTAAGGGAGCCGCAGCAGAAACCGTGGCAGCGCCAACCCCAGCCAGCTTGCCTGCGGCAAACGACGGAGCGCATCCCAGGAGTCCGTGCCGTTCCGCGCCGGCTGAGCCCGCCACTTACGCGGTTCGGGCGTCTCCGCGAGAGAATCGCACCCTAGAACGCGCGGGGATGCGGCCGCCAGAAACGGTGCGCCGGCGTGGCGCGCCACCGCAGCCATTCGTCCCAGCAATTGCATATCTTCTTCGCTTTGATCGAACCTGTAATTCCCGGCCAAGACGGCCCAGGGCTCCCCGCCTGGTGTTTTCTCGATCAGGAGTTCGTACGTCGCCACCATATCCGCCGCCAACTCCGGTTTGGCGATGTCCAGCAGGTAGACTTTCAGCCGCTCATCGGTGGCCAGCCGGCGAATCAGAAAAAACACACCGCGCCACGCTGCTTCGAGCGCCTGAAAATCGGCGTGATGCAGCAAAGCCCGCATCTGGCCGCTGATCGCGGCATCCACTTGCGCAATCAGATCTGCCTTTTGCGGGTCGGGCTTTGGTTCAGCGTACGGTGCGACGATGTCGCGCAGCAATGCCTGAAAATCATCCAGAGCGCGTGCCGGACGAGCGGCCGAGCTGCGCGATTCCGTCGCGCTCATCGCTTGTTCGAACAATTCGCTCGCGGAGAGCCGCGAGATGTCCTGTGCCGGCGCTCCAGGCGCGGGAGTTGCGGCAGGCGCAGCGCCGCCCGACCACGAACGAACTTCCGCCGCGGCGGCGTCGAATGTGCTGCGGTCGTTCAGCCTCTCACGCGTACCTCGCAGGGCCTGAAAAATTTTCAACTGTTCGAAAATACGATCAGGGTGGAAGTCATCCAGTTCACGAAAGCGGATGGGGATGCGGGGTCCGTCCGGGCCGCCGAGAGGCAGGTGCAACTCCGGCGCCAGCCGCGCGATCATGTCTTCGAAATTATCTCGATCGATCATGACCGCCGTGCGGCCCTTGAGTTGTCTGTCCATTACGCCGCGATTCTCGCGCCCGCTGAAATCGCCGAGAACGGCAATGTGAAAAGGCGAATCCGGCTCTTGAACCGTCGCCCGCTGGCTCCGCTCGCCGGTCTCGATCTCCACGTTGGCAATAGAAGATGGGCGTGCCATGGCTTCTGCAACGTTATCGCAAATGACGCAGGAAATCGAGTGGCATTCGATACCGCGCGGATGCCACCCGTATGATCGAATGAACGGAGGATTGCGTGGAGGAAAAATTAGGTTTGGCAGGCCTCGCAAGCCTGCCAAACCTGGCAGGCATGTTACTTCGTGGGAGCAGGCGTAGCTGACGTGGCAGCGGGGGCGCTTTTTGCGCTCTTCTTGCTCTTCTTGTGATGCACCTTCTTGGCAGTTTTCGGGGTATCAGTGGCCGGCTTGTTGGCCGGCGTGGCCGCGGCGAAAGCCGCCGTGCTGAGCACCATGGCTGCACCAAGCATTAATGCGGAAAGCTTTTTCATGTTCGTCTTTTCTCCTCTTCTCTGGGGCTTTCGCCCTCAATAGTAGAGACGCGGCGGATTCTTTACTCTCGCTTAAAGCGCCGTTAAAGTTCCTTAAGGCGGGGCATGCAGTTTACTGGGAATTCGTCGGCGGAGGCGCATCACGATTGCGCCTTGGGGAAGCCTATTGGTGCCCACAACAGTTGGCAGTGTCTGAAACGCAGATTTCGTATACTACCCAGCAGTTGTAGGAACCATCTGAGGATGTCAGAATCGGTAGCGGGAGGTCGTGTGAGGATCGAGAGTGTCTCCATAACCAACTTCAAGCGTTTTCGCAGTCTCGATCTCGAAATCAAGAACAGAGCTCTGGATGAGATCGCCGACCAGTTTCTAATTCTGGGGGACAACGGGAGCGGAAAGACGACGGTCCTCCAGGCAATTGCGCTCTCTCTTTCCGCAGCATCTGCTATCACCCGCGGTATCGATGACTTCGACTGGGTGGGCTGGGTTCCTGGTCGTTATCAGCGGTGGGGAACACCAACCGTCGAGCTTGTGGTTCACTTTTCGGCAGAGGAACTGGACGCAACGCAGGAGGCTGCTCGGCGGTGGTGGGAATTCTCCCAAAACCGCCGTCCACAGGGCACCGTATTCACTGAACCCGGACGTGAGTCCCATGTCAGATTGCGCTTCGTGGGAGAGCACTTCCCCGATAACTCGCGTGCGGAGCTGTTTCAGTTTCAGGGAAGGAGATATGCCGCAGCTCTTTTAGCAACCGACCAGTCTGCCCGTGATCTCTTTGAGCGCCTTCCCGGAATCTTTTGGTTTGACCAGTTTCGAAATCTTGCCGCCCCCCCGGTTGTGACAGAACTGAGCAGACCCGACGGCACGAATGGGGAATCCACGGGACGTGTGTCCTACGCCGTTGGCGTAGCGAGGCTTCGCGACTATCTGAATAAATGGAAGCTTGCGCGAATGACCAAAATCACTCCGTCGATAGGTCATGACTTCCTTCTGGAACTCGAGAATCTGTATGAGAAGGTGTTCCCCGGCCGTTCGTTCAGCGATCCGGAGCCGATGTATGTAGGCGGCATCCCCTCTCCCTCGGACTACTATTTCACGATCTCGGACGGCAGCCGCACTTATGATATCGAGGAGATGTCCGCTGGTGAGCAGTCTGTCTTCCCCATCCTCTATGAATTCGTGCGCCTACAGATTAAGAACTCCATTGTTTTGATAGATGAGATAGATCTGAACTTGCACCCACCTCTGGCACAGCGCTTTCTGAGACTCCTGCCACAAATCGGTCGTGATTGCCAATTCATCTACACTACTCATTCAGAGTCGGTGAGCGAAATTGTGAGCCCGGAACAGGTAGCCCGCCTCGAAGGAGGGGCCCTTTGCCGGTAGACCTTCTCCTTTGCGAAGGATCACCTAACAGCCCAGACGTGCGGATTTTGACTAGGATACTCTCCGGCTTCTGCGGTGAGGTCCGTCCTTCGGGATCTAAATACGGAATGGGCGAAAGGCTTCTAGCTCGCAGGGAGGCAATCCCGACTTCACTAATAGCGGGGCTGTTGGACGGCGATTTCCAACAAGATTGGCCCATCAGGGAACCTTTGCCGTTGTTGTGGGACCGCGGTAGAAACTTCGGATGGCGCTGGGGCGCAAGGAGATCGAGAATTACATAATCGACCCCAATGTGGTCGTCAGAAGTCTGGGCTGGGACGCCGAGCGAGGCCGGGCGTATCAGCGTGTGCTCGAGACCGCAGCGGACGCTATTCACGCCTATGCCGCTGCGAGAACGGCTCTCGCTATTTCGCGCAAGAGGTTTAACCCGCTGCCATCTACCTGGGGTCGAACACGGGGGGCTGACAAACACGAGTTCCCCGAAGATTTCAGTGAGGGTGCGTGTCGCGAGGCAATCCGGAACGTCATCACGACGCACGGGGAGGCGCAAGGCGTTCCTGTCGAAGAAGTCTTTACACAATTCGATCGCCTGCTTCCAGAATTTCGGCTGGGCGGTATTCGCCGGAACGCTTATCTCGAAAGCTACGCCGGGAAAGACCTGCTGTTTGCGATAGAAAGTGACCTTCACGAGTTCGGCTTCAGCAACGCCGGCGCGTTTCGTGAAAAAATTCTTCTCGGTATCGAGAAGACCGAGAGCGACCTCGGGACTTGGGTGCGCGAATGGCAAGCCTTGAGAGAGGCTGTCGAGGCATTTGCCGGCGCGTAACTCCAAGGTGTCGGTCGAGCCCTATCTTCCAAGGATGGGCTAGATTTTGTTAAGGTCAGGAAATATGGCATTTTCGGAGTCGTTCTTCGCCTCTCGGTTTGGTATAACCCCAGGCGACCTTGAGGCTTATCTGGCGGACGGGCTGTCCCAGGGCGCGGATTACGCTGACCTTTATTTCGAATATCTCTCAACCAGCCACATCAGCATCGACGAATCCATCGTGAAGAGCGCGACCCAGGGAGTGTCGCTCGGTGTCGGCGTGCGCGTGATCGCAGGGGAACGGACGGGCTACGCCTATAGCGACGATCTGAGCCCGGAAAAAATTCGCAAGACCGCGCGGGTGGCCGCGTGCATCGCCGCAGGGCCTGCAAAGGTAGAGAAGGCGCCGCTGGAGGAAGGAAAGAGGCGAAACTTGTACCCGGTGCTGCAGGCGCCCAATGAGACAGCCATCGCCCAGCGCGTGGAGCTGGTAAAACGCGCCGACGTTGCCGCGCGTGCTTATGATCCGCGCGTTTTTCAGGTGCAAGCCGTCTACGCCGACAGCCTGCGCCACGTCATGATCGCTACCAGCGACGGTGTGTTGAGCTTTGACCGCCAGCCGCTGGCGCGCATGAACGTCGCCGCGCTCGCCAGGCAGAACGGCGGCGCGCCGCAACGCGGGTACTCGGGCGGCGGCGGGCGCGTCGAACTGTCTTTCTTCCTCGAAGAGAAAACGCCGGAACATTTCGCGCGCGAGGCAGCCCGCCAGGCCATCGTCCAGTTGGATGCGGTAGAAACGCCCGCCGGCGAAACTACGGTTGTGCTGGGCCCGGGTTGGCCTGGCATCCTGCTGCACGAAGCCGTCGGGCACGGTCTCGAAGCTGACTTCAATCGCAAGAAAGTCTCGGCATTCAGCGGCCGCATCGGCCAGCAGGTGGCCAGCCCGTTGTGCACCGTGATCGACGATGGCACCATCCAAAATCGCCGGGGCTCGCTCAACGTCGACGATGAAGGCAATCCCACGCAGCGCAACGTGCTGATCGAGAAGGGCATTTTGCGCGGTTACCTGCAAGACCAGCTCTCCAGCCGCATCCTCGGCGACTCCCCGACTGGAAACGGCCGCCGCGAAAGTTACCAGCACATCCCCATGCCGCGCATGACCAACACCTTCATGCTGGCCGGAGAAAGCGATCCCGAGGAGATTATCCGTTCGGTTTCGAAAGGCCTTTATTGCGTGAGTTTCGGCGGCGGGCAGGTGGACATCACCAGCGGCAATTTCGTTTTCTCCGCCTCCGAGAGTTACCTCATCGAAAACGGGAAACTCACGCGGCCGGTTCGCAACGCCACGCTGATCGGCAATGGCCCCGAGGCGCTCCGCTACGTAAGCATGGTGGGCCGCGACCTTCAGCTCGACGAAGGCATCGGCCTCTGCGGCAAGGAAGGCCAGAGCGTCCCGGTAGGCGTCGGCATCCCCACGATCAAGGTAGATCGCATGACCGTGGGAGGCACGGCTTGAGCGGAAATCATCTTCCGGAACTCGCGGCCGAGATTGTCAGGCTGGCGCTCGCGAGCGGCGCGGCCGATGCGGAGTGCACCGTCTCCGAGGGCAGCGAGTTTTCGGTCAACGTGCGCATGCGCGAGGTCGAGAGCCTCAAACAAGCCGGGTCTCGCGGCGCTGGATTGCGGATCCTGAAGGGCAAGCGCACTGGTTCGGCGCACACCTCCGATCTTTCCCGCGAGGGCATTCGCCAGATGGTGGATGCCGCCATCGAACTGGCGTCCATCACCGGCGAAGATCCACACGCTGGTTTGCCGGGCGACGCGGAGTTCGGCCAAATCTCCGGTGACTTGCAGCTATACTGCGTGGACGTCGAGCGGCTGGAAACGCCGTTTAAGATCGGCCTGGCGCGCGCCGCCGAAGCGTCCGCGCTTGCCGCCGACCCGCGCATCACCAACTCCGAGGGCGGCTCGTTCGATTCGCACCTGGGCCGGCGCGTGTTCGCCAATTCGCGCGGTTTCGCCGGTGAATACCGCAGCAGTTACTGCTCGCTCTCCGCGGTTCCCGTGGCGCGGGAGGGTGAATCCATGGAGCGCGATTACTGGGTATCGACCTCGCGCGGATTCGCCGGCCTCGAGCCTCCCGAACAGATCGGCCGTATCGCCGCTGAGCGAGCGCTGCGCCGCCTGGGCGCACGCAAGGTCGAGACGCAGCGCGTGCCAGTGATCTTCGAGCCGCGCACCGCGCGCAGCCTGCTCGGGAACCTCTTCGAAGCCGTCCATGGCGAATCCATCTACCGGCACGCTTCCTTCCTGGCCGGCAAATTGGGCGAGACGGTGGCCACGGAGAATCTGACCATCATCGACGACGGCACAATCCCGGGCCTGTTCGGCAGTTCGCCATTCGACGACGAAGGCGTTCCCACGCGGCGCACGCCCGTGATCGAGCGAGGCGTGCTGAAGAACTATCTGCTCAACACATACACCGCCCGCAAACTGGGGATGAAGACCACGGGCAATGCTTCGCGCGGGCTCTCGGGAAACGCAGGCATCGGGCACGGCAACCTGTTTATCGAGCCCGGCCCGCGCACGCCCGCGGAGATCATTGGGTCTGTGTCGAACGGGCTTTACGTAACCGAGTTAATCGGCTCGGGAGTCAACATCGTGACCGGCGATTATTCACGCGGCGCCGCCGGCCTCTGGATCCGCAACGGGGAACTGGCCTTCCCGGTATCCGAAATCACCATCGCTGGAAATTTGATTAATATGTTGATGGAGATGGAAGCGATCGGGTCGGATCTCGAATTTCGTAGCTCAACCGCCGCTCCCACGCTTCTCATCCGGGAGATGACCGTTGGCGGCCGATAAGCTGAACCCCAAAACCGACGAGGCTAAGCTCTCGATCCCGATCCCGCTTGTAGTGGGCGGGATCGTTGTGATCCTGGGCCTGGCAGCCTGGGGATTCCTTGGGTATTGGGAGCGCACGCACCCGCCGGCTCCAGCCGTCCTCACCGTCGAAGCCAAGCAATACGTCCGCAACCTGCAGTTGAGCGATGTCGAAATGAAGGCCACCGAAAGCTACATGAAGCAGAAGGTGGTCGAGATCACCGGAAAAATCGCGAACAATGGCCCGCGCCCCATCAACCTCGTGGAAATCAATTGCGTGTTCCGTGATGCTTACGGCCAGGTGGTGCTGCGCGAACGCGTGGCTATCGTCGGAAGGCGCACAGGCAAACTCGCGCCCGGCGACAAAAAGAGCTTCCGTCTGGCCTTCGACAACATCCCGGACAGTTGGAATCAAGGCGTACCCGACCTGGTGATTGCGCAGATTGTGTTTATGTGATTGTGTGACAGACGAAGAGAGAAACATCCGGCTCAAGCAGCTAGTAGAAACCGGCAGAAAGGAAGGACACGTTCGTTGCGACGAGATCAACGAGCTGCTGCCGGAGGATTACGCGGGTGGCCGTGAACTCGATGATGTTCTCTGCGCGCTTTCCTGCGCCGGTGTTAAAGTTTTCGAGGAGCCGAACTTCGATGACGCCGCCAGTCTGAGGGCGGTGGACCAGGGGGACAATCCGGCGGAAGTCTACACTGACGATCCTGTAGGAGTCTACCTAGCCGAAGTCGCCACAGTACCGCGGCTCACACGTGATGCCGAGATCGAACTGACCCGAAAAATTCGGTCCGGCGCAGAGGATGCCGAAACCGCCAAAGTTCAACTCCTCGAATCGAACTTGTGGCTGGTGGCGCCGATTGCGAAACGCTTCGCCAACGGCAGTGTCCATCTGCTGGATCTGATCCAAGAGGGCAACAGAAGCCTGTTGAGCGCCGTCAAAATGTTCGACTGCACGCGTGGTTACAGGTTTTCAACTTATGCAACTTGGTGGGTGATGCGCGCTCTTCGACGAAAGTAGCCCAAGGAAAATTTTGCAGCCGTACAGCATTGTGGGGCAGCCATTTTTGGCTGCAAGCCAGCCTTCCGGCTGGCTGTAGCCGCTGGGAAGCGGCTCCGCAGGCCAAAAGGCCTGCCCCACATTGGAATTTGGAGCCGCGTGATATCATCGCGGTAGAAGTTAGCTCTTCCCTCCGTACGCCTTCTAAACAAGAAAGGATCCCTTATGAGTCCCTTTGACCCGAAGCCCGTACCACAGCCGCAGCCGGTGGTTGTGCAGCCGCCGGCCGCGCCACCGTTTCGCCCGACGTTCCGCCAAGACGTCATCGGCACCAGCGCCTACGGCGGGTCCTGGCAGTTAAATCCATACTACTTCGCAACTTCCGCCACGGCCGATTACATGGCTCAGCGATTTCACGCGATCGGCTGGATCGAGGTGCCGGTGTTTCCCGCCGGCGGCCCATTCAGCGTGAACGTAGCAGAAATCCATCTGATGCTCGCCGGCGGCATTTCGTATAACTGCGGCCTGCTGGCTCAATACTTCGTGCAGTATCCGGAAGACCAGCTACCCGGCCTGGCCGAGAGCAAAGTCAACGAGGCAATCGCCAATCTACAGCAGCGGGCCGCGCGGTAACATGGCTCATTTCCCGATGCAGAAGGTGGAGAAGATGCGATTCAGGATGTCGTCCGCGGTCGTGGCACCGGTGATCGCATCGATGGGGCGCAGTGCGGCGTACAGATCGAGCAGCAGCATTTCGTGTGGGATGTTTTCTGCTACCGCCGTTCGAGCCTTGGCCAGATACCCGAGCGATTCGCGCAGGAGCTGTTCGTGCCGCAGGCTGGTGATGAAGCCCGTCTCCTGCTCGCCTGTGGCGCCGGGCGCTGCGGCTTCGAAAATCGCGTCACGGAGCTTCTCGATGCCGGTTCCGGTCAGGGCAGAAACAGCTACAGCATCATCCAGTACAGCCTGAACCGGCAGGTCCGCCTTGTTGCCCACAATGAGCGCGCGGCCCTGCGATTTAGCGCGCCGGATCAGCTCGCGATCCGGCTGTTCCACCGGCGCCGACAGATCGATCACCACCAGCGTCAGGTCGGCGTCGGCCATGGCCTGGAAACTGCGTTCGATGCCGAGCGTCTCCACCAGTCCTTCGCCTTCACGAATCCCCGCGGTATCCACCAGCTTCACGGGAATGCCGCGGATGGCCGCGACTTCGGAAACCAGATCGCGCGTCGTCCCTGGAATGTCGGTGACGATGGCGCGGTCCTGCTCGAGCAGCCGGTTGAAGAGGCTGCTTTTTCCGACGTTCGGACGGCCGACGATGGCCAGCATCAAACCCGATCGCACGATATGGCCATAGGCAAAGCTCGCTGCCAGGCGATCGAGCCCGCGCTCGACAGGGTCGAGTCTTCGCAGGATCTCCCCGGCGGGCGCCACGCTCACGTCGTCTTCCGCGAAATCAATTCCGGCTTCGAGCAGGGAAATCAACTCCAGCAGTTGTTCCTTCAAAGGAGCGATGCGCCGCGAGACCGACCCTTCCGCCTGCTGCGCCGCAATGCGCGCCTGGTAGAGAGTTGTCGCTTCAATCAGATCGCGAACCGCTTCGGCCTGAGGCAGGTCGATGCGCCCGTTGAGATAAGCGCGCAGGGTAAATTCGCCGGGTTCGGCCAGTCGCGCGCCCTCCGCCATGGCGCGCTCCACGCAGTAACGCAAGACCACCGGCGCGCCGTGACATGAGATCTCGACGACGTCCTCGGCGGTGTAGGAGCGCGGGTGTTCGAAAAAGGTCACCACGACCTGGTCGATCGTGCCCGCAGGGCCGGGAAGTTCGGCCAGGACCGCTCTCCACGACTGCAGGGCGTGCTCGCGCGGAAAACGGAGGATTTTGCCGGCAATCGCCGCGGCATCACTCCCGGACAGGCGTACCACTCCCAAGCCACCCCGGCCGGGAGGCGTGGAAACGGCGACGATCGTGTCGTTTGGATTCAAACCGGGGTTCAAGCCACCGCGAGGTCCAAATCAGGAACGGCCGCGGCCCTGCGCCCGCGGACGCCCACCGCCGCGCCCCTGGGGCCGGCCGGCGTGCTGATAAGGAGGTGGAGGCGCTTCGGGCAAACTGGCCATCCCAGCGGGATAGATCACCACCTGGCGAAACCCACCATGTCCCGTGCTTTCGCTCCGCACCTCGCTCTCGCTGCGCAATGCGAGGTGAATGACGCGCCGTTCCCGGCTGTTCATGGGATTGAACTTGAACGGCACGCCCGTGCGCTTCACCTTGTCGGCGGCGGCCACCGCACTCAGACGCAATTCCTCGATGCGAAGGGCACGATAATCCTGCGCATCGAACGATAACCTGGAGTGGTCCTCGGAAGGCATGCGCAACAATTCCATGGTGATATGTTCGAGCGCCAGCAGCAGTTCGGCCTTGTTCGCGAGCAGCAAATCCACGTCATTGCCTGAAAAACGGACCACGACTTCCGGATTCTCGAAATCCGGGTTAACGGATTCGCCCTCGGCAATCTCGTAATCCAGTTTGAAGCCGGCCTGCCGCAACAGGGGCCGCAGAAACTGGTCGATGCGGGGACTCATCGACGAGACGGAATACTTTTTCTCGCTCACCGCTTATTCCTGCCGTTCGGTTTCTTTCCCGGCGGCGGTGGTTGCGGCAGGTCCGCTACTGTCACGGTCTGGTTAAAGAACACCTGCTGCGCGATGCCCACCAAATTGGAAAGCAAATAGTATAGCACCAGGCCGCTCGGCAACCCGTAGAAGATAAAGCCCATGACCAGCGGCATCATCAGCATCATGCGCTGCTGGCTGGGGTCTACCGAAGTGGCCGGCGTCATTTTCTGCAGGAAGAATTGGGTCGCGATCATAGCGATCGGCAGAATCCGGATGGCCAGATGTTCAGGCGTCGAGAGATCCGTTACCCACAACCACTTCGCATGCCGCAGCTCGATGGAGACGACGAGCACCCGGTAAAACGCGATGAAGAAGGGAATCTGGATCAGCATGGGAAGACATCCACCCATGGGATTGGCGCCATGTTTCTTGTACAGCGCCATCATCTCTTCGTTCTGCTGCTGCTTGCGCGGGTCGCGCATGCCGATGCCTTTGTACTTTTGGTTGATGGCGTCAATCTGCGGCTTCAGGGCCTGCATCTTCTTCATCGACTTCAGGTTCGAAAGCTTCAGCGGAAACAGCAGGAAATTGATGAAGACGGTTACGATGATGATGGCCCAGCCGTAGTTGTGCACCCACTTGTCATTCACGTAGTGCAGCGCCAGAAACAGCGGCTTGGCCAGGAACGAAAACCAGCCGAAATCAATTATGCGGGCGAGCTGCGAGTTTACCTTGGTGAGAATGTCCAGGTCCTTCGGTCCCACGAAGGCCGAGAACACATTCCGGCTTGCGCCCATGCCTGCGCCCACGCGCGGTTGCTCTTTGGGGTCGGTGGGAGTCGGTACCGTGTCGCTGAATGTGAGCAGCTTCATCGCACCGCCGTTAGCCGGAAGAAACACTGCCGCGAAGTAAGTGTCCTCGGTGCCCGCGAAGGCAAAATTCCCTTCCGACGTGACCGTCCCGTTTTTGGCCGACTTGGCATCGTGCGTCACCAGCTTCGAATCGTTCAAGTCGAAGTAGGTGCTGTGCTGGGCCGAGGGATTGATCACCGAAGGGTCTCCGAATCCGCCTCGCCAGGCGATCAAGTGCGGCACGGGCGCGCCATTTTCAGAGACCTCCGTGGATACTTGCGCGATGTACTGGCTCTTCTGAAAACGAAAGGTCTTGCGCGCAACCACGGAGCCATCGGAATATTCGTATGAGATCCCCAGGCCATCATCCGAGGGCTTGGCGGCAAAGAGCGCGTTGTTCAGATCCACCGCGGGTTTGCGCTGGTCGAAAACCAGCGAGAAGGGTGCGCCGACCTTGGATTCGGCCACCGTGTTCACCAGTTCCAGCAGCTTGCCGTTCTCGTCGGTGTACTTCTTGAGAATCCACTGCTTCACCACCGCCCCGCGGTTCGAGAACACGACCTTGTAAAGATCGGTTTCGATGACGAAGGTTTCTTCCTTCTGCGCCGCCACCTGCTCCGCAGTTTCCGCCGGCTGTTCACTGGTTTCCGACGGCGCCGGAGCGGGAGTCTGTGGCGAAGGGGGGACGGTTGCAGCCGTTTTCTGCTGTGTGGTTTTCGCCGGGGGCGGCGGCGCGAACATCTTGAAGAAATACGGCGACGCGAACAGGACCAAGCCCATGAGCGCGAACGCGATCAAGAGCCGCAATTCCGTCGAGAGCTCTTGCGGCGAACCGGGTTTGTTGGGAGTGTCGCTCATGGCACCAGATCCACTCCGCCGGCGCGAAACGGATGGCAGCGGCCCAGGCGTTTGATGCCCATCCAGGCTCCGCGTCTGACCCCGTACTTTTCCACCGCTTCGCGCATGTACTCCGAGCACGTGGGGGAGTACCGGCAGGCCGAGGGGAGGAGCGGGGACAGGAATCGTTTATAGAAACGCAGCAAGGCAATCACAGACTGTTGCAGCGGAGAAAAAGCTTCTCGACTTCGCGAGTCAGCTCGCTGAATGGCGAGTCCATCGCTGCGCGGCGCGGATTGAAGACAATTTCCCACTGCGGACTCAAGCGATCGAGCTGCAGGCGCACAGCTTCGCGGATACGTCTCTTAATACGGTTGCGCACCACGGCGCCGCCGAGCGCCCGCGGAGCCGTAAAGCCGATCCTGGGCCCGCCAACCTGGGCCGGGCCGGGTGCGTCGAGCCGGCGCGCATAGAAAGCGGCGAAATACGGGCCTGCATAGCGGGCGCCGCGGTCATACACTCGCCGGAAGTCTTTGGAGCGTAAGATCCGAACACTTTTCGGAAAACCTGCGATTCGATTACCTTTCGGAACTGACGGTGAGCTTTTTGCGTCCCCGAGCGCGCCGGCGTGACAAAACCTCCCGTCCATCAGCGGTTTTCATGCGCGTACGGAAGCCGTGCGTCTTGGCGCGCCGACGGCGATTGGGTTGAAACGTTCTTTTCGGCATTTGCTCTAAGTTTTTAGTATAGAGCAGGGTGGGAAGGAGGAGCAATCAGCGGATCGCACCTGGCGGACAAAGTGGCGTGCCGAACCTTGACACCTGTGTCAATTTGTCCGCGGACTTGTCTCAGCGTCCAATGGTCGGAGGCGAGGACAGCATGGACAAGAACAAGCAAAGAATGACCATCCCCGCGAGAATCGTAGCGACCCACATACCGTGAAGCAACCTCCACCCATGAAAGAGCAATTTACCTGCCGAAGGAAGCGTTAACTTCTATCTCCCTTTGGTATGGTACGTTTGCGCTATGCGAGTGGATTTCGCTTTTGGCAAAACCGGCCTCCTTGTCGACCTGCCGACGGGCTTTCGATATCGCGTGCTCGAATCGCGGTCTGCCAAGCCGCTGGCCGAGCCCATTGCGGCGGTGGAGGCGGCGCTCGATGCGCCGACCGGCTCGGCGCCTCTCGAACAACTGGCGAGCGGTAGGCAGAGCGCCGCTATTTCCATATGTGACATCACGCGGCCGGCGCCGAACCGCCTGGTATTGCCGCCAGTACTGTACCGCCTCGAACAGGCCGGCATTCAGCGGGAGCGCATCACTGTTCTGATCGCCACCGGGCTGCACCGGCCGGCAACCGATGAGGAAATCCGCGAGATCTGTGGGGAGGAGATCGCCGCGCTCTACCGCGTGGTGAATCACAATGCCCGCAACCTGCCATCGCACCGGCACCTCGGCGCCACGCGGTCGGGAACGCCCGTGTACATTGACGAACGTTTCGTGTCCGCCGATCTCCACGTTACTCTCGGGTTCATTGAGCCGCACCTGATGCTGGGTTATTCCGGCGGGCGCAAGCTGGTCGCGCCAGGTCTTGCGGCGCAAGAAACCATCAAGGTACTGCATAGCCCCAAATTCATGCGGGAGCCACGCGCCGTGGAGGGCTCGATCGAGGACAACCCGCTGCACCGCGAGCTTCTGGAGATCGCCCGCATGGCGCGGCACGATTTCATTGTGGATGTGGCGCTGGGACGAGGGAGTCCGGGAAACCGTCCGATTTGTGGCGTATTCGCGGGCGAGCCGGTTGCGGCGCACCGGCGCGGAGTCGAATTCGTTTCCGAAGTGATGCTGGAGACCATCGAGAAGCCGGTGGATGCGGTGATCACGACTTGCGCCGGCTATCCGCTCGACCTTACGTTTTACCAGGCGATTAAGGGGATCACCGCCGCGGCGCACATCGTGAAGCCCGGTGGGAAGATCCTGCTGCTGGCCGCGTGCGAGGAAGGCACGGGCGCCGCCGAGTTCAGCCGCATGTTGCGGGAGAGCCCGCCGGTTCCGGAGTTCCTCGGGCGGATTGCGAACGCGCCAGTGACCATTGATCAATGGCAGCTCGAGAAGCTGGCGCTGGTGGCGCGGAAGGCGGAAGTTCTGTATTATGTGCCGGGCGTGCCGCGCGAGTACCACGCAGCATTATGGGGACGCGCATTCGCGACGGCGGCCGGCGCTGTGGAGGCGCTCACGGCGTCCCTGCCGCCGGGGGCGGAGATTGCAGTCATTCCCGAAGGGCCGTATGTACTGGCAAAAGTGGAGCAAGCCCGCGAGGAGGTGAGCGTTTCATGATGACTCGACGAAATTTGTTGGCCGCTCTTCCCGCGGCAGCACTATTGCGCGGGCAGCAGAATTCCGGCATAAGTGACGTCACGCGCGTACGCATCGATGCGGGAGAAATCACCGCGCGCGTGAACCCTATGATCTTCGGCCAGTTCATCGAGCACCTTGGGCGCTGTATCTACGGAGGCATTTACGAGGAAGGCTCGCCGCTTTCCGACGAGCGCGGGTTTCGCAAAGATGTGCTGGCCGCGGTGAAGCGGCTGAACCCGCCGGTGCTGCGCTGGCCGGGCGGCAACTTCGTTTCGTCGTATCACTGGGAAGATGGGGTTGGTCCCAAAGACCAGCGGCCGCGGCGCTTCGATACTGCGTGGTTCGCCATCGAGCCGAATCGTTTCGGAACCAACGAGTGCATCGAGTACTGCCGCGCGATCGGCGCGGAACCTTATTTCTGCATCAACCTGGGCACGGGAACGATCGAAGAAGCCGCCAACTGGGTCGAATACTGCAACGGCACCACGGACACGCATTACGCCAACCTGCGGCGCAAGCACGGATATCCCGAGCCGCACAACGTCAAGTATTGGGGGCTCGGCAACGAGATCTACGGAACGTGGCAGGCGGGGCACAAGAGCGCGGAAGATTACGCCAAGGTAGCGCTCGAAGCCGCCAAGATGATGAAGTGGATCGACCCATCGATCCGCCTGGTGGCTTGCGGCGCGGGCGATCCGCAGTGGGATTTGACGGTGCTCGAATCGCTCGGCGCGATCGTCGATTACGTCTCGGTGCACTTTTACACCGGCAGCGACGATTATTACGAGACGCTGGCCTCGGTGAAGCGCGCCGAACACCAGTTGCAGCTCGCCGACAGCGCGATCGAGATTGCGATGTCGCGGATTCGCGGTCACGAGCCGAGGAGCGTGGATTTCCCGCTGCGTGAGAAGCGCGTGGAACTGGCGTTCGACGAATGGAATATCTGGTACCGGCGGCGGGACGGCCGCAACCGCGCGGTCAAGGACAAATTGGAAGAGCCGTACAACCTGCGCGACGCGTTGTGGACGGCCTCCATGCTGCATCTGTTTCAGCGCTGGGGCGACAAGGTCACCATGGCCAACCTGGCGCAGATGGTGAACGTGATCGCGCCCATCCACGCAAGCCCCAAGGGCCTGTTTCTGGAACCGATCTTCTTCCCGCTGGAGCTGTATCGCGCGCACTCGGGCGACCGCGTGGTTCACGCCTTCGCCGAAGGGCCGGGTTACGATTCAGCGAGCGCGGGCCGTATGCCGTATCTCGACATTTGCCCCACGTTCGGGCCGGGGCGTCTCGCGATCGGCGTGGTGAACCGGCACAAGGACAAGGCGCTGGGCGCGCAATTCGAAGTACTGGGCGCCAAACCCGCGCGTGCGGGAAGGGTTTTCATGATCAACGGGCCGTCAACCGACGCCGCAAATTCCTTCGAGCAGCCGAACGTGGTGGGCACGACAGCGCGCGATTTCGCGGATTTCGGCGCGCAGTTTACGTTCGAGTTTCCGGCACACTCGGTGACGATGATGGATATCGGGACCGCGTAATGGCCGGGCATGCGCCCGGCCACCACAGTTATTTTCCGGCTGCGAATCGCTTTGCGATCTCTTCCCAGTTCACGACGTTCCACCACGCGCCGATGTATTCAGGACGCCGGTTCTGATACTTCAGATAGTAGGCGTGCTCCCAAACGTCGAGACCCATCACCGGGTACTTGCCTTCCATGATCGGGCTGTCCTGGTTGGCCGTTGAGTAGATGTCAAGCTTGCCTGAGCCGTCTTTCACCAGCCACGCCCATCCGGAGCCGAAGCGTGTGGCGCCAGCGTTGTTGAATTTCTCTTTGAAGGAATCGAAGCCGCCGAAAGTGCTCTTAATCGCATCCGCGAGCGCGCCGGAGGGCTGCCCGCCGCCTTTCGGGCCCATAATGGTCCAGAACATGGAGTGGTTGATATGGCCACCGCCATTGTTGCGCACAGCCGTCTTGATATTGTCCGGCACGATGGCGCAGTTGTTGGCGAGTAACTCCTCAACCGTCTTGCTGGCAAGGTTCGGCGCTGACTCCAGCGCTTTGTTGAGATTCGTCACGTAGGCGTTGTGGTGTTTGCCGTGATGGATCTCCATCGTCATCTTGTCGATATGAGGCTCCAGAGCGTCGGCAGCGTACGGCAGGGATGGCAGTGAGAATGGCATATAGCCTCCTTATTGATTTAGAATTCGGCGTTACCCGTGCGCTCCGCCGGCACGTTCAAAGGCGTCGGCCAGCCGGAACATCCGGGTCTCTTCAAAATGCTTGGCCAGAATCTGCATTCCGACCGGAAGTCCTTCCGCGGTCTTCCCGCAGGGAACACTCATGCACGGGACGCCCGCCAGATCACCGGTAATGGTGTAGATGTCGGAAAGATACATTGCGAGCGGGTCATCGATCTTCTCGCCGATCTTGAAAGCCGGAAACGGCGAGACCGGCGCGACGATGGCGTCCACTTCGGCAAATGCGTTTGTGAAATCTCTCGCAATCAACGAGCGCACCTTCTGGGCTTTCAAATAATACGCGTCGTAATAACCGGAACTCAGCACGTATGTGCCCAGCATGATGCGGCGCTTGCATTCCGCGCCGAATCCTTCGCCGCGTGTGTTCCGGTACATGTCGCTCAGCGTCGCGGAAGAGCTGGACCGGAACGTATACCGGACGCCATCATAGCGAGCCAAGTTCGAGCTGGCTTCAGCGGTGGCGATTACGTAATAACAGTCGATCGCGTAGTCCGTTGCGGGCAGGCTGATGTCCCGGACCTCGCAGCCCAGCTTCTTCAGGCTGTCCACGGCTTGGGCGATCAGGTCGCCCGTCTCGCTCGTCAAATCCCTTAGATACTCGCGAGGCAGGCCGAGCTTCAAACCTTTTACGTCTCCGTCGAGATGTGCGAGATAGTCCGGAACGGGCGCTTCGGCGGAGGTGGAGTCGAGCGGATCGCGTCCGGCGATCACTTGCAACAGCAGCGCGGCATCGCGCACGCATCGTCCGAACGGCCCGATATGATCGAGCGAGCTGGCGAAGGCGGTCAGACCGTAACGCGACACGCGGCCATAGGTCGGTGTCACTCCCACCACGCCGCAGAATGACGCCGGCTGGCGAATCGATCCTCCGGTATCGGAGCCCAGCGCCACCACGGCGGTACCTTGCGCCACAGCCGCCGCCGAACCGCCGCTCGAGCCTCCGGGCACGCGATCGGGAGCGTGCGGATTGCGCACAGGACCAAAGGCGGAGTTCTCGGTCGATGAGCCCATGGCGAATTCGTCGCAATTGGTCTTGCCTACGATGATGCCGCCAGCCGCCTCAAGGCGCTCGACCGCAGTCGCATCATAGGGCGGAATGTAACTGGCCAGGAGTTTCGAGCCGCAGGTGGTGCGCAAGCCCTTGGTCACGATCACGTCCTTCACCGCGACCGGCACGCCGGCGAGCGGGCCCGGATCCTCGCCGCGCGCGAGCTTCTCATCCACGCGCCCTGCAGCTTCGAGTGCGCGATCTTCGGCGAAAGTCAGATACGCGCTGGTTTTGGGATTCTCTTCGCGGGCGAACTGGAGCGAGGCGGTGGCTAGCTCGACACTGCTGAATTTCCGCGCGCGCAGGCCGTCGCGAACTTGATCGATGGTCAGCGAACCAATATCCATCGGACTGTCAGCGTTTGATCACTTCGGGCACTTTGAAATAGCCGGCGCCGGAGAGCGGCGCGTTGGCCAGGGCCAGCTTGCTGCCCAATCCCGGCCGCTCGCGGTCGGGGCGCAAGGTGGCCGTCTCTTCGGCTTCGTACAGAACTTGCGCCATGGGCTCCACGTTGGACGTGTCGATCTCCTTGAGCCGGTCCACGTGGACGAGAATCTCATCCAGATCCGCCTGAAATTTCCGCACCTCTTCTTCGGTAAGTTTTAGATTGGCGAGATCCGCCACGTAGCGGACTTCCTCTTCGGTGATTTTCAAGCCAGTTCCCTCTTGCGCGAGGCCTTGTAGATGTTGCGCAGAATGGGATCGCCTATGCCATCCGCCTCGTCGGCCTGCGTCATCGAATGCTGCGCGCGCACCGGACCTAACCGCGGCGGCGCCACGCGGAACTCGATATCCTCGACCAGCCCGGCGCCGATGCTCTCCTCGATTTTCCGCTGGATCTGGTGGCGCAACACAAACAATTGGCGCTGCCATACGGCGTCCTCGACTTCAACCACGAGGCGGGCGCGCACCATTTTCACGGCGCGGGAATGTGCAGCGATTTTCTTGCCCACGGCGTTTGCCCACACCGTGCACACCATGCTTTCGTGGGTGACGGTTCCATCGGGCAGGTTCAATTTCCCGAGAACCCTGCTGGCGCGTTCCATGTTGGCCGGAATGAGACATTCTAACATGCGGCGTGTGCTAGACTGGTCGGCAAAATTTTGCCCGGAGAATCGATGCGTGCGCATCCGTAATTTCTCTCACGTTTGCTGGCTGGTGATGGTGATGGCGCTCGCTGCGGAGGAACATGTTGCTCGCTCATACCGCGAGCAAATCCGAAAATGGCGCGCGGATTACGAGTCGAGTCTCAAGCATGACAACGGCTGGCTGACGCTCGCGGGCCTCTATTGGCTGAAGGATGGCGAGAACCGTTTCGGCACGGGTTCGAGAAACGAAATCGGGCTGCCGGAAGGCTCCGCGCCTGAAGACGCCGGATGTTTTGTGTTTCACGAGGGCAAGATCCGGCTGCGTGTGAATCAAGGTGTGCCGCTGCTCGTGAACGGCGCACCGGTTTCGGTCGAAATGTCATTGAAGCCCGATTCTTCGGGCCAGCCGGATCGCATCACTCTCGGCCGGCTGAGCATGATCGTAATTCAACGCGGCAACCGTTACGGCATCCGGCTGTGGGACAACGCAAGCGCCGTGCGGCGCAATTTCCAGCACACGAGCTGGTTTCCCGTGAAGGAATCGTATCGAATCACAGCAAAGTTCATTTCGTATCCGCAACCGAAAATGCTTCCGATCCTCAACATCCTCGGCGACACGGAGCCGAGTCCCAGCCCGGGCTACGCCGAGTTTGAGTTGGACGGCACGCAGTGCCGGCTGGAACCATTGCTCGAAGGAGATCATCTGTTCTTCATATTCAAAGATGCGACCAGCGGCAAACAGACATACCCCGCGGGGCGATTTCTTTATGCGGCGCTGCCCAAAGAAGGCAAGGTGATTCTCGATTTCAATCAAGCGGAGAATCCGCCGTGCGCGTTTACGGCTTATGCCACGTGCCCCCTGCCGCCCAGGCAGAATCACCTGCCAGTACCCATCGAAGCGGGGGAGCTGAATCACGAGCATCCGGCCAGGTAAATGCTCATCCTGGCTTCGCGGTCTCCGCGCCGCAGCGAGATTCTGCAGCAGGCAGGCATTCCTTTCGTGGTGAGAGCAGCCGATGTAGATGAGAGTGTGCTCCCCGGCGAGCCAGTGGAAGAGTACGTCCGGCGAGTTGCCGAGCAGAAGGCAATCGCGGTTGAAGCTTCGCCGGGCGACGTCGTTCTGAGCGCTGACACGGTGGTGGTGATCGGCAGCGAAATTCTCGGCAAGCCCCAGGATTCAGCCGACGCCGTGCGCATGCTGGAACGGCTTACAGCCCGCGAGCACCAGGTGATCACCGGCGTCTGCCTGCGGCGTGGCCGGGAACTGCTGTATGATCGCGCCGTAACTCGCGTGTGGTTCACGCCGCTCACGCGCCAGGACATCGAGAGCTATGTGGCGAGCGGCGAGCCCATGGACAAAGCCGGCGCCTATGCCATCCAGGGACTCGCATCGAAGTTCATCCAGCGCATCGACGGCTCCTACACCAACGTGGTCGGATTGCCCATCGAGCTGGTGACCAAACATCTGCCGGAGTTCGTTCGACAACCATAGCGGCCCCCTTGTGACACAATGGCGACGAGAGGCTCGTGGCCACCCAGACGCATTCCACCCAGACGAACGGACTCTTGCGCCAGCTCGGCTTTGTCAGCGCAACCGCGCTGGTGGTTTCGAACATGGTCGGGACCGGCATCTTCGCCACCACCGGCTTCATGGCAGGCGACCTGGGCAGCGCGCAATTGATCCTGCTGGCCTGGCTCGCGGGCGCGGTGTTTGCGCTGTGCGGCGCGCTCAGCTATTCCGAGCTGGGTATGAATTTCCCGAGTTCGGGCGGCGAATACGTGTATCTGACCCGCGCGTTCGGCCCCACGTGGGGTTTCATGACGGGCTGGGTCTCGTTTTTCGCCGGTTTCTCGGCGCCCATCGCAGCCGCCGCCCTCGCCTTCGCCGATTATGTGGGTTATTTCTTTCCAGTCTTCAAACAAGCCAACGCGCAATTCACCGTCGGCTCTGGAGCGTTTTCGTTCACCTTTGGCGGCGCCCAATTCCTTGCGTCCGCGCTGATTGCGGCATTTACCGTCTTGAACTGTTTTGGCGTAGGCCGGACCGCCCGAGTGCAAAACGTGCTCACCGGAACGAAGCTGATCGTCATTACTTCCTTCATCGTCTTCGGATTCGCGGCCGGCAACGGAAGTTGGGGACATTTCTCGCAGACCGCAGTGCGTACGTCCACCGAATCGATTCCTGTGCAATTCATGATCAGCCTGCTGTGGGTCATGGTGGGGTACAGCGGGTGGAATGCCGCCACATACGTGGCCGAGGAGCTCAAGCGTCCGGAACGCACGCTACCGCTGGCGCTCGCAACCGGCACGGCCGTTGTCACCGCCCTTTATCTCGGGCTGAATCTCATCTTCATCTATTCCACTCCGCTCGAACAGATGAAAGGCGTGCTGGCCATCGGATCTCTGGCCGCATCCAACTTGTTTGGAACGCAGATCGCGGGTACCTTCGCGGCGCTGATGGCCGTCTCCATCACCTCCACGGTCAACGCCATGGTCACCATCGGACCGCGCGTATACTACGCGATGGCGAAGAACCGCGCATTCTTCAGCGCCGCCGCCGCGGTCCATCCCAAATGGCACACTCCCGTAGCGGCGATCATCGCGCAGGGCCTATGCTCCGTGCTGATGACGCTGACTCCGTTCCCGCAGCTCGTCATTTACATCGGTTTCAGCCTGACGTTTTTCACAGTGATGTCGGTGGCCAGCCTGTTTGTGTTCCGCCGCAATCCGCACTGGCAGAGGATGCGGCCTGTCAGCCTCGCTTTCCCGTTGATCCCCGGAGCCTACATTCTGGTGGGCGCGGCGATGATTGTCTATGGCATCATCTGGCAGCCCAAGGCGTCGTCAACCGCGCTCGCTACCATCGCGGCGGGAGCCGCGGTTTACCACTTCGGAGTGGCCGGAAAGTCAGGAGCCAGAAGCGACCTGTAGCGCAGGGCCATGCTGTTCTTGCGGGCCTGCGGTTTTTGGGAAAGATCGAAGAAGAACCCGCAGGTCTCCGGCCAAAACCGCCGCAGGCCTGCGCTACATTTTTAGTTCGCCGCGTCTCCGCGATGCAGCGCGCGAAATTCCTCATCGATGGGCTTGCGGCCCGCGAATCCTTCGTTCATGCCGTGCCAGAAACGGATCCCCGGTTCGCCGAGCTTCCAGCAAAGATACACTTCTTCGCCGCGAAACAGCGTGGTGAAGTCAACCAGCCCGATATCGAGGTCCTTGATAATGCACCCCGATTCCTGAATCTTCTCGATAGCTGCTTTCAGGCCTGCGGCGGCGCGGTCCCGCCGCTCTGTTTGGCGCTGAACTTCTTCGCGGTCGATCAGCACGCCGCCTAGCATGATGACGCGCTGGGTGATGGATTGGACTGCGCCCTCCGCGGCCTCAAATTCCGATTTGAGAGAGATGGCTTCGCGCAATTCGCCTTCGATCTCGGGCAGAAGGCTTTCGGCCTCCTGGAGCGTGAAGCGTCTCGCCATCTGTGGGGCTCTCAGAGCGTGCTAGACGCCCGATACCTGGATAGACAATGAACGGCTGCGGGGGCCATCGAATTCCGCCAGAATGATGCTCTGCCACGTGCCCAGCAGCACAGCCGAATTGCGCACCTGCAGGCACAGGCTCTGTCCCATCAGCATGCCGCGCAGGTGGGAGTCGGCATTCTTGCGCTCGCAGTCTGAGTACTGCGGATCGTTGTGCCGCCAACCATGTTCCCGAGTGACAAGCTGATCGAGAAACGACCGGACATCGTGCAGCAAGGCGTCCTGCCATTCGTTGATGAAAACAGCGGTGGTCGTATGAAGGGATTGCAGGTGAACCAGCCCGTCGCGGACACCGCTCTTGCGTACGATTTCGTTGATCCGGTCGGTAATATTGATCAATTGCATGCGCTCGCTGGTGATCCAGTCCACGATGCGATTGAACATCTTAAACCCGCCCTGTGCCGCTGGTTCAGACCCGTTTTCCGGAATCAGCTCTTCCACGAGCTTCGTCTGTCGTATACTCATCTGCACTCCTCTTCTCATGAGATCAATTCCTCGACTTGCCGGTTCCAGGAAACTGTAACGCAATGGAAATATTTCAGATTATACCAATGCGGCAAGTACTTCATCGAATGAACCGCTTTGCAGTGCTGCTGTTGTGCACAACACCTGCGTTTCCGTGGGGATGCGAGGGACATCGCACCGTGGCGCTGGTGGCGCTCAGCCAGCTCACTCCGGGTGCAAGAGAGGTGGCGGCCACCTTGTTGCAGGGCGAACCTTCGGATCCGTCATTGCACCGTTTTTGTGGGTCCAGCGATCTGCCGCCATTCGCGGCACTGTCCACGTGGGCGGACGACATCCGGGAGAAGCGGAAGGAAACCGCGCCCTGGCACTTTATCGACGTGCCGCTCGGGGCCACCCGGGACCACATGTACGATTCGTGCTCCGCCGCGACCGGGTGCGTGACCAGCGCCCTCCGCGGCCAGCTGGATGTGCTGCGATCCGACTCATCCGGCCAGGTGCAAAAATCCGAGGCGCTCATGTTTGTGATCCACTTCGTGGGCGATCTGCATCAGCCTCTGCACGCGGCGACAAACAACGATCGCGGAGGGAACTGTGTGCCGGTGACGTTTTTCGACCAGGAGGCGAAGGAATCGCCCTCCGGCGAAAATTTCCGACCGAACCTGCATGGAGTGTGGGATACGGATCTGGTGGAGAAGGTCGACAAGGAGCACGACCCTGCCAAATTTGCGAACCGGCTGAACGAGGAATTCAGAACTCAGATGAATTCGTGGAAAGAGGAGGCCGTCAACCTGGATGATTGGGTTTGGGAGAGCCACCTGCTGGCGAAGAGCGTGACATATGGCGATCTTCCTGAAAAAATCGCGGTGGAGGCTCCGCAGCCGGTGGAAAGCTGCGCGGACGACGATCATGTTGCGAAACGCCTTTACCAGTTGCACGAAAAGGTCGATGAGCGCTACCTGCAGGACGCCTCGCCGGTGATCCGGCGGCAGCTAGCCCGCGCGGGCACGCGCCTCGCGATGCTGCTGAACCAGATCTGGCCGTAACCCCGTCTCACCAGAACGTGCCGGCATGTTTTCGCACGCGGTCTCCGTGCGCAAGCATCCTCTCCTGGGCTTGTTCCTCCGGCGCTCGCCAGTCATCGAGCAGCGATAGGGCGTGATCGAGTTCGCTGCGATTCCCCGGCGCGGCCAGAGCTACGGCAACCGCCGGGTGGGCAAGACAGAAACGATAGCACTCGGCGGCTGCCGGCGGAATAAAACCAGGCGGGTCGTCCGGCGTGCCCTCCAGCAGCGCTTTCCAACGCAGGCCCGTGAAGGTAACCACAGGAATGTCCACCTGCTGCGTCACCGGAAAAACGTCGCGCTCGGCGCCGCGATGCGCCGCGTTGTAGCGAATCATGAGCAGGTCGAGCTTTTCGGATTGAGCCCACCGTGCGGCGAGCGAGCGCTGATGGCTGGTGAGCCCGATCATTTTCAGACGGCCGTTCTGCTTCTGTTCGTGCAGGTATTCCCACGCGCCCCCGGGCGCCGTAATCTCGTCCCACTCGCCTTGCGACTCGACGTAGTAGAGCGTCAGCACATCGATATGGTCGGTCTTCAACTCTTCGAGCATGGAAGCAAACTCGCGCTCCGCTTCCCGCGCCGACCGCGCCTGGAACTGCGCCGCCACCACCACCTGCTTGCGAACGCTGCCCATGCGCGCCACCGCACAGCTCAAACCGTCCGGATGCCCGCACCAGTTCAGGTAATTAACGCCGCGCTTGATGGCCCACTCGACATCCTCGGGTTTCAGATGCGTGTTGCCGCGCGTCGCCAGGCCTAGCCGGCAGACCTCGGTCAGGCCAGGAGCCAGCGCAACCGTTCGCTGCATCAGTTCGAGGCAGCCGTCTCGCTCAAGCGCTGGCGGTACGCTTCCCGCGCCGCGCCGTACACGCGCTCGGCCTCGCCCCGTTCTTCCAGGCGAATGTGCGGGCTCTTTTGCGACCA